>Ga0105107_10000620_pt1 | contig 22718 bp, 19 predicted proteins | sample PPLLaktember2015_6_FD_79335 | JGI IMG/M metagenome (GOLD analysis project Ga0105107, IMG submission 79335) | Freshwater sediment microbial communities from Prairie Pothole Lake near Jamestown, North Dakota, USA - PPLs Lake P8 Core (1) Depth... | ecosystem: Environmental > Aquatic > Freshwater >... | reverse complement strand
GCGTCCGTCGAAACGGTGGCGTCGGCGTTGGATTTGAGCACCAGGGTCGGCGGCAGCACGTGCTCCGGGTGGGACCGTGCACGGCCCTGGAGGCGTTGGGCGACCGAGCGCGTCAGGCGGTGGACCTGTTCGCCGGCATTGGTCGTGAAAGAGTTGTATTTGTAAGGGTCGAATTCCGGCTCGACCACCAGCCAGGCGAGGCTGCCCAGGCCGGGCAGGACTGCCAGCCGGCGCTTCCACTTGGCTAGCGCCGCCGCCGGGTGTAGGCCGATCGCCGGAGAAATCAGCACCAGGCTGGCCGGCACCGGCGCGCTCCGTCCGTCCAGAGCGTCCAGGGCGAAGTCCAGGGCGAGGCTGGCGCCGGTGGAATAACCGATGATGTGGATCGGCTTTTGGCCGAGCTTGGCCGCCAGGTGGGCCATGCCCAGCCGGACGGCGGCGGCCATGTCCTCCCATTTGATGCCGAGCAGCCCCGAGGGGGCCGTGCCGTGTCCGGGCAGGCGCAGGCCGACCACCCAGAAATTGCGCTGGTTCAGGCTTTGGCCGATCGCCCTGAGGCTGTAAGGGGAGTCCGACATCCCGTGCAGCAGCAGAACCCCGCCGGCAGGCGCATCGGCCGGCAGCTCGAAGCTGCGGTTCCAGTTGGGCTGGCGGGCCTGCGGGTCGGCGGCGCTGCCCTTGCTGTAGCGCACCAGCGCCTGGGCAGGCCCGGTTGGGGTGTGCGCGTAGACTTGTTGCTCCAGCTGCGCGAACAGCCGATCCTCCAGGCGGCGGTAGTCATCGAAGGTCCGGATTTCATCGGTTTTGCGGGCGGTGAATTCGGCCGTCAGCGCTTCGGTGTGCCAGGGCTCCAGGGGCAGGCTGGAGCAGCTCTGGACGACCAGCAGGGCGGTGCCAGTCAGCGCGATCAGCAGACCCCATCTGAGACGAGGTGGCAGGCGGATGGTCCCGAGATCAATGCGTCTCATGCGTTTCTCCGGCTATCGGCCGCGCGTCAGGATCCAGTAGATCGTGCCGTTGGGGGCCTGGACTGCGTAGATCAGGCGGCTGCGGGGGGTTTCTTTGTTGGTCAGGCGCAGGAACACATCGTCGAAAAACTCCGGCGTTTCCAGGCTGAAATTGTGGAAATTGCGCGTGCGGTTGACCGGCGTGACATCCACCACGGTGACCTCCTCGTCGTCCGGGTCGTGGTCCACCACGCGTGCGGCCGATCCCAGCTGGCTCGGGCTCAGGGTGCTTTCGCCCCGCCGCCGCCCCCGGTTGAGGAGGCGGCTGGCCACCAGGGCCCGGTCGTTGGATGAGACGTAGATCGTGGTTTTGCGCGCCAGGGCCTTGAGGGCCTGCTGGAAATGGGTGTCAAACTCCTCGAAGTCGACGTCCGGCGCGGTCAGCAGGACATCGGCGATCTCGGTCTCGGCATCGGCCAGGTCCGCCTGCTCGTAGAGCAGCCGAAAGGCGTCGACGGCCACCTGGGCCCCCATGCTGTTGGCGATCAGCCAGAGCCTTTCGGGCTGGATCTCGCGAATGATCAGCTCCAGGGTGCGGGCCAGCTCCGCCCCGGAGGCTTTGGCCACCCGTTGCGCCCGCCGGTAGCCCCCCGGCGTGCTGCCCTGGTTGCCGGGCCAGTCGAACAGGAGCACCGGCGTGTTGATGTCCAGCACGTGGCCCAAAAAGGTGGTCTTGCGCAGGGCCGAGGGAAAGGCCTCCCGGAACCCGTGCACCACCACCAAAAGCGCCCGGTACGGGGATTCCTGAACGAGCTTTTGTACTTGGCCGACAAACGCCGACTGCTCCAGCTGCTCCACCGCCTTGAGCCTGATTTCCTCATTTTGGAACCACTCGGTGGGGTTGATGATCATCCCCAGGCCCAGCGAGGGTTCGATCTTGACGTCAAAAAACCCGAACTTGAGAGCCTCCTCGCGCTCGGTCCCGAAAGACTCCTCGAGGGGCCCGTCAGTACCTTGCGGGCGGCGGTTGGTGACGAAAAAAAAACGGTACTCCCCCTGCTGGCCCAGTTGCGCGACCTGCATACGCCGGAACAAAAAGGCCTCGGCGCGTTGCAAAGCGGTGATCGTGGAAGAAAAATAGACATTGTAGAACCAGACCCCCAGGGCCGCCAATACCAGCAGGCAGACCCCGAAGCCGATCAGCAGGCGGCGTTTGAAGCGGGTCATGGGATCTCCTCGTGCACCCGATCGGTGCCGTTTCGTACCTGGTGGCCGGGCGATATCCACCCCCGGGACGGATCAGGGGACGGATTGACAAAAAAGGGCCTTGATTTTGCGCAGCCAGGCCCCGGGGGTGTGGCAATGGATGTTAAGGAATTGTTAGTAATTCACACATGCCCTCATTGAGCACGGTTAATGCGCTTTAATAAAGCTTCAATCCACTGCTTGTCAAGGCGGCAAATTCAATAAATTAGATAATTCAGCTTTGTTTCGATCGGAAGGTGGGTCGGGATGGGGTTGAAAATCGAGGCGATGATGTTCTTTGGGCTGGTTCAGATCGGACCCAGGGCCGGTGCGGCTTGGAAAAGGGAGTCCATTTGGACTTGACCATTTAATACCAAATAGCTACTAATAAGCGCGGGAACTGCAAAGCACTGCAAGGTGACTGCCGAGATTGCCCATTCGTATGCGGCGGCCCCCATCCAGCACATGCGTCCGTTCGAGGTCGAGGCGGCCGACACCTGCTGGTCGCCCGCTGTCATCCACGGACGAAAGGGGTTCTGTCTGGCAGGCGTCTTGAATCATTTTTGGCGTCGGGGTTGTTTACGGCTTACAAAAGGGAGAGTTGAGTATGAAAGCTCAGAAATTCTTGTACTCTTTGGGTGTTTTGCTCTTGATTTTGTCCGTGGGCTGTGCCTCGGAAACCGGAGGCACCTTCGCATCCAACCAGGCCCGGGTTGCGCAGTCGGTTTCTTTCGGGACCATCACGCATCTTGCCGATGCCAGGATCGAAAACAATCCAAGCGGCATCGGCGCTGTCGGCGGCGGTGTTGCCGGTGGGGTGATCGGCAGCACAATTGGCGGCGGGCGCGGCAGAACGCTTGCAACCGTGGCCGGCGCCGTGCTTGGTGCCGCTGGTGGGCATGCCGCGGAAGGGGCCATCCGCCGAAGCCAGGCCCTTGAAATCTCGGTAAGGCTCGAAAATGGACAAATGATTTCGGTGGTTCAAGAGCTTGGGCCGGAAGAAAGGTCTTTTCTCGTTGGTGATCAGGTGCGGGTTTTGCGTGGATCCGATGGCACCACTCGGGTGCGCCGGTGATCTGAAATCCGTCAGCGAAATTTCAGGCGCGCCGCTGCAGCACGCCGAGGGTTTTGGTCATCGGCAGTTCGTCGAAAAGCCCGCTGCCGCAGGCGATGCGGTAGACCTGGTAGGGGGCCTGGCCGCCCTCGGCGGGGTCTTTGAAAATGTCGTGGATCAGAAGATAGCCGCCCGGCATCAGGTGTCCGGACCAGGCGCGGTAATCGCTGTGCGCGGTCTCGAAGGCGTGGCCGCCGTCGATGAAGACCAGGGCGAGCGGTGTGGCCCACATCCGTGCGGCCAGGGTCGAGCGGCAGACCAGGGGGATCACGGTATCCTCCAGGTCTGCGGCCGCCAGGGTCCTGCGAAAGGCGGGCAGGCTGTCGACGCAGCCACCGGCGGGGTCGAAGAGCGCGGGGTCGAAATAGGCCTCGCCGGGCTGCTGTTCCTCCGAGCCGCGGTGGTGGTCCACCGAGAAGAGGACCCCCCCGTTTTGGCGGCAGCCGCAGCCCAGATAGACCGCCGATTTGCCGCAATAGCTGCCGATTTCAAGGCAGGGGCCGCGGCTGCTGGCCGTCGCGGCCAGCTCAAAGAGGCGGCGGCCCTCCAGCGGGTCGAGAAACCCTGTGACCGCCGCGGCCAGGCGTTCAGGGCATGCCATCAAACCCCCTTGCAATCACCTCGCGCGGCTTGACGCCGTCCGAGGGCCCCACCACCCCCTCCTTTTCCATGGTTTCGATGATCCGCGCCGCCCGGTTGTAGCCGATGCGCAAGTGGCGCTGAACCATTGAAATCGACGCCTGCCCCGTGCGGGTCACCAGGGCCACGGCCTCGTCGTAGCGCTCATCGAAGTCTGCGGGGGCGTCCTCGGCGTTCTGGGTCTCGGCCGCGGCTTCGATCACGGCCGCGTCGTAGTCGGGTTTCTGCTGTTCCCGCAGAAACGCGGTGATCCGCTCCAGCTCCGCCTCGGAAATGTAGGCGCCGTGAATTCGCTGGAGCTTGGCGGTTCCCGGCGGCATGAAGAGCATATCGCCGTTGCCCAGCAGATTTTCGGCACCGTTGGCGTCGATGATGGTGCGCGAATCGGTCTTGGAAGATACCTGGAAGGTCAGACGGGTGGGAAAGTTGGCCTTGATGATGCCGGTGAGAACATCCACCGACGGGCGCTGGGTGGCGAGGATCAGATGAATGCCGGCGGCCCGGGCCATCTGGGCCAGACGGGTCAGGGCCACCTCAACGTCGCGGGAAGCCACCATCATAAGGTCGGCGAGCTCATCGATGATGATCACGATCAGCGGCAGCTTTTCGGGGGCCGGCGCCTGGCCCTCCTCGGTTTCCGGCGGCGCTTGATGGGCGATTTTCTGGTTGTACTGGTGGATGTTTTTGGCCTGGCAGCGCGACAGCAGTTCATAGCGATGCTCCATCTCGCGCACGGCCCAGAAAAGGGCATTGGTGGCCTTGCTGACATCGGTGACCACCGGCGTGATCAGGTGGGGAATGCCGTCGTAAAGCGAAAGCTCGATGCGCTTGGGGTCCACCATGATCAGGCGGATGTCCTCGGGGGTCGAGCGGTAGAGGAAGCTGCAGATCATGGCGTTGAGGGCCACGCTTTTTCCGGCACCCGTGGCGCCGGCGATCAGCAGGTGCGGCATTTTTTCGAGATCCGCCACCACCGGGTTGCCGACGATGTCCTTGCCCAGGCAGAGGGGCAGTTTGGATCGGGCTTTTTCGAACACCCGGGAGCCGACGACCTCCTTGAAACAGACCATTTCGCGGTCTTCGTTGGGCACTTCGATCCCGATCACGGATTTGCCCGGAATGGCCACCGTCCGGATGCTGAGCGCCCGCAGGGCCAGGGCCAGATCATCGGAAAGGTTGACGATCTTGTTGATCTTGACCCCCGCGGCGGGCTCGTATTCATAGGTCGTGATCACCGGCCCGGGGGTGACCGCCACCACCTTGCCGTTGACCCCGAAATCCTCCAGCTTTTTCTCGATCAGCTGGGATTGGGCTCGCAGGTTGTCGGAGTTGACCTTGACCGAGCGCTCGGGCGGGTCCTCCAGAAACGAGATCGCCGGCAGGCGGAAATTGCCCTCTTGGCGCATGAACGCGAATTCTTCCTGTTGGGGGGCCGGCAGGCTCTTGGGGGGTGGTGGGGGCGGGGTCTTGATCTCGATGGGCGGCGGCGCTTTCTGGGCCGCCCGCTTGCGCTGGTTGCCGCCCTGCTGGCGTTTAAGCTCCCGCTTGGCCTGCCATTGCAGCCGCACCTGGCGCAGGCCTTCCCGAAACCGGAGCGACTGCCGGCCGGCCCGGCGGGCGGAGGTCAGCAGCGAGAACCCGGTGGCCAGCATGAACCCCACCAGCCATAGCAGCCCCAGGATGACGGCGGCACCGGTGACGTTGGCGTATCGCACCAGAATGGATTTCAGGGGGATGCCGAGAAGGCCGCCGGCGGAAAAGCGGCTGCCGAAGACCTCGTAATGGCTTTGCTGCAGGGCCATCAGGCTGCCGCTGGTCACCACCAGCAGCAACCCGCCGACCAGGACCCCGGTCAGGGTGCGGCCAGGTCGGCTGCGGAAAAAGTGCAGGCTCGAAAACAGGAGCAGGACCGGGAGCCAGAAGGCGCCCAGGCCGAAGAGGCCCACCAGCAGGCCGGCCAGGTGGGCACCGACCAGACCGAAAAGGTTGAAGATCGCGCCGTCGGCCCGCGCATTGTGGATCGACGGGTCTTCAGGGCTGTAGGACAGCAGGCTCGCCAGGGTCAGGATGACCAGGAAAAAGAGGAAAATCCCGATGATTTCCTTGCGCATCAGGCTGGCTTTGGGGGGGGAATGTTTAACGTCTGTTCGTGCCACGGGTACGCGTCTTCCAGTCTCGGCCGGGGGCTAAATCTGATGAGGCAGTAAAAAGTTAAAAACCTGACAGTTTCGTACAATTCCCGTAGATAGGGCGTTTTTCAAAGACGAAAGCCAGATTTACATCGCCTGAGGCAGCAGCCGTTTTATGTCCCGTCGTCCCGGGCCGAGCATCGCAGCAGCCGGCGAAAAAGGCCCCGTGGCTGTCTGAGCGCAAGCGAGTTCCACAGGGCCCGCCGGCTGCGAGAAGCGCAGGGCAGCCCGAAGGGCCCCGGGACGTGGGCGGTTTCTTTTGGTTCGTTTTCTTGTCCGCACAAGAAAATGAACACAGACCAATGGGAGTAGTTAAACCGGTCCATTTCTAAAGTGCCCGCCAAAGTTCCTTTCTGACAAACACCGCACCGCGGGGTAAAATGCTTTTTACGGAACTGTCAAATCTCCAGGATAAACGGCAGGATCACCGGCCGGCGTTTGATGGCGAAGGTGAAATACTGCCGCAGGGCCGTCTGCACCATGGCGCGAATGGTGGCCAGGCGGTTGGGGGTTTCCGGGCTGACCTCGTCCACGATTTCGAGGATCACGCACTTGGCGTCCTCGAGCAGGTGGCCTGTTTCGGTTTCGAAGACAAATCCCCGGGAAACGATTTCCGGCCCGTAGACGATGATGCCGGTTTCCTCGTCAAAGGCCATGTTGACCACCACCAGCCCCTCCTCGGACAAAACCCGCCGCTGCTTGAGGACACTGCGGCCCACATCCCCGACGCCCTTGCCGTCGATCAATACCCGGCCCGTGGAAACCTCGCCCAGGATGCGGCCGCCGTCCTCGTCGAAGCCGATGGTCTGGCCATTTTCCGCCAGCAAGACGCACTCTTTGGGAATGCCGGTCTGCTGGGCCAGCCGGGAGTGGAGAACCAGGTGGCGGTACTCCCCGTGGATGGGAATAAAGTAACGGGGTCGGGTCAGGCTGATCATCAGCTTGAGTTCTTCCTGAAAGGCATGGCCCGAAACGTGGATCATGGAAATCTTTTCGTAGATCACGTCCGCCCCCCGGCGATAGAGGCTGTTGATGATGCCCGCGATCGCTTTTTCGTTTCCCGGGATAAATTTGGACGAAAAAATGACCGTGTCGCCGCTCTTGATCTTGATCTGCTTGTGGCTGCCGGCGGCCATGCGGGCGAGGGCGGACATCGGCTCGCCCTGGCTGCCGGTGGTGATGATGACGATCTCGTTGTCGGGGTGCTCGCCGATCTCCTCGATGTCGATGGCCATCTCCGGCGGGAGGGTCAGGTAGCCCAGCTGCCGGGCGATGCCGACGCTGATCTCGATGCTCCTGCCGTCGATGACCACTTTGCTGCCGCGCTGGCGGGCGATGTCGATCACCTGCTGGATCCGTCCGATGCTGGAGGCGAAGAGCCCCACGATGGTGCGGCCGCCGCTTTTGGTGATGATTCTGGCCAGGGTCTCGCCGATCTCGCGGTCGGAGATCGTATAGCCTTCTTTCTCGACGTTGGTGGAGTCCGACAGCAGCGCCAGCACCCCTTCCTGGCCGAAGCGCGCGAACTTGTTGACGTCGGTTCGCATGCCGCCGACGGCGTCGTGGCTGATCTTGAAATCGCCGGTGTGGATCACGATCCCTAGGGGCGTTCTGAAGGCCACGCCGATCCCCCCGACGACGCTGTGGCAGACGTCGATGAATTCCAGCTGGAAGGCCCCCAGCCGCAGCGTCGAAGCGCTGGAGACGGTCTCGAGGCGGGTGGCCTGAAGCATGTCGCGCTCCTGGAGTTTGTGGCGCACGATCCCCAGGGTGAAGGGCGTTCCGTAAACCGGGACGTTGACTTCGCGCAGCAGGTACGGCAGCGCCCCGATGTGATCTTCATGGGCATGGGTCAGCACGATGCCGCAGACTTTGGCGGCGTTGCGGCGGATAAAGTCCAGGTCCGGTATGACGATGTCCACCCCGAGCATGTAATCCTCGGGGAACATCAGGCCCGCATCGACGATCACCATCGTCTCGGCATATTCGAAGACCATCATGTTGAGCCCGATTTCGCCCAACCCGCCCAGGGGAATAATTTTCAGCATGCCGAAAGCTTTCTAACCCTTCTGATCAAAGCCGTCGCAGATGACCTGGCGAACCGCCGTGATCAGGGCCTCCTTGGTCTTGCGCGTGTAAGCGGTGGTGTCGATGGGCGCCAGAATTTCAAGTTCCACGCGGCCCGGCAGGATCCGCAGGCGGTCTTTGGGCATGATCGACCGGGTGCCGCGAATCACCACCGGTACGATCGGGACACCGGCATCCAGCGCCAGAATGAAGCCGCCCTTTTTAAACGGCCGGATGCGCCCGTCCAGGCTGCGCGTGCCCTCGGGGAAGATCAGGACCGATACCCCGCCGCGGATGATTTTAGCGGCCCGCTTGAGGCTCAGAAAAGCCGAGCGGCGGTCCGAACGGTTGATGCTGATGTATCCCACCCGCTGCATGGCGTAGCCAAAAAAAGGGATTTTGAAGAGTTCTTCCTTGGCCAGCCAGCGGAACTGGACTTTGAGAAACGCCAGCAGGACCGGGATGTCGAAATTGCTCTGGTGGTTGGACATGAAAATATAGGATTTCGCCGGGTCGATGCTTTCTATGCCCGTGACCCGCACCCGAATGCCGCTGGCGGCCAGAATCGAGCGGCCCCAGAGGCGGGCCGCGATGTGCGAAAGGTTGCCGTCGGTTCCAACCAGTGAAAAAAGAATGGCCAGATAACCGAACAGAACCGTTGAGAAAAGCGTCCAAAGTCCAATTACAATCGTGTGCAGCATGCGAGGATGTCCCCAAATCTTTAGGCGCCGAGCCCGTTTGCGGCGCAGGGGATGGGCGTTTTTCAGGTCACAAGCCCCAGGTGGTCGAAAAGGGCGTCGATGTAGCGAATCAACCAGTTGCGCTGCGCTTCGGTCGCGAAACCCATGCAGTCGCAGCGCAGCTTGCTGCGGGTGCGGACGAGCAGTTCGCACGCCAGGTGGTCCGGTTCGAGCGTCAGAGTCAAAAAATGCGGCCGGCAAGCCGTGTGACGCGCCTGCAGGTCTGTGCAGACCCGTTCGTCCAGCGGAAGCCAGTAGACCCCCGGCAGAGTCGCGGTTTCGAAATTCTGGTCCAGAAAGGCTTTCAGGCGCTGGTGGTCCTGGGGCCGAAGTTCGTCGATAACATACTGTTTCATAAAGTATTCTTAGCTATCACAGTTTGTTGCAGCAGGCAAGTTCATTGTTTGCTGCCCAGGCGGGCCCAGTGGCCTTCGCGGGCTCAAGTTTCGGGTTGGGGTAGACGATGGATTAGCTTGAATCCCGCGGCCGGCGTCACCAGGCGACCTGCCGGAGCCAACCCGACCGCGCGCCAATGCGCCGAAAGCAAGTGAGAAGACATGAAAGTCCAGTGCTCTTCCTGTGGCCAAACGTATAACATCCCCGAAGACCGTCTGCCAAAAGGAAAAATCATTGCATTTCCCTGCCAGGCCTGCAAGGCAAAAATCCGCCTGGATATGAGAGCCTGCGGTGATGCCGGCCCGGGGTCAGCGAGCGGGGCGGGGCCGGGCGTGGATTCGTGCAGGTCCAAGGCCCTCAAAGAGCGGATTCTCAAAACGCAGGGCGACCTGCCGTCCATGCTTCAGGTGGTTATGAAGGCCCGGGAGGTCATGGCCAATCCCAAAACGGGATTCAAGGAAATCGCCGCCGTGCTGGAGACCGACCAGGCGCTGGCCGGCCGGGTGCTCAAAATGGCCAATTCGGCCTATTACGGTCTCAGCGGCATGGTCTCCTCGATTCAGCACGCCTCGGTGGTCCTGGGGTTTAAAACCCTTGAGGAGGTCATCACTCTGGCGGGCAGCACCAGTTTTCTGGGCAGCGAGCTGACCGGCTATGGCATCGATTCCGGCGGCCTCTGGCGCCATTCGCTGGCCGTGGCGTTCGGCTCCAAGATCATCGCCGCCGACCGCAACAGCGGCCTCCAAGAGCATGCCTTTACCGCCGGCCTGTTTCATGATGCCGGAAAAATCATCCTGGACCCCCACGTCTTGGAGCGCAAGGCCGAATTCGACGCGTTCCTGGCGGAAGCCCAGGGCAGCTGTTTTCAGGCCGAGCAAAAGCTCTTTGGCTTTGACCATGCCGAACTCGCCGCCGAACTCTGCACGCAGTGGAAAATTCCAGAGATCCAGGCGGTCGGCGTCGGCTTTCACCACAATCCGGGCGCTGCCGATGGCGCAGATCTGGCCTACATCCTTCACGTGGCGGACCTGATCGCCGCAATGCTGGACGCTTCGGCGGATATCGACCCCACCTGGCCCCAGGCCGCGGCAGGGGCCCTGGAGCATCTGGGGCTCCAATCGCAAAGGCTCAACGAGGTGGTCGAAACGGTGCGGGGTGCCGTGCAGAAAATCACCGAGCAGATAAACTGACCGCTCGCCGCTGCGAAATTTAAACGCCCGTCCGGCAGTTTGCAGGCGGGCGTTTGGCGTTGGGGCAAGCGGGGGGATCAGGCGTGGGCGCGCAGCGTTGCGCCCGCTGCGACGGCCTGCCGCTCGAGGGCCAGCATCGCCTGCTTGAGTTGCGTGCCGCCGCCGAACTGGCCGCACGACCCGTCGCTGCGGATCACCCGGTGGCAGGGAATCAGGATGGGGTAGGGGTTTTTGGCGAGCGCGGTGCCGGTTGCACGCGCCGCCTTCGGTCTGCCCGCTGCTTGCGCCACCTCGTGGTAGGTCCGTGTCTGACCGTAGGGGATTCTGGCGGTGGCTCTGAGAGCGGCCTGCTGCAGGGGAGTGAGCGCGCTGAGATCGAGCCATTCCCAAGGCGGCCAGGGAGGGGCTGGCTGCCGGCCGTTGAAATAGTCCCGGATGGCCCGGGCGACCGCCAGGGCATTGGGGTCCTGGCCGGCCTGCGGGGCGCCTGCCGCCTGCAGCTGGGCCCGCAGCCCGTCACGCTGGGGCTGCGGCAGCAGAATTTCCACCAGGCGAAAGGGGGCGCTCCGGTAGATCACGCCGGCGAACCCCAGCGGGGTTTCGGTGATCACGTGGCGATGGATGGCGGGCGGATTCATCGGCGGCACCTTTCGGGTCTGATGGGCCGTGACGGCTGTCGGCGGGAAGGACGGGGCGCGGCAAACAAAAAAACCTCCCCGGAACCGTTCCGGGGAGGTTTAAGCCTGCGGGCCGATCAGGTCTCCTCGACGCTGATGGCGCCGGGTTCGCAAACTTCCACGCAGCTATCGCAGCCCAGACATTCTTCCGCATTGACCGGGCTGGATTTGCCGTCGACCATTTCAAACACTTCGACCGGGCAGACATCCACGCACTCTTCACAGCCTTCGCATTTTTCTTCGTCCACAGTGGGTATAAAAGCCATTGGTAAGCCTCCTTTCAAGGTAAATTAATGGCGGGCGTTCGCCATTTGCTCGCGAGAAAAGGTCATTATACCAATTAATAGGGGGAGTCAAGCCTTCAAAGAAAAATTCTGTGATGGACGCAGGCTGAATAATTTTCAATTATTTCAATTCGTTTCCGATTGCATGGGCCTGGCCGGGTTTTCGGTATCGAAAATACGCCCAACCTGGCGTGGTGTGCCGGGGTGCCGCGCGGTCTCAGGCAATCAGCGCCAGCAGGGTGTGGCGGTGGCGGCTGGGCCGATCGCTTGGGACTTTCATCGGCGGTCTGCCGATGAGATCCGCGAGCAGCATCGGCAGGGGCGTCTCCGGCACCAGGGCCAGCTTCAGGGCAAACGGTCCGGGCGACGGCGGTGCTGCCGGGGGCGGCGGCAGGACCGGCTGGCCCGGCGCAGGCCAGGCGGTCTGGGCCAGACGCTCAAGAGCGGCGAGCAGCTCGCTGCGCCACTCGACGGCCGGCGCGCTGTCGGCCGAAAGGCCGGAAACGACGGGCCAGTCGGCCATTGCAAGGGTCGCGGGAAAGCGGTCCGCGAAAAGGTCCCATGCGGCCGGGCTGTCCGTCACCAGAACGGCATCGGCTTCGGGCGCCTGAAGTGCCAGCCGGGCCCAGGCCGTGAGGCGCTCGACGGTCATGTGGCCGCCCGGATCGGGCGCTGGCGCCAGCCGGGAGGCGGGGGCCGGCGGGCGGTCGTCAAAATCGCCCAGTTCGCGCAGCATGGCCTGCTGGCGATCGTCGACGACTTCGAGCGCTTGCTGCAGCTCGCGCTGCTGGCGGTCGAAGGCCTGGGCCATCTGAAGAAACACCCGCGCCTGGAAAAGGGCGTCGGCGGCATCAGGGCCGGTTTTGGCGCTGCCGGTCTGCCGCAGGATCTCCGAGCGGATTTTCAGGGGCGACTGGTCGTCGAAAAAGGGAATTTCCCCCTGGCGGGCTTTGAACCGTGTCAGGTCCCGGCTGCCGTGAAGTTCAGCCCACTGCTGATATTCCTGCAGCAGGACGCGCAGGCGGTTTTCATCGCCTTGCACCGGGATGCGGATTTCCAGGGCGCCGCGGTCGACCCATGCCTGCAGGGCGCCCGCCGGATCCAGGCGCGACGGGCGGTAGAGCAGCAGACTTCCGAAAACGGCGGTTGCAGCCGCCAGGCGCGCCTGCGAAATATCGGTGAAGGGGAAAAAGGTCGCTTTCATGTTCCTCCAGACGGGGTTTTGGGGGCATAGCCGATTCGCTGCGCGGCGCTCACGTGCCCGGGGGCAGCTTGGCGTCCCGGACCGTCACGCCCCGGCGTTGAAGCTGGTCCCTGAGGCGGTCGGCTTCATCCCAGTTTCCGTTGCGCCGCGCTTTTTCGCGGGCCGTTATCAGGCGCTGGGTTTCGGGGTCGGCCAGAACGTCGGTAAAGTCAAAGATCTTCAAGACCGCGTCGATGCTCCGGAACGCCTCCAGGATTTTTAGGGCGTCCTCGGCGCCGAGCTGATTTTGAAAAATAAGGATATTGACCCGTTTGACATTGCGGAAAAGCGAGGCGGCGGCCAGCGCCATGTTCAGGTCGTCGTCGAGGGCACCCACAAAGCCCTGGCGAATGTCGTAAAGCAACTGGTCGAGTTCTGCAAAGGGGCGCCCGTCTTCGACGTTCAGCAGGTTCTGAACGCAGGCATCCAGCCGCCGCAGGGCCTGGCGGGCGTCGGCAATGCGTTCCGCAGAAAAGACGAGCGGTTTGCGGTAGTGGCCCGAAAGCAGCCAGTAGCGGATCTCGCGGCCCGTGTAGCCCTGGGCGATCAGGGTTGCAAGGGTCAGACCGGCGCTGCGGGCGTCGGCCTTTTTGCCGTCGGCCAGGACCCGGTCGCAGAGGGCCCAGCAGCCGGCCAGGGGGCTGCCGGTCAGCGCTCTGGCGATGGCGATTTCATTTTCGTGGTGCGGAAAGGCCAGCTCCCGGCTGCTGGCGTGGAGGTCATAGCCCTCCCCGAAATACTTCATCGCCATCGCAATTCCCTGAATGTGCCAGGAGGGCCGGACGTTGCCCCACTCGGTTTTGGTGTAGTGCCCGCGTTTGAGTTCGGATAGCCGGGAACGCTTGAACAAGGTGAAATCGCGCGGGTTGTCCTTTTCGTATTCATCCAGGTCGACCGTGGCGCCAAGACGGATTTTGTTGATGTCGATGCCCGAAAAATGGCCGTAATCCGTGGCGCGTGCGATGTTGAAGTACAGCGAGCGCAGTTTTTCGTAGGCATACCCCTTGGAAACCAGCTTCTGGGCCAGCGCGACCATCTCCGCGGTGTGCTCGCTGGCGCGCGGATAAAGGTCTGCGGGCTGGACGCGCAGGCAGGCCAGGTCCTCTTTGAAGGCCGCGATGTGCCGGTCGGTAAACGCAAGCAGGTCGCTGCCGTCCTGTTCGGAGCCCGAGATCGTCTTGTCGTCCAGATCGGTGATGTTGATCAGGTGGCGGACCTCGTAGCCGCGGAAGGCCAGGTAGCGCGCCAGCAGGTCGGCGAAAACAAAGCGCCGGCACTCCCCCAGGTGCATCCGCGCGTGGGCCGTGGGACCGCAGGTGAACATCGCAACCTTGCCGGGCAGCCGCGATACAAAGCCCTCCTTGCTGCGCGTCAGGGTGTTGAAAAGCTTGAAGGCCACCTTTTCGCGCACGGCGAAAAGGGACGTGCTGAGGTAACGCTCGCCGCTGTCGGGGAAGATGACCACAATCAGGCCCTCGCGCATGGCGGTGGCTTCCCGGGCGGCAATGGCCATCGCCGCCCCGCTGCTCATCCCCACAAAGATCCCCTCTTCGCGCGCCAGGCGGCGGGCCATCTCGAAGGCGTCTTCATCGTCGATGTTGACTTTTTTATCGAGCCTGTTTTTCTCATAGATTTCGGGGCAATAGGCCTCCTTCATGTTCTTCAGGCCCTGGATCTTGTGGCCGAGGTAGGGCTCGACGCCGACGATCTCGATGGCGGGGTTGAATTCCTTCAGGCGGCGCGAAAGGCCCATCAGCGTGCCGGTGGTGCCCATGGTGGCCACCACCTTGGTGACCTTGCCGTCGGTCTGGTGCCAGATTTCGGGCGCCGTGCCGTGGTAGTGGGCCTTCCAGTTGGCCTCGGTGTTGTATTGGTCGGCCATGTAGTAGGCGCCCGGGTTCTCCCGGGCCAGCCGGTAAACTTCCTCGATGGCGCCGTCGGTGCCCAGGTGGCCCGGGGTCAGCAGGATCTCTGCGCCCCGCGCCCGCAAGATCTTCTTGCGCTCTTCGCTGGCGGCCTCGGACATGGCCAGCAGCAGGCGGTAGCCCTTGACCGAGCAGACCAGCGCCAGGCCGATGCCGGTATTGCCGCTGGTGGCCTCGATGATCGTCTTGTCCGCTGTCAGTTCGCCGGATTCTTCGCCCGCCGTGATCATCGCCAGGGCCGCGCGGTCCTTGATGGAACCGCCGGGGTTGAAGAATTCCAGCTTGGCCAGGATCTTGACCCGCGGGTTGGGATTCAGGCGTCTGATCTCCACCAGGGGCGTGTTGCCGATGGTGTCGAGAATTGAAAAAGCCATGTCAGCTGTGTCCTTGTTGGCGGCCTTGCGGCTATCGTCAAACGGCTGCGCCTGAGGTCGGCAGGCGGTTCAAGCGTTTATCCAGAATTTCGAAAATCGTTTGCCTGACGGCCGCCTCGCTCCGGGCGGCGTCGACAACCGCGAAGCGTTGGGGCTCGCCTGCGGCCAGATCCAGGTAGCCGGCGCGCACCTTGCGGTGAAAGGCGAGCGCCTCCTTTTCGAAGCGCGACTCGCCGTCGCCCCGCGACCCGCTGTCCAGCTGGCGCCAGGCGCGCCTCAGACCGGCTTCGGGATCGAGGTCCAGCAGCAGGGTCAGGTCGGGTTTGAGCCCGCCCAAAAGCAGGTTGTGCAGCGTCTGGGCCAGGTGCCGGTCCAGGCCGCGGGCATAGCCCTGGTAGACCAGGGTGGCGTCGAAAAAGCGATCACACAGGACCGTGCGTCCGGCCTCCAGTGCCGGGGCGACGACCTCCTGGACATGCTGGACGCGGTCGGCGGTGTAGAGCAGCAGCTCGGCCCCCGGCGCCAGGTGGCGGTGGGCGGGGTCCAGCAGGATCGCCCGCAGTTTTTCACCGATGCCGGTGCCGCCGGGCTCCCGGGTCTGCACGCAGGTTCGGCCGCGGCCCTCCAGAAAGCGGGCGATGTGGGCCATCTGGGTGGTCTTGCCGGAACCTTCGATGCCTTCAAGCGTGATAAACATGCGCTCTTTTTCTCTTACCGCCTCTGTAACCGGGCCGCTCCTGGGCGCTGGGCCGCGTTTTCAGGACGCAGACGGCGGCTCTCGGCCGTCGCGGCCGGTGCAATTCAGCTTTTCTTGGGGTGTTTGCCGGTGTAAAAATGGCGCCCCAGCAGCCGATGGTAGCTGGTCCAGGTCGCCTGGGAGGCGTCGCTGTTGATGAAATCGCGGATGCCGTTGATCTTGGAGTCCATTTCATCGATGTAATTGAGCAGCACGGCCTCGATGGTTTTGGGGGGCTCGGGGGAGCCCAGCTCGCGGGCGCCGTGGTGGCTGACGATCATGTGCTTCAGCAGGTTGGCCTGCTCGGCGGGAAACTCGGGCACCTCGCGGATCTTGGCCGTGACGATTTCCAGGCCGATCACGATGTGGCTGAGCAGCCGCCCCTCGTCGGAATAGTCGATGGCCACCTGGTAGTCGAATTCCCGGATTTTGCCGATATCGTGAAAGATGGCGCCCACCAGCAGCAGGTCGCGGTCCACGCCGCTGTAATGCTGGGCGATCTTCTCGGCCACGAGCGCCATGGACAGCGAGTGTTCCAAAAGCCCCCCGATATAGGCATGGTGCATATTTTTGGCCGCGGGGGCGGTTTTGAAGCGCCGCACGAATTCGGCGTCCTGCCAGAAGGCCGCCACCAGGGCCTTGAGCCAGGGGGCCTCCAGGCTGTGGGTGAGTTGGGACAGGCGCTCGAACATCTTGTCCGGGTCCCGCTGGCTGGTGGGCAGAAAATCGGCGGGGGTGACGCTCTCCGGCGGGCAGGGCTGGATCGACTTGACCACCAGCTGCAGGCTGCCCTTGTATTCGCCGACGCTGCCCTTGACGGCGACAAAATCCCCCGCCGCGACCGTCGGGGCGATTTCCTCGACGCGCTCCCAGAGCACGCCTTTGATGTTGCCGCTGCGATCCGAGAAGGAGGCGTTGAGGTACGGCTTACCGTCCCTTTTCTGGTAGAGGGCCTTTTCGGCCAGGACGAACACGTCATCCACCGTTTCGCCGGCCTTGAGACTTTCGATAAACTGGCGCTTCATGGGGGCACCTTTCCGCGGGTTGGCGTGCGCCGCGTCGCGCTCAGCCGAATGCCAGGGGCCAGGCCTTGAGATTTTCCAGCAGGTCGTAGGCGGTCATGTCGCATTTCAGCGGGCAGATGGTGATAAAGTTGTGGCGCAGGGCGCCGCCGTCAATTTCGGGGTCCTCATAACCCGTTTGCGGGTCGCAACCCTGCCAGAAATAAACCCGTTTGCGGGGATCGGTGCGTTTTTCGAAGGCGTCGGCAAAAACGCCGACGCCCTGTCGGCTGATGCGCACCCCGGCCATTGCGCTCAGCGGCAGGTCGGGGAGATTGACGTTCAGAAACGTGCCGCCGGGAAGCCCCTTCTGAAAAACCATCTCCGCCAGCTGGGCGATAAAACCGGCGGCGGCATCGTAGTGCCGCGGCGCCTGGCTGTTGACCGAGACCGCGATGGCCGGGAGGCCTAGCAGGGCGGCTTCCTTGGCGGCCGATACCGTCCCGGAGTAGTTGAGGTTGATCCCCACATTGGCCCCCGGGTTGATTCCGGAAACCACCAGGTCCGGCCGGCGCTCCAGCAGCTCCAAAACCCCCAACTTGACGCAGTCCGCGGGGGTGCCGCTGACGGCGTAGCCGTCGTGCACCCCGTCCGCGCCGCGGTGGTGGCAGAGCCGCAGCGGCTTGTGCAGGGTAATGCTGTGGCTGACGGCGCTGCGCTCACGCTCCGGCGCCACAACCGTTGTCGGGTAATCCCGTGCGAAGCGCCGGTAGAGTGCACGCAGGCCCTCGGCCTGGATGCCGTCATCGTTGGTCAGCAGGACGTTCATCTTTTTTCCGGTTGGCGTTTTGACAGCGTTCACGGGCTTCGGCAGCCTGGCCGCAACCAGCCCGTTTTGCAACTACGTCTTGATTTTTCAATTAAACTAAAATTATACTTCAAATTCAATTCGGGTTCAACAGGTTATGCACCGCTTCCGTGGAATGCGGAAAATCTTCGCGACGGGTCGCTGCCAGGAGGTATGCCGGTCCATCAACTGGGTCCAGATGAGTGCAATCAACAGGTTGGGTCAAAGAACAGCCGGTCTCGGCCCGCGGGAAGGATCCGGGGCTGCGGCAGGCCCGTTTTTTTTGCCACGCTCGATTTCCCTCTGGACGGCTCTGGCGGTTGCGCTGCTGGTGGCCTTGGCGGGTGGTCGGGCGGCGGCGCTGGAGGCCTTGACCGATGACCCCAAAACGCCCTGGCACATCACGGCCGATGAGATCACCTATGACGACCAGCTGCAGCAGTATATCGCCCGCGGCAATGTCGATGTCACCAAGCTGGACCGCCGCTTGAAGGCGGATTTTGTGCGCTTCGACTACCGCAACATGGTGGCCGCGGCTTCCGGCAACGTCATCATGACCGTGGGCCAGGACGTTCTCAGCGGCGACCGCATGGAGATGGATCTGGATTCCGAGACCGGCACGGTTTACGGGGGCGGCCTGTTCGTCGAGGAAAAACATTTCTTTATCAGGGGTGAGACCATTCAGAAAGTCGGCCCGCGGGATTTCAAGGTTCAAAGGGCGGTCCTCACGAGCTGCGACGGAGACCCGCCGGCCTGGAAGATCACCGGCCGCAACCTCAAGGTCGCCCTTGAAGGCTACGGGACTGTCACGCACCCCGTCCTGTGGCTCCGCAACGTGCCGGTGCTCTACGCCCCGTTCATGTTTTTTCCGGTCAAGGAAAAGCGCCAGAGCGGCCTGCTGACCCCCGAGGCGGGTGTTTCCGATCGCAGGGGGCTGCAGTACGTGCAGCCTTTTTTCTGGGCGATCAATGACAGCAGCGACGCCACCTTTTACCTCGATTATATGGCCGACCGGGGGGTCAAGACCGGCGGGGAATACCGCTACATGCTGGACCAAAACTCCAAGGGCGTGGCGATGTTCGACTACCTGGAGGACCGCGAGGTGGATGACGGCAGCGGCAGTTCGAGTTCGGATTTCGGCTTCACCGACGACGCCTATCTGCGCCCCAATACCGACCGCTACTGGTTTCGCATGAAGGCTGACCAGGCGCTGCCGCAAGACTTTTTCGCCAGGCTGGATCTCGACTTCGTCAGCGACCAGGACTATTTGAAGGAGTTCGAAGACGGCTACGCCGGCTACACGCGGAGCGACCAGATGTTCGGACGCCTGTTCGGGCGCGATCTGGATGACAAGGATGACGCCATCCGGAGCAACAGCCTCACCATCAACCGGGTCTGGTCGCGCTACAGCTTCAACGCCCTGACGAACTGGGAGGACGATGTCATCGCCCGTCGCCAGGACAAACAAAACACCGCCGAAAGCACCCTGCCGGCCATCGGCTTCAACGGCCTGCGGCAGCCGCTGCCGGGTTCCCCCCTGTATTTCAACTTCGCCTCCAGTTATTTTCACAACTATACCGAGGACGCGGACCGCAACCAGCGGGTGGATGTTCACCCGCGGGTCTACTGGCCCTTTCGCTGGCAGAACTACCTGGCCGCGGACCCCTCCGTCGGTCTGCGTGAAACCGCCTGGTACATCGACCGCTTCGATGATGCCAGCACCGAAAATGATCGCACCTTGAACCGGGAACTCTATGATCTGCGGATGGACCTCTCGACGGATGTCTTCAAAACCTTCAAGACCGGCCTGAGCGGGGTCGACCGCATCCGGCACACCCTCCGGCCCCAGGTGGTCTATAAATTCATTCCCGACAAAGACAGCGATCAGTTCCCTGATTTTGACCGCATCGACTCGATTTTGAAAAAAAACCAGGTGACCTATTCGCTGACCAACACCCTGACGTCGCGTCATTCCAAGACGCCGCGCGCCGAGGCCGCAGCGCCCTCCGGCGGCGAGAGCCTGCCGGATGTCGACTATCGGGAGTTTTTGCGCTTCAGGCTCGAGCAAAGCTACGACATCACGGAGGCCAATGAAAATGACCCCAAAAAATTCCGAAACCAGAAAACTCTGGAAAGGGAGGCCTTCGCACCGCTTTTCGGCGAATTGGAACTGGTGCCGGGCCGCCATCTCAGCCTTCAAGCCGGTGCCGAGTGGTCCGTTTACGAGGACAACTTTCTCAGCCGCAATATCGCGGCGCACCTCACGGACCTGCGGGGCGACCACCTGTTCTTCGAGCATCGCTTCACCCGGGCTGCGCTTCTGCGCGATCTCGACACAGGGATCGTGACCAATACGAAGCAAAGTGAAACCCTCTACGCCGATGCGGGGGTCCGGTTGGCCGACTGGCTGTGGGCCTACGGCGAATATGAATACAACCTTGAAGACAAGCTGGTTCAGCGGGCCGGTTTCGGCCTCGCCTACATTGCCCAGTGCTGGTCCGTCGGCCTCGGGTTTCTGCAGAAGGATGAGGATCGCGAAATCGCCTTCATGGTCAGTCTGCACGGTTTGGGGACCATCGGTGAAATGAATGTGGGGCGCTCCATCGCAAGCCCGCTGGACTGGAACTAAGGGCCCCGGCAAAAAAATTCCACATCCTGCTTGCCTTTTTGCCCGTCACCGGCGTTATATCCACCGGCACATATCTCGATACGCGTCGAGGGATGGGCCTTGGTGACGCACCAAAATCCGGTGCCACCGTGTGAAATTATTGATCACCGCGACCCTGAGCGCGCGGACAACGCCGCTGCCCGGTGCCGTTCTTTTGTATCTACGCATGCCCGCTGAGGCCGCCCTGCGGCAATACCGAAGCCCGCAGCCCACCGAGCGGCACACCCCACAGGAAACCCGCTATGCCACCATCGCAACCGATCCGCGGCTGGTATGTGCTGCACACCAGGAGCCGCTTTGAAAATGTGGTCAACGACGGCCTGGTTAAAAAATCCATCGAGGTTTTTCTGCCCAGGATCACCGTTCCCAGCAAGCGCCGGGACCGTAAGCTCATGATCCGGGTGCCGCTTTTCCCCGGATACCTCTTCGTCCGCACCGACCTGGACCCCCACGAACACCTGGAGATCCTGAAGACCATCGGGGCGGTGCGCCTCATCGGGACCACGGACGGGCCCGTGCCGGTTGCGGCCGAAACCATCCAGTCGCTGCAGATCATGGTGTCGAGCGACCTTGCGATCACCACCGGCAACCGGCTGCGGCGCGGTGACCGGGTGGTGGTGATCAGCGGTCCGCTGGTGGGCCTAACCGGGGTTTTTGTCAGCTACCGGGGCAAGGGGCGGGTGGTGGTCAATGTGGACGCCCTCGGACAGTTTGCCGGGGTGGAGGTAGCCGTCGAGGACGTTGAGAAAATTCCCCAAATACTGGCATAACTGCTTGACATTTTAATAATTTTTTTTTACTCTGAAGCAAATCGCCTGTCAGCGGGCAAAATCCGGTGAGGAGGTTTTATGAACAAACTGGAACTCATATCCGCCTTGAAAGACAATGCCAATATCTCCAAGGCCGAGGCGGCCAAGGTGGTGCAGCTGTTTTTCGACAGCATGGCCGATGCCATGGCCCGCGGAGAGCGCGTCGAAATCCGCGGCCTGTGCAGCTTCTTTGTCAAACAATACAAAAGCTACACCGGCCGCAACCCCAAAACCGGCGAGAAGGTCGTGATAAGCCCCAAAAGGCTGCCCTTTTTCAAATGCGGCAAAGAGCTGAAAGAGCGCGTCGACACGATCGGTTGATTTGTTTTGCCTGGATTTGATGCCCTTATAGGACAAGAGCGGCCGGTTGCGCGGTTGAAAACCCTGCTGCGCAGGGACGTGGTGCCCCATGCCCTGCTCTTCTGCGGAATCGAAGGGGTGGGCAAGGCCCAGGCGGCGCTGCTGTTGGCTATGGCGCTCAACTGCGACGCCCCGGCCTCAAGCGCGGCCGGGGCGGTGCCCTGTGGGGTGTGCCGTACCTGCCGGCGCCTGCAGGCCGGCCAGCATCCCGATCTGCTCACGATCGCTCCCGAGGGACCGCTGATCCGGGTGGCGCAGGTCCGCCAGCTCTGCGCCAGCCTGGCGCTGAAGCCTTATGCGGCGCGTACGCGGGTGGTGATCATCACCGATGCGCGGGCCATGAACCCCGAGGCCGCCAATGCCCTGCTGAAGGTCCTGGAGGAGCCGCCGGATCGGACCCTGCTGATTCTGCTGGCAACTCAGATGACCGACCTGCTGCCGACCATCGCCTCCCGCTGCCAGCAACTGCGCTTCGGCCCGCTTTCCCGTCGCTGTCTGCAGACCCTGCTGACCGAGCGGCACGGGGTCGCCCCGGAGGCCGCCGGGATCGCCGCCGCGATGTCCGGCGGCAGCCTGACGCGCGCGCTGCGCTTCAGCCAGGCCGATTGGCTCGCCCGCCGCAACTGGTTGATCGCAGCCATCGGACTCGATCGCCCGGAGATGCTTTCCAGCCGGCCGCTGGACGTTCTATTGGCGGTGGCCGAAAAGTTGGCCGGACACAAAGCCTGGATCCCTGAGGCGCTCGATCTGATCGTCGCCTGGCTGCGCGACCTGCTGATCTTCCGGTATGCACCCGCCCGGTTGATCAACCAGGACCAGGCGGCGTTGATCGGCAGGGCTTGCGGTCGGATGACGGATGAAGCGCTGCTGCAACACATCCAGGCGGTTGGGAGCGCCCGCAGGCACATCGAGGCCAACCTCAATGCCCGCCTGGTGCTGGAGCGCTTGATGCTGCAGCTGGCCGGCCGCTTGACATGACCGGCTGCAGGGCATGCAACCGAAAACGCCCAAAATTGATGAACCGGTAAAAGTCAAAATTTGAGATGGTGGTGAAAAAAGTTCAATTTCAAGGCGCGCAAATCTCGAAGAGTGAGGCCTGCTAATAGTACGCCGCGGCGACCTCGAGATGCAGCGCAACGCAGAAAGTGGGCTTTTTACGCCGCCATCAAAATTGCGAAAGGCGCCGGAAGGTGCCTCATCCATACCACCAACCTGAGTCGCCCCGGCGCGGCCTGCCGACCGCCGGGGCTGCCGATATGAATGTGTG
>Ga0105107_10000617_pt1 | contig 22843 bp, 15 predicted proteins | sample PPLLaktember2015_6_FD_79335 | JGI IMG/M metagenome (GOLD analysis project Ga0105107, IMG submission 79335) | Freshwater sediment microbial communities from Prairie Pothole Lake near Jamestown, North Dakota, USA - PPLs Lake P8 Core (1) Depth... | ecosystem: Environmental > Aquatic > Freshwater >... | reverse complement strand
GGATGCGGTCCGTTTTGGCGGAGGCATGGGAGTGGTCGAACGGGGTGGCGCGGCAAGCGGCCGCCCGCGATTCACCGAAGGTGCCCGCTACTACCTGCAGTCCGCTGGCATGCCGGACACGCTCGTGTACAGTCTGAACAACGACATCAATGACTATAAAGACGACTACCAGAGCCGCGCGGAGTACGGCAACTACCTCTTCGGTGCACCCTTTGGTCCGAACAAGGACAGATCAGTGCCGGGCCTCGGCATCCCCATGGATCTTTCGGTCGCGTTCCACACCGATGCGGGCATTACTTCGAATGATACGACTGTCGGGACATTATCCATCTACAGCATTGAGGCCTTTGATTCATCCCTGACGTTTCCCGACGGCGTTTCACGGCTCGCCAATCGGGATTTTGCCGACATCATGCAATCGCAGATAGTGAGTGACCTCCGCGTATTGCATGACCCTGCCTGGCGGCGCAGGGATTTGAGAAACGCCGACTACAGTGAATCCGTCCGTCCGAATTTCCCCAGTGTCCTGCTCGAACTCTTGTCCCATCAGAATTTCCTGGATATGAAATTCATGCAGGACCCGCAATTCCGGTTCGACGTTTCCAGGTCGATTTACAAATCCATGCTGCGGTTCCTCTCAATACCCGACAATCCGGCATACGTCGTGCAACCCCTGCCGGTTTCTCATTTTTCCGCCGAACTGACCGCTCACGGCGACGCTCTTCTTGGCTGGCGGCCCGTTGCCGACTCCCTCGAACCGACCGCACTGCCCGACAGCTATATCGTGTACAGACGGACCGGCGAGGGCGGATTTGACAACGGTACTCCCGTCAACGGTGTCACATATCAGGCCATCAATATCCCGGCGGGCGTGCCGGTGAGTTTCAAAGTTACTGCCGTAAACGCCGGCGGAGAAGGCTTCCCCTCGGAAATCCTGACATTGTGCAGCATTAGCGGGCGGGCTCCCACCGCCCTAGTTGTAAACGGGTTCCACCGCATCGCGGCACCGGGAATCGTCGAGGTACCGCAGTATGCTGGATTCGTAAACACGGAGGATGCGGGCGTTCCCGACCACTTCGACTACAATTTTCCGGGGGAGCAGTACGACTTCGATCCGCGGTCACCGTTCAGATCGAATGACGGCCCGGGGCATGGTGCGAGCAAGGCGGACGACGAGACACGACTGATCGCCGGCAACTCCTTTGACTATCCATTGATCCATGCATCTTCTCTCCTCGCGGCGGGGTTTGCGGTCAGTTCGTGCAGCGCGGAGGCCGTCCAGGACTCACTTGTCGACCTTCAAGCCTACACTCTGGTAGACCTGATCCTGGGCGAACAGAGGCGAACCCCCCGCGTGCGGGCGTCACTTGACACCCTTTTTGGTATCCGGTTTGCCGCGTTCCCGGAGCGGCTTCGCGAAGAGTTACGGGAGTTCACGGAAACCAGCAAATTGCTGTTTGTGTCGGGAAGCTATGTCGGCAGCGACTTGTATTCGACCCTACCAGACGACAGTTCAGGAATGCGTTTCGCCCGCGAAGTGCTCAAATGCACCTGGGTTACGGGCCACGCCTCCTCCACTGGTGCCGTCGTCCCCGCAGCGCCTCCTTTCACCGAAAACAAGGTCCCGGTGAGCTTCTGTGTCGACCTGAATGACAGGCTCTATCCGGTGGAATCTCCTGATGCCCTGGCGGCAGTCAAAGGAGGCTCCATTTTGCTCAGATATGCCGAAAACCTCTTTGGCGCCGCTGTTGGCCACAGAGGAACGGCAAACGTCGTGGTCATGGGTTTCCCCTTCGAGTCGATAACCACGCAAACTGCGCGCGATGCGATAATGATGGGGGTTGTGAGATTCCTCCGGGGCGCACCGGATGGAACGGGGCATTAAGGGCATGATGCCCGTCCCGCCTGCAGTTGGTCGACAAAAACTGCGGCTCGTCAGAGATTAGAAGCAACTCGTCTCAAAGCACTGGAAAATCTCCCAGGGGATTCTATACTGTTGGTATGATGATCCCCCGCGGACACATCCTACATCTTCCTAATGCCGGGCCGGCGCATCCGCCTGCAATCGCCGCAAGGCTACGCACGCAGATGCGTCCATGGGGCGTTACTATTACCGATATCGCAATGGAAATGGGAGTCTCCCGCCAGTACATCTGGCAGGTACTTTACGGGAGAACCCCGATTTCGGAGCGGCAGGCACACGAAGTCGCCGGATTCGTCGCGAGGTTGATTGACCGTCAGAAATCCGGGTCATCCTTCGGAGAGCGTTTACGCAGGGCGCGGATCGCCGCAGGGTTGACACTGAAGGAGGTTGCCGCACAGATCGGGTATTCGTGGGTTGCGGTCGAGAGGTGGGAAAAGAACGCGTGCAAACCGAAACCCGGAGTGCTCTGGCACCTCAGACACGTGTACGGCGTCGGCGATGACTGGATGCCCGCAATCCAATCAGAGAACACCCCCACTCAAGCCGTCTGATCCCCCCTCGATTATCCATTATCCACAACCGGATAATGGATAATCGGCGGGAAGGAACCGTTTCAGAATCCGAGCTTCACCGAGAACACGTGGTTGGCGTCGAACACCCTGACGGTGCGATACGCATAGTCTACAGTGACATCTGTGCTTCCGAGCGAGTACCTGACCCCTGCCCCGAAGGAAGCGCCGAAGAGATATTCACGGTCCTCCGTCTCACGCTGAGCGAAGTCATACCCCCCCCTAACGAAAAACATCTCCTGGAAGGCATACTCCAAGCCCAGACGGTATTCGTCGTCGGAGAAGTTGTTGCTTTGAAAAGCCCCGGAGACAAGTAATGTATTCGCATTGTCAATGTTGCGCTTGTAGCCCGCTCCGAACTCGATGGACGACGGGAGTTCAAACGGGGCTGCTTGTATCTGGTACAAGCCTGCCGGCCGCTTTTGCGCATCAACGGTCGCCTGCGTCAAGAGTCCGGAACCATCATATGTCATTGAGGGACCGATGTTCCTGACTACCACTCCGAGGCTGAGGCCGTCGATCGCCGCGAGGTTATCGTATGCCACGCCCACATCAAACGCGATCCCGCTGGTGTTGACATCGCCCATGCGCTCCGCAACGATCTTTGCCGTAAGGCCGACTGCCACCCGGTCGCTTAAGAGACGGGAATATGACAATCCGACAGTAAAGAACTGCGGCGTGAATGTTTGACCCGTACCGTCGGGGGCGGTGGTCGTTGTCACGGGAATCTCGCCGATCGCCAGTGACTTCAGCGAAAGGGAAAGAACACCGAATCCCTCGAATTGTGCTGCGATCGCGCCGTAGTTGACACCGATGTCTGCGATGTAGCTCATATGCGAGACGTACACAGACGCCGAGTTCCGCATATGTGCGATGGCCGCGGGATTCCAGTACAGAGCTTCGATGTCGCGCGTGGTTCCGGTGGTCGATCCCCCCATGGCGATATCGCGGACCCCCACGGGGATCAGCAGCTCCGCTGCGCCGCTGGTACCGCCGCGGTTGCCTGCACCGGCCATGGCGGCAGATACAAGACCGGCGCTCATTGCCAGAACGATGATCAATCGTCGTGTTGTTTTCATTGGATGATTTCCTTCTGACATTAGTACCGATCCAGGATCTGTTGTTCCTGGACGATGGCAAGTTTCAGGATTTTCTTCGCCCCGCCCAGAGTGGGCATGTCAATGTGGACGATGTACAATCCGCTTCCGACGGGAAGACCGGATTCGTTCGCCAGATCCCAACGTTCAAACTGGCCTGCACTGTTCTTCCGGATTTGCCGCACCTGTACGCCGGCAAGGTTGTAGATGGTGATGATCGCTTCTTGCGGCAGATGATTGAACGTGACAAACCGGTTATACTTGTTGATCTCCTCCGCATTCACGCCGTAGTATGGATTCGGGAACACGTTGATCACTCCGGCATCGGCCTTCGCTGTCTCCGCATTGTACGTCACCGCCGGCGCGGAGAAACTGAACACATCGGCTGCCGCGTTCACATGGTTTGCCTCGATGAGAAACTCGTCATCCGCATTCCAGGCCACGGCTGCGCGCCGGGCAGGCGTGCAGAAGTACATGATCGGCAGGCCGGTGGTATTCAGGATGTTTACCATCAGGTGCGGATCCGGGGTCGTGCTGTACGGCACGTCGAATATGAAGAACCACTCCCGTGGGCCCGTGCCGGCCACGTTGTCAGCATCAGTGTAAAACGGCGGCCAGTATTTCCCGTCCACGAGCCCTCCGGCAGCGTTGTTTTCGACGTGTCCGACCATCAAACGGGTCGGAGGAGTGGTTTCCATGTTGTATGCCGCGAACGGCATGCTCAGCGCATACCCCTGGTATGCGTAATTTTCCAGTGTGTTTGTCATGAAGGGCGCGAACTCCGGTTTCGCGGGCGCATTCTGGGCACCCCGCACATAGCGATATGCGTACGACCAATCCGGGTCAGCGGGATCCAGCACGTTGCCATTGGCATCTGTCGCACAGAGCTTCAGCAGCACGTTCCGCAATTTGTCGTCGGCGATGCCGTCGCCCCACCCGTGGAGTGCACTCCCCATAGCACCGCTGAATCCCTCCATCTCGAATCCGCTCGCGCCGCCGGCAAATGTCCACCGGCGCTCACCATTCGGGATACTCCAGTCTTTCATTCCGGGGGGCGGACCCAGCACCTTCACCTGGATGCCGTCGATAATCAGGTAATCGTCGTCGCCGCTCTGGTTTGTCTGGCTGCGGAGAAGAGTGTCTCCGCGCGTGGTGTTCACAAGTTTCCACGACACCGTTCCGCCTGTATCCTCAAAGCGGACACTATACGCCTGCCCCGTAGTCCGTGCCGGATCGATCACCAGGGGAATCACGCTGCCGTCGCTGCTCCCCGTGTGTTCCACTGCACGGATGGTATCGCCTGCAGCGCCACTGTACCGCACGCCCGGGTTTGCGGAATGCGGGATAGCCACAAATATCTGGAGAGGATTCTCCAGATTGTTCGGAACAGCATTGGGATCGCTGTTAAAGGAGTAGGCTGTGACGGCGAAATAGTAGCGGGCCCCATTCACCAGAGGCACTCCACCGTTCAAGGCATCCCCCTTCACGGCAAGATAGCGCTTGATGCCGCTGTCGGTCCCCAGCTGCACAACCTTCGATGAGACCACGCCGATACTCGCATCAAACACCTGGTCGACAATCCGTGTGACCCCATCGCCGGCGAGATCATAGACGGCAATCTTCTTTCCCTCCGATACCGAGGCGCCTTGAGAGGGAAGTTGATACACATTGTATCCCTGGAACTTGAAGCCCCTGTTATTGGCATTCTCCGTTGCCGTGACTGCGGGCTGGTCACTTCCCCAGTTGAGCAGGATTTCGGCGTCCAACTCTGTGATCGTCACCTTTGGTGCCGGCGGCGGCGATGGCAAGCGGAAGAAGTTGTCATACGCGAGCTGTGCAGACTTATCGAAGAACTTCAACAGGTTGACGGCGGTTAGACGGTCAACGCCCGGAATGGCACCGGCGAAAATCTCGGCAACAACGACCTCCTGTGTATCTCCGGGTGCCATCGAAAACGACCCTGAAGACAGTCCCATCCGACGATCACCCATATTATACTGTCTTCCGTCCACCCATCCTGTTCCCGTCACGGGGTCTCCAGTGAGCACAAACGTCGTCGGATTTCCCTGCGGGTCTTGGAAGAGCTGGCCCGTGAGTCCCACCCGGCCGCGCATGAAGTTGTACATTTGCGTGGACCCTTCGGGCGTACCCTGCACGGGGTCGGCGAGCGTAAGGTCGGACTTGATGAAATAGAAAAACGAAGTCATCGGAAGATTCCGGTATCCTTCCAGGGCCTTCCCCCGGAATATCGCCGTTTGTCCGGGCGCGGGAACCCTCGGACCTTGAAAGAAGTCGAAACCACCCGCCGGGGGAGGTAACTCGCCGTACGTCTGATCCACATTCTGGGCATTATAGATGAACCCCAGACTGAGTGAGGTGTCGCATCCGCAATAGTCATCGTCGGAAAATCCAAGATCGGGATCCGACCACATCGCGACGTACATGCTGTCGAGGGTGACATTGCTTCTATTGATCAGCACGAAGCTCTTGAAAATCATACTGCCGAGAGGTCCGTCCTGTGAATACGCCCAATTTGTTGTCTGGCATTCGATGCCCAAGGGTGCGGCACCGTAAAGGTCAAATGTGTTCGTCGCATTCAGGTCATTCGCAACGAACCAGACTGTCTGATCTGAACCCGGGACGCCCGGTACGTCCACAGAGGGGTCGTAGACGCCGTTGGAGTCTGTATCCTTGTACGGAGCTCCATCCTGCCATGGCCATTGCTGCCAATCCGATTCGTACTGTGCCCGCACCTCCGCAGATGTTTTGTCTTCATCAGCCATCTCGGAAGAGAGATCACCGGTGCGGTAGTCGGGTCTGACACGATAGATCCGCACATGGGCAGCGTTCGGGTCTTCCGGTGTGCCGTTGGGCAGGATCTTTCCGGGCTGAAGCCCGGACCGGTGCCCGGAACCGCCGACACGGACTTGTGGATCTCCGGCAATTTTGGCGCCCCAGAGGAGGCCACTTGAATACATCGCAGTTTTCCGGCTTCCTTTGGGGAACACCAGGCCGGAGTTCTGTTGGGCTGGATCGATGTCGGCGGTTCCGTCATTCCGCAGCACTGTCGAGACATTGTTGATGTTGAGGTAGGTATAGACGGGGCTGCCATCCGGCTTCATCAACTGCCGTGATTGCGCCGTGCCAGCGCGGCGTTCGCCCGCGACACCGAGTGCGACAGCCAGACAGACTATTGTGAGAAGAATTCCTGATCGTTTCATAGTATGCGGTTCCTTCGCGATTAGTACTCGAGACGCACGCCAACGCGGATCTGCCGGGGCGGCCCGTAAAAATAGGGCACGGTTTGGAGCGCCACAGCATTTTGATAGCGCTCGTAGTAGTCAATGTTGATTGCCCGGTACACATCGGCGTACTGCTGGCCGTAGGTTTGCACGAGCGCCGCCCCCAACGTTGGATTGCTCAGCACGCCGTCATCATCCGTTGACCCTGTGCGGAGGAAGACATTCTGGATATTCCTCGTGTCGAACAGGTTGATGACCTGAACGAAGAAATTCGCGTCGAGGGTGCTGAACAGGCGCACTGTTTTGTCAATGCGGAGATCCACCTGGAACGTCCATGGCGTGGTTGATGCGTTCAGGGGTTCCACGGGGGTGCGGCTTCGGGCTTCCCCTTCGAGATCGGAGCCGCCGATGCCGCGGGTGTACGGATGACCGCTCGCAAACGCGAGCACGGCAGAGAGACCGAGTCGCTCAAGCACGGGGCCCGAGTCGTCACGCCCGAAGCGGTAGTCCAGACTGACGTTGCCGCGAATCGCGTTATTGAACTCGAGCGGTGACACGTACAATGGCTTGAATTGCGTCACACCATCAAGTGGCGCGCCCACAATGCCCCGGGCGGAGTTGGGGAAGGACCCCGTACCCCGGGCGTCCTGGAACGAGACTGATCCGTTGACCTGCAGCCGTTTCGTCCGGCGCATGGTGAAGGTGAGCTCCATACCTTTGGTCGTTGCAAAGTCCCCGTTTGAAAGCGCGAAGTATGCTCCGAGCGCGGAAGACGCAGCGGTATTCCACTGCTCATACACGACCTGGTCCTTGATGTCTTTATAGTATCCGGTGATGTCAAATGACGCAAAATCACCGATCTGCTGCGTGAACCCGATTTCATACTGGGTCGTCCTCGTGGGACGCACGTCAAAACCCACGGGTGAATGAATGTAGAATCCCCCCCGGACATTGGACGAGGTTGCATACAGCCCCTGGTACACGTCGGCCAGCCGTGACTGTTGCACGAACTGACCGAACTGCGTATGGAACACGGTCTGATCAGTGACGGGGAAAGAAAGCCCGATGCGCGGGCTCACTGCATGAAATGCCCCGGCCTTTCCCATACCTGCCGGATCAATCTCACCGCTGTAGGGATCGATGGCCAGGTCCGGACGTGTCGGGTCAATGAACACGTAGTTGTCGATATTGATGTAGTCGTAGCGAAGCCCGATATTCACGATCAGGTCTTTGTACTCGATTTTGTCCTGTAAATACGCCGACGCAAACACCGGATGCTTCGGGCCGGTGATCCCGCTCTCGTCAGTTTCGTTCCCCCAGACATCATAGCCGAAGTTGTTCACACCTCGGTTGATCAGGATTTGCTCCGGGGTGACCTTGTTGGGATCGTTGTCGGCCAGCGCAGCATTTGCCGCAAGGAGTCCGGCAATAGGGAACACGCTCTCATTGCCGAATGAGTAGTTCCTGATGGAATAACGCTGGAATTCGCCCCCGATCTTGACCGAGTGCTCGGAGCCGATCTGCGTTGCAAGCGCACCGTTCACACTGATGTTCGTCCGCCTGTACTTCACGTACCCCGCGAGAACATCACCCGGCGCATTGAAGCCAAAGTCGTAGAGCACTCTTCTGGTCGGCCGGAGGTATCGCCCCACCTGTCCGCTTGATACATCGGCTGCCGATCGCTGCCATACCCACCCTGCATTCGCGTTTGCGACACTGTCGCCATAATGCAGAAAGTCATCTTCCAGGTACGGGTCCAGTTGTTTCTGTGATTGATGGAAGTAACCGAGCGTAAGCTCATAATAGGTTGTGGGGTTCAACAGGTGCGTCATCTTCAGACTCCCGGCGCCGTTCAGTTGCCGGATTTCCTCGGTCCTATCCGCGTTCAACAGGTTGGCGATGGCACCCGCATTCCTGTGGCTGTTGTACATATTGTACTGCGTTGTGCCCGTGAATGTGCCCGCCAGCCGGAACGTCAGCGGGGCGAAGTCCATCATCAGGGTGGCCGTCCCGGAAAAATCCTGGCGCGGGTTCTTGGCAATCGAGCCGGCGGGATACACGAGATTGATCGAGTCGCCCGTCTGCCCGACCACTGGCCCGACATCGATCCCTGGATAGGGCTGCGGGTTCTGGTCACGCTGGTACTGGTAGTTGACGAGACCGAAGAGTTTGAACCTGTCTCCCATCAATGGACCGCTCAGGCTCGCTGTGAAGTCATTATAGCCGAAGCCGAATGACCCCAGGTGTTTTTTGCCGTCGAGCGCCTGGGAGCGTCCCTTGAACGTGATGTTGTCGGTGATGTACTGCATGGATGCCTTCCAGTCCGACGTACCGCTCCGTAATTGCTGCTGGATGATCCCCGCGTTTGCTCCGCCAAACTCGGCATTGTACCCTCCTGCCTGCACCTGGATCTCCTCGATGGCATCCTGGACGAGCGAGACCGCGCGCGCCCCGGTCATCGGATTGCGGATATTCACGCCCTCGAGATAGTATCCCGTTTCGTCCTGCCGGCCGCCACGGATGAAGACCGCACCATCCTGGAAGACCACGCCGGGAGCCAGCGCGAGGATGTTGTTGATGCCCCTCACAGGCAGGGAAGCAATGTCATCCGAAGTGGTGATGCGGACGGCATTTGTCGCACTTTTGTTCACCAGAGGCCTGTCGGCCACAATCTCCACTGCCTGCAGCGCGACCGCCTCCGACGAGAGGGCAAAGTCAAGTGAAGTGGTGAGATCGTTATTGACGCGGATGTTCGCGACGCTCGTCGACGCATAGCCGATGAACGTGGCCTTGACGGTGTACGCGCCGGCCGGCAGATTCAGGATGACATATTCGCCGTTCACATCGGACGACGCACCGTACACGGTGCCCTGGACGGAAATATTCGCGCCGACCAGTGGTTCATGACTCTCTTTGTCCGTCACGCGCCCCCGCATCTTGCCGGAGGCCAACGTCAGCACCGGCAACGTGAGCAAAAATACAGCAAGGAACAGAGTTGTCCTGCCCATGGGACTCTCCCTGGAAATGTTGACACGAAATGTGGAGTTAGCTAGAAAAGCGTATCAAGACCTGCGATCGCATCACCTCCTTCACGGACTGAGCCGAGTGGTCTTTCGATTGCAGCCAACGAACGTTGCATCATGGTACAATTCACCCTGATAATCCCAAATCCGTTTGCGACGAGGTGCGGATTTCGGGGGATAGAATGGAGAGCAGTGGACTCCAATGTCACCGGAGTGCACGCGGTTCCGTCGCCCCATCAGGGTGATTCGTCGATGTGCCGGACACCTTCATCGCAAATCTGCACCGGACAGACGGTCCTTCCGTATATTCACGTGAATGGAAGCCGGGAGTCGAGCGGCGGAGGAGGGTCACATGAAATACGGGGTATGCGCGGTCGTATTTGGCGCGTTGGTTGCCGGTCTCGCAGGACAGGCATGCGCGACAGACAAAGTGGAGAATGCCCCCCCTGAGACCGGGGAAATGATCGCGCTGAGTCTGATGAGCGGCCTTGCTTCCAGAAACACCGGGGTGCGGGAGAGCGCGGCCTTCATGCTGGGAGAGGAAAAGGTGATCCGGGCGCTTGTGCCGTTGATGAAGATGCTGCGAGACAGCGAGGAGGAATCTTCGCGCGTTATTGCCGCGCTGTCGCTCTGCAGGATGGGTGAACCGCGGGGCGTCTATGCAGTACGTATGGCCGCCAGGTTCGACAGCAGTGAACGTGTGCGGACCCTGTGTGCATGGTATTACAACCAGTACGTGAAACCCGGCTCGTTCGAGTTCCACGGCGTCCGCCCCGAAGCCGCGGGTGGGGAAGACGCGTTGGACCGGGAGCACGTGCAGGAATCAGTGCATGCCGGAGAGCCGCTCGAACACACGATCGCGGAATGACCGGCTCAACGTAAGCCGCGTCCCATCGTGTAACACCACGGCGTATTCGCCGTGAAAGAGGGGTTGCATCTCCTTTATCCGCGGGATGCTGACAATGGTCGACCGGTGGATCCGGAGAAACCGATCATCGGCGAGTTGCGTTTCCATGTCACTGATCTTTTCCCGTACGAGATGCTTTTTCCCCTGGCAATGCAAGCAGACGTAGTCCCCCTGTGCCTCGATCCAGTCCACCTCCTCCACACGGACAAACGTGATGCGGCCCGCGCTGCGTACCATGATGCGGCCCGGGGCCTGACGCTCCACACGCGTGCCATCCAGCATTTCAAGTATGCGCCGGGTGAGCTGGCTGCCGCCTTTCTCTCTCAACTGTGCCTTGGCGCGTGCCAGGGCTTCCTGGAATCGTTCTTCCTCGAAAGGCTTGAGGAGGTAATCCAGCGCGTGCACCTGGAATGCCCGCAGTGCATGCTGGTCATAGGCCGTGACAAACACGACAAGAGGGACTTCATCGGACGCGAGCGAATCGAGGGTCGCAAAACCGTCCATCTCGGGCATCTGGATGTCCAGAAACACAAGGTCCGGGTGCATGGCTTTGATCTGCTCGACTGCTTCGACACCATCGCTGCATTCCCCGATGATATCGACTTCGGGATCGGCTTCCAGAAATCGTCGCAAGCCCTTCCGGGCCAAAGGTTCGTCGTCGACGATCAGCGTGCGAATTCGTTCCATCAGGCAACTCGCGACATGTGATAGGGGATGGTCAGTCTGACATCAACGCCTCCGCCGGCCGGAGTCGAGAGCTCAAATCCCTGTGCAGTCCCATAGAGGTGCTGCATGCGTGCCCGCGTATTCCGGATGCCAATGCCTTCCTTGAACTGCCCGCCGTTCGCAGCCGGCATTCCTCCGCCGTTGTCACGAACGTGAATTGTGAGGCTGCCGTTCTCACGGACGGCTTCAACACAAATGTGTGCAGGGCCGCGGCGCATGGAGACCCCGTGCTTGATTGCATTCTCGACAAGCGGTTGAAGGATGAGATTCGGCACCAGTGCTTCAAGGACCCCGGGATCTACCAGTTGTTCGACGGTAAGGCGGTCTCCGAAGCGCAGCTGTTCGATCTGAATATAGCGACTGAGGTAATCCAGTTCGCGTCGCAATGTCACTTCCTGCTCTCCCGCGCTCTCGAGCGTCAGCCGCAAAAACTCGCTCAGCCGGGCGATCATCCGGCTCGCCATGTCGGGATCCTGTTTGATGAGGACCATAATGCCGTTGAGCGTGTTGAAGAGAAAATGGGGCTGCAGCTGCATTTCCAGTATCTGCAGCTGAGCCTGCGTCAACTGTGATTCAAGCTGCGATGCCTGCAGTTCACGGTCCCGGTCCCGCTTGTACAAATACCAGATGCTGGTTACCAGGACAAGCGCCACCAAGCCGATCAGGACTCCAAACCACGCGGTTTGCGAAAAGTGCGGTCGCAGGACGAAGGGGAAGGAAATACCCGCTTCGTTCCAGACCCCGTCGGCGTTGCGCGCAATGACCCGGAAACGGTACTTTCCGGGGGGTATGTTCGTATAGAAGGCTTCACGCCGCGCCCCCGCGTCTATCCAGTCCTTGTTAAACCCTTCGAGGATGTACCGGTATTGAATGCGCTCCGGCGCGTTTGAGCTCAATCCGGCAAAATGGAATTCAAATTCTCCGTTGCCCGGCGGATACTCGACACCGGGAATGGGCAACCCCTCGGTGTTGTCAATCCGCACGCGCTCCAGCACGAGTGCAGGGGGAATCGTATTCGTGGGCAGATGCGCTGGATCCACCATGACGATTCCGAACGTGGAGGGAAACCAGAGCTTGCCGTCCGGCGTGCGCGCGACGCTGGCCTGATATCCCCCATTGAATTCATCGCTGTACATCCCATCACTCGTGCCGAACGACTGTATCGCGAGAGATGCCCGGCGACCATCGAAGTACTCGGTCAGCTCGGCCGCACTGATACGATACACACCGTTGTTTGATGTCAGCCAGATCCAGCCGTGACCGTCCGGCACCACACCCATCACCCCCTCCTCCGGGAGACCCTGCGCCGGTGACAACACTGAAACATGCGTCCCCCGGATTACGTTCAATCCGCTGCCCCCGCTTGCCACCCAGACTGTTCCCGCAGAGTCGACAACCATCGTCGTCACCAGGTCGGAGGAGAGCCCTTGTTGCCGTGTGAATTTCACACAGGTTTTCTCGTTGAGCACCGGCGCGGCTTCTGAACGGCCCGGGAGCCGGTACCGCATGACCCCCTCGAACCGCGATCCCAGCCACAGGTTGCCGGACCTGTCGGTGCCCACATCGCGCAACTTGAGGAGTTGACCGCCCTCTGATGTGAGCACGCGGTGTGCTTTCTCCCCGACGAAACACCAGAGTCCCTCCGACGACGCCGCCCAGATCCTTCCATAGAGATCCTCCATGAGCGACATCGTTGCCCCAATGCGATAGTCTCTTGCACTTTGTCCGGCGTACCGCGTAACGCCCGCCATGCCACCCACCCACCGCACGCCCGAACGGTCATGCACAAATGCAAAAACGGGACCCTCCTGATGTTTGCGCCCCGGAGCGATAGACGATGGCACAAAAACCCCGTTGCGGTGTTCCACGAGGGTTCCCGAGGCGGTGGACGCGTACAACCGTCCCGGGGGATCGGTGAAGATTCCCCAAACCATGTTTTCCGCAGTGCTCACGCCGGTGCGATATGTCGTGAACTTGCTGTTGACGAATCTGTTCACGCCGCCTGCTGAAATCCCGACCCAGAGCACACCTTCGCGGTCCTCGAAGATCGAACGAACTTCATCTCCCGAGAGGCCTTCATTCGAAGTGAAGCGCGAGAGGCGGTCATTCACAAACCGCGACAGACCCCCCGCCGTTGTCCCGACCCATATGGTGCCTCGCTGGTCTTCCACGAGACTGGAAATCTCCCCCGCACCCAGACCGTCCTTTGCGTTGATGTTGTGCAGCGAATCATCGCGCAGGATGAACAATCCATGCCGTCCGGTCCCGATCCAGAGCGCCCCATTTCGGTCGCAGAGAACTGTCGTCGGCACTGCGGCCAGCGCATGTTTTCCCGAATATTTGGACTGCAGTGCCGGTTTGCTTTTGCTTCCGGGGGAGCCCCAGGGGATAATGACTATGAAAGGTTCGAAACAATCTCCCTCACGGATCCAGATCCCATGGGGGGTCAGTGCAAGGATGCGCCCCTCCCGGTCCTCCTCCGAGAAATACACGGTGTTGGACGGAAGGCCATCAGCGACGGTATAGAGGTGTTTGAGGGAATCGCCGTGGAATTGTGCGAGGCCGCTCGTTGTGGACGCCCATACGTCGCCTTCCCGATCCCGGTTCAGAGCACGTACAGCAATTTGCTCCGGTTCGGCGGGAAGTGTGAGCCGCCGGAATTCCCCTTTGCTCATCCGTGACAGGCCTCCACCGCTCGTACCTATCCACAGCGCGCCGTCATGATCGGCGAGGAGAGACAGGATGGAGTTGACACCGAGTTGGGGGGTGTTCCGGGTGTTAAACGAGGAAAACGATGTCCCATTAAAGCGGGCAAGACCTTCCATTGTGCCAAACCACAGATATCCATCATCAGTTTGCGCAACAGAAGTGACGGAGTTCTGCGGCAAACCGTCCCGCTTCGTCCAAAACCGATGAGAATATTGGGTGATGTCACGCGAAGGATCAAGTCCTGCCACTTGCCCGTTCAGCGGAACGGGCAGGAAGGAGAAGAGCAGTATTGTCCGGCAGACGCTCCGCCACATATACACAACCCCAGTCGATGACCCGAGAGTTACCCACGCTGAAGGCATAGTACTCCTTTTTTCCCAAGGAGCAATGCTTGCAGCGACGAAGCGCGTTTATGGACGACGAAGTGGGGAAAAAACACGTCAAGCTGCCGATTGCAGCCGCTCGAATACACGCTCACGGAACGACCTACTCATGGTCAGGCGCGTGCCATCATAGAGGATCACCGAGTATTCTCCGAATGAAAGAGGCTGCAATTCCTTGATTCTGTCAATATTGACTATAGTAGAACGATGAATTCGCAGAAAACGCCCCTCCGGGAGCTGTTGTTCAAGGCGTGAAATTTTTTGACGCAGGAGATGCTTTTTCCCCGCATTGTGTATCCGGACATAGTCTCTTTCGGCTTCCACCCAATCAATGTCTTCAGCCTTGACAAAACTGATCCGGCCGGCTGTTTTCACCATCAGTCGAAGTACGGACTGCATTCCCCGTTTCGCACGGTGAAAGACATCCTGAACGGTCCGGTCCCCCTGCTCCAGTCTCCTGACGAGGGCACGGTCAATTGCCCGTGCCAGGGCGTCCTCGACTCGATTAGCGACCACCGGGTGAAGGATGAAATCTAGGGGCTGATAGCGGAAGGCCTCGATTGCCTGGGAATCGTCATTGGCGGTGAAGATCACGGCCGGTTTCGCGTCGGACTCCAGACCGCAAACCAGCGCGAAGGCTCCGCCGCCGTCAAGGTCGACGTCGGCAATGAGCAGGTCAGGAAGCCGTCTCCCCAATAATACGCGGGTCTCCTCAACGGACGATGTCGTCCCCACAATACGGACAAACCGGTTTTGCTGCAGACACCGGAACAACAGGTCATTGGGAGCGGCCTCGGCAACAGCAACGACGACGTTCAGCACTCCGCCCGGATCCATTGCTTCCCTCCTTTTCCTGTTCATATTGTGGTACGGAATGCACCGACGGAGGTTTCACTCGTTGAGAAGGGAGCGGAAGGAATACCTCCTCTCCCGGAGAAGGGTAATGAGGGAATCCAGCCGTGCATAGAACTTGTCGGGACGGGATGGGTCAGCGCCGATGTGCGTAAGAAGGAGAAAGCCGTTCAATCCGGCGGATGATCGTTGTTCAAAGTCCAGAATCCTCGACATAATCGTGTCGGACGGAACATACCGTTGACCCAGAGCGGGATAGGTGTAATCGGCGTTCGAGGAGGTGCCGGCTGTGAAATTCACAAGTGTAATCCCGTTCTGGTCACACCAAGCGGCGATGGAATCGTTGTACCATTCATAAGCCGGAAGGAAATACTTCGATCCTTCCCGGGGAATTCCCAGGGATTCCATGGCCGCATAGTTGCCATAGAGATCGTCAAGAAACTCTTCACGGCTCACCAACAGGGAGTCACGGTTCTCCCATGGAGCGTACAGGAGGTGCCTGTCGGAATGCGGCCCGAGATAGTGCCCATCGGCATGAAGAGCGGTAATAAGATGGCGGAAGGACGGGTTACGAAAGAAGTCGCCGGTGAAAAAGAACGACCCATTGATTGCTTGTCGCTTCAGAGTCATCCTGATGGATTCTCCCCCGTCAGCAAACTCATGACCCGTGAACACAAGGTATATCGCCCGACGGGTTGTATCCATCCTCACGATCCCGCCGTGACTATACACTGCGTGAGTCGAGCCGGACCGAGTTGAGCACCCCTGCTGGCATGAGTGGTCAGACCCGCACCAATTGTGGATAGTCAATCGACAATTGACAATCGTCAATCGGTTGGGGTCAGACCCCTGTGCGTACGGGAGCAGCAGTACGCAACCCAGCGAAGCAGCAATCAGCAGAGAGCGAATCCTCATGCGCGTACGCCGACGTTTGTCAGACAAGAATAGGGGTATTTCCTGTTTCAGTCAAGCACTGCCACGGCCGTGCAATACACAACACGCTGGATATTCGGTGAAACAGTGAACAGCGGGGTTGATTTTCGGTGAATTTTCGTGCATCTTTTGCAATGCTGACTCCACGCGAACGCTGGCTGGCCCTCTTCAACGGGGAAAAGCCGGATCGAATTCCCACTGATTATTGGGCTACCGACGAGGTCACCGAGCGCCTTCAGCGTGAGCTACGGTGCGCGAACAAGGAGGAACTCTACACCAGGTTGAACATTGACGGCGTCGTGGAGCTCAAGCCGGTCCAGGTCGTAGACCACTTCCCCACCGATCCACTGGCGGACATCTGGGGAATCCGGCGCAAGGCAGTCAGCTACGGGGCAGGGAGCTATGACGAGTTTGCCAATCATCCGCTGGAGAGCGTCAGTTGCGTAGAGGAAGTCCACGCGTATGCCTGGCCTCGTGTCGGGGACATTGACTTCGACCACTTCGCACACGACGTTGCTGCCTCGCCGTCCCACCGCATAGTGTGTGCGGGCAACTTTGAGCCGTTCCTGCTCTACTGCGCGCTACGCGGCATGGAACTGGCCATGATGGACCTCAAGGTCGAACCCGAAATCGTCGATGCCGCCCTCGAACGCATTTTTCAATACCATTTCGAGCTGAATAACCGGCTTTTTGAACTCGGAAAAGGCCGGATCGACATCACCTATGTTGCAGAGGATCTGGGCGGACAGACCTCACTTTTGTTTGGGGTACCTGAAATACGGAAGTACATCCTCCCGCGCCAGAAGAAGATGGCCGACCTGGCACGCAGCTTCGGCATACACGTGTTCTATCATACTGATGGTGCGGCGCGGGGAATCATTCCCGATCTGCTTGACATCACGGGTATTGAAATTTTGAATCCCATTCAGTGGCGCTGTCCCGGTATGGAACGAGAAGGCCTGGTCAGGGATTTCGGGCGACGCGTGATCTTCCACGGCGCGGTCGACAATCAGTTCACCCTTCCGTTCGGGTCGGCAGCGGACGTGCGCAACGAGGTCCTGGACAATATCCGTATCTTCGGCGGCAGCCGCTGGATCTGCGCCCCCTGTCACAATATCCAGCCGGTAACACCGACAGAGAATATTACGACACTATACAAAACGATTCACGAACACGGAGTGTGACGCACTCCACGGAACTTTAACGGGAAGGAGATCTCTTTCGATGGAAGATCTGAAGAAAATGTACGATGCCATTCTCACCGGCAATTTCAAGGCCGCACGTGAGATCACCCAACAGGCGCTGGACGCGGGCGTTGATCCGCAGGTACTCGTGCAGGAGCAGATGATTCCTGCAATGGGAGAAGTCGGCCGCCGCTATGAAGCGAACGAGTACTTCGTGCCGGAATTATTGATATCCGCCCGCGCGATGAAGGCTTCCCTCGAGCTGATCCGTCCGCTCCTGGCGGCCAGGGGTGCCGAACCGGCGGGCCGGGTGGTTATCGGAACGGTCAAGGGCGATTTGCACGACATCGGCAAGAATCTTGTGGCTGCCATGCTCGAGGGAGCTGGTTTTGAAGTCATTGACCTGGGTGTGGACGTTACCCCGGAGAAATTCATCACGGCGTTGAACGAACGCCACGCCGGCCTCGTCGCAATGTCCGCCCTTCTGACCACCACGATGAATTCCATGAAGACGACGGTTGATGCAATTGCGGCGGCCGGAGTGCGGAACAAGGTCAAGATCATGATTGGTGGTGCGCCGGTGACGCAGAAATACGCCGATGAGATCGGCGCCGACGGGTACAGCAGCAATGCCAACGCAGCGGTCGCGCTTGCGCGGAAACTCTCTGCCGCCTAGGATCCGCACAATGTCTTCCTTGCTCGCACAGCTGCTCGGCCCGGATCCGGTCATTACCGACGGTGCATGGGGTACACAACTGCAGGCATTGGGTCTGCCCGCCGGCCTGTGTCCCGACGGCTGGAATCTCACTCATCCGGACCTGGTGCGCCAGGTGGCCCAAAGCTACGTGGACGCAGGGAGCAAGGTGATCCTGACCAATACCTTCAGGAGTAACAGGATCACCTTGACGGCACACGGGCTTGCAGACCGCGTTCTCGAGATCAATCGTGCCGGAGTGGAGATCTCGCGCGGAGCCGCAGGTTCACGGGCCAAGGTGTTCGCATCCATCGGGCCGACGGGGAAGATGCTGATGATGGGAGAAGTGAGCGAGGAGGAAGTCTTCAACGCATTTGTGGAGCAATCGTCGGCACTTGCTGCCGCGGACGCGCTGGTCATCGAGACGATGTCCGACCTCGAAGAAGCACGCATCGCCGTCCGCGCGGCGAAGACCGTCGGTCTGCCGGTTGTCGCGTCGATGGTCTTCGATTCGGGGAAAAACAAAGACCGCACCATGATGGGAGCGACGCCGGAGGAGGTGGCCGAAGCGCTCACCGAAGCGGGGGCGGATGTGATCGGTGCGAATTGCGGGCTGGGGATGGAGGGCTACATCCCTGTTGCGCAACGTCTCCGCATGGCTACACCATTACCCATCTGGATCAAGCCCAACGCAGGCCTCCCGGAGCTTGTTGACGGCCACATCGTGTACCGGACCACTCCTGCCGAGTTTGCACGCCAGGCGGAGGCATTGCGGACGGCCGGCGTGGCATTTGTCGGCGGGTGCTGCGGGACCTCCCCCGAATTTATCCACGCACTGCAGAAAGTATTGCGGCCCTGATCTCCCGGCGCCCGCAGCCCGAATCCCATGAAACTGAAACTCGTCGCGTGCGAGGTTCTCTATCGTGAGCTCTGCGCGCTGATATCCCGCTCGCCGCATCAGGTCGATTTCGCAGTCCTGCCAAAAGGACTCCATGATATCGGTGCCGACGGGATGCTCGCCCGTCTGCAGGCCGCCGTGGACGCTGCTGACACGCCGGGGTATGACGCCGTGCTCATGGGTTACGCCCTCTGCAACAACGGCATCAGCGGGCTCCGCGCGCGCACGCTCCCTCTCGTCATACCCCGCGGCCATGATTGCATGACCCTCTTTCTGGGCAGCCGCGAACGCTACCAGCAATATTTCAACGACAACCCGGGCACCTACTTCCTCACGTCGGGGTGGATCGAACGCGGAGAGGCCTCCGGTGAGCTCAGACAACTCTCGATAGCGAACAAGAACGGGATGGATTTGAAGCTCGCACAACTCGCGGAGAAGTATGGTGAAGATAATGCACAATACCTCTACGACCAGCTGTGCGACACGACACGCAACTATCGGCAGATTACCTACATTGCCATGGGCGTCGAACCTGACGACCGCTTTCACAAACAGGCGGAGGCCCGCGCACACGAACATGGATGGAGGTTCGACCCCGTGCAGGGCAATCTCGCGCTCCTCGAACACCTTGTGAATGCGGTGTGGGATGCCGGGGAATTTCTTGTCGTGCCACCGGGCCATCGCGTTGTCACCACGTACGACGAACGCATCATCGACGCCGAACCCGCCTCAGAATGAACGATACGGTCCGCATTCAACTCCGCCCGATGGGCGCTGCATTCGACGCCCTTCGCGGCACGCCCCTACAAGACGTGCTCTTTCCCTTCGGTGTGGAATTCCCATGCGGCGGAAAGGGGAAATGCAAAGGATGCCGTGTTCGTGTCATCGAAGGATCCCTGCCGATCACTCACGAACAGGAGCGGATGCTCACGCCGGAGGAACGTGCGGCCGGCTGGCGTCTCTCCTGTCAGTGCAACGCTGACAGTGACCTGGTCCTGGAACTCGCGCAGTGGGAAGCCCAGATCCTTGCCGACACGACCAGTTTCTCCTTCGTCCCGAAATCCGGCTTAGGCATCGCGATTGACGTGGGAACGACTACTCTCGTCGCACAACTTCTGGATATGGAGCATGCTGAAGTCCTTGCCGTGAGGACCGCCCTCAACCCTCAAGCCAGATTTGGTGCTGACATCATGTCGCGCGTGGGATACGCCGTCCACGAGGACGGGCAAGCCAGACTCGTGGAGTCCGTCCGCCGACAGCTCGGGAAAATGGTTGAGGAGTTGATCCAGGGGGCAGGCGGGCAGACCGATCCCGTGCAGGATATCGTCCTAGTCGGCAACACCGTCATGCACCATCTATTTTCCGACCATTCCGTGGAGCCCCTATCGCATTATCCGTTCGAACCGGAACACCTTGGAGGGACGACATTCGATGCCCGGGAGCTCGGGTGGGTTCTGCAGGGAACACCGCTGGTGCGGTTCCTCCCAAACATCGGGGGATTCGTCGGCAGCGATATCCTGGCAGGTGTTTTTGCCACAGGACTGCACAACGCCGATCGACCGCATGTCCTGGTTGACCTCGGTACCAACGGTGAAATAGTAATCGCAAATCGCCGGCAAATGCTCTGCGCCTCCACCGCAGCGGGTCCGGCGTTCGAAGGTGCCGGTATTTTCATGGGTATGCGTGCATCGACAGGCGCCGTATCGGCTGTACGCACCAACAATGGACAGCTCCTCTGTCACGTGCTCGGGAATGTTCCCCCCCGCGGGATATGCGGGAGTGGCCTGGTGGACGCGGTCTCGTGCGCACTGGAATTAGGGTGGGTCCTGCCGGGTGGCCGCCTGGCGGGCGGGGTACAGTCGCTCATGCTGTGTGACCCCGTCAGACTATCGCAGACAGACGTCCGGGAGCTTCAGCTGGCAAAAGGTGCCATCGCGGCAGGGATCCGGTTGCTGCTGCGCGAATTCACACTTGAGGACTCGGAGATCGAACGGGTGCATCTTGCGGGTGCCTTCGGCAACTATGTCGATACCGCGAGCGCCCGGCGCATCGGGTTGTTGCCTTTTACCACGGACCAGATTCATCCGGCGGGCAACACTGCGCTGCTCGGTGCCAAGATGGCGCTGTTCGTCGACCCGTCCGCATTTGATGCCCTCGCCCGCCGCATCGCTCACGTTTCGTTGAGCGGACTGCCGGATTTTCAGGATGTGTATGTCGAACAGATGTTATTCCCCGCGAACATAGAGAGCACATCAGCGTGAAAGGGCAGTCTATGACCGCAACACCCCAACTGGTCGCAACGATTCTCTCTGCACCCGGCCGTCTTTTCATGCCCATCATCACCTTCCCCGGCGCGCGACTCGCGCACACCACTGTCCGCGAAATGGTCACCGACCCGGTTAAGCAATGCGCGGCATCGGAGGCACTGCAGGCGCAGTTCCAGACTCCCTTCGTTCTCTCAGCGATGGATTTGAGTGTTGAGGCGGAGGCCTTTGGGGCAACAATCAGGATGGACGACTGGGAAGTTCCCTCTGTGGTGGGCCGTTTCCTCACAGATGGTGGCGGAATCGGGGCATTGCCGATCCCGAGGATCGGAACGAAGCGTACCGGGGTTTATCTCTCAACCGTACGACGTCTTCGTGCACGTGTCGGCGGCGCGCTGGTTCTCGGCGGGATGATCGGTCCCTTTTCTCTGGCAGGGCGACTCTTTGGTGTGAGTGAGGCGCTGGCGGAAACCATGGGCGAGCCGGAACTCATGCACACACTCCTGGAAAAGACGACCGATTTTCTTGTCTCCTATGCGCGCGCCTTCAAGGAGGCGGGTGCTCACGGAGTAATCATCGCGGAGCCCACAGCGGGATTGATGTCACCGGCGTCGTTCCGGCAGTTCTGCACACCTTACGTCCGCCAGATCGTCACGGCGGTAAACGATAACGACTTCCAGGTGATCCTGCACAACTGCGGGGCCAGGATCGTTCACCTTGCACCGAGCCTTGAGACCGGCGCGCGTATCTTTCATTTCGGAAAGCCGATGGACATCGTCGCTGCGCTGGGACAAGTTCCGGACGACGTGGTCCTTTGCGGAAACCTCGATCCGTCGGAGGTTTTCGTCAATGGAACGGTAGCGGAAGTTCGAATGAAGACGGAGAAGCTGCTCGCGGCCACGGCACAGCACACGAACTTCGTGATCTCATCGGGGTGTGATGTTCCTGCTCAGGTGCCGATGCAGAACCTCTGGACATTCTTTGCGGCGGAAGCAGGCTAGAAGAACGTGTAGTACGGCTGCCCTTTCGCCATGCGTTGCACGAGAAGCGCGAGCTCGCGCGAGTGGTAGTCTCCCCACATTGTTGCTTCTCCACAAGGTATTTTGCTCCCCTCCGGCACGTGATCCCACCCGTTGGGACGGTGGTACACCGAGTGCAACACCAACCCTTCGTGTGCGGCATCGGTTGACAGATAAGGCTTCCCGAAAAGGATCTTTGCCACTGTGAGCCCCGCCTGAGTGTAACGGTGCCCCTCGGGGTTCTTCCCGGTTTTTGAAAGAAAATTCCCCAGACGGATGAGTCCCTGTGCTGCAATTGCCGCTGCGGAACTGTCCACCGGCTCGTGATCATTGTACGGGTCGGCGGGGCGGTTGAGATAATCGCTCAACCGCACCAGCCCGGGCGCGCCGGTGTCCCAGTACGGGATGCCATCGACGGG
>Ga0105107_10000616_pt1 | contig 22865 bp, 25 predicted proteins | sample PPLLaktember2015_6_FD_79335 | JGI IMG/M metagenome (GOLD analysis project Ga0105107, IMG submission 79335) | Freshwater sediment microbial communities from Prairie Pothole Lake near Jamestown, North Dakota, USA - PPLs Lake P8 Core (1) Depth... | ecosystem: Environmental > Aquatic > Freshwater >... | reverse complement strand
CGGTGGTCTTCGCCTAATCAAAAACAAAATGCGGCCGGAAGCATGTTTACCATGCCAGTGAGCTGTCCTTCCCGTTTGGCGGACAAGAATGAATTTTTAATACGAAAAAAAGGGGGAGGATCGATGCAAGGGAAAAACATCTTGGCTACGCGATGGGGAATCATCGGGGTCGGGGCGGTTATCGGGGTCCTGGCGGCTGTGCTGCAAAAACTCGGCAACCCCGGGAACATGGGCATTTGCGTGGCCTGTTTCGAGCGTGACATCGCCGGCGCCCTCGGCCTTCACCGGGCTGCGGTGGTGCAGTACATGCGTCCCGAGATCATCGGTTTTGTACTCGGATCGATGATCGCCGCTTACATTTTCAAGGAGTTCCGACCCAGAGTCGGTTCGGCCCCGATCGTACGCTTCGTCCTGGGGGCTTTTGCCATGATCGGCGCCCTGGTGTTTCTGGGGTGTCCGTGGCGGGCGGTGCTGCGCCTTGCGGGCGGCGACGGCAACGCCATCCTGGGCCTGCTGGGGTTGACCTTCGGCATCTGGATCGGTACTCTTTTTCTGAAAAACGGCTACACCCTGGGGCGCACCCAGACGACCCATACCACCGTCGGGTGAATGCTGCCGCTGATCATGCTGGGATTTCTGGCGCTGACATTGATCTTTCCGCAGGTCGCGGGCCAAGATCAGAGCGGAGTGCTGTTATACAGCGCCAAAGGTCCCGGTGCCATGCATGCCCCGCTGCTGATCGCCTTGATCGTGGGGCTGGGGATCGGTTTTCTGGCCCAGCGCAGCCGCTTTTGCACCATGGGCGCCATTCGCGACACCGTGTTGTTCGGCCAGACCCACCTGTTGAGTGGTTTTATCAGCCTGCTGGTGTTGGCCTTTTTGACCAACCTGCTGTTGGGACAGTTCAAGCCTGGTTTTTCCGATCAGCCGGTGGCGCACACGATGCACATCTGGAACTTCGCCGGCATGGCCCTGGCAGGCCTCGCGTTCGCCCTGGCCGGGGGATGCCCCGGGCGGCAGCTGTTTCTCTCCGGCGAAGGCGATGGCGATGCCGCCGTATTCGTGCTGGGGATGATCGTGGGTGCGGGATTCGCCCATAACTTCGGACTGGCAAGTTCTCCGACAGGCGTCGGCCCTCACGGCATCGCCGCCGTCGTGGTAGGATTTCTGGCGTGTCTGTTTATCGGCTTCAGCATGCGAAGAAAAGTTGCATAAGGAGAGATCACATGACAACAACCGTAGATGCACGCGGGCTTTCCTGTCCCCAGCCGGTTATCTTGACATTGGATGCCATCAAGAACGGCAAAGACAAAGCGCTTGTGGTACTGGTGGACACCGATACGTCCAAGGAAAACGTGATGCGCGCCGCCGCCAGTCAGGGCTACCGGGTTGAGGCGGTCGCCCCTGAGGCAAACGGCTACCGAATCGCGATTGCAAAGGACTGAGCGGTGTTCGGGTTCTTTAGAAAACGAAAACCGAAGGGCTGCAAAAACAGCGGGAGGCCATCGGCGGATCGCGGAATTCTGGTTTTTGAGAATACCAGCGACGTCATCCAGGCCGAAAACGTCCTTAAAAAATCGGGCTGGTCCGTGCGGGTGATGGGGCCGCCGCCGGAGATTCAAACCGGATGTGATCTGGTGATCGAATTTCCGCTGATGGAGGAGCTCAATATCCGGCGGACGCTCGCCAGCGCCGATATCCAGCCGCTTTCAGTCGTGCCGGTGACGGCCCCGCTGCTGGCGCCCGTAGACCTTTTCCAGACCAAGGACTTTGGCGACTTCCTGATGGTGCGTGCGGCCAACATGAAAATCACGATCGCAAAAGAGGACCTTAAAATCGTGAACATTTCAGGCGGCGGATGCCCGGACGTGCCTTATTTGGCCCAGGAAATGGTGGGAAAAACATTGGCGCAGGCGCCCCGGCCGAGGGATTTGGGCCATACCCTGTGCGGCTATGCCCTGGAACTGGCCTACCAGGAGCTGCGCCGAATATGTTAGGGGTTGTCGGCACGGTGCCTGACCCGAATTTTCCCTTGGTCCATGGGCCGGTGCGCTTGATCGGCAGCGAGTTGATCATCGCGGGCCGGCGCATCGCGATCAACCGGGGCACGCCGGCCCTGCTAGCAGCCGCGCTCAAGACGGCCGAATCGCGCGGCGGACCGGAGATTTACGCTTTTTTGGCCGGGGATATCGGCAAGGGCGACGGCAGCCGCAAACTCTATCAGTTTCTTGCGCGCCAGTTGCCTGAGTTTTCGTTTCGGGTGCTGACGTTTCATTATCTCCAGCCGGATGCCGACTGGCACAACAAGGTGCTGTTTGCCGTCGAAACCATGACGCCACGGCCCACGCTGATCGCCGATGCCGGGTTCATGTATGCCGCAAAAATGAGCGGGCAGTCGGCCTGCTACGACTTTTTCACCCCGGATGTCGGCGAGCTGGCGTTTTTGGCGGATGAAATCGCCCCCCATCCGTTCTATACACGGGGCTTTATCCTGCACCAGGACGCCGATGTGCCCAATTTGATCCGGCGCGCCTACCAGTATCAGAATGCCGCCCGGTATCTTGTGGTGAAAGGCCAAAGAGACTATATCGCAGACGAAAAGCAGGTCATCGCAACCGTGGAGACCCCATCGTTTGATGCCATGGAGGCCATCGGCGGCACCGGTGACACCCTCACCGGAATTCTGAGCGTTTTGTGCGGCGGCGATTTAACCCCTGCCAGGGCCGCTCTGCTGGCGGCCAGGGCCAACCGCTGGACGGGGTTTTATGCCCGACCGACACCTGCGACGCAGGTGTGCGAACTGATCGACAAGATTCCGCAGGCACTGCAAAAAGCGCTGGACGGGGATTTTAAGGAGGACGACCATGGCGGGTACCGCTAAAATACGCCTGACCGAGACGGTCACAGGGGCCGGCTGAGCGTCCAAACTGGCTCCAGGGGACCTGGACAAAGCGCTCTGCGGCATCGTGATCCCAACCGACGAGAATGTCATGGTGGGCTTGGACCGGGCCGATGATGCCGGGGTTTACCGGGTGTCAGACGATCTGGCGCTGATCCAGACGGTGGATTTCTTCACCCCCATCGTGGACGACCCCTACTGGTTCGGCCAGATCGCCGCGGCCAACGCCCTGAGCGATGTCTACGCCATGGGCGGGACACCCAAGACCGCCATGAACCTGGTGGCCTTTCCGGTCAAGCAGATGGACCTCTCGGTTCTGCGCCAGATCATCCAAGGCGGGCTGGACAAACTGACCGAAGCCGGGGTGGTTCTGATCGGCGGTCACAGCATCGAAGACAAGGAATTGAAGTACGGGCTGTCGGTCACCGGCTTCGTGCACCCGTCGCGCGTGCTCACCAAGAAAAACCTGCGGCCGGGGGATCGGCTGGTGCTGACCAAGCCGATCGGCACGGGCATCATCAACACCGCCATCAAGGCCGGGATGGCGTCCGCCGAGCTCACCGACAGGGTCACCCGTCTGATGGCGGCCCTCAACCGGGACGCCGCCGGGGTCATGTCGCATTTTGATGTCAGCGCCTGCACCGACGTTACCGGCTTTGGCCTGCTCGGGCACCTGGCCGAGATGGTCTCCGGCTCTGGTGCCGGCGTGCGGGTCTTTGCCGATCAGGTGCCGGTGATTGCGGAGGCATTGGAATTCGCTGCAATGGGTCTCATTCCCGCGGGTGCCTATAAAAACAGGGAATTCCGGGAGTCGATGGTCACCTTCGCAGACACGGTGGAGCGCACCCGGCAGGACGTCCTGTTCGACCCCCAAACCTCGGGCGGCTTGCTGATTTGCGTGAGCGCTGCGCATGCCGTCGGAATCATCGCGGCCCTGAAGGATAGCGGCATTGGCGATGCCGCCGATATCGGCGAAATTCTGGACGGCCCGCAGGAAAAGATATGGGTCCTGTAAAGTGCCTGCGCCCGAAACATGCCACCTGTTGAAATAACCGCAACGCCATACTTCGAGAGGTTTTTTTTATGAAAGAAATCGATGCCAGAGGATTGGCCTGCCCGGCGCCCGTCCTTCAAACGAAAGCCGCGTTGCAGGAGGACAAACCCGACGGCCTGCGAGTTGTCCTCGACAACGCGGCCTCCCAGCAGAACGTTCAGCGGTTCCTCGAGTCCCAGGGATTTGAGACCGTGCTCGAACAAGACGGCGATGACTATTGGGTGAGCGCCACGTGCCGTTCGGATCGGGTCCAAGAGCCCCGGCCTTCCCCTGAAAAGGAAACGGACGCTAGGAAAATCATGGTGCTGTGCGCCACGGACCGCATGGGTTTCGGAGACGATGCCTTGGGCCTGAAACTGATGGTCAATTTCCTGCGCACGCTGAAGGAGATGGGCCCCGACCTGTGCCGCTTGGTATTTGTAAACAACGGCGTCAAGCTTACCATCGAGGGTTCGGAGGTCCTCGAGGACCTGCGGCAATACGAAAAAGACGGCCTCAAGATCATGGTTTGCGGCACCTGTCTGGACCATTTCGATATTCTGGCCAAAAAGCAGGTGGGGGAGACGACCAACATGTTGGACATCATCACCGCGATGCAGGTGGCCGACAAGGTCATCAGCATCTGACGGGAGATGACGAATAAGAGGCTTGGACTTGGATAACTCAAAGGCCGTGCACGGTCAGCGCGGAGGGGGGGTGCCCCACCTGCCCTGCCCTCCGCCGCCTCTGCCAGCGGCCCCACGCCCCCACGCGGATGCAGGCCATACCCAGCGATGGGCGACTTTTCAAACTACACCATCAAAATCCAGCCAACCAATACCAGCAGCGAAACCAACGTCACGGGAATTCCGGCGGCTGCATGCTGCCGGAAGGTTATCTTGATGCCGAAATTTGCGGCCTGTTCCACCACGATCAGATTGGCGATGCTGCCCAGCAAAAACAGGTTGCCGGCGAAGGTGCTGGAGGCTGCCAGGGTGTACCACTGGATTGGGTCCGAAGGATCCAAAACCGGCAAGAGCAGCATAACCGCCGGCACATTGCTGAAGAGGTTGCTCAATATCACCGATACGCCCGCCAGGACGGGCAAATTTTGCAGGTTCAGCCCCGCCCCGGCGAGCCGATTCACCACCATGTCCAGATAATTCCCCTGGGAAACACTGTGGACAATGACAAACAGGGCGCAAAACAGCAGGATCAGATGCCAGTCGACCAGCCCCATGATATCTCTGGTTTTCAGCCTGCGGCTGCACAACAAAACCCCGGCGATGCCGATCGCCGATATCTCCCTGGGTATTGAGGAAAAAAACAGCCCGATGAGAATCAGAATCGCCAAAATCCCCTTCGAAGTCTGCCATTTGTTGAAAGGCTGGATCGGGTGCTGCCGTATACCGTCTGCCTGCTTCTCGGAATCATAAATTTTATGGCGGTAGAGCCACAATATGATCAGATAGCTGGCCAGCAGTGCGAGCAGCGAGGGCGGCGTACACCAGAAAAAAAATCGGGCAAAATCCAGCTGGCCCGATTGCCCGATCAGCATGTTCTGCGGGTTTCCGATGATGGTCGCAGCCGAGCCGATATTGCTTGAAACCGCAAGGCCGATCAAGAAGGGCAGCGGATTGAGTTTCGCTTCTACCAGAGAAAGGGCCAATACCGGGGTAAAGGCAAAGCACACAATGTCATTGGCCAATATTGCGGAAAGCAGCGCGCTGACACCCATCGTGACCAATAAAAAGAGCCGCGGGTGGGTGTAGAAAGACACGGTTTTTAGTGCAACCCAGGTGTAAAACCCCCCGAGCCGCAGTTGCGCGGAAATAATCATCAAAGAATAGAGCAGCAGAATGGTCGGCAGATCGATGGCCCTGACCGCGCGCTCCGGCGTAACGACGCCAAAAACCACCATGCCGATCGCGCCCAGCATGGCCACCCCGACCCGGTCGATAACAAGCCCTGGAATTTTTCCAAGGGCGATGCCCAAATAGGACAGACAAAAAATTGTTATCGCGGTCATATCGCTGTCAGGCGCCCTTGTCGTTTTGGCGTGTTCGGCGAAGCCGGCTGCCTTGGATGACGCGCCGGAGTCGGGCCGATCGCACTGCGGGACGGGTAGTTTTCTGCGCGCCCCCGACAAAAAACTTCTTTGGATGATCGGTGGAGTTTTGCGGCTATTTTTTTTTGGCCGGTTCGCCCTGTTTTTCCATACTTTGACACGCGCTGCAGATGCCAAAAAAATCAAGGCGGTGGCTGAGGATGAGAAAACCGGTTTCCTGGCTGAGTTCGGCCGTCACGTCGGCCAGCGAGGAGAGATCCGGGTCGATAATCTCTTTGCACCGCAGGCAGACCAGGTGCGGGTGGGGATAGGGCCGGTTGCCGTCGTAGCGATTACTGCCGTCGGTGAACCCCAGCTCCAGGGCCTCGCCCAGTTCCTTCAGCAGGGCGATGTTTTTGTAGACCGTGGCCAGGCTGGTGGTTGGGAAATCCACCCGCACTTTTTCATGGATCTGTTCAACGCTGGGGTGCCCGGCGCTAAGTGCCAGAATCCTGAGGATCGCCAGCCGCTGGGGGGTGATGCGCAACGCACGGTCTTTGAGCTTCAAGAGCATCTCTTGGAGGCGAATTTCAGGATCGGCCATAACTCCCCCAGGCAGGAAACCGGATGTGTGCATCGTCAAACAGAATTTTAGCAATGAAGGTAAAGGGGCCGCCAGAGTATGTCACGGACGCCCCCAAGAGCAGGATAAACGGCGGCGGCGAAAAAAAGCCGGGGGTGGTGGGACGCGGTGCGATGCGGCCTCCCGGCGTTACGGGCGTGAGCACCCTTGCGACTGGCCGTCGCAAGGCCTGCCGGCACTCAGGGGTTGTCGCTTTTATCCAGTTTCTCGGCGTCTTTTTTTTCCGCATCGTTGGTGGCGCTTTTGAAGTTTTTGATCGCCTTGCCCATCCCGGCCCCGATTTCCGGAAGCTTGCCGGCGCCAAAGATGATCAGGATGATCACCAGGATAATGATTAATTCCGGCATTCCTATACCAAACATGGGTGTTTCCTCCTATTCATGCGGCCCGATTTGCCGCAGTTCCTGCATCAGCCGCACGAACTCAGGCGAATTGATGAAGTTTTCCTTGGCGCTCTGGTAGTTGATCCAGTGTTTCCAGGTCGCCATCCAGGCGGCGTTGTACCAGTAGCACGTCGGCTCTCCGTCGCTCTGCAGGCGTTTCAGATACGCCTGGTACTCTTCGGAACAGCCCTCGCACAGGTGGTAAGGCAACCCGGATTGGGCGGTGGGGGGCGCCTGGCAGCCGCACTCCAGCTGGGCGCCGCATTTCTCACACTTCAAAGCGCAGCGGGAGCACTGAAAAACCTTCTGCACAGCCCGAATTTTGCGCCGCCGATCCTGAGCGGCGCGCTTTTCCGCAGCCCGTTGGAGCTTGTCGTTCAGGGAGATGATGTTTGCCACGTCAACCTATAAATTTAGATAAGTTAAAGAAATTATGATTCATATACCACCCCCCCCGGTGAAGTGTCAATCCTTTCGACAGCCACCGGACCGCGGGGCTTTGCTTGACTTTGGGGGGGCAACCCGATAGTTTCATGGTCCAATGCGCCGCGATCCCTGACTTTGAAGCCTGCGGGCGCTGTCCCTGAACACCATCGATCCCGCGCGGGTGCCTTCCGCGACCCGGCGGGCAGGAGCCGACACCATGCCCCCGTCATTTCGCCCCAACTGCCTGCCGGTGCTGATCGGCAGCCTGCCCCTGGATGACCACCGCCAGGCGGCGCGCCTGGTGCTGCGCTACACCCCCGAGATCCCGGTGTGGGCCCAGCTGCCGGCACACCCCCAGGAGGGCATGCTGGCCCAGTTTCTGCCCGGGCTGCCGGGGGTCAGGACAGTCGGCGACAGGCAACTGGTGGACACCGCCGACGAGCGGTTCGATGATCAGCTGGTGGCCTTTTACGAGGCCTACCTGGCCGTGTCCGAGGATGCCGGCAACCTGGACGGCTCGCGCTTTGAACTCACCCCCGATGTGGCGGGCGGTTTTTTTGCGCTGCTGCAGGCCATAAAGGGCCTCTCCCCGCCGCCGGTGGCCCTCAAAGGCCAGGTGACCGGCCCCTTCACCTTCACGACCGGCGTTACGGACCAGGACAAGCGCGCCGTCTTCTACAACGAACAGGTCCGCGACGCGGCCGTCAAGCTGCTGGCCCTCAAGGCCCGCTGGCAGGTGCGGCGGCTGGGCGCCGCGGGCTGCCCGGTGATCATCTTTATCGATGAACCGGCCTTGGCCGGCTTCGGCTCCTCGGAATTTATCAGCGTTTCCAAGGATGACGTCACGGCCTGCCTTCACGAGGTAATTGCGGCGATCCACGCCGAGGGCGGGCTGGCCGGCGTGCATGTCTGTGCCAATACCGACTGGTCGGTGGTGCTGGACTCGGGGGTGGATATCGTCAATTTCGATGCCTATGCCTATTTTGAGAAGTTTATCCTCTACCCCGCCCTGGTCAAAACCTTTCTCCTAAAGGGCGGCATTCTCGCCTGGGGCATCGTGCCGACCCTGCGGGCCGAGGACATCGAGGGTGAAACCGCCGACTCGCTGGCGGCCCAGTGGCAGGCCAAGGCCCGGCAGGTGGAAGCCCTGGGCGTCGCGCCCGAGGCGATCAAAGCGCAGTCCCTGATCAGCCCCAGCTGCGGCACAGGCGCTCTCAGCCGCGCGCATGCCACCCGCGTCCTGGAACTGACCCGCGCAGTTTCGCTGAAACTGCGCGCAACCTTCGACCGATGACAGTGAGGTAGCCGATGACCGCCGACCGACCCAAGTTCTCTGGTGCTTCCCGCTACGTCCTGGACGACGAGTTGGCCAGCATCGTCAACATTTCCATGGCCCTGGAGATGCCCCTGCTGCTGAAGGGTGAACCGGGGACCGGCAAGACCATGCTGGCCCATGCGATTGCCGAAAACCTGGGTATGCCGCTGATCGTGCTGAACGTGAAATCCAGCATGAAGCTGGTGGAGGCCCTCTACCAGTACGACACCCTCACCCGCCTCAACGACAGCCGCTTCGGGGACTCGCGGCGGGATGTGAGCGATATCGAGGCCTACATCAAGATGGGCAAGATCGGCCAGGCGTTTACCGCCGCGGAGCGCACCGTGCTGCTGATCGACGAAATCGACAAGGCCGACACCGATTTCCAGGACGACATGCTGGACGTGCTCGACCAGATGGAGTTCGACATCATCGAAATCGATAAAACCGTCAAGACCCGCCATCGCCCGGTGATCATCATCACCTCCAACGCCAAGAAAGACCTCTCCGACCCCTTCCTCGGGCGCTGCAACTTCCATCACATCGCATTTCCCGAGCCCAAGGTCATGCGGCAGATCATCCGGGTTCATTTTCCCGACATCGACGGCGACCTGATGACCGGTGCCGTGACCGCTTTTTACAAACTGCGGGAGCTGGACAGTGTCGAAAAGAAGCCCGCCACGCGCGAGCTGCTCAATTGGATTCGGGCCCTCAGGGCGGACCCCGATTTTCACCCCCGCGAGATCGAAAAGGGTGCGGTCCCCTACCTCGGCGTACTGTTCAAAAAAAGCCAGGATTTTGCCCGGGCAGTGGCCGCCACCGGCCGCCGCAGCCTGCGCTGATCACCCCTCAGGGCGGCAATCATGTTCATCACGTTTTTCTACCGACTGAAAGAGGCCGGCATCCCGGTCAGCCCGACGTCGTTTCTGCGCCTGCAGAAAGCCCTGAGCGCCGGCCTGGTGGCCAGCCTGAACGATTTCTACACCGCCAGCCGGGCGATCCTGGTCAAAAGCGAACGCTACTTCGACCTTTTCGACCAGGTTTTCGCGCACCATTTCGAGGGCACCGAAATGCCGCTGCGGGAGGGAATCGACCTGGACGAGGCCATCCAGGCCCTACTGCAAGAGTGGCTGCGCGACCCCCAGATGCTGGCCGACGTTCTCGGTATCGACGCCGCGGAAATCGGCAAACTTTCACCCGAAGAGCTGATCGCCTATTTCAAGGCCCGTCTGGCGGACCAGAAAGGCCGTCACGCCGGCGGCAGCCGCTGGATCGGGACGGGCGGGACCTCGCCGGTCGGGCACTCCGGCTACCACCCGGGGGGTATGCGGGTCGGCGGGGTTTCGCGCAACAAGTCGGCCGTCAAGGTGGCCTTGGACCGGCGCTACCGGGACTACTCGCACCAGGGACCGCTGACCCAGGCGATGGTCGGGGAGGCCCTCAAGCGGCTGCGCAATCTTGTGCCCACCGGCCCCAAAGACCAGGTCAATGTGGAGGCCACGATCTACCAGGCGATGAAAAACGGCGGCGAAATCGAAATCGTTTTCGACCGCAGCCTGCGCGACCGCCTCAAGGTGATCCTGGCCATCGACAACGGCGGCTGGTCGATGGATCCCTACATCCCGGTCGTCCAGACCGTTTTCGATTACGCCCGCGCCCAGTTCAAGGACCTCAAGACCTATTTTTTCCACAACACCATCTACGACATTCTGTGGGAGGACCCGGCGCGCTACCGCAAACCCCAACGCATCGATGAATTCGTGCGCTGCGACCCCGAAACGCGTCTGATCGTGGTGGGCGACGCCAGCATGGCGCCCTACGAACTGACAGCCGCCGAGGGGTCCATCCATATCGAGGAGCGCAGCGGACGGCCCAGCTTCGAACGCCTGGCCTTCCTGGCGGAGACCTTCCGCCACTGCGCCTGGCTCAACCCCATGGACGAGCGCTATTGGGACTACTCCCAGACCGTCAAGGCCATCGGCCGGATTTTCCCCATGTTCACCCTCTCCCTCGACGGCCTGGAAAAGGCCATCACCCACCTGATGCAGAAATAATTACGCGCTTCAGGATGCCACCGTCTGCGGGCTGGCGCTGACCCCGAAAAGCCGGCAGGTGTTTTCCCAAGTCGCCGCGGCCAGCGCCTCCGGGGCATCCCCGCGAACCTCGGCCAGACAGAGCAGGGTGGATTTGACAAAGGCCGGCTCGTTTCGGCGGGTGCGGTTTTTTTCCGGGGCCGGGGTCAAATAGGGGGCATCTGTTTCCACCAGTAGGCGCTGCAGCGGGATGCGGGTCACCATCCGGCGCAGATCTGCCCCGCGGCCTTGCAGGGTCAGGATCCCGGTGATGCCGATATGCAGTCCCAGGGCGAGGTAGGCGTCCAGTTCGGCCTCACTCCCGCTGAAGCAGTGCACCACTCCGCGGCGCGCGGGCCGCGGGCGGCTGCGCAGGAGCGCCAGAAACCGCCCGTCGGAATCGCGCTCGTGAAAAATCAGCGGCAGGTTCAGCTCATCGGCCGTCTCCAGCTGGCGCAAAAACCAGAGTTCCTGGTCCGAGCGGGGGGAATACATGCGGTTGAAATCCAGGCCGATCTCGCCCCAGGCATGCACCGCCGACCGACCCGCCAGCCGGCGCAACTCCGCCAGCTGGGCGGCGCTGCAGTGCTGCACATCATGCGGGTGGACCCCGACGGCGGCATAAACCCGCGCTTCTTTTTCTGCCAGCCGGACGGCTTTGAGGGAACTTGCAAGGGTGATCCCGGCCACCATCATGGCCTGGATCCCGGCGGCGCGGGCCCGTTGGAGCACCTCTGCGCGGTCCTTGTCAAAGGCGGCGTCATCCAGGTGGCAATGGCTGTCGAATATCCGCATCTAAGCCCCCCTGAAGAAATCGCACACCCCTCGCGCGCGGTTTGGCGCGGGGCAGACGCTGCCCGCCGGCATAAAAATTTCACCAAGTATCATTTTGGGGTTGATTTTTTATGGGTATATGCTTAAAAGGCAACACTGGCCGAGGGCGGTACCCGGGTGTCGAAAACCCTCCCTGATTGCCTCCTACCCGACACCCGCCGCCTTTTGCCGTTTTCACCCAAGCCGTCCTGCCCCCACCGGGCAGGACGGCTTGTTTGTGGAGGCGGCGTCAGGGCGGGACCTCCCCGAAACGCCGGGCCCACGCATCGAAGGTCACTAGCTTGTCCGCCCCGAAGGGCGCCAGCTCCGCCCGGATGCGGGCCAGAGACTTCTCGCTGCCGCTGCCATCGCCGTTTTTGGAGAAAAATTTGTCGGCAAAACAGATGATCTGCTCTTCAATCGTGAGTGGCCGCATGTCCCGGCTGGGCAGCGGCAGCCGCTTTTTTTCGATCTCCTCCCGGCTGAGACCCACCCCCACGTGGCGCTCGCACACCAGCGCGTGCCGCGGCAAACCGGCCTTTTCCAGCAGCTCCCGACCTAAAACGCCGTGGCAGAGGTAGGGCCGGGTCCCGGTGCAGCCGAGAAGCGGGGCGTAGGTCAGGAAAATGCCGATGTCGTGCAGCACGGCGGCGGACTCGATAAACGCCAGATCGGTTGCCGGCACCTCAACCCGCGCGGCGACGGCCAGGGCCTTGCGGGCCACCTGGTGGCCGTGCCGCATCAGCAGCCCGTAAGCCTTGCCGGCGGGGTCGTAGTATTCGCGGATAAGGTCGCCGGGGGTCATTTTCGATGTTTTTTCGACAGCAGCACCCCTTCGATGAAGGGGTCCAGATCGCCGTCCAGAACGCTGTTGACGTCCCCCACATCCATATTGATGCGGTGGTCCTTGACCATCTGGTAAGGTTGCAGAACATAGGACCGGATCTGGCTGCCCCAGGCGATATCCTCCTTGCCGTCATGGATTTCCTGGAGCTTTTCCTCCTGGCGCCGTTTTTCCGCCTGATAGAGCCTGGACTTGAGCACCTTCATGGCCAAATCCTTGTTGCGATGCTGGGATTTTTCCTGCTGGCACTGGACGACGATGCCGCTCGGCAGATGGGTGATGCGCACCGCGCTGCTGGTTTTGTTGACATGCTGGCCGCCGGCCCCACTGGCCCGGAAAACGTCGATGCGCAGGTCTTTTTCCTCGATTTCCACGACGATATCGTTTTCCAGTTCGGGAAACACAAACACCGAGGCAAAAGAGGTGTGCCGCTTGCCGCTGGCATTGAACGGGGAAATCCGCACCAGGCGGTGGACCCCGATTTCCGACTTCAAAAACCCGTAGGCAAAATCCCCGCTGGCGGTAAAGGTCACGCTCTTGATGCCGGCCTCGTCGCCCGGCTGCAGGTCGATCAGCTCCAGGCTGTACCCCTTGCGGTCCACGTAGCGGGAGTACATCCGGAACAGCATTTCGGCCCAATCCTGGGCCTCGGTGCCGCCGGCGCCGGCATTGATGGAAACAATGGCGTTGTTGCTGTCGTCTTCACCGTCGAGCATCAGGCTCAGAATAAAGGCCCCGATCCGCCGGTCCAGGGTTTCCAGCAGCCGATGGGCCTCCTGAACGGTGTCGGCGTCGGACTCCTCCAGACCGAGTTCCATCAGGATTTCGCTTTCCTCCAGCTCCTTTATCAGCGCGTGATAGCGGTCCACCTGGGCCGCCAGGACAGCGCGCTCCTTGAGAATCGGCCGGGTTTCCTCGGGGTTGTCCCAGAAGCGGTCCTTGCCGATCTGGAATTCGATTTCCTTCAGGCGGTTTTCCTTGGCCGGCAGGTCAAAGATAGTCTTTCAGTTGTTCGAATTTCTTGCGAAGCTCCTTGATGGTCTGTTTGTATTCGACAGTCATGGTCCCTCTCCTGTTGTAAGTAGCGGTTTAGCCAAGACACGCTTACCGGTTTTGCCGCCCGGGGGCAGCACCGCGGCGACGCCGAATGACCGCCGCGATCACCACAAGCGCAGCGCCGGCCAGGCAAGTCCCGGCAAAAAGGTCACCCCGGCGGGTGTATACGGACCGCTCCGTCAGAATCGGAAGCGACCGGGCGACGGCGGCGTCTTCGAAAAGGTCTGTGGCCGAGTGCACGCGCCCCACCGGGTCAACAAAGCCACTGATACCGGTGTTGGCGGCCCGCACCAGCGTTCGCCGGTTCTCGACCGCCCGAAATACCGTGATCATGAAGTGCTGGAAGGGGGCGCTGCTGCGGCCATACCAAGCGTCGTTGGTCAGGTTGACGATCAGGTCCGCCCCGTTCAGGGTCATGGCGCGTGCAAGTCCCGGAAAAATGATCTCGTAGCAGATCTGGACCCCCAGGCGATAAGGCCCCCACTGCAGGGTCAGCCCTTTTGGGCCGGCCTCGAAGTCTCCCACCTGGGCAACGAGCTTCCCCAAAAACGGCAGCCAGCGGCGCAGCGGGACGTATTCGCCGAACGGCACGAGGTGCGCCTTGTCGTATTTTCCGTGCACCGCCGCCTCGGGTCCCAGGAGAAAGGCGCTGTTGTAAAAAACCGGACCGGCGTCCTTGACCGCATAGGACGGACTCCCGATCAGGAAGCTGGTTGCGGTGCGGCGCACGGCGTCCGCCACCCGCAGCGAGAGTTCGGCATCGCGGCCAAAATAAAACGGGGCGGCCGTCTCGGGCCAGACCACAAGGTCCGGCCGCTCGTTACGCAGCCCGATGGAGAGGCGCGCGTATTTTTCGATGGTGGCCGTTTGAAACGCGGGCTCCCATTTCTCCGCCTGGGGGATGTTGCCCTGGACCACCGCCACCTTGACCGTCGGTGCCTGCCGGATGCGGGCCTCCAGCCCCTGGATCCGCCAGTGGCCGTAGCCCCAGGCGACGGCAACGGCAACCGCGGCCGCCAGCAGCGCCCCCAGACCAGCCGCAGGGGTCACCCGCCGACCCCGGTCGGCGCTGAAAACCGTCGACAGGGCCAGGGTCGCCGCGGCATTCACCAGAACGACGAGAAAGGAGACCCCGTAGACCCCGACCAGATCCGCCAGCTGGATCAGCGGCAGCCAGTTGACCTGGGTATAGCCCAACAGCCCCCAGGGGAAGCCGGACAATAGAAAGGACCGCAGATACTCCAGCCCTGTCCACAAGATCGGTGCGGCCAGCAGCAGCGCGAGCGGCCGGCTACTGAAACCCGCCAGTGCGGCCGCGAAAAGCCCGGTGAAAAGCGCCAGGTAAGTGCACAGCAACACCAGCGCCGACGCGCACAGCACCCACGGCAGGTGGCCGTAAGTCCGCAAAGTGTAGGCAACCCAGTAAATCAGGGTCAGGTAATGCACCCCGCCGGCGACCAGACCCAGACGGAAGGCGCACGCGGGGCGAAGATCCCGGAGGGCCCACAGCAGCGGCACCAACGCCAGCCAAGCCACGCCCCCGACGCCCATCCGGGGAAAAGCGGCCGTCAGCAGCGCACCGCTCAGAAGGGCGGCAAAAAGCTTGTTGCGGTCCATAAACGCCTGCATCAGGGCTTGCGACAGGGGTATAAAAAAACCCCCAAACCGATGGGGGCGATTGGGGGCCGGCGCCACGCGAAAAAACCGTACATGGCAATAATCCGTCGTCCGGAAAAGTGGCCACCCGGTTCCGGCCTGTCAACCAGGAACTCCTCGAAATCAGGGACAGGCCGAGGCACCTGCACGGCTGGGAAGCCGAATCACTTGCCCTCTTTTCTTTCCAGGGCCGACTGCCAGCGGTAAAGCGCTTCCCACACCTCGTAGTAGGCCCTTTCACGCAGGGGCTCATCGGCGGGCACGATGTTGGCCTTGACATCCGCATAGTCAACTTTGAGGGCGCACTGGGAAAGGTATTCCGACCACATCTGGCGGGGGATTTTCATCCGGAAAGCATAATCGGCTCCCGGGCTTTTGAGGATCTTGACCTCTTCGCTATACCCCCAGAGTATTTTGGAAAGTCGAACCAGGTCCTCTCGACAGCGGGTGCGGATCATCAGTTCGTCCCGACCGCAGTTCTTATCCCAGACCGCTGCGAAAAATCCGTCCCTGGTGAACACCCACATCATCGCCCCCTTGATCCGGCATGTGTCAGCCGACTGCACGCCGCCCCATCCGGTGCCACGCCGTTTAGAAATTTGAAAGTCATTGTAACACTGTCGGGAGCGGAGGTCGAATGCTAAATCGCAACCGGGCCGCAGCTGGCTTGCAGCGCTGCCGGTCAAAATAAAAAGCAGTCAGCCCTCGGGGTGCTGGGGGGATAAAAACCGCGGGACGGAGCGGAATTGAAAAGAAGAGCGGTTTGCGGCAACGCTCGCAGGCTGCCGCAAACCACGCCCGTATGGATCAGACCGAATCTTTCAGTTTTTTGCCTGGCTTGAACTTGACAACGTTGGTCGCCTTGATCTTGATTTCCTCGCCGGTCTGGGGGTTACGCCCCTTGCGGGCTTTGCGGCGAACCTTGAGAAAAGTGCCGAAACCGACCAGGGTCACTTTTCCCTCTTTTCTCTTCAACGCGCTGGTGACGCCGTCAACAAAGGAATCCAGAGCGGCTCCGGCAGCAACCTTGCTGATGCCGGCATCCATTGCCATTTTTTCAATCAATTCTGCTTTTGTCATGCGGTCCCACCTCCAATTGAAGTTCTGAATTGCCTCGACAGTTCAATTAGCCCTGTCTCTATATAAGGTTTATCGGAATGTCAACAGATTAGTTGAAGTCCATCCCAGCAAAATCAATGGTTTTAGAGCGGTTGGGGACGCCGTTGGCCCATTGCCGGGCACTTTGCGGGGCCGCGCTGCAAGCCAAAACACCGGCCCAGCGAAAGCTGGAACAGATCCCAGCCTGCTTGACTAAAGACCTAACCCTATAGAATTATATAAAATTATAGCATTATAGCCCCCCGTCGGAACGATGACGAGAAGCGGTTGACAGCATGCGCGGCTGCGTCGCTTTTCTATGCCGCAGCAAAAACGGGGGCCTTAACATCCCCAGGGCGCATGGTTTTTTTATGGGTCCCGGAGGATCCCCAATTCGGTCAGGTGGTTGCGAATGGCCTCGATTCGCCGGCGGTTGACCCCAAGGTCGGCGTAGCCTGTGCGGGCTGCCGAACGCACGGCGATGACCCCCGCCTGCGGCCGCAGGTAAAACTCGAGATCGTCCACAAAGCGAAAAACCCGGCTGCGGATCTCCGCATGCAGGTAGTCCGGTGAGACGGTGACCACGCGGGCTCTCGGAAGGGCGCTGACATGCGCCCCAATCGCAGCCCAGGCGTCCGCCGCAGACCCTTCCCGGAAGGTGAATGGCGCCACCCGGTGCCTGGCATCATCGGCATCACTGCAGACACAATTGGGCCTGTCCGGGCAAGGCGCCAGCTTGCCGCCGTGCGGGCCGATGACCCCAGGGCCGTTGGCCGAGCAGGCGCCAAAGACCATCACCAGCGACAGGCCCCAGACCCGCAGGGACCCGCGCCGCCGCCGGTTATCGTAAATTGGCGCCAAACCGCACCTCCTTTTTGCAAGGGATAGCCCTTTCTTCCGACCGCACATACAGCCGCGGCCGGTCGTGGACCGGCCCCCGCCGGGCATTGACAAACCCCGGCCATTAGCTTAAGGGACTGGCATCGAGCAGAAAGCGCGAGGCTTCCTCCCCCGTGGGTTATGAACAGTCCACCCGCAGACGGTTCCGTAAAAAAGGCCGCACTAAAGCAGTATACAGACCAGCGCGAAGATGTGGCCACTTTGCGCCACCGTCAAACGCCAAGCGAGGAAAAAAGGTCATGTACAAGGACAACCCTTTGCGGCAAATTTCGTGGCTGGATTTCCAAAACCTCAAACGCGAAGAGAAGGGCCCCTTTTTTTTACGCAACGGACGGCCTTACCATGCCCTGATCGCCCAGCAGTTCGACCGCCCTTCCCTCGAGCGGCTCTGTGATTTGGCCACCAAGATCCGGCGCATCGGCAAAACAAAGGGCGGGCTGCACTTTCTGCAGTCCCTTCTTTCGGAAAAGCGCGCCATGCTGTACTTCGCCCAGCCGTCCAGCCGGACCTTTCTCTCATTTTACTCCGCCTGCCAGATCGTCGGCCTCCACCCGGCGGAGGTGCGCGACACCACCACCTCCAGCGAAATCAAGGGGGAATCCCCGGAAGACACGGTGCGCACCTTCAGCTCGTATTTCGACCTGATCATCATGCGCCACCCCGTGGGCGGTTTTGCCGAGCGGATCGCCTGGCTGCTGTCCAACACGGACCGCCCCATCCCGGTCATCAACGCCGGCTCCGGCCAGGATCAACACCCCACCCAGGCCCTGCTGGACATCTACACCCTGCAGCGCAGCTTCGAGACCCGCGGGGGCATCCCCCAGAAGAAAATCGCCTTCGTGGGAGACCTCGCCCGCGGGCGCACGGTACGTTCGCTGGCCAACCTGCTGACCCTCTATCCGGGGGTCAAACAGTATTTCGTGGCCCCCGAATCGCTCCAGATCGGTGCCGACATCCTCGAAAATCTCCACGCGGCGGGCGCGTCCTACGAGTTGAGCGAAGATTTCGAAAAAATCATCCCCGAAGTGGACGCGATCTACATGACCCGCATCCAGGACGAGTGGGACACGGCCGAGGAAAGCCGACTGCTGGACACCACCCGCTTTCATTTCACCGCGCGGCACCTGGAGATCCTCAAACCCGACGCGGTGCTGCTGCACCCCCTGCCGCGGCGCAAGGAGATCGCCATCGAGGCGGACCAGGACCCGCGGGCTGTCTATTGGCGTCAGGTCCGCAACGGCATGTGGGTGCGCGCGGCCCTGATGCTTGAAATTTTCGATCGTTCCAGCGAAATCGTCAAATACTACGACGATCTGACAAGCTGAAAGGCGGTGACGGCATGCAACACCTGATTTCCTTGAAGGACTGGTCGACCGATGAGATAACGGCCATCTTGGATCTGGCCGATGCCGTCAAGACTGCCCCCGAAAACTATCGGGATGCCATGCAGCGCCGGATGCTGGTCATGATTTTCGAAAAACCCAGCCTGCGCACCCGGGTTTCCTTCGAAACCGGGATTTGCCAGATGGGGGGCAATGCGATCTTCTATGACATGGCCACCTCGCCCCTGGCGGCCGGCAAGGAGACCATCGCCGACATGGTGAAAGTGCTCAGCCGCTATGCCGACCTGCTCATGGCGCGCCTTTTTGAGCACCGGCATATGAAAGAACTCGCCGCCAACGCCGAGATCCCGGTCATCAACGGGTTGACCAACTTCAACCACCCCTGCCAGGTCCTGGCGGACCTCCAGACCATCCGGGAGAAAAAGGGGCCCCTGGCGGGCCTCACCCTGGCCTATCTGGGGGACGCCAACAACAACGTGACCCATTCCCTGCTCTACGGCTGCTCCAAAGTGGGCGTCGCCGTCCGCATCGGCTGTCCGGCCGACCCGAGCGCCAGCCCGCTGCCGGCCGTGGTGGCCGATGCGACCGCCGCCGGCAGGGCCGCCGGTGCGGAGGTCGTCGTGACCCACGACCCGGCGGAAGCCGTGGCCGGTGCAGACGTGGTCTACACAGACTCCTGGATGAGCTACCACATCCCCAAGTCGCAAATGGCGCAGCGCGTCCGGCAGTTCATGCCCTACCAGGTCAGCGCCAAACTCATGGCCCTGGCCGCAGCCGACGCCATCTTCATGAACTGCCTGCCGGCCATGCGCGGCTACGAGCAGGCCGCCGAAGTGATCGACGGACCCCAGGCGGTGGTTTTCGACCAGGCCGAAAACCGCCTGCATGCCCAGAAGGCCGTGATGCTGCGCTTATTGGGCAAGGCCTGACAGGCGCGCAAGCACCTCCAGCTTCCGCGCTGGGTTGGCGTACATCGCACCTGCCAGGCGCCGCACATCCACCCGCCGCCCGTGACCCGGGCGCCGAGGTCAGGAGCCCAGAAAAACGGCCCGCACCGGGGCCCCGTCCGCCCCTTTCAGCTTCAGCGGCAGGAAGGCATAATTCCCCCGTGCCGCCGGTATCCGCGCCAGGCCGCGGAGGTTCTCGACGATCAAGACCCCGCCGCCCAAAAGCAGCCGGTGAACGGGATAGCCACCCCGGCCGCCGGCGGAGCAGTCCGGGCTGGGGGTGTCCATGCCCACCAGCCCGGCCCCGCAATCCACCAGCCATCTTCCGCAATCCGGCGCCAGGTAGGGGTGCCGGAAATAGCGCGGCGTCCCCCAGAAGCGGTCCCAGCCGGTCATCAGGAGCACAAAATCCCCCGGGTTCACTTCCGGCCCGGCGCGCCGCAACTCCGCGGCGCAAATCACACTTTCCTCACGGCGCCCGCAAAGGTCCAGCCTTACGCCGGGGCCCACCAGCCGGCTGATCGGCAGACCGTCCAGCCGATCGCCGTCCGCAAAAAAATGAAAGGGTGCGTCCATGTGGGTGCCGGTGTGGGTCCCCAGTGTGATGCGCTCCAGATGGCACCCGTCCCGCCCATGGGTCAACAAGGTTTGCCGCGCCAGCGGCGGGTCGCCCGCAAAAACCGGCGTATCCACGTCCAGCGCGTGGGTCAGATCGATCGGGGCCGATGCCATGTCGCTCCTCCCTTTTCTCCCGCCAAGCCGCCCGGAAACCATAGTGCCCGCAGGCCGGAGAACGGACCAGACGCCCAGCCAGCGGTTTGGCCATGGGTTGCCGTGGCCTTTCAGGATAAATCCGAAAAACGTTTTTTGCCTGCGCCTTGACGGCGATCGTGGCCCTCGCGACGGTGCGCAGCGTGCTGGTTGCTTTTTGGCGGCGGCTGACTTAAATTAACTTTGATTGCTCATGCGCAGCGAAGCGGTACCAGTCGATCCGCCTTGCAGACGAGACCCCAACCCGGCGCAATCGAATGTCATTATTTTCAGCCACAACCGTGTAACGGGATTATCAACAGCCGGTAGCTAAACGGACGCTGCGGGGAGAGGTGCGATGCAAAAAGAGTACAAATTTTCCATTTGGTATGCCCTTCTGGGCATTTGGCTCGTTCTGCTGCTGCAGCAATCGATCGTATCGGTCATGGAAATTCCGGTCATCCCCTACAGTCAGTTTCTGCAGCTGCTCAAAGAGAACCGGATCACCGAGGTGGCCATCACGGCCAACCAGATCCAGGGCAAAATGATCGACGACACGGTCGGCGGCGGCAGCCCCACCCCGTTCCGCACCGTCCGGGTGGACCCCGAAACCTCCAAGCTCCTCGAGCAGTATGGCGTCACCTTCAAAGGCCAGATCGAATCGACCTTCCTGCGCGACCTTTTCTCATGGATCGTCCCGGTTTTTTTCTTCTTTGGCATCTGGTACTTCTTCATGAAGCGCATGGCCGGTCAGCAGCCGGGCTTCATGGCGCTGGGCAAGAACAAGGCCAAAATTTATGTTGAAAGCGACCTGAACATCAGCTTCGAAGATGTCGCCGGCGTCGACGAAGCCAAGCAGGAATTGGTGGAGGTGGTCGAATTTTTAAAGGAGCCGGGGCGTTTCACCGCCCTGGGGGGCAAGATGCCCAAAGGCGTCCTGCTGGTGGGGCCGCCGGGAACGGGCAAGACGCTGCTGGCCAAGGCGGTTGCCGGCGAAAGCGGCGTTCCGTTTTTCAGCATGAGCGGCTCCGAATTTGTCGAAATGTTCGTGGGCCTGGGCGCGGCCCGGGTGCGGGACCTCTTCGAACAGGCCAAACAGAAGGCGCCCTGCATCATTTTCATCGATGAACTCGACGCTTTGGGCAAGGCCCGGGGCATCGGCCCGATGGCCGGCCATGACGAACGCGAACAAACCCTCAACCAGCTGCTGGTGGAGATGGACGGCTTCGACCCCAATGTGGGCGTCATCCTGATGGCCGCCACCAACCGCCCCGAAATCCTTGACCCGGCGCTGCTGCGGCCGGGGCGCTTCGACCGCCAGGTGCTGGTGGACCGCCCCGACAAGCTGGGCCGCGAAGCCATCCTGCGGATCCACCTCCGGGGCGTCAAGGCAGAACAGAACCTCGATGTGCAGAAGCTCGCCGCCATGACCCCCGGGATGGTGGGGGCTGATCTCGCCAACCTGGTCAACGAGGCCGCCCTCCTGGCCGTCCGCCGGGACAAACAGGCGGTCGGCATGCCCGAGTTCGAAGAGGCGGTGGAACGCGTGGTGGCCGGTCTGGAGAAAAAAAACCGGGTGATCAACGTGGAAGAGCGTCGGATCATCGCCTATCACGAATTGGGCCACGCCGTCGTCGCCCTGAGTCTGCCGGGAACCGATCCGGTCCAGAAAATCTCGATCATCCCCCGGGGCATCGCCGCCCTGGGCTACACCATGCAGGTGCCCACCGAGGACCGCTTCCTGATGAAAAAAACCGAGCTGCTGAATAAAATCGCCACCCTCCTGGGAGGTCGGGCGGCCGAATCGGTCGTCTTCGGTGACATCTCCACCGGTGCCCACAACGACCTTGCCCGGGCCACCGACATCGCCACCAGCATGGTCAAGGAATACGGGATGAGCGAAAAAGTCGGCCAGGTTTACTTTGCCCGCGAGAAGCGCGCCCGTTTCCTGGAGATCGCCCCCCAGGGGTCGCTGGATTACAGCGAAACCACCGCTCAGCTGATCGACGCCGAGATCCGGGAGATCATCAATGCCCAATACGCCCGGGCGCTGGAGATCGTGGCAAAGAACCGTGCGGTGCTGGACAAGGGGGCCGAACTGCTGCTGAAGCGCGAAAAAATCGACGGCGCGGAACTCAAGACCCTGATGGCGGAAGCCTAAACGCCCTGCGCGGGTTTCAGAGGACCGCGCGCATGCGCTCGAGGTGCTCCATTTTACCGAGCACCACGATCACATCGCCGGCTTCGAGGGTTTCGCCGGGGCCGGGGTTAAAGATCATCTCGTCGGACATCTTCTTGATGGCCACCACGATCACCCCAAAATCCCTGCGCAGATTGCTGGCCATGATGTTTTTGCCGATCAGCTGCGATTCGGGGCCGATTTTGGCTTCCTCCATCATCAGCCCCAGATTGCTCTCCATCATGGCGATATCGATAAAGTCCACCACGGTGGGGCGCTTGAGCACCTGGGCCATCCGGCGGCCGCCGATCAGATAGGGCGAGACGACGCGCGTGGCCCCCGCCCGTTTGAGCTTGTCCTCGTTGCCGTGGTCCGAGGCCCGCGAGAGAATGAAGATGTCCGGCCGCAACCCTTTGGCCGTGAGCGTGATAAACACGTTGTGGGCATCGGAAGGTAGGGCG
>Ga0105107_10000615_pt1 | contig 22873 bp, 36 predicted proteins | sample PPLLaktember2015_6_FD_79335 | JGI IMG/M metagenome (GOLD analysis project Ga0105107, IMG submission 79335) | Freshwater sediment microbial communities from Prairie Pothole Lake near Jamestown, North Dakota, USA - PPLs Lake P8 Core (1) Depth... | ecosystem: Environmental > Aquatic > Freshwater >... | reverse complement strand
TCCGGCCTGCCGCCCGCGGTCGCGCGCTGGGCCGCGGAGCTGCCCCCGGCCCATCTCGCTTTTCGATCGGCCCCGGCGCGCTGGCAGGAGACTCGCGACTTCCCCCTCGAGGAGGCGGACCTCGTCGCGCTCGAGCAAGCTCTCGAGACCCTCGAGCGAACCTTCGAGCCTCGCTGAGGCTTCGACGCCGGCCGGAGCTCGGCCGTGAGCAGGGCCGACCCAGGAAAGGACCCGGAGCCCCATGAACCTCACCACCCGGCAGATCGTGTACCTGGCGTTGGCGCTGATCGGCCTGATCTCCACCTGGTACTTCAACTTCCAGTTCATGCGCGAAGCCGGCGGCTCGTTCAGCGCGGTCGACTTCGTGCGCGCGGGTTACGCCAACGCGGCCTCCAGCTCGCTGACGAACGACCTGCTCGTCGCGCTCGCGGCCTTCCTGGTCTGGTCCTTCGCCGAGGCGCGCCGCCTCCAGATGCGCCGCTGGTGGGTCTACCCGGCGCTCGCCTTCGGCATCGCCTTCGCCTTTGCCTTCCCGGTGTTCCTCTTCGTTCGAGAGCGCCGCCTGCAGGCGCTCGGCTAGCCGGCGCGCCGTGTCCGCGTTCTTCGAAGACGACTCGGCGCGTCCGATCGATCCGGTGGGGGCGGTGATCCGCTGCGTCGAGCAGGGGTCGCGCGCGCTCCTGATCGACCGCGCCGCACTGCCCGATGCCTTCTTCGACTTGAGCAGCGGCATCGCCGGTGAGCTGGCGCAGAAGCTCGCCAACTACCACGTGCGCATGGCGGGAGTCGTGCCCGACCTCTCCGCCCACTCGCCCCGCTTCCGCGAGTTCGCCCGCGAGGCGAGCGCTGGAACGCAGCTCCGCTTCTTCGCGACCCGCGAGGAAGCCGTCGCGTGGCTCGAGTCGCTCGGGGGCTCGCCGGGCTAGGCGGCCTCGACCCGCAGCGGCAGGCGCTTCGGCCCGCGCACGAGGAAGGAGTCGATGTACTCGACGCGCGGCTCCACCGGCTCGAAGCGCGCGTAGCGCGCCAGCAGCTCCTCGAGCGCGACGCGCGCTTCGAGGCGCGCCAGCGAGGCGCCGAGGCAGAAATGGATGCCCAGGCCGAAGGCGAGGTGGCCCTGCGCGTTGCGCGTCACGTCGAAGCGATCGGGCTCCTCGAACTGCCTCTCGTCGCGGTTGGCGGAGCCGATGAGCGGTATCACCAGCGAGCCCGCCGGGATCGTGACGCCGGCGAGCTCGACGTCGCGGGTGGCATGGCGGTACAGGAACTGGATCGGCCCGCAGTAGCGAAGGCCCTCCTCCACCAGGGAGGGCACGAGGCCCGGATCCCGGCGCACGCGCGCCAGCTGCTCGGGGTGCGCCAGCAACGCCAGCATCGTGTTGCCGATCAGGTTCGTCGTCGTCTCGTTGCCGGCGACGAGCAGCAGCAGCGTGAACATCACCACGTCGACCGGTTTCAGCGCGTCTTCGCCGTTCTCGGCGCGGATGAGCGTCGAGATCAGGTCGTCCTCCGGCTGCGTGCGGCGCGCCTCGATCACGCGGGTCATGTAGTTGCTCAGCTCCGAGAAGGCTTCGAGGATCTCCAGCGGCCGCAGCGTGCCGGCGGCCCCCGTGGAGCCCGCGATGACGCAGTCCGACCAGCGCTTGAAGTCCTCGGTGCGCTCGGGCTCGACCCCCAGCAGCTCGGCGATCACCGTCACCGGAAGGGGGATGGAGAACGCCCCCTGGAGCTCGAGCTCGCGCTTGCCTCGGACGGCGCCGAGGGAGGCGCGCGCGATCTCGCGGATGCGCGGCTCGAGGGCGGCGATCCGGCGCGGCGTGAAGCCGCGGTTCACGAGGCCGCGCATCGTTCCGTGCACCGGCGGATCCGACGAGATGAGGAAGCGCGAGGCCAGCACCTCGGGGAGCGGGAAGGGCAGCGTCTGCAGCAGCTCTCCGACGCGCGCCGCGTCGGCCACCGCCATCTCGACGCCCGGGGCGCCGGTCGCGGCGACGTTCGTCAACGCGGTCCGCATGGCGCTCGAGGAGAAGAGCTCCGGGTTGCGTAGCACGAAAGCCACGTCTTCGTAGCGAGACACCGCATAGGCGCCCGTCTTCTCCAGGCGATGCACGGGCGCGTGGCGCCGCAGCTCCGCGTAGGCCGGGTAGGGATCGGCGCGCTGGGCGTCGCTGGAGGGGTCGAAGGCGATCGCGGTCAAGAGCTCCTCCTGGGAGGGGGCGTGGCGTCGGGGTTGCGTTCGACGGAGGCGACGAGATCGGGGCAGGCCTCGGGCCGGAACAGCCCGTAGAGCAGCAGCCGCTTCAGCTCGCGGGTGAAGCGACGCGTGGCGGCGCGAGTGGCGGCCTCGTCGTCGCCCGCGATGCGGGCGTGCAGCGGCCAGAGCAGGGCCACCGACATCAGCACGTGGGCGAGCATCTCCGGGTCGACGTCGGGATGCGCGCCGCCGCTCGCGGCGAGGGCGCGCATCTCCTCCAGGTACGGCCCCCACGCCTCGCGCGGGAACGGGTTCTCGGTGAGCAGCAGGTGGAGCGCGAGGCGCGCGATCTCCGGATGGTCGACGAAGTACGCGGCGACGTGGTCGATGCGGTCGGCGAGCGCGCCGGGCCTCCCGATCACGGTCGCCACCTCCCGGACGAGATCCGCCGTCACCGCAGCGACCAGCTCGTCGCGGGTGCGGAAGTGCTGGTAGGCGGTGGTGCGGTTGATCTCCGCGGCGCGCGCCACGGCCGAGACCGTGAGCCCCTCGGGTCCACGCTCCGCCATCAGGTGGCGAGCCGCCTCGACGATCCGCCGGCGGCTGCGCTCGAAGTCCGAGCGCCTGGCTCGGCGCGGAGGGCTGCTCAGGGGCGGGCTCACAGCTGTTGGATAAGGGATATTTCGAATAAAGTCAACATTGATGTTGTAATTGAGCCGGATCCGCGAAGGAGGGCCTATCGTCTCGAGTCAGGAGGGGCGAGATGGACGCAACGCTCCGCGGGTCCTGCCTCTGCGGGCGCGTCGCCTACGCGATCCGGGGCGCGCCGAAGGCGATGTACCACTGCCACTGCGGCGTCTGCCGGAAGGCGAACGGCTCGTCGCTCGCGACGAACGCCGTCGTCCTCACGGAGGACTTCGCGGTGATCTCCGGCCGCGAGGCCCTGTCGAGCTTCGAGTCGAGCCCGCAGAAGCGGCGCTACTTCTGCTCGGGATGCGGGTCGCCCATCTACAGTCACTCGGAGCGCACGCCGCAGGTCGTGTCGGTGCGCTGCGGAACGCTCGACTCGGCGCCGCCGCTGCGCCCCTCGCGTCACATCCACACCGCGTCGAAGGCGCCGTGGTTCGAGATCTGCGACAACCTCCCGCAGGTTCCCGAGGGCGGCTGAAGTAACCTCTGCCGCCGATGGCAGTCGTCACGGCAAGCGCCCCTCGGCGACGCGCGGCCGCGCTCGCGGGGCTGGCCGCCGTCGCGCTGGCCCTCGCGGTTCCGCTGCTCGGCGCGCGCGCCCGGCCCGGCTACTCCCACGTCTCGCAGTTCATCAGCGAGCTCGGCGAGTCCGGCGCGCCGGGCGCCGAGTGGGTGTCGGCGGCGGGCTTCGCGCCCCTCGGGCTGCTGGTCCTGGCGTTCCTGGCGCTGGCGGCGCCGGCTCTCCCCGCATCGCGGTGGAAGCGGCCCGGCCTCGCCTGCCTCGGCGCGGTGGGCGCGGCCTACCTCGCCGCTTCGCTCGCACCCTGCGATCCCGGCTGCCCCGTCACGGGCTCGCTCTCGCAGACGCTGCACAACGCGTTCGGCGCCCTCGAGTACGCGGGCGCCATCGCGGGGCTGCTGCTGCTCGCCGCGGGGCTCCGCGGATCCGCCCTCGGCCGGCTCTCGGTCGCCGCGGCGGCGCTCGTCGCGCTCGGCTTCCTCGCCATGCTGACGCCCTCCTTCCCTTCGGTTCGCGGCCTCGCCCAGCGCGTCGCGGAAGCGTCGATCTTCCTCTGGATCGCGGTCGCGAGCGGATCGCTGCTCCGCGACGGCTCCGAGCCGTGAGCGCGATCTCCATCCGGCACGCGCTCCTCGCCGAAGAAGGGCGCGCCGCGGAGATCCTCTATGGCGCGCCGTCGGCCGAGGCCGCCGGCGTCGCGGGCGGCGCGCAGCGTGCGGCGGCGCTCGGGATCGGCTTGTTCCGTACCGGCGCGGGTCGGACGCCGAACGACGACCTGCTGCTGGCCCTCCTCGGCGACCGGGCCGTCGGCGCGCTCCTCGGCCGACCTCGCGGCGGCAACTTCCCGTCGTCGCCCGCAGCCTTGCTCCGGACGCTACCCGTGATCCTGCGGGTCTACGCGCCGTGGGAGCTCCCGGGCCTCGTCCGCCGCGTGCGCCTGCGGTCGCGCCTCGAGATGCCCGTGCCCCCCGGCTCCTACCACGTCGTCGAGCTGCAGGTGACGCCGGAGTCGCGCGGCATGGGGATCGGCGCGCAGCTCCTGCGCCGCGCCGAGGCGCTCGCCCGGGAGCGCGGCTGCTCGCGCATCAACCTCACCACCAGCCGCACCAATCCCGCCCTCCGCCTCTACGCGCGCGAAGGCTACGTGGAGCTGGCCCGGCGCAGCGTTCCGGGCTACGAAGCGCTCACCGGGACGCCGGGTCGTGTGTTCCTCGACAAGCCTCTCTGAAAGGTGACGTCCGGCGTGGAGCCCTGGCCGATCCCGCGCATCGACGAGTGGTACCGCCGCCAGCCCTGGATCGTCGGCTTCAACTACCTGCCGCGCACGGCGGTGAACTGGACCGAGCAGTGGCAGGCCGAGAGCTTCGACCTCGCGACGATCGAGGAGGAGCTCGGCTGGGCGGAGCGCATCGGCTTCAACGCGTTGCGCACCAACCTCCAGTTCCTCGTCTGGCACGACGATGCCGCGGGGCTGCGCGCGCGCCTCGACCGCTTCCTCGGCGCCGCGGCGCGCCGCGGCATGCGCACCCTGCTGTGCCCCTTCGACGACTGCGCCTTCTCGGGGCGCGAGCCGTACCTGGGCCCCCAGGACGCGCCGGTGCCCGGCGTCCACAACAGCGGCGGCGCGGCGAGCCCCGGCCGCGAGCGCGTGCGCGACCGCGCCGCCTGGCCGGAGCTCGAGCGCTACGTGCGCGACGTGGTCTCGCACTTTCGGGACGACGGGCGCCTGCTCGGCTGGGACCTCTACAACGAGCCCGGCAACGAGATGGTGTTCACGCGGCCGCCCGAGCGACACCCGGGCGGCCCGCTCGCGCCCCACAGCCTGGCCCTCGCCGAGGCGAGCTTCGGCTGGGCGCGCGCGGAGCGCCCGAGCCAGCCCCTCACCAGCGGCATCTGGGGGCCGAAGTGGCGGGAGCGCGAGACGAGGCTGGTCGAGCTCTCGGACTTCGTGAGCTTCCACGACTACCTCCCGCTCGAGCCCCTCGCCGCCAAGGTGCAGGCGCTGCGCGCCGCGGGGCGGCCGCTGGTCTGCACCGAGTGGCTGGCGCGCGGCCTCGGCTCGCGGGCCGAAACGCACCTGCCGTACTTCGAGCGCGAGCGGATCGGCTGCTTCCACTGGGGGTGGGTCAACGGCCGCACGCAGACGCACCTCCCGTGGCCCGGCCTCGAGGCGCTCGCGAAGGGCGGCCTCTGGCACCACGACCTGCTGCACCCCGACGGCTCGCCCTACGATGCCGCGGAGATCGAGCGCTTCCGCGCGGCGTGCGCGCGCGCCCGCGCGGCAGCCCGCTAGCTGCCGAGAGCTGATACACTCCGCGCGCTGGGAGGTGAGATGGCCGAGATTCGCGACGTCACGGACCAGAGCTTCGCCAAGGAGGTGCTCGAGTCGGAGCTCCCGCTGCTCGTCGACTTCTGGGGCGATCACTGCCCCGCGTGCCGCCAGATCTCGCCGCTCCTGAAGGACCTCGCCCAGGAGTACGACGGGCGGCTGCGCATCGTGAAGATCCACGCCGCCGAGAACCCGCTCGCGAGCGGCAAGTACGGCGTGCGCGCCATGCCGACGATCCTCGCCTTCCGCGGCGGCAAGGTCGCGGGCCAGCTCGTCGGCGCGCGGCCGAAGGCGGCGTTCGTCGACCTCGCCGAGCGCGTGCTCTAGGCGCGCGCGCCGGTGCCGCCCGCCGCGCGCCCGCGCTGGATGAGCGCCGCCGCGGCTTTCTGCCTGGTCACGATCGCCTTCCTCGTGCCGCGCGACCTGTTCTTCGAGGAGACCCGCGACGTCGAGGTCTGGCTCGGCTTCGAGGTGCACGGCCGCGCGGCGCAGCTCACGGCGCCGCTCCACTGGGCGATCTTCGCGGCCGGCGCCTGGGGCTTCTGGACGCAGCGCTCCTGGATCGTGCCCGCCGCCGCTGCGTACGCGTTCTACGTCGCGCTCTCCCACCTCGTCTGGAGCGAGGCGAGCCCGCACGGGCGCGGCTGGCCGGCGGGCCTGCTCCAGGCGGCGCTGCTCTCGGTCCCCGGCGCGCTGCTGCTGCGCGCGCACGCGGTCAGATCGCGCGGATCATCCTGAAGACGACGAGGTCCGGGCGCGCACGCTCCCAGCGCCAGAGGTCGGCGTCGCCGTGCGTCTTCGCCATTCCGTTGACGAAGCCTTCGGAGGTGAAGCCGAGCGCGTCGGGGAAGTCCCTGGCCTCCGTCACCTCGATCAGGTAGCGCAGCGGCACGTCGGGGTCCGGCCTCGACTCCCAGTGCGAGAAGCTGAGGATGCTGGAGCTGATCGTCGTCAGCAGCTTGAGGTCGCGCCCGAACGCCTGATGCCGCGCCTGCGGGTCGGTCTCCTTGCCGACCTGCGCGCGCTTCAGGTACTCGAGCTGCGCGTAGAGGCCCGCCTCGAGGAGCTTCAGCGCGGAGCGCTCGCCGCGCTTGCGCAGGTAGTCGTTGCTGCCGCCGCCCACCACGTCGCGCAGCAGCGTGCAGACGCGCGCGTAGGTCTGGATGCAGTACCATTCCGTGGCCACGATGGGCTGGTCGAGGACCTGCAGGTCCCCGGGCTTCAGCCAGCGCCCCAGCTCCTCGCGCCGCAGCTCGCCGGCCGAGAGGAGCTTCGTGAGGTCCTCGATGGCGGTCGCGAAGATGCGTCCCTTGATCGAAGGAGGCTGGGCCATGGCGGGGTCCCTGAAGGTTGGATCGGCCGCTCGCCGGGCGCTCTTGAGGAGGGGTGCAAGGTGACTTCCGGCGGCTGTCTGTGCGGCGGGGTGCGCTTCGAGATCGAGCGGGCCGTCGGGCCCTTCGAGCTCTGCCACTGCCCGCGCTGCCGGAAGGCGAGCGGCTCGGCGTTCAGCGCCGCGGTGGGCGTGAACGCCGCCGACTTCCGGCTGCTCCAGGGCAGCGAGCTGATCGAGTGCTACGAGGCGCCGATCCTGCGGAGCCCGCCGCCCTACCGCGTCGCCTTCTGCCGGCGCTGCGGCTCGCCGGTTCCGGACCCGCCCCCCGGAGCGAGCTGGTTCGAGATTCCGGCCGGGCTGCTGGACGGCGACCCCGGCGCGCGGCCCGATCGCCACATCTTCGTCGAGCATCAAGCTCCCTGGTTCGAGAGCCGGGACGCGCTGCCGCGGCTCACGATGCAGGAGCTGGCCGAGTGGCGCCGGCGACAAGGCCGAGGTCCGGGAGGGAACGGGTGAACGGCGCCGTCGGCGAGCTGCTGGAGCAGCGCTTCCGCGAGCTGTCGAGCACGCGGCTCGGCGACATCCTCGGCGCGGCCCCGCACCTGCGCACGTTCTCGCCGGCGCTCGAGCGCTCGGCGCGCGAGCGCCGCGGCGCGATCCTCGAGGAGCTCGAGGCGCATCCCGCGCGGCAGGCCGAGCTCGCCGCGTTCCTCGCGGCGGCGACGCGCGACTTCCTGCAGCGCGAGCATCAGTACCTCGAGATCGACGCCGTCGGCGAAGGCGAGCTGCGCGCGCTCTACGCGCGTTTCGCCGGCGAGATCGTGGGAGTGCTCTCCGCGAGCGACCCGTGGCCGCCCGTCGCGGAGGCGCTGCGCGCGCGGTTGGCGGAGCACCACGACCGGCTGCGCGCGCTCGTCGTCGAGCTGCTGGCGCGCTGCGGGGCGCAGCCCGAGAGCGCGGGGGCGGTGTGCGCGGAGTACTCGCCGGAGCTCCAGCTGCGCGTGCTCGGCGTGCGCGCGCAGGACCTCCGCGCGCCGCTCCTCGATCTCGGCTGCGGAGCCTCCGGAGCCCTGGTGCACCACCTGCGGCAACAGGGACACGATCCGGTGTGGGGGCTCGATCGGAGCGCGCCCGAGGCGCCCGGCTTCGTGCGCGCTTCCTGGTTCGAAGCGCGGCTGCCGCAGCTGGCCTGGCGCTGCGTGCTCGCGCACCAGTCGTTCTCGCTCCACTTCCTGCACGCCCACCTGCGCAGCGCGGAGCGCGCGGCGCGCTTCGCGGTCCGCTACATGGAGATCCTGCGCTCCCTGGAGCCCGGCGGGCGGTTCGTCTACGCGCCCGGGCTGCCCTTCATCGAGGCCGCGCTGCCGGCCTCCGAGTTCGAGGTCTCGGTGCGGCCGGTCGGCACCTCCGGGCTGCGCGCCAGCGCCGTCGTGCGTAGGAGCTGAACGAGCGATGCCTTCCGGCGCCACCCTCCGTCTCGTCGAAGGCTACTGGTCGCGCTTCCTCGGCGTGCCCTCCGAAGCGCTCCGCACGCCGGGCGTCCGCGTGGCGCCTCATGCCGCCCTCGCGGGCTGGCGCGGCGCCTGGCTGTTCGTGCGGGACGAGAGCGCGGTGATCTCCGCGCCTCCCGAGCGGCTCGCGGCGCTGCGGCAGTCCGTCGCCGCATGGCCGCGCAGCAAGCTGCTGGATCGAGAGTCCGCCGCGTCTCTGCTCGGTGTCGCTCGGGAGGCCGTGGTGGGGCCGTCGTTCCAGGGGTGGCTGGCCGCCGAGCGCTTCCCGGGCGGCGCGCAGCCGGCGCGGCGGCTGACCGCAGCGGACCGTCCGGCGCTGCACGCGCTCCGCGAGGCCTGCTCCGCCCTCGACTGGGAGCACGCCGGTATCGCGGATGCGACGGAGCTGTTCGGCGCCTTCGAGGGCTCGCAGCTCGTCGCAGCGGCGGGCCTGCGCGACCGCGGCGCGGGCGCCTGCGATCCGGGCGTGGTGACGCACCCCGCCTACCGGGGTCGCGGGCACGGGCTCGCGGCGGTGGGCGCCGGGGTCGCGGAGGCGTTGGGGCGCGGGCAGGTGGTGCTCTACCAGACCCTGCTCGAGAACCGGCCGGCGCTCCGCATCGCGGAGCGGCTCGGCTTCGAGCGCTATGCGACGCTCCTGGCCGTGCGTCTCGGGGAGGATGCGTGACGAACCGACTGTCGCTGCTGGCCGCGATCGCGCTGGCCGTCTGCTTCGTGCTGCCGCTCTCGACGTGCACGCGCTACGTCGACGCGGAGGGGAAGGCGGTCGAGGTCGAGCGGGGCGAGGCGCCGCCGGAAGGCGCCACCGCGATCGTCGACCAGCAGATCGCCGCGGAGCAGCTCTGGACCAATCCGCTCGGCGGCGTGCTGATGGGGATCTGCTTCGTGGGCCCGCTCCTGATCCTGCTCTACCTGCGCAGGCGCGGCGGCGGCCTCGCGAGAGGCGTGCTCTTCTGGGTCCAGCCGCTGCTCCTGCTCGGGGCGGCTCACTTCGTCTGGGTGATCGGACGCTGGGGCGAGACGGCGCCCGGCGCCTGGATCGCGGCTGTCGCGATCGCGAGCCTCGCGGTGGCCTGGGTGGTGACGCTGTTCGGCGGCGCAGGAGCACGCGCGCCATCCGGTGCGGAGGGCGGCGAACGCGCGCCGGAGGCCGGCCAGGTTTGACAGCGCCGCAATTGCCGCAGCTCTCGCCGAGCCAGACGAAGCTCGTGGAAGAGCTCGCCGGCGAGCTCGCGCGCGTCGAGGGCGTGCTCGCCCTCGCCCTCGGCGGCTCGCGCGCGCGCGGCCGCGCTCGCGAGGGCTCCGACGTCGACATCGGCGTCCTCTACAGCGAAGGCGCTCCTTTCGCGCTCGAGGCGATGCGCGAGCTGGCGGCGCGCTGGAACGACGCGCCGGGGCCTGTCGTGTCGGGCTTCTACGAGTGGGGGCCCTGGGTGAACGGCGGCGCCTGGCTCGTCGCTCGCGGGGAGCGCGTCGATCTCCTCTACCGGAGCGTCGAGCACCTCGAGCGCGCGCTCGCGGACGGCGAGGCGGGGCGGCACTCGGTGCACCACGGCCAGCAGCCGCCGTTCGGCTACTGGAGCGGCACCGCGCTCGGCGAGCTCGCGATCTGCGTGCCGCTGCGCGACCCCGGCGGGCGCCTCGCCGCGCTGAAGGCGCGCCTCGCGAGCTACCCCGAGGCGCTGCGCCGCGCCGTGGTCTCCGACGGGCTCTGGTCCGTCGAGTTCGGGCTGCGCGCCTTCGCGCCGAAGTTCGTTGCGGCGGGCGACGTCTACGGCGCGGCGGGTTGCCTCGCGCGCTTCGCGCACCAGCTCGTGCTGGTGCTGTTCGCGCTGAACCGCCGCTGGCTGGTGAGCGACAAGACGGCCCTCGACGAGGTCGCGGAGCTCGGCGTCGCGCCGGAGCGCTTCGCCTCGCGCGTCCGCGCCGCTCTCGCGAGCCCGGGCTCGACCCCGGCGCAGCTCGGCGCCGCGCTCGCGGCGCTCGAGTCGCTCTGGAAGGAGACGGCGATGCTGGCGGGCGATCTCTACGCGCCGCGCTACGCGCTCCCGGGTCGCGCGTGAGCGGGCCGCTGCTGCGCCCGTTCCGTCCGTCCGACGACGCAGCCGTCGACGCCGTCGTGGCCCGCGCCTTCGGGCGGCGCGCGGAGGCGGACCTGGTGCGCGCATTGCGCCACGAGGCGCGGCCTTTCGTCGAGTGGGTCGCCGAGGGGCCGTCGGGAGTCGTGGGGCACATCGCGCTCAGCCCGGTGACGCCGGAGCGTGTGGCGCCGGGTGTCCGGGCGCTGGGCCTCGCGCCGCTCTCCGTCGAGCCGGGGCTCCAGCGCAGCGGAATCGGTCAGGCCCTCGGCCGCGCGGCGCTCGCCGACTGCGCCGTGCGCGGCGTCGGGCTGGTGTTCGTGCTCGGCCACGCGGCCTACTACCCGCTCCTCGGCTTCCGCCCCGCCCTCGAGCTTGGCTTCCGCTACCAGAGCGCGGCGTTCGACGGCTCGTTCTTCGTGCTCGAGCTGGAGCCGGGCGCGGCCCGCGGCGGCGGCGGGCTCGTGCACTTCCACGCGGCCTTCGACCGCGTCTGACGCCGCAGGGGTTCGCCCCCGCCCGCCTCCCGTGTCATCATCCGCCCGGCCGATGCGCGCCCGCTTCGTCGACCTGAGCCATACCGTGGAACACGGCCTGGTGACGTACCCGGGCCTGCCGGCTCCCGTCGTGTCGGAGTTCCTCGGCCGCGAGGCCTCGCGCGAGCGCTACGCGGCGGGAACCGAGTTCCAGATCGGCCGCATCGAGATGGTCGCCAACACCGGCACCTACGTGGACGCGCCGTCGCATCGCTTCGCCGACGGGCCGGACCTCTCGGAGCTGCCGCTGGCGTCGCTGGCCGATCTGCCGGGGGTGGTGGTGGACGCGCCGGCGGGCGCGCGCCGCATCGGGCCCGCCGCGCTGCCGGCGCGCGAGCTGCGCGGCTGCGCGGTGCTGTTCCGCACCGGCTGGTCGCGTCACTTCGGCACGCCGGGCTACGCGGAAGGCCATCCCTTCCTCTCGGCGGAGCTGGCGCGCGAGCTGGTGCGGCGCGCCGTGGCGCTGGTGGGCATCGACTCGCTGAACGCCGACGACACCGAGGATCCCTCGCGCCCCGCGCACACGGCGCTGCTCGCGGCGCGCATCCCGCTGGTCGAGCACCTGGCGAATCTGGAGGACCTGCCGCGCACCGGCTTTCGCTTCTTCGCGGTGCCGGTGAAGGTGCGCGGGCTCGGCAGCTTTCCGGTGCGCGCCTTCGCGCGCGTGGGAGCGGCGTGAGCCGCGACGCGATCCCGTTCGCCAAGTACCACGCGCTGGGCAACGACTACGCGGTGCTGGAGCGGGCGGCGCTGCGGGCGCCGCTGACTCCCGAATGGGTGCGTCTCGTCTGCGACCGGCACCGCGGGCTCGGGGCCGACGGCATCCTGGTGCGCGAGCCCGGGCCGGCCCATCGCGTGCGCATCTTCAATCCCGACGGCTCGGAGGCGGAGAAGAGCGGCAACGGCCTGCGCATCTTCGCCCGCTACCTGTTCGACCGCGGAGCGGTAGGCGCCGGGCGCTTTGCCGTCGAGACCGCAGGTGGCACCGTGCAGTGTACGGTCGATGCCGGCGGGCGGAGCGTCTCGGTGGAGATGGGGCCGGTGCGCTTCGCGAGCGACGCGATCCCCGTCGCCGGGCCGCCCCGCGAGGTGCTGCGCGAGCCGATCGAGGTCGACGGCGTCGCGCTCGAGATCTCGGCCGCCACGATCGGAAATCCGCACTGTGTGGTGCTGCGCGACGCGGTCTCGCCCGAGGAGGCCCGCCGGCTCGGCCCGCTGCTCGAGCGGGACCCGCGCTTCCCGAACCGCACCAACGTGCAGTTCGTGCAGGTGCTCGACGCGGCGCGCCTGCGCATCGAGATCTGGGAGCGCGGCGCCGGCTACACGCTGGCCTCGGGCAGCAGCGCCTGCGCCGCCGCCGCGGTGGCCCATCGCCTCGGGCTCTGCGGCCCGGGCGTCGAGGTGGTGATGCCGGGCGGCTCGCTCGCCATCGAGCTCTCGCCGGCCTTCGAGGCGCGCATGACGGGCGGCGTCACCAGGGTGGCGGAAGGCACGCTCGCGCTCGAAGCCTTCTAGAGCAGCGCGAGGTCGTGGTCGAGCAGGGTATCGCCGTCGAAGACGTAGCGGCCGAGGAAGCGGCGGCCGGCGAGGGCGTGGGGCAGCCAGAGGCGGTCGTCCTCCCACATCTCGTGGTAGGGGATGTCGGCGAGCGGGGTCCAGAGCGGGGCGCCCTCGGCGGTTTCGGTGGGCTCGCCCTCGAGGCCGGTGGCGCGGTAGACGAACACCTGGATCGAGTAGCCGTCGACGAACTGGAAGGCGTTCTCGCCGACGGCCTCGAGGCCGAGGGGCGTCACGCAGAGCTCCTCTCGCACCTCGCGCACCGCGCAGGCCTCCGGGCTCTCGCCGTCCTCGAGCTTGCCGCCGGGGCCGTTGATCTTGCCGGCGCCGAGGCCGCGCTTCTTGCGCATCAGCAGGACTTCGCCGCCGCGGATCACGAACACGAGCGTCGCGAGGTCGCGCGCGCGCCAGGTCGGCCAGTGGATCTCCGACACCTTGCGCGGCACCTGCACGGCGGCGAATGTAGCGCCGGTGCGGATCCTCTCGTCGACCTCCGCGAGCGAGGACTTCGCCGCGCTGCTCGCCGCGGGCGTCGGCGATCGCGGCCCCGCCCTCCTCGCCGTGCGCACGCCGGGGGGCGCCTGGAGCGGAGCCGTGGGGTTGCCGGGAGACCTGCCGCCCGGCCCGCCGCGCTTCCTGGCCTACAGCATCACCAAGAGCTTCCTCGCCGTGCTCGTGCTCCAGCTCCGCGAGGAAGGGCGCTACGAGCTCGACGACTCGCTGGCGCGCTTCGCGCCCGACGTGCCCGAGGCCGAGCGCATCACCCTGCGCCAGCTCCTGAACCACACCGCGGGCCTGCCCGACTACGGCGCTCTGCCCGCCTATCACGCCGCAATCCGCGAGCGCCCGGCCGCACCCTGGAGCTTCGAGGAGTTCGCTGCGCACACCTTCGCGCGCGGGCAGGGCCGCGCGCCCGGCGAGCGCTTCGCCTACTCGAACCCGGGCTACGCGCTGCTGCGCCGGCTGGTCGAGCGCGAGACCGGCCAGACGCTGCGCACGGCGATCGCGCTGCGCATCGCGGGGCCGCTCGCGCTCCGCGACACCGAGGTCGTCGAGGACCTCACCGACCTCGCGGGTCTGGTTCCCGCCAGCTCCCAGTTCGGCCTGCCCACGGCGGCTCGCCTCGACGTGCGCCGCACCTACCACCCCGGCTGGGTGTGGCACGGCGTCGTCGCCTCGACCCCGGAAGACATCGCGAGGTTCTACGAGCAGCTCTTCGCCGGCGCGCTCGTCTCCGCGGAGACCCTGCGCGAGATGACGGCGCTCGTGCCCGTCGAGGCCCCCTGGCGCTCCGACGACCCGGGCTACGGCCTCGGCCTGATGGGCCAGCGCAGCCGACCCGTCTATGGCCACAACGGCGGCGGCCCCGGCTACAGCTCCAGCGCCTTCGCGGCGCTCGACGCGCCCGGGGGGCCGGCCGTCGCCTGCGCGATGTGCGCCTTCGAGAACGAGCGCGTGGCGGAAGATCTGGTGTTCTCGGCGCTCGAGATCGCGCGCACGACGTAGTGCGTCTCCGCCGCGGGCTCCTGCGCCCGCAATCGTTACCCTCGCGCTCCGGGAGGCCCGCCCCATGGATCCGCGCCTGTTCGCGACGGTCTTCACGACCGTCTTCGTCGCCGAGCTCGGCGACAAGACCCAGCTCGCCACCTTGCTGTACGCCGCCGAGGCCGCCCACCCGAAGTGGACGGTGTTCTTCGCGGCGAGCGCCGCACTGGTGCTGACCTCCGCCCTCGGCGTGCTGGCGGGCGGCGCGCTCTCGCAGTACCTCGATCCGAAGCTGCTGCGCTGGATCGCGGGGCTCGGCTTCGTGGCGATCGGGCTCTGGACCCTGGTGCGCGCGTGAAGGCGATGACCCGCACGCTCTCCCTGTGCTTCGCCGCGGGCGCGGTCGGCGGGCTGGCGAACAGCCTCGCCCTCTGGGCCGGCGGTCGCCTCGGGCTCCAGGCGGCGCTCGGCGTCGCGATCGCTCCGGCGCTCACGCCGGGCTTTCTCTACCCGCGCCTCGTGTGGGGCGGCCTCTGGGGCGCGTTGTTCCTGCTCCCCGTGGCGGGCAGCGCCCTGCGCCGCGGGCTGCTGCTCGGCCTCGCCCCCGCGCTGTTCCAGCTCTTCGTGGTGTTTCCGTTCTGGCAGGGCCGCGGCTGGCTCGGCGTCGAGCTCGGAGCGCTGACGCCCGTGGTGGTGATCGCCGCGAACCTCGTGTGGGGGGTCGCCGCCTCCGGCTGGCTGCGGATGACAAAGGGATGAGCCGCATCCCCTGGCGCGAGATCCAGACGCTGTTCCTCGACGCGGGGAACACGCTGATCTCGATCGACTTCGCCTGGGTGAGCGCGCTGCTCACCGAGCGCGGCGTCGCCGTCGATCCCGAGGGCCTGGCGCGAGCGGAGGCCGCGGCCCGGCCGAGCCTCTCGGAGTGGCTGGGCGGCCAGCCCTCGACCGAAGGCGAGGAGGTGTTCCGCTTCTACGTGCGCAACGTGCTCGCGCGCCTCGCGCCGGTCGCCGAGCGCGGCCCGAGCGCCGCCGGCGAGCTGGCGGACGCGCTGGTGCCGGTGCTGCGTCGGCGCGGCGAGGCGAACCGCCTGTGGCGCGCCGTGATCCCCGGCGTGCCCGAGGCTCTCGCGCGCTTCCGCGAGCTCGGCCTCCAGCTCGTGGTGGTCAGCAACTCCGACGGCTCGTGCGAGCGCGGCCTCGAGGCCGCGGGCCTGCGGGGCTACTTCGATGCGGTGCTCGACTCCGGCCTCGTCGGCTACGAGAAGCCCGACCCGCGCTTCTTCGAGCACGCGCTGGCGGCCGCCGGGACGCCGCGGGAGCGCGTGGTGCACGTCGGCGACCTGTTCCACGCCGACGTGCGCGGCGCGCGGGCCGCCGGCATCCACCCGGTGCTGCTCGACCCCCACGGCGACTGGCCCGAGATGGGCTGCGAGCGGGCCCGGGACCTCGGCGAGCTGGCCGCGCGACTCGCGGCCGCGCGCGGCGGAGCGGGCGACCGGTGAGCCGGCGTCTCGCGCGGGTCGCTGCCGCGCTGCTGGCGGTGGCCGCGGCCGCCGGGATCCTGGTCGTGGCGTTTCCGGAGCTCACCCTGCGTGCCCTGTTCGTCTACTCCCGTCGCGCCGCGGGCCTCGAGCTGCGTACGTTCGAGCTCGCCGACGGCCCGATCGCCTACCTCGAAGGGGGCAGCGGCCCGAGCGTCGTGCTGCTGCACGGATTCGGCGGCAGCAAGGAGACGTGGATCGGTGTGGCCGCGGCCCTGGCCCCGCACTACCGGGTGATCGTGCCCGACCTCCCGGGCTTCGGGGAGAGCCCCGCCCGGAAGGCGGGATCACACGATCCGGCGGCGCAGGCCGCGCGGCTCCACAGCCTGCTCCAGGGAATCGGCGCCGGGCCCCACCACCTGGGCGGCCTGTCGATGGGCGGCGAGATCGCGGCGTTCTACGCCGCGAGCTACCCGGACGAGCTTCGGAGCCTGCTGCTGGTCGCCGCCCCCGGCGTCCGATCCCCCGAGCAGACCGACTTCCTGCGCCGCGTGCTCGCGGGCGAGAATCCGCTGCGGGTCGACGACGAGGCGGACCTCGACACGCTCCTCGCGATGGTTTCGTTCCGGCCGCCCTCGATCCCGCGCCTCCTCAAGCGGGCGATGGTCGACGACATGGCTCCCCGCCAGGAGGTCCAGCAGCGGATCCTGGGAGACATCGTGCGGGCGGGCGAGGCCGCCCTCGAGCCGCTGCTCCCGCGCATCCGGGCGCGCACCCTCGTTCTGTGGGGCGCAGAAGATCGCCTGGTGGATCCCTCCACCGCCGGTGTGTTCGTGGCGGGCATCCCGCGCGCGGAGAGCGAGATCCTCCCCGGCTGCGGGCACGCGCTCCCCGGCGACTGCCCGTCGGAGGTGATCGGGCTTTACCAGCTCTTCCTCGCCGCGCAGCCCTGAGAGCCGTCTACACTCCCCCGGATGCAGGGCGCCTGGCTCTGGTGGAGCAGCGGGAAGGACAGCGCCTGGGCGCTCCACGCGCTGCGCGCGGCCGGCGTGCCGGTGGCGGCGCTCGCCGTGACGGTGAACCGCGCCTTCGAGCGCGTGGCCATGCACGCCGTTCGCACCGAGCTGGTGCGCCGCCAGGCCGAGGCCGCCGGGCTGCCGCTCCGCGTGGTCGAGATCCCGCACCCGTGCAGCAATGCCGAGTACGAGGCCGCGTTCCTCGCCGCGGTCGCCGAGGCGCGGCGCGAGGGCGCGACGCAGATGGCGTTCGGCGACCTCTTCCTCAGCGACGTGCGCGCCTACCGCGAGCGGCTGCTGGCGGGCAGCGGCGTCGAGCCGATCTTCCCGCTCTGGGGACGCGACACCAGCGCGCTCGCGCGCGAGATGCTCGCCGGCGGGCTGCGCGCGATCGTGACCTGCGTGGACCCGAAGCAGGTTCCCGCGGAGCTCGCGGGCCGTAGCTACGACGCGGAGTTCCTCGCGGCGCTCCCGGCTTCCGCCGATCCCTGCGGCGAGCGGGGCGAATTCCACACCTTCGCCTTCGACGGTCCGATGTTCGCGGCGCCGGTTCCCGTGCGCGCCGGCGAGCGCATCGAGCGCGACGGCTTCGTCTTCGCAGACCTGCTGCCCGCGCGGGACTTCGCGATCCGCGACTACGACCCGGCGCGCGACGCCGCCGCGGTACACGCCTGCTTCGCCGAGCTCCAGGAGTTCGAGCGCTCCCTCGAGCCCGACCTGCCCCCGGCCGAGGTCGCGACCCCCGCCTACCTCGCGCTCCTCTTCGAGCGCAGCGCCCGGCAGCGCGGCCGCCTCTTCGTCGCCGAGCGGGAGGGCCGGGTGGTCGGCTTCTGCGCGGTCCAGGCGGCGGTTCCCGAGGAGGAGCCCGACAACCCGCCCGGCTCCTACGCTCTGCTCTCGGACCTGGTGGTGCTCCCCGAGGCGCGCGGCGCCGGAGTGGGGCGCGCCCTGCTCGAGCGCGGCGAGGCCTTCGCCCGGGCCGAGGGTGCGACGGTGCTCACCCTCACGGTGCTGGCGCGCAACCGCGTGGCCCGAACGTTGTACGCGGAGGCCGGCTTCCGCGAGCGGCTCCTGTCCCTCGAGAAGCGGCTCGATTCCGCTGGAACGGGCGGCGCGTGACATGGTAGGCTCGCCGGGCACTCGTCCGGCAAAGGATTTCCCCATGGCGAAGCTGTACGTCGGCAATCTTCCCTGGCGCTGCACCGAGCAGGATCTCGAAGAGATGTTCGCGACCGCTGGCACCGTGAAGTCGGTGGCGATCATCACCGACCGCGAGACGGGCCGTTCGCGCGGCTTCGGCTTCGTGGAGATGGACGACCAGGGCGCCCGCCAGGCCATCGAGCGCCTCAACGGGCGCGACTTCCAGGGTCGCCCGCTCCGCGTGAGCGAGGCCCAGGAGCGCGAGCGCGGCGGCCGCCCCCCGCGCCGGGACTGAGACCGCGCCGATGGGCGGGCCCGAGCTCTTCGGCAGCCTGCCGGCGCGCCTCTACGCGCTCTGCGCGCTGATCCTCGTGCTGAAGATGATGGCGCTCGGCGTCTACACCGGCATGCTGCGCGGGCGCAAGAAGGTCTTCGCGTCGCCCGAGGACTACCGTCTCCAGGGCGAGGCGCCCTCGATCCGCACGGACCCGGACGTCGAGCGGGCCCGGCGCGCCCACCGCAACGACCTCGAGACCATCCTGCCGTTCCTCGCCCTCGCGCCCATCTACGTGCAGAGCGGCCCGAGCGACGCGGGCGCGTGGATCTGCTTCGTCGGCTTCACCACCGCGCGCATCCTCCACACGCTCTTCTACCTGCGCGAGGCCCAGCCCCACCGCAGCCTCGCCTTCGGCGCGGGCTTCCTGGTGATGCTCTGGATGGCGATCTCCTCGGGCTGGGCGCTGCTGCGCTGACGCTACGCTAGGGGCGATGCCGGCTCCCCGCGTCGAGATCCGCTACTGCACCCAGTGTCGCTGGCTGCTGCGCGCGGCGTGGACGGCGCAGGAGCTGCTCACCACCTTCGAGGCCGAGCTCGGCGAAGTCGCCCTCGTGCCGGCGACGGGCGGCGCCTTCGAGGTCCGCCTCGACGGAGCGCTGCTCTGGTCCCGCGCGGAGCAGGGCCGCTTTCCGGAGCTCCGCGAGCTGAAGCAGCGGGTGCGCGACGCGGTGGCGCCCGGCCGCGACCTCGGCCATTCGGACCGCGAGGGCCCCGCCGGCTGACCGGCTATGCTGCCGTAGATGTCCGGGTCGGAAGCCTTCGGGGCGATGTGCCGGCGGGTCTGTCAGGAGCGTAGCTGGGAGCTGCTGCCGGGGGGCATCCGTGTCGCGCTCGGGCACGGGCGCCACCAGCTCGTCGAGCTGGAGCTGTTCGAGGCGCGCGGTCGAGACGTGGTGAGGCTCGTCACCACCGTCGGCAACGCCCGCGAGCTGGGCGAGGAGCGCCTGGGCCGCACGCTGCGCTGGAACGCGGACCTCGTGCTCGGCGCCTTCGCGGTCCGCGACGGCGACCTGGTGATGACCGACACCATGCTGCTGGGCGACGCCGACGAGAGCGAGCTGGAGGCGGCCGTCGCCTACCTGGCGGAGACGGCAGACCACTACGAGCGGCTGCTCTTCCGCGACGACACGTACTAGTGACGGCGGTCTTCGCCTACGGGACGCTCGAGATCCCGGCGGTGATGGAAGCCGTGACGGGCCGCCGCTTCCCTGCCCGCGAGGCGAGCGTGCGCGGCTTCGCGCGCTGGCGGCTGCGCGGCCAGGTCTTTCCCGCGGCGGTCGCCGAGCCGGGCGCCGTGCTGGCCGGGCGCCTCTACGAGGGCGTCGACCCCGCGACCCTCGCGCGCCTCGATCGCTTCGAGGGCCGAGCCTACGAGCGGCGCACGGTGCCCGTGCGGCTCGCGGGGGGCGGCGAGCGCAGCGCCGAGATCTACCTGCTCGTCGCCGGCCTGCACGGCGAGCTGCTCGCGGAGCCCTGGGACCGCGCGGCCTTCGTGGCGCAGCACCTCGGCGCGTATCTCGAGAGCTGCGCCTCGTTCCGCGCCGAGCAGGAGGCGCGCGAGCGTGGCCCGAGCGAGGCCCCGCGGCGGTGAGCGCGGCCGAACGCCTCGCGATCCGCGTCGGCGCGGGCAGCGTCTCCGCGCTGCTGCTGCGGCCGCAGGGCGCGCGCGCCCTGCTGGTGCTGGCCCATGGAGCCGGCGCCGGCATGACCCACCGCTTCCTCGAAGGCTTCGCCGCAGCCCTCGCCGCCGGCGGCATCGCCACGCTCCGCTATCAGTTCCCCTACGCCGAGGCCGGCAGCCGGCGGCCCGATCCGCGTGCGAGGCTGCTCGAGACGGTGAGGGCCGCCGTCGCCGCGGGCGCGGAGTCAGCCGGAGGGCTGCCGCTCCTCGCGGGTGGGAAGTCGATGGGGGGCCGCATGACGTCGCTCGCCGCCGCCGAGGCGCCGCTCCCCTCCGTGCGCGGACTCGTCTTCGCTGGCTTCCCGCTGCATCCCGCCGGGCGCCCGGGCACCGAGCGCGCCGCGCACCTGGCGCAGGTCGAGCTCCCGATGCTGTTCCTGCAGGGCACGCGCGACCACCTGGCGGACCTCGCGCTGCTGCGGCCGATCTGCGAAGGCCTCGGCGCGCGCGCCACGCTGCACGTCGTGGAGGGGGCCGACCACGGCTTCGCGGTGCTGCGGCGCAGCGGGCGGAGCGCCGAGGACGTGCTGCGCGAGCTGGCCGAAGCGGTGGCGGCCTTCGCCGAGCGGGTGACCGCGCCGCGATGAGCCGCCGCTCCTTTCGACGCGGCCGCTGGCGCGGCCTCCTGGCGCGCGTCGCGCTGGCGCTCGTCGCCGTCAGCGCGGGGCCGGTGCTCTGCTTCCGGGCCGTCGACCCGCCGACCAGCGCCTACATCGTTCAGTGTCGGGCGTCGGCGCTCCTCGAGGGCGACTGGCTGCGCGTGCACCGGGTGTGGGTGGACCTCGAGCAGGTGGCGCCCGCCGCCGCGCTCGCGGTCGTCGCTGCGGAGGACCAGAAGTTCCCGCGCCACCGCGGCTTCGACCTGGACGCGATCCAGGATGCGCTGGACGAGCGGGCCAACGGCGGCCGCGTGCGGGGCGCGAGCACGCTGAGCCAGCAGGTCGCCAAGAACCTCTTCCTCTGGCACGGCCGCAGCTGGCTGCGCAAGGGGCTCGAGGCCTGGTTCACCGTCTGGATCGAGCTGCTCTGGCCGAAGCGCCGCATCCTCGAGGTCTACCTGAACCTCGCCGAGCTCGGCCCCGGCGTCTTCGGCGTCGAGGCCGCCAGCCGCCGCTACTTCGGCAAGCCCGCCGCGCGCCTCGACCCCGGCGAGGCGGCGCTCCTCGCCGCGGTGCTCCCGAGCCCCCACCGCTACCGGGCGGCCGCTCCCTCGCCCGCGCTGCGCGAGCGGGCGGCCCGGATCCAGGAGCAGATGGGCCGCCTCGGCCCGGACTACCTCGCCCCGGTCCTGCGGCGGTAAGCTCGGGCATGGCCGACCCGTCCGCTCCCCCCGCCGTGCGCGAGGCCCGCGCCGCCGAGGCGGCCGCGGTCGCGCGCACGCTGACGCGCTCCTTCCACGACGACCCCGTCCAGCGCTTCCTGTTTCCCGAGGACCGCGCCTACCACAGCCGCGGGCTCGCGAACTTCGAGCTCGTGGTGCGGCGCACCTTCGAAGTGGGCGTCGCCTACGTCGGGGACGGAATCGAGGGCGCCTCGCTCTGGCTCCCGCCGGGCGCGGACTTCGTCGACGGCTGGCGCGGCGTCGTGTTCGGGCTGCGCAGCCTGCTCGCGCTGCGCGGTGGCCTCTCGCGCGGTGCGCGCCTGTTCGGCCTGCTGGCGCGGCACCACCCGCACGAGCCCCACTGGTACCTGCCGGTGCTGGGCACGGATCCGGGACACCAGCGGCGCGGCGTGGGCTCGGCGCTGCTCGCGCCGGTGCTTGCGCGCGCCGACGCCGAGGGGCTGCCGGCGTACCTCGAGTCGTCGAAGGCGCGGAACATCCCCTTCTACCAGCGCCACGGCTTCGAGGTCGTGCGCACGCTGAAGGTGGAAGGGGGACCCGAGATCTGGCCCATGCTCCGCAAGCCGAACCCGCGCGCCCCGGAAGGAAGCTGACCCATGGAAATCAACGGCATGGCCCACGTGATCCTGACGACCGCGGACTTCCCGCGCGCGCGCGCGTTCTACGGCAAGCTGCTGCCGTACCTCGGCCTCACGCCGGTCATCGACGCACCCGAGTACTACTACTGTGTCGGCGGCCGCACGGCGCTCGGTATCCGCCCCGGCGGCTCGGCGCACGCGGGCGAGCGCTTCACGCAGGAGCGCGTCGGCCTGCACCACCTCTGCTTCCGCGCCCGCACGCGCGAGGACGTCGACGCGCTGCACGCCTTCCTGCGCGAGCTGGGCGCCCCCATCGTCCACGCCCCGGAGGAAGCCGGCTTCGCCCCCGGCTACTACTCCGTCCTCTTCGAAGACCCCGACGGCATCCGCCTCGAAATGAACCACGTCCCCGGCAAAGGCCTCCTCGCCCCCGGCGCCCGCCGCGAACTCTAGAAAGGGGTCTGGCCTCGAACTTCAGAAACTCAGAGGCCGAAGGCGCGCTCGAGCCCCGCGAGCACTTTCGCCTCTTCGGGCGAGACGGGGTCGACGCCCAGGATGTCGCCCGCCGCTTCGGCGACGGCGCGCGCGCGGCCCACGAGCTTCTCGCGCAGGCGCGCGCGCTCGCCGTCCTCGAGCTCGCCGCGCAGCGCGCCGATGAACTCGCGCCAGGCGGCGAGCAGATCGGGCGCGGGCGGATCCTCGGTCCAGATGCGCAGCAGGCCGTGGCTCGGGCTACCGGGCTCGATGCCGACGGACTCGGCGCCCACCAGGATCGCGTCGCGCTCGCGCTCGTCCATGTGGCCGTCCGCCCAGGCGACCTCCACGATCGGGATCATCGTCAGCGCCGCGAGCGTCTCGGCGCGGATGCCGAGCCCGGCGAGCCGCCGCAGGGTCGATTCCTCGGCGATCCCCGATGCCTCGCGCAGCGCGCCGACGGCGGCCAGCTCCTGCTCGCGCAGCCGGATCGCGTCGCGGTAGTCCGAGGCATGAGACGGAAAGAAAGCCGCCTCGAGGGCCCGGCTGCGTTCGTCCAGGGGATCGCCCATCGCTACCTCCGCGTGC
>Ga0105107_10000614_pt1 | contig 22921 bp, 22 predicted proteins | sample PPLLaktember2015_6_FD_79335 | JGI IMG/M metagenome (GOLD analysis project Ga0105107, IMG submission 79335) | Freshwater sediment microbial communities from Prairie Pothole Lake near Jamestown, North Dakota, USA - PPLs Lake P8 Core (1) Depth... | ecosystem: Environmental > Aquatic > Freshwater >... | reverse complement strand
CAGATACTCGATGGTCATGAGGAACGTGAAGTGCTCCGGCCCGATGAAGGAAAGGGTGACGGCATAGAGCCCGCCCGCTATGCCTGCGTAAAATGAACTGAGCATGAAGGAGCGGATTTTGTATTTCGTGATGTCAAGGCCGACCACCTCGGCCGATATGTCGTTGTCCCGAATGGCGATGAACGCCCTGCCGGCTTCCGTCCGGAACAGGTTTTTGGCAAACAGGAGCGAAACGATCACGATGAAAAGAATGAGAAAGTAAATCTTCCGGTCCGAATCGAGGGCCAACCCGAAGAACGAAGGCGACGGCACCGTCAGTCCGCTGGTTCCATGGGTCAACTTGTTCCAGTGGACGATCACGTACTCCACGATAAAGTGAAACGCAAAGGTGGCTATAGCCAGATAAAGTCCACGCAGCCTGAGACAGGGGATGGCGATGACGAGACCGCTGAGCGCTGCGATAAGACCTGCCAGGGGAAGCGAAACCCAGAAGGGGATGCCGAGCCTCAAGGTGAGAAGCGTGGAAGCATAGGCGCCGATCGCGATGAACGCTGCATGGCCCAGGGAAATCTGGCCCGTAAAACCCGAAAGAATGTTGAGCCCCAGGGCTCCGATGACGGCAATGCCGCAAAGGTTGGCCGTGTAAAGCAGGTAGCGGCCTGCCAGGAAGGGAAACAGCAACAACGAGATCACCAGCAACGCCAGCCAGAATTTGACGAAGAGGGTCTGGAAGATCTTCATGTCTTCACGGTAACTGGTCTTGTAATGGCCGCAGCTCATGAGCCCTCACAGACGAAGGATTTCTTTCTTGCCGAACAACCCATAGGGTCTGATCATTAGAATGAGAAGAAGAATGAAAAATGCCGAAAGCTCCTTGACCCCTGAGCCGAAAATCTTTGACAGATACCCTCCTGCGAGGTTTTCCGTCAAACCGACAATGAGCCCGCCGAGGATCGCGCCGGCAATGCTGTCCATTCCGCCGAGTACCACCGCGGGAAAAACCTTGAGCCCGATAATGCTCATGTTGCTCTGAAGACTCGAGAGGCTGGCCAGAAAAATCCCGCCGATGGACGCAACGACCGAGGCCAACACCCAGGAGAGCGAAAAGATCTTTCTCACACTGATTCCCATGAGAAAGGCGGACTTCTGGTCAAAAGCCGTGGCCCTCATGGCCAGGCCCAGGTTGCTGAACTTGAAAAAAAGGTAAAAGAGAATGAAGAGGCCGAGCCCTGCCAGAACGGTGGTCAGTTCCACAGGCAGGATGGAGAGGCCCAGCACATGGATGGCTTTGTCGGAGAAGGGAGCGGGGAACCGATAGGTATCATGTCCCCAGAACAGCCCGACCAGGCTCCTCAGAAGGGTCGCCAGGCCTACGGTGACCATGATCACGGAGAAGACATGCTTTCCGATCATGGGCCGCAGGATCAGGAACTCGATGAGCAGGCCTAGCACAGCGGAGAAGACGAGCGTCATGAGGAACGCCGGGATGAAGGGGATCTGATAGGCGACGATCAGGTAGTAGCAGAAATAGGCCCCCAGCATCATGAGCTCGCCCTGGGCAAAATTGACCACATCGGTTGCCTTGTAGATCAGAACAAAACCCAGGGCGATGAGTCCGTAAATGCTGCCCACGATCACGCCGCTGAGGACGAGCTGGAAAAAGATCTTGACACTCACACTGTCCATATCGGTTCCCTGTTTTGCGCTACGATGCAGGCACAAAGCTACAAAGGCACATAGGCACAAAGCAGAGAAAAACGCAGAGAGTGATTTGACTTTGTGCCTTTGCCACTCTGTCCCTTTGCCCCTCGAACCGTCGGCTTCAGCCGACAGCAGTTTACTTTCCTACCGCCCGCCACCCGGTGATGGGAACAAACTTCTTCGCAGCCACATCAGCCTTGGTCATTCTGGCAAATCCCGGTGTGCCATGAGATGTGGCAGAATAGCTGATGGGGCCCATGATCCCTTCAGGGTCGAAGTTCTGGATGGATTCCATGGCTTTGACCAGACCGTCCCGGGTCAAGTCTTTGCCCGCTCTCTTGGCTCCTTCGGCGAAGACCATGGCATTGAGCCAGCCGTAGACATAGTAGGGATGGATCTTTTCAGGAGCCGGCATCCACTTGTCGCCGAAATACTTCTTGGAGGCAGCCACCAGCCTCTGCATTCCGGGAATATCTTCGTCCGGCATGGCAAAGATGTTGAGCACCAGGAGCCCCTGACCCAGTTCGCCCGCCAGTTGCAGGGTGGCGATGAGGCCAAGGGTGTTGGACCCGATAAAGGTGGGCTTCCACTGGAGCTTGTGGGCTTCCTTGAGAAACATGGCACCGGACTTGATGGCGGAAGCCAGGATCACGAAATCAGGCTTTTCTCTCATGAGATTGATGACCTGAGAGCTGAAATCCACTGCATCGTATTTGTAGCTCTCGACTGCGATGGGGGGCAGGTTGTATTTCTTCCGGGCGATCTCCAGGCCCTTCTTATGGTCTTCGCCCCAATCGTCGTCCTGGCAGAAGAGGGCGATCTTGGGATTCTTCGCTTTCAGATCATTGAGGATGTACTCCACGATGAGAATCGACTGATCTACATAATTGGTTCCCAAGGCGAACACGTTTTTCTTAAGAGGATCGTACATGCTCGTGGAGAGGCTGCACGCCGGAGCAATGGGGATCTTTTCTTTTTCCGCAATGGGGAAGAGGGCGGTGGTCGGCGCCGTGCCCCAGGGCGAGACAAAGGCGAAAATCTGGTCGCTGGTCATCAGCTTCTTGGCCGCGCTCACGGCCTTGGCCGGACTGTAGGCACAGTCCTCCACAAGGGCCTGGACCTTTCTGCCGTTGATTCCTCCCTTTTCATTGAGCTCATTGAAAAAGGACGTGATCCCGTCGGCCATTCCGATTCCTCCGATGGCTGCAGGCCCCGTAAGATCGCTTATCACTCCCACTTTGATGGTATCCTGGGTGACACCGGTTTCGGCATAGGTGAAATTCGAAGCCAGGACACAGACAATGGCCAGAACGCACGCGAGCAGCTTGGACAGAACTTTCATGAAACACCTCCCTTTCGTTTAACGTTGATGATAGGACTCGGACAAACCGCGAAAAAGTACCGGCTCTTATCCCTCGGTCATCACCTCCTCCCGTACATAGAGTCAATGAGGTCCCTGAATTTTGTTTCCACGCTTTTGCGCCGAACTTTGAGCGTGGCGGTGAGTTCCTCGTCGTCATGATCCAGTTGCTTGTCCAGGAGCAGGAATTTCTTGATGCCCTCCACTCTGGAGAACTCCTTGTTGGCTTCCTGCACTTCTTTGTCGATCAGTTCCAAGACTTCCGGATGCTGCGCCAGGCTCTTGAACGTGGTGAAGGAGATGTTTTTGTCCTGAGCCCACTGGCTCACCGTCTCATACTCGATCTGGATGAGGGCGGTGAGATAAGGCCTGCCGTCTCCAATCACAACGGCCTCGTTGATGTAGGGACTGCACTTGAGGCGATTTTCGATTTCCGAAGGGGCGATGTTCTTTCCACCGCTCGTGATGATAATGGCTTTCTTGCGGTCCGTGATGGTGAGATACCCCTCCGGCCCCAGGACGCCCACGTCGCCCGAGTGCAGCCATCCGTCGCCGCGCACCGCTTGCGTGGCTGAAGGATCTTTGTAGTAGCCGGCAAAGACCATGGGGCTTCTGGTCAGGATCTCGCCATCCTCATCCAGCCAGCATACCACCCCCGGCAGGGGCTTGCCCACCGAGCCGATCCTCGTGTCGTTCCCATGGTGGATGTGAGAGACGCCGGAACCCTCTGTCTGACCATAGACTTCGCTGATCCTAAGCCCCAGGGCACGGTAGAATTTCAGGATGTCGGGCGCAATAGGCGCAGAGCCGCTGATGGCGACCCGCACCCTCAGGAGCCCCAGTTTGTCGAGGATGGCGCGATACAGGCACCAATAGCCCAAGGTCCGGAGGAGGGTCCACCCCAAAGAGCCGGCTTCTCCCCGGATCTCGCGATCGACCATTTTTCTGCCCAGGGGAATCCAGATTCCATAGGCCATCCTTTTGAGCCTCGAGGCATCCTTCATCCGGATCTGGATGGAGGCATGCATCTTCTCCCATATGCGCGGCACGGCGACGAACACGGTAGGAGCGATCTCATAGAGGCTTTCCTGGACCGTGTCGATGCTTTCAGCGAAGTTGACCGTGTATCCCACCTGGAGGGCAAGAATCAGGGAAACGAGTCGCTCGGCAATATGGGAAAGGGGGAGATAGGAGACCACCTGATCCTCGCTCTTCATCTCAGTGACCTGGGAAAAACCCCTGGCCAGAGACACGAGATTGCGGTGGGTGAGCATGGCTCCTTTGGGAGGCCCCGTGGTTCCTGAGGTGTAAACCATGAGGGCCACGTCGTCCGGCCGGGTCCGGCCCAGCAGTTCTTCGAACAAGCCGGGACTTGCTTTGTCTTTTTCTTTTCCGAGGGACTCCAACTCCGAAAAGGAGAGGGTATCCGGATCGCGGTAGTGACGGAGCCCCTTCATGTCCATGACGACGATTTTCCTGAGTTCGGGGAGCCGGGACTTGACTTCAAGGACCTTGTCTGCCTGCTCCTGGTCCCTCACCACGACCAGAATCGAATCCGAGTGATCGAGCACATATTCCACCTGCTTGGGAGGATTGGTGGGATAAACGCCGACTGCCGTCCCTCCCGCAGCCTGTGCCGCTAGGTCCGCATAAAGCCATTCACGGCAATTGTCGCCCAGGATGGCCACCTTGTCGCCTTTTTGGAGTCCCAGAGCCAGAAAGCCCAGGGAGCAATATTTCACGTGATCGTAGTACTCGTTCCAGGAGACTTCTTTCCACACGCCCAGTTCCTTTTCCCTCAAAGCGGTCCGGCCGGCGAAGCGCTGCCTGTTGCTCGCGAGTAACCCCGGCAGGGTTTCTGGAAAAGAGGTCATTGCCTTTCCTCCCCGAGGTAGGCCTGGATGACCCCAGGATCCGCCGCGATCTGTTTCGGGGCTCCTTCTGCAATCTTCGTCCCGAAGTTGAGGACCACGATCCGGTCGGCAATGTCCATGACCACGCCCATGTCATGATCGATGAGCACAACGGTCGTCCCCAGTTCTTCCTTGATGTCCAGGATGAATCGGGCCATGTCCTCCCTCTCTTCCGCGTTCATGCCGGAAACGGGCTCGTCGAGGAGGAGCAATTTGGGTTTCATGGCCAGAGCGCGCCCCAGCTCAATCCGCCGCTGAATCCCGAAGGGGAGGGATCCGACGATTTTCTTCCTGAACCCCTCGATCTCCAAGAAGTCGATGATCTCCTCCACATCCTTGCGGCTCTCAATCTCTTCGCGAAGCGCTTTGCCGAAGAAAAACCCTCCGCCCAGGACTCCGGCGTGGAGATAGGGGTTTCTGCCCAGAAGGAGGTTGTCCAGGACGGTCATGTGATGGAAAAGCGCAATGTTCTGAAAGGTGCGCGCGATTCCCTTGTGGGCAATCCTGAAGGATTTAAGCCCGGTAATGTCCTCTCCCTGGAAAAGGATCATTCCCTGTGTCGGCTTGTACAGGCCGTTCACGCAATTGAAAATCGTACTCTTTCCGGCGCCGTTGGGGCCGATGAGGGCGAAGAGTTCTCCTTCCTCGACCTGAAAGCTCACCTCCCGGATGGCCTGGATCCCTCCGAAACGCATGGAGAGGTTCAGCACCTGAAGGGTCGGAAGGGAGTTCATGAGAGCCACCTCTTGCGCCTTTTGTAGTGCTTGATGTCGCGGAAGCTTTTCTGGCCGCCCACCTCGGTAAGGCCAAGGTAGAACTCTTTCACGTCCTCGTTGTCCGAGAGTTTCTCACTCGGGCCGTCGAGGACGATTTTTCCGTTTTCCATGATGTAGCCGTAGGTGGCGATGGACAGGGCAATCCGGGCGTTTTGCTCCACGAGAAGAATCGAGGTGCCCTCGTTCTGATTGATGGCGGACAGAATTCGGAAGATCTCCTTCGTGACTTGCGGGGCCAGTCCCAAGGAGGGCTCATCAAGCATGATCAGACGGCATTTGGACATGAGGGCTCTGGAGATGGCGAGCATCTGCTGTTCGCCTCCGCTCAGGTAGCCGGCCGGTTGATGGCGGCGGTTTTTCAGCACAGGAAAGTAATTAAGCGCAAGATCGATGTCGGATCGAACCCTGTCCCTGTCCTTCCGGGTGTAAGCGCCGATGCGAAGGTTCTCGATCGTGGTGAGGTCGTCAAAGAGACCCCTTCCCTCGGGAACTTGGACAATCCCCCGTCGAACGATGTGTTCGGGAGAGAGCCGGTCGATTCGCTCCTTGCCGAAGGTGATGGAGCCTTCGGTGAGTTCGCCTTCCTCAAGGTCGAGCAGGCCGGAGATGGCTTTGAGAACGGAGCTTTTGCCTGCCCCGTTGGAGCCCAGAAGAGCCACAATACACTTTTCCGGGACTTCGAAGGAAAGGCCCCTCACGACCCGAATGACATCGTTGTACACGATCTCTATGTTCTTGAGTTCCAGCATACGGTCCAGCACGGGTGGTGCAGAGCGTTGCGAGGGATAGAAACATTGTTACGAAAATATTGCAACAGAAAAAACTAAGTTTCGATCTTTTTCGTCGGCCGGGGGGCGGCGATGGTTTTCCAGAAGAGACCAAAGAATCGAGGGATCGTCGCTACCAGTTTCCATTTCATGCCATGGTAGTACCAGAGCTGAATCTGACGGTGGCAGAACATGTAGTAAAGATCCCGGATCTGCTCGGGTTGAACCCGGCGGTCGATTTCATTTCGCTTGAGGCCCAGCTTAATCAGATCCTTGGCTACGGCAAGAAAATCGTTTTTGGTGTACGACGACTCCTTCATCCACGTCCTCATGGGAACCGTGATGAAAGCCGTAATGGCAACGCCCGGGTTGCGGTCGTAATAGTCCATGGAGACCCAGAAAATCTTTCTGAAAATCTCCTTGGTGCTTTCAAGGCCTTGAAGATGGACTCTCACAAGGGACACAATTTCGCTGATGCTTTCGTCCAGGAGCGTAAAAAGGAGTTCCTCTTTGGACGCGAAATACTTGTAAATGGTGCTGGGGCTGAGGCCGGAGCGTTTGCAGATCTCGCGGATCTGAACCTGGTGAAAATCCTTCTGCGAAAAGAGATCGAGCACAGCAGGGTAGAGGCGCTCCTTGAGTTTGGCAGGCATGGGAAGTTGCAGCTTAGGCCTCTTTTTTGTGCTGACCTTTTTCATCAAACCCTTTATAGTTCAATCCAGCGGCAATGGCGAGAAAATTAGATTCAGCAGGGTGCTACTGGTACGAAGAAAGACTGGTGGAGGTGCAAATGGAGTACGCTCATCTCATCGTGGAAAAATCAGGAAGTGTCATGGTGGTGCGCCTTAACCGGCCGGAAAAACTCAATGCGATCAACACGACTCTGGCACTTGAGCTAAAGGACTTATTGACTCAGTTGAAGGCTGATCCTGTGACCCGGTTTGTCGTCTTTACGGGTGCGGGAAAGGCCTTTTCCTGCGGGGTGGAATTTACGCGGGAGGAGATGGAGAAGAGGTACAACCGGCCTGAGCTGGGCAACGAGCGGCTGTGGCAGGTTTTCGGCCAGGAGTTCATGCACACTATGGAGAACCTGGAGCAGGTGACAGTGGCAGCGGTCAATGGAGCCGCGGTGGGTGCAGGGCTATGTCTGGCAATGAATTGCGACTTCAGAATAGCTTCAGAGGACGCTCTTTTCGGCATTCCTGAAGCAAATCTGGGGATATTTTTCACCTGGGGCGCCACGCCGCGCCTGACCGCTCTGATTGGACCTGCAAAGGCCAAGGAGATGATCATGACCTGCGACAATGTCACGGCCAGGGAAGCGGTGGCCATGGGCTTGGCGAACAAGGTCGTGCCTCCCGGCGAACTCATGAAAGCCTGCGAGGAATTGGTCCGGAAGATGGAAGGAAAGGGGCCCCTTGCGTTACGAATATGCAAAAAGATCGTCAACGCTTCTTCCGTGGCGAGGATGTCGGATCTTTATGTTTGTGAGCCGGAAATCGTAGAACGCCTCATGCTTTCAGAGGATGTGAAAGAGGGCATCGCTGCTTTCATGGAAAAGCGGGTCCCCCGATTCAAGGGCAAATGAATCCTTCGTTTCAGAGAAGGATATCCGTTAAAGGAGGCATTCGATGAAAGGGTTTAAAGAGTTTGACCGGTTTGATGCTCTCGGGCTGGCAGATCTGGTGCGGAAAAAAGATGTGGCTCCTTCAGAACTCTGTGAAGAAGCCATTCGCCGAATCGAGCAGGTCAACCCCAGAGTGAATGCCGTCATTTTCCCGATGTACGACATCGCGCGTAAGGCTGTGCAGGCAGGGCTTGCTGAGGGCCCGTTTAGAGGGGTTCCGTTCCTTCTCAAAGACATCATCGAGGAATATGCCGGCGTTCCTTTGACTATGGGCAGCAGGGCCTTCAGGAATTACGTTCCGGCGCAGGACTCCGAAATGGTGGTCCGTTTCAAGAAGAGCGGCCTGGTGATCCTGGGAAAAACCAATCTTCCGGAATTGGGACTCCTGGGCATCACCGAGCCGGAGCTGCACGGCCCCACCCTCAATCCCTGGAATACCGGTCACACTCCCGGGGGATCGAGCGGGGGTTCAGCCGCGGCCGTGGCAAGCGGTATGGTCCCACTGGCCGCAGGAAACGACGGCGGGGGTTCGATCCGGATTCCTGCATCTTGTTGCGGTCTCTTCGGTCTCAAGCCGACGCGGGGCCGCAATCCTCTCGGCCCCGTGGTCGGGGAGCTTTGGCAGGGGGCTGTAGTTTCGCACGTGATCACCCGGTCCGTGCGGGACAGCGCCGCCATGCTCGACGCAACGCAGGGGCAGGACGCCGGTGCTCCCTATGTAATTCCGCCTCCTGAACACCCTTACCTGCAGGAGATCGGCAGAGACCCAGGATCCCTGAAAATCGCTTTCACCAGCGCGTCGCCCATTGGAACCCCGGTTCACCGGGAATGCGTCAACGCGGTGAATGAAGCGGCGAAGCTCCTGGTAAGGCTGGGGCACAAGGTTGAAGAAGCGCAGCCTGAGGTGGACGGGAAGGCGGTTGCCATGAGCTATCTCACGATGTGCTTCGGTGAAGTGGCTGTGGTGATCGAAGAATTGAAGGCTGTGTTGGGAAGGAAAGCAAACACGTCCGATGTAGAGACATTAACATGGACGATCGGGCTATTAGGCCGGACTCTGTCTGCCGGCGACTTCGCCAAAGCTAAAAGAGCGTGGGGGGTTGCCGGAAGAGCCATGGGACGCTTCCATCAGAAGTATGACCTGTACCTGACTCCAACCCTGGCATCCCCTCCGGTAAAGGTCGGAGAGCTTCAGCCGAAGCCCTACGAGCGCCTTGCCATGAAAGTGGTCAATGCGCTGGGTGTTGGGATCATCCTCAAAGCGGCGGGGCTTATCGATAAAATGGCCGAGGCGAGTTTATCCAAGACGCCTTTCACTCAGTTGGCGAACCTGACAGGACAGCCAGCCATGTCCGTGCCTCTTCACTGGACACCGGATGGATTGCCCGTGGGTGTTCATTTCATGGCGCCTTTTGGAGAGGAAGCCATCCTCTTTCGTCTGGCAGCGCAACTTGAGAAGACGAAGCCATGGTTCGACAAGCATGGGCCGGTGTGGGCGAAGTGAAGGTCCCGGCATTCTAGTTGATGGGATAGAGCGCATGTGCTAGAAGCAAGTTGATGCAGGCTTGGGGCAGCTGGTACGGGAGGGCTTGTGGAGCAGGGCATGGCAAAAGATCACCTGGATCTGAAAGGCTTTTTCATCCTCGTCTTTCTCACCATGCTCTGGGGGTGCAATTACCCTGCGATCAAAATATCGAACCTTGGATTCTCCCCTATCTTCAATGCCTTTCTGCGCTCATCCATTGCCTCTGTGCTCGGCATCCTATACTGCCTGTCCGTCAAACAGCCCCTTTTTCACAGGGACAGGCGATTGTTCCATGGTTTCGTGGTAGGGATGCTCTTTGGTCTTGAATTCGTGTGCATATATGTCGGTATGTTTTACACGGATGCGGCCAGAGCGGGTATTCTCATCAACACATCGCCTTTTATCGTGGTGCTGGGAGCCTACTTGTTTCTCAGAGAGCGTTTGGGCATTCTGAGAATCATCGGCCTGGCGTTGGCTTTTATAGGCGTCTACCTCGTCTTTTTGGGGAAACCGAGTACGTGGAACTCCTCCATGCTCTTCGGCGACATCCTGGAGTTGGGCGCGGCTGTGCTCTGGGGCGCTACGACCGTTTACATCAAGAAGTACCTTGCCGGGAGAGTGCACCCCATTCACACATTTCTCTATCAGCTTGTCTTTTCCATCCCGATCATTTTTCTCTGCATGCTTGTGCTCGAAGATAAATGGATCATCAATGTGAACACTGCATCGGTGATAGCCCTTCTTTATGCCTCGATCATTGTGGCCTTTGCTTCTTACCTCACATGGTTCAAGCTCATCCACACCTATCCCGTGTCTCAGCTTGCCGTGTTCACTTTTCTGTCCCCGTTCTTCGGCGTGATCGCAGGGGGCGTTATCCTGGGCGAGCAGCTCACAGCCGGCCTCATCTTCGGGCTGCTTTGTGTGAGCGCCGGCATCTATCTGGCGAATTACCAGAAGACATAGGAGAAGAATGGCAAAAGAGAACCGCAGAATATCGAATAACGAATGTAGGATGCCGAAAGAGAAAGCCTCAGTCATTCAACTTCATCATTCGAAATTTCCTGTTCCACATTCGATATTCGTTTTGGACGAGAAGTAAACATCACGGAGTATATTTGAGTGCAGTGCGAAATGACTTCTTAGAACAAAGGGGATCGCAACAATGAGTGATGAAGCCTATTACAAGCTTGCCAAAGTGCTCGACTCTCTTCCCAATGGTTTTCCTGCTACGGAAAGCGGGGTGGAGATCAGGCTCCTCAAGAAGATCTTTCAGCTCGACGAGGCGGAGCTCTTCTGCGACCTGAAGCTCAAATTTGAAACCGCCAAGAAGATCGCCAAACGCACCGGCAGGCCTCTTGAAGGGTTGGAGGAGAAACTGACGAGCATGTGGGAGAAGGGCCAGGTCTTTGGAGTGCAGCTGGGCGACGTGAAGCTCTTCAGGATGGTGCCCTGGGCCTTCGGGATCTATGAATTGCAACTTCCCTTTCTGGATCGGGAAATGGCGGAGATGTGCGAGGAGTTCATGAAGGTTTACGGCCGCCAGTTCTTTGATAAAACGCCCCAATTGATGAGGGTCATCCCTATTGAAAGAGAGATTCCGGCCAGACATGAGGCACTAAACTACGAGAAAGTCTCCTCCATCATCGAAAACGGCTTGTCCTTTCAGCTCATGGACTGTATCTGCAAGAAAGAAAAGAGTCTTCTGGACAAGCGGTGTGAAAAACCCATGGACATCTGCATGGGGATTGCCCCTGTGCCCAATTTGTTCGACAATTCAAAAGTGGGACGAGTCATCTCCAAGGAAGAGGCATACAGGATCCTCAAGAAAGCTGAAGAGGCGGCCTTGGTTCATCTTACTTGGAACGTGGAAAACGGCCACTATTTCATCTGCAACTGCTGCGGGTGCTGCTGCGGTGTGCTGCGGGGAATCAATGAGCTCGGCATACCGGCTTCCAAAGTCGTGGACTCCTATTATTATGCTGAGATCAATCCTGAACAATGCACGGCCTGCGGCCTCTGTGCGGACGAGCGCTGCCAGGTTCGCGCCATAGAGTCAGGAGAAGAGGCTTACCGGGTGATCCCGGACAAGTGCATTGGATGCGGACTGTGCGTCAGCACCTGTCCCTCGGAGGCAATCCAACTGGTGAGGAAGAAAGAACGCGTGGAGCCTCCTGCAGATGAGATGGAGTGGTATGATCAGCGGGCGCGCGTGCGCGGCATGGACATCAGCGCTTTCAAATAGGAGTTCTGCATGCCAGCGCGTCGTGAATGTCTTCTTCCGTGATCCCCAGAAGATGAAGAATATCCGTCATGCTTGATTTGGCCAGTGCTACGTTGGCAAAGCGTTCCAGTCCTTTCTTGGCGTTGTAGGCAATGGCCAAGCCGGCCTGGGCCAGCATCAGCGCATCGTTCGCTCCGTCGCCCACGCACACGGTCTGGTCAAGAAGAATGCCTTGACCGCAGGCTGTCTGGTTGACAAACCGGGCTTTCCTCGCCGCATCCACCACTTCTCCCACAACCTTTCCTGTGAGCTTTCCGTCCTTGAGTTCAAGCCGGTTGGCATAGGCGAAGTCAAATCCCAGCTTGTCCCTCATGTGACCGGCGAAGAAGTCAAAGCCGCCTGTCACAATGCCCAGCTTGTAACCGAGGTATTTGAGGGTCGTCACCAGGTCCTGGACGCCGTGCGAGAGGGGAATGTTCTCCCTGATCTGCATCATCTCTTTTTCGCTGAGCCCTTTGAGAAGAGCGACGCGCTGGATCAGGGAGGTTTCGAAATCAAATTCGCCCCGCATGGCTTTTTCGGTAATCCGGGCAACCTCGCGGTGGACGCCTGCGCAGCGGGCCATCTCGTCGATCACCTCCATGTCTACCAGGGTACTGTCCATGTCAAAGAAGATGAGACGCTTGTTCTTTCGATAGGCCTCCATCTTCTGAAGGCCAAGGCCAATGCCCAGTTCGCGGCTTTTGACCATAAGGCGCTGCTTAACGCGATCAATATTCGAGACGCCATGGACATTGATGGTCATCTCCACCGAGTGTGATCCGTGGTGGGTGGCTGAGGAGATGGTCTCGATGTTGACATCTTCTTCAGCGAGAATGGCGGAAAACTCCGCGAGGGCAGGGGTGCCGCCGAAATGGGTGAGGACATAGAGGTTGCGCTGGTTCATGGCCTGCATGTCTTCGGGAGAGTAGAGACGGAAATTGAGGGTCAGGTTCAACTGGCTGGCTTCAAAGAGCAGGTCCTTGATGACGCTGTCCTGAGACTCGCTCGCCCTGCTCAGATCGAGGACCAGATATAGTCCCAGGAGATTCTGGAGCGAGGCCTGCTCGATGTCCACGACCTCGATGTTGTGGTTCATCAGGATGCGCGTGAACCGGGCCGTGATGCCCGGCCGGTCTTTGCCGGATACGACCACCATGAGGAAATTCTGGTTCTTGGGCATAGGGTTGTCTCTCTCCTCTCCTAGCTTTAGCAGGTTGCTGAAAAACGCCCATCTACTGCGTTGCCCTCACTCCTCGGGATTTCGGTCGCCTTGTATCTGAGCGTTTTTGAGCAACCAGCCAGGAACGTCTTTTTAAGCATCCTACCTGCAATCAAACAGACCACTCTGGGGAAAGCGAATCATAAAGGAGTGCGAGCAATGTGTCAAATCTCAGCGCCCCGCTGCGCCGGCCCGCGCGTTTTCCCTTTTGACTCTTCGCCGTGAGTGGTGTAGATGAACGTTGATTGGCCAGGGTTGCCTGAGAGTGCAGATGAGGAGGAACCGGATGAAGAGTTCAGGGCAGGAAAAGTCGGGCGGGGAGAAGAGGAGCCAGGAGGATCTGGACCGTATTGTGGCCCGAGCCCGACAGGCCCTAGATGAGCGCATGAAAAACTACCGAGAGCAGTCCTTGAGAATTCATCCCTGGGTCTGTGCCCGCTGCGCCAGGGAATTCACTGTCAAGAACCTTCATCTCCTTACAGTCCATCACAAAGACCACAACCATGACAACAACCCTTCTGACGGCAGCAATTGGGAGAACCTCTGCGTCTACTGCCACGACAACGAGCACAGGCGATATCTGGATTATGAGGAGGGCGCCGGCGCTGGGGAGAGCGAGGAAATCGGGAAGGCTGCCACGCACAAGCCCTTTGCAAAACTGGCAGAGTTGCTGAAGTCGGACAAACGCTGACCGCCTTGAAGAGATCTAGAAAGAAGGGCTTTCACCGTGGAAAAGAAGGAAGAAGAAAAAGATAAGCCTCAAATGCCGGCGCATGTGAAGACTTTCGACCCTGAAAACCCGCCTTTTGAGATCCAACATGTGTGCATCTTTTTGAGTGAGTTGGAAGAGGCAAAAGAAAAGGAGGAGTAAAAGAGAATCGTTGACCCAGCCTTGCACAAATAGCTACAGCTTACACAAAACCATTCACGGGTCTTTGAGCTGGCACAAAGAGGGTCTTGATCGGTGCTCGGAAAATCTGATTGATTCCAGCCCGTTGTCCGCAGCACGAAATCCCAGTCCATGGCAGAATCCTTGCAATAGCTTTACTCGGTGGCGTGTTGGAGGGGCTTCTCCGATGACGCGGAGGGGCAACAAGCCGCAGGAGGTGCCATGTGAGAGCTTTCGTTTGGGGTTTCTATCTTGCTTTGGTGTGCATCGTCTGCCCGCCCGTGGGTGATGCCCTCGGAGAGCCACCTTCGGCTAACCAAGATTGTTCGATCCTTCCGGACAACAGCTCGAACATCCCCATCGATCACGTATCGGTTCTTCCCAACTCTCGACCCCTTGCAAGCCCTATTGGCGCAAGCGCAGGGGTCCAAGCGGATCCGGGGGTGGTCAAACCGGTCGTCTCTCCCCAAGAAACTCCCCCCCCTAATAGAGTCAAAGTGTCCTTCTGGCAGTGGCTGGGCTCGCGCACAGTCGATTGCTCATCCGGTGTGTGCACGTTCAAGTAATTGCACCGTGAAGCTGAGGATAAAAGGCAAGAAAGACTGGATGCCAGAATCGGAGTGCCGATCCACCAGACAACGATCAGCGTAGTGGGGGATGCAACCAGGTTATCTAAAGCTGCTCTCTCGGTGGCACGGGAAAGAGGTTCAGGATCTTACACTGGCTCAGGCGGCGGTGAATACGGAACCCCATCTTTCTGTGGAGTCTGAAGGATGTTTCCCAGCTGCTGAACATGCCGGAGAAAAGCCGGCTGCATCCCTGTTCCTGCAGCGCCTTCATGAGGGAACCAAGCAGGTAAGCGCCGATCCCCTGATTGCCATATTCCGGGTGCACAAAGATATAGACCAGGTAGCTCCAACCAGGTTGCACCCTGAGAGTGTACCAAAGGGCGAGGCCGTAATCTCTAAAGGTGACCCAGGCGAAGGCGAATACCCTCTCATCCTGTTCAAGAAGCAGACAGAGGTCTCCTTTGTCCAGGGCGTCTTCCATGGAGCCGGGGTCATCAACGAAACCCTGCAGGGCATTGACGGCAAAGAGGTCCTGCTTGCCGGCCCAACGCATCGAAAGCTCGAAAGAGGGCTTGCGAATAAGGATGGGTTCCTGCAGGTCCCGGACCAGCTCCAGCCACTCCTCGCAGGTTTCAAGTCGTTCGGCTATACGTCGTATGGATTCTCTGAACGGCATTGCCTCTAACTCCGCAAGTATGCAGCACTCTCATCCCACCAATCGCTAAGCCATTTCATCGGGGAGCGCGGCCGCCTGATATCGGGATCCAGAAAGGCAGCGAGGGAAGGCCAGTGCCTGCTGTGGATTCTCCAGGCTTTTCTGAGGACTCGGTCGGTCTTTCTTCTGTCCGCTGTGGCGAGGAGTTTTGCTGTGTCCGTCGTCGTTATGCCAGCGAGTTCCAGGAGTACGGCTTTTACGGAGTCCCGGAGGGCGTCCAAGTTGTAGCCGCCCTCCAGGGTCAGGACCAACTTCCCTCCGCAGCAACTCTGGGCGATTTCCATAACAGAACGCGTGAGGCCCGCGAAACCATGAGGTGTGACGGTCATGGCGCCTAGGGGATCGGCAACATGGATGTCGAATCCGGCGGAGACCAGAACGATCTCCGGCGAAAACGCGAGGGCGATGGGTTTGAGGATTTTCTCGAAGAGCAGAAGATAGTCGCCGTCACCACAACCCGTGGGAAGGGGCAAGTTCACTGTGTAGCCTTTGCCCTTGCTCTTGCCCCTTTCCTTGAATTTGCCGCTGCCGGGGAAGGAGTGGCGCTGGTGCGTGGAAAAATAGAGCACGCTCGGGTCCTCCTGGAAGCAGTGCTGAGTCCCGTTGCCATGGTGCAGATCCCAGTCCACAATGAGAACTCGTTTGAGCCCGAGCTGATTCTGTGCGAATTTCGCGGCGACGGCGATGTTGTTGTACAGGCAGAACCCCTTGGCGCAGGATTTTTCCGCGTGGTGTCCAGGAGGACGGATCAGGGCAAAAGCGTTATGAACCTCTCCGGAACAGACTGCAGCGACGGCCCGGCAGAGCCCTCCTGCGGCGAGCAAGGCGGCTTCATGGGACAGGGCACAGGTTCCGGTGTCGGAATCGAGGGAGGTAAAGGCCGCGCCTTCGGTCGCCTCAAGTTGCTTGACGTAGTCAGAGGAGTGGACCAGGTGCAGTTCCTCTGTGGTCGCGCTTCTGGCCGTGACCTCTTTGAACCGTCCGGCCACATCCGGGTCTTCAAGCATGGAATAAAGCGCCCGAAGGCGTTCGGGACACTCCGGATGATCCTCTCCGGCGCAGTGGTTCAGGTACCTGTCGTCCTTGACAATACCGGTTTGCTTTTCACGGGCCATGGTTTAGAGAATTTGGGCGGTCCGATCACGTTCCCGGCATGCACAATGCAGATCACGAGAAAACAGAAGCCCTTTCCTTGGAGCCGGATTATAGGAAAGTGCGGTCGGCCTGTCAATTTTGAGGGAATCTTTTCCGGGGATATTTTCCCTTGACAGCCGTCGGGTATTCACTAGAATGACTTGTCAAAGTTTCTTGTTCCCCTCCCACCCAATTTAGGTTTTCCAAACTTAAGGAACAACGGCGAGAACGGACATGCCACTTTGTGGTAACGGAAGCCGGGTGTTTTACAATGTGAGGATGCCCTCTATCTTCAGGGGGGTCTGCGGAAAAGCCCCCCTTTTTCATCAATCCCTTTGCAACTCATTGAAATTGGACCCTTGGATTCTCCTTTCGATGCGCTCTCTTGGTTCCTGCAGACGTTGGAGCGGGATACATCACTGCTTCAGTGAAAGGATGACCTGAGGGGCTGCGCCGAATGCCCGTTTGAACATGAGCGACGCCTGTAACCCGAAAGGGAGAACGATAAGAAAATAGTGGAAAGGAGGAGGCTATGATTTCTCTGAACGTGAACGGAAAGATCTACAAGGCGAATGTGCCGGAGGATGCTTCGCTGCTCTGGGTTCTCAGGGACCACCTGAAGCTCACGGGTACAAAGTACAGCTGTGGCATCGGGGAGTGTGGCGCCTGCACGGTCCACGTGGACGGAAAGGCGGAGAGATCCTGCGGTATGACCGCCGGTGAGGTGAAGGGGAAGAAGATCACCACCATCGAGGGCCTTCCCGAAAACAACCCTGTGAAACGGGCCTGGATCAAGGAGCAGGTCGTCCAGTGCGGTTATTGCCAGCCCGGGATCATCATGCAGGTTGCCGCGCTGCTGTCGGAGACACCGACTCCAAGCGCGGATCAGATCATCGGCAAAATGGATGACGTGATCTGCCGTTGCGGAACCTATCCGCGCATCAAGAAGGGCATCAAGACCGCTGTCCAGATGGCGAGAAAGGAGGGCAAGTGACCATGAAGACGTCCATAACCCGAAGGACTTTCTTGAAAGGTTCTCTGGCTGCCACCGGTTTGACCATCGCGGTTTCCGTGAGCCCTTTCGGTACCAGGTTGCTCAATGCCTCACAGTCCAAGGATGCGCTGAAGAGGTTCAAGCCGAATGTGTGGTATGAGGTCAGTCCGAACAATGTCGTGACCGTTTTCATCGGCGCCTCCGAAATGGGTCAGGGGACCCACACCGCCCTTGCCACGGTCATTGCGGATGAACTGGGTACCGAATGGAAACAAGTCAGGGTAAAACAGGGACCGGCCGCCAAGGAGTTCCACAACCCGCTGCTGGGGGAGCAACTCACCGTTGCCAGCGCCGCAGTGAGGGGGTTCTACGAGCTTTGCCGCAAGGCGGCTGCCGCAGGTCGCGCCATGCTCGTGAAGGCGGCAGCGGCCAGTTGGGGCGTTCCCGAGAGTGAGTGCGAGGCCATCAAAGGTGTTGTGGAGCACAAGAAAAGCTCCCGGAAAAGCACCTATGGAGAGCTTTGCCTTGCAGCCGCAAAACTGGAGGTTCCAAAGGAGGCGCCGCTCAAGAAAGAAAGCGAATTCCGTTACATTGGGAAGCCCACGGCGCGGATGGACATCCCCGAAAAAGTGAAGGGGGCTGCGGTTTACGGTCTGGATATTTCGGTTCCGGGAATGCACTACGCGGTTCTTGCGCGGCCTCCCGCCTATGGGGCGAAGCCTGTTTCAAAGGATGAAAAGGCAGCCATGAACGTGAAAGGGGTTATCAAGGTCGTGGAGATGCCCATGGGGATTGCGGTGTGTGCGAAATCACTGGATGCCGCTTGGAAGGGACGCAAAGCCCTTGACGTGAAGTGGGACAAAGGCGTTCTTCCCCAGCTGGACAATGATTTCATCGAGAAAACCATGATGGCGGAATTGGACAAGCCGGGTTCAAAGGCCATGGAAAACGGGGATGCCAAGAAAGCGCTGGAGGGTGCAGCCAAGAAGGTCAAATCGACCTACTTTGTCCCTTATGTTGCCCATGCCCTCATGGAACCGATCAACTGCACCGCCTCTGTCGGAAAGGATCGATGCGACGTATGGGCTCCTACGCAGGGCCAGACCGGCGCGCAGGCGCTCGCTTCGGAGATCTCGGGATTTCCCCCGGACAAGGTCAATATCCACACGACCTACATGGGATGCGGTCTTGGCAGGCGTGCGGCGCCAGATTTCGTGGTCGAGGCGGTCATCGCGTCCAAGGTAACGGGGAAACCTGTGAAGGTTGTTTGGACCAGAGAAGAGGACATCCAGTACGATCTCTTCCGTGCTGCGACCTGCCAGAGAATCGAGGGCGGGCTTGACGGCCAGGGCCAATTGATCGGATGGTCCCACAAAGCGGTTGCCGGTTCCATCTTTAAGCTGATCAATCCGAAAGCGATACAAAACGGGGTAGACATCATGAGCCTCTGGGGGCTGGTGGATTTCCCGGGCTCTCCGGACGGAAACAGAATCCTTTATGAGATCCCCAACCTCTATCTTGAATTTTTGATCTCGGAACTGCCGGTCCCGGTCACCGCATGGCGATCGGTGCAGAACGGTCCCAATGCCTTTGTGACCGAATGTTTCATTGACGAAATGGCCCACGCTGCAGGCAAGGACCCTCTTGAATTTCGTTTGCCGCTCCTCAAAGAAAGCAAGGGGGCTCAGCGGGTTCTGAAGGTTGCTGCAGAAAAGGCGGGGTGGGGAAAGCCTTTGCCCAAGGGTCAGGGCCGAGGCATCGCGCAGCACCATTGCTTTGGAACAGATGTCGCCGCGGTGGCAGAGGTTTCGGTGAACGAGAAGGATGGCCACGTCAAGGTCAACCGGGTTGTGGTTGCTGTGGACTGCGGTTTGGCAGTGAATCCGCTCAACGTGGAAGGCCAGATCCAGGGAGGTGTCATCAATGCGTTGAGCACTGCGCTCAAAGAGGAAGTCCGGTTCGCGAACGGCGGCGTGAAGTCCGCGAATTTCGAAGACTACGGGATCCTCCGAATGAGCGAAGTGCCTGAGATCGAAGTACACCTTGTCAAAGGGAATGAGAAGATGGGCGGTATCGGAGAGCCGGGTGTGCCGCCCACGGCGCCTGCGGTTGCAAACGCCTTTTTCAATGCCACGGGCGTTCGCATCAGGCGGATTCCGCTGACTTCGAACGCTGTTCTGGAGGCTTTGAAGAAAACGTAGAGGAGCGCCTGCCCTCGAAGAGGCTTTGACCGAAGACGCCGTCCCGAAAGGGATGGCGTCTCTGTTTTCTGCTCATGACTTGTGTGGTTTCTTATCGATTCAGGATGCTACGTCCCTCTCATCGCGGTCATCGCACCCAGGCCAAAAACACCGAATATGATGGAGGTCAAAATCAGAGTGATGATCCAGTAGGTCACAATCACGGCGATGATCGAGACAACCAGGTAGCCGACGGCTTTGTCCTGCGGGGTTTTCATCATGTGAGGCAGGCCCAGATACATGAGGTAGAGGCCATAGAGGGCGCCTACGAATCCCAAAACCCCCAGAGCAGGGACAATGGACAGAATCCCGGCAACCCACGCCGGCGTGTAGGAATACGCGACGAGTTGAACAGCCCGCCCCATATCTTGCTGGGAACCGAATTTGGGAGCCAGAAAAGCAATTACATAGGCCGAGATGTAGACCCCCACAAAGGCCAGAATGAACTGGATCAACCCCATGGCGATGCCCCAGGAAAAGGAAGACATCATTCCCATCCCGACCACCCCCAGTCCGATGACGTAGGCGATCGCGGGGATGAGGGCCAGAGGAAGCACGTACCCTTTAAAGATCTCAGCGGTGATTGGCTCTTCAGCGGCGATGACCGGCCACTCCGTCTTCGGGGTCATGATAATGTTCTTGGCTCTTTGAACAACGTCCATGATGTTATCTCCTTAAAGGGTTGCCGATTGAATGGATCTTGTTCCGATGAGAATCCGTGTCCCATAAACCGGCGCTCGCTCCAAACTCTTGCACCAATTCACAAAGAAAGTCAAATGGTCTCTACCCTCTGTTGAAAAGAACTCCTCAGGACTTTTTCCCGTTGGTCAGGAGTTTCTCCCAGGAGAATGAGTTATCCCCCTATAGACAAACGATACAAATGAAGGAAAACATAGCATCAGCACAGATGACAAGGGGCAGGGCGAAAAAGAGAAGGAGAATCCGATGCGGACGAGCCTAGGGCAAGGAAGAAGCAGGCGTATCCTGGTGGTCGATGATAATGGAGATATTCGGAAGGTCATCTCCAACTTGCTTCGTTTTATGGGATTTGACGTGGCTCTTGCCGGGAACGGGATTGAAGCTCTCGCTGTCTTTGTCGAAAACTCCTTCGACCTGGTCGTAACCGACCTGCAGATGCCTGCCATGGACGGTTCGCAGTTGGCCCAGCTCGTTAAAGAGAGATCGCCGAACACGCCGGTCATAATGCTAACGGGCTCTGACAGGGAGACTGTTTGGAAGAAGGTTAAGACCGGTTCTGTTGACTCTGTAATATTCAAGCCGTTCAAACTCAAGGATTTTCAAAGAACCGTCCAAGGAACGCTGGCGTCCAGGCAAGGAAAACAGGGAAGCTTGGGGGGCGAGATAGGGGGATAGAGAGATGAAAATAAAGTGCCTTTTGTGCGGTCAAGAAATGAATATGGATCATCAAGCCTTCAGCAGCTTCAGGGGTTCCCTCAAATGCACGAACTGCAGAGGAGTGATGGAAATACAGACCATGAGGGGAGTTCTCATCTGGGGCTATCCATTATCGGATGCCAATCCCGATGTCACCGGCAGAAGCGTTGAACGCAATTTTCAGGGGGAGCAGGAGTGGTTGAGAGTGCTCCAAAGAAAAACTGGTTTTCAAAACGATATGTGAGACCCAACGTCATGAGAGGTGACTCATGAATCGCGCTGGTAAGCCGCTGCAAAGGAAGGGAGAGAGGAATGTCTTTTGTCCTCTCTATAAGGGTTGTCTGGATCATGCGGTTAAGGAGTCCTGGCCACATTGGGATTGTGGTGATTGCCAGCATAAGCTCGATCAGGGAGCCAGGTCGGAGATGAAGCTCGTGGTGACCGACTCAATCGAATACTATGATTTGAGACTGGGCCTCTAGTGAGAAGCGTCGCGCTTTGGTCGGTGAAATCGTTACAAGTCGGCGAATGATCTATCGGGCCTTTCAATGAGACACCCATTTTTGCTTTTTCCTGTAACTCGGACCCGGCCAAGACAAGAACCTCTTCTGCCTGCTGACCAACCTGCCGCTCAGGATATATTCCGGTCTCTCGGGATTTCCCCCTACCGAAATGAGCTATGCCCCTACAGACACAGCTGAAAGAAGTTTATACAATATGACCGTATAGGAAGAGGTGGAAGAGCGTTAGCCCTCTCGATTTCAGGAGAGGACCTTCAGTCCTTTGGTAGGATAAAACCATGGGCGATATGGGGCAACGATGCTCTGTTGGGAGCTTGAAATGCCATTACCCTTTCCTTAACTTCTCATTTCCGAACCTCACCCCACTCTCTGAGCAAAACATATTTTTACCCGTGGTGGCCGTACCATGACCAGTGACTCAAGTGGACAGCTGGAGGTTTGAAGGCTCACAGGATTAACCTTTTTAGGCTAAGAGGAGAGTACTCAGATGAAGAAAGAATATATCAGACCGTTTCTCTGGGGCGGCGCGGTCGGCGCGATTGTGCTGTTTATCGTCATTTTCTCGGCAGGATGGGTAGTGACCAGCGGCTCTGCCCAGCTCAAAGCGAAACAAATGGTTGCCAGTGCGGTCATGGATCGCCTGGCGCCGATTACCGTCGCACAGTTTATGCAAGATCCGAACAAGGAAGAGCGACTCGCTGATCTGAAGAAGCTGGACTACTGGAAGAGAGGGGAGTACATTCAAAAGCAGGGCTGGGCGAAAATGCCTGGGGAGAAAGAAGCCGAGAACGGGCTTGCCGATGAGTGCGCCAGGCGTCTCGTGGAACTCAACTTGTAGGGACGCCTCTAACCAAAAACTCGGGGGTCGGGCCGGCCACGGGCTAGGTCTCGACCCCTCTTAACCGAGAAGAGTAAGGAGGTTATTGCAAAAATTTTGAATTTCATTATCGCTATGGTGGCTTTGGTCATAAGAAGGAGACACTAAGAGTGAGGGTGAGCGGCAACAGGATTCTCCGGAGTCTGTTCCATCTGAAGGCGCGTCTCGGCAGAACCGGCCTGGCACAAGAGGTCGCCGGCGACGAACCACCGCTGCGAGCGGAGCTGTTCAGCAGCGACCAGATGAAGCGGCACGGCAAGGCGCTGGCGGACGTGCACAAGCTGAGTTTGGGACGCGCTTCGAACCGACTTCTGACGCGTCTGGCTGAGAATGAAGGGGTCCTGATTGGAGCCTGCAATCTATTGACAGCGGCGGTCAAGGCGAACCGCCGGATTACACCTGCCGGAGAGTGGCTGCTCGACAACTTCTATCTGAT
>Ga0105107_10000613_pt1 | contig 22930 bp, 24 predicted proteins | sample PPLLaktember2015_6_FD_79335 | JGI IMG/M metagenome (GOLD analysis project Ga0105107, IMG submission 79335) | Freshwater sediment microbial communities from Prairie Pothole Lake near Jamestown, North Dakota, USA - PPLs Lake P8 Core (1) Depth... | ecosystem: Environmental > Aquatic > Freshwater >... | reverse complement strand
GTCGACGAATGGGGCGATCGCGAGCTCGTCCGCGGCCGCGACGAGCTCGACGCCGTGCGCGCGAGCGGCCCCGACGTGCGCCACGCGATCCACGGCTACCTGGCCTCGCGCTACCGCTCCTTGCGGAACGACGGAGGTCTCGCGCTCCTGTTGCTCGCCCTCGCCGAGCGCGATCCGGAGATCCGATCGCGCATCGCGCGGGTGGATCACGTCGTCACGGAGCGGGTTCGCGACCTGATCGCCTACGGACAGGAGCAGGGGAGGGTGCGTCCGGACGTCGACCCGATCGCGGCCGCGCTCCTGATCCGACACGCGACCCGGGGCGCCGCGACCGAGCTCCTCGTCAACCGCCTGCCGGAGGCGGACCCGGAGCGCGTTCTCGATGCGTTGACCGAGATGATCTGCCGCTACCTCTTCCAGGAGACGATCCGATGAGCACTGCCTCGGCTGTCGCCATCCCCACGCGGCGCCTTTCGTTCGAAGAGTCCCTGCGCGCGCTCCCGAAGCACTTCGCGGGCGACGGGGACCTGGTCACGAGCCACCTCATGGCCTCGCTGTCCGCGGTCTTCCCGGAGGGCGAGAAGTTCTTCGTGCGCTCGGTGCAGCACTACCGCGAGCGGATCACCGACCCCGAGCTCAAGCGTCAGGTGGCGGGCTTCAGCGGGCAGGAGGCGATGCACGCGCGGGCGCACGCGGCGCTCAACGATCGCCTCGATCAGCTCGGGTACCCGGTCAAGCGCTTCGATCGGCGCACGAAGTGGGGGCTCGGGCTCCAGTCGCGCTGGATGTCGCCGGAGTCGAACCTCGCCCTGACCGCGGCGCTCGAGCACTTCACGGCGACGCTTGCGGAGCTCGTCCTCTCCGACGCGGAGACGCAGCGCCTGCTCGGCCACGACGAGATGAAGAAGATGTTCCTGTGGCACGCCCTCGAGGAGAGCGAGCACAAGGCGGTGTCGTTCGACGTGTACAAGGCGGTCGGGGGAAGCGAGCGCGTGCGCGTGCGGACGATGAAGTGGATCCGCTGGGTGTTCACCTTCGCGCTCACGATGCAGGTCGTGATCTCGATGCTGATCGACCGCGACACGTATCGACGCGGCAGCCTTCGCCGGATCCGCCACACGCTCCGCACCGCGCCGTACCTGCGCCGGGAGCTCTGGCAGCAGCTCCGCGACTACGACCGACCCGACTTCCACCCGAACGACAGCGACACCACGGCGCTCGTCGAGCGCTGGCGTGGCGAGCTGTTCGGCGAGCAGGGCGTGATGAACGACAAGCTCGTCGGCTCCGCAGCCTGAAGGAACCGAGCACATGGAACACCTGGACGTCCTGATCGTCGGCGCCGGCCTCTCGGGCATCGGGGCCGGCCACTACCTGCAGAGCGAGTGCCCGTGGGCGAGCTACGCGATCTTCGAGGCGCGCGACGCGATCGGCGGCACCTGGGACCTGTTCCGCTACCCCGGCGTCCGCTCCGACTCGGACATGTTCACCCTCGGCTACTCGTTCCGTCCCTGGGAGGCCGAGAACTCGATCGCCGATGGCCCGTCGATCCTGCGGTACATCCGCGAGACGGCCGCGTCGGAGGGCATCGACCGGAAGATCCGGCACCGGCACCGGGTCGTCCGGGCGGACTGGTCCACCGACGAGGCGCGCTGGCACGTCGCGGTCGAGCGCACGGACACCGGGGAGACGGTGGAGCTCACCGCCGGCTTCCTCTTCTCCTGCAGCGGCTACTACCGCTACGACCACGGCTACCTGCCGGACTTCGCCGGCATGGAGCGATTCGGGGGCACGATCGTGCATCCCCAGGCCTGGCCCGAGGATCTCGACTGCACGGGAAAGCGCGTCGTGGTGATCGGTAGCGGCGCCACCGCGGTGACGCTGATTCCGAGCCTCGCGGCGAGCGCCGCACACGTGGTGATGCTCCAGCGCTCGCCGACCTACATCGCGTCGATTCCGATGAAGACGCCGATCCTCGGTCTCCTGCGCAAGACGATGTCGCGCCGACGCGCCGGCGCCGCCATGCGATGGCTGCTCGCCGTCGGGTCCCAGCTCTTCTTCCAGCTGAGCCAGCGGCGGCCGAAGCTCGTGAAGCGGATGCTCCGCCGTGGGCTCGAGCGACAGCTGCCCGCGGGCTACGACATCGACACCCACTTCACGCCGCGATACGACCCCTGGGACCAGCGGCTCTGCGCGGCGCCCGACGGCGACTTCTTCAAGGCGATCCGCGACGGGAAGGCCTCGGTGGTCACCGATCGGATCGAGACCTTCACCGAAAAGGGATTGCGGCTCACGTCGGGCGCCGAGCTCGCGGCCGACGTGATCGTGACCGCAACCGGCCTCGAGATGCTCTTCCTCGGGGGCATCGAGATCACGGTCGACCGCAAGAAGGTCGATGTCCCGAGCCTGCTCGTCTACAAGGGCATGATGCTCGAGGGCGTCCCGAACCTCGCGATGGCGATCGGCTACACGAACGCATCGTGGACGCTGAAGTGCGAGCTGACGTGCGACTACGTCACTCGCCTCCTGAACCACCTGCGTCGCACGGGCCTCCGGCAGTGCACGCCCGTGAACCACGACCCGACCGTCTCGCCGCAGCCGCTTCTCGGACTCTCGGCGGGCTACATCCAGCGGGCGGCGGATCGGTTCCCGAAGCAGGGCTCGCGCTTCCCGTGGCAGGTGTACCAGAGCTACCTCCGCGACTACTGGGCGCTCAAGCGGAGCCGGGTCGACGATCGCGCGATGGTCTTCTCGAACCCGGTGCCGAGCGCAGTCCGCAGCGCTGCCTGAAGGAGGCGAGCGTGAAGAGCTTCGAAGGTCGCGTGGCCGCCATCACGGGCGCCGGGTCGGGAATCGGCCGCGCGCTGGCGATCGAGCTCGCAGGGCGGGGCGCCGACCTCGCGTTGTCGGACATCGACGAGAGCGGGCTCGCGGAGACCGTCGCCCGATGCGAAGGCCTCGACGCGAAGGTCACCTCGCAGCGCGTCGACGTCGCGCAGCGCGGCCAGGTGTACGCGTGGGCCGAGCGCGTCGTCGCAGAGCACGACAGGGTCAACCTGATCTTCAACAACGCCGGAGTGGGCCTCGGCGCGACCGTCGAGGCGATGTCCTACGAGGACTTCGAGTGGCTGATGGGCATCAACTTCTGGGGGGTGGTCTACGGAACCAAGGCGTTCCTGCCGCACCTGAAGGCCTCCGGCGAAGGCCACGTCGTGAATCTCTCGAGCGTGTTCGGGCTGATCAGCGTGCCCTCGCAATCCGCCTACAACGCCGCCAAGTTCGCCGTTCGCTGCTTCACCGATGCGCTGCGCATGGAGCTCGAGATCGAGGGCTCGTGCGTCTCGTGCACCACGGTGCATCCCGGCGGCATCAAGACCAACATCGCCCGCAACGCGCGCATCGACGACAGCGTCGTGTCGCTCGGCGGCTCGAAGGCGAGCGCGGACGAGTTCGAGCGGATCGCCCGCACGCGCCCGGACGAGGCGGCCCGCCAGATCCTGAAGGCCGTGCTGCAGAATCGCCGGCGGGCCTTGATCGGGCCCGATGCCAAGGTGATCGACCTTCTCGCGCGGCTCCCCGCCGCGATCTTGCAGCGCCTGGTCGTGTTGGGGGCGAAGCGCCGGCGCTGACCGCGCGCGCCTCGATCTACTGCTTCGGAGCCGCCGTCGCCGGCGATTCGGGCGCCTTCATCATCTCTTCGCCCATCATCCCCGGGCCCATGCCGCCCCGGGGCCCGCGCCTCGGGCAGGCGCCTTCGCCCTTCATGTCGTGGCAGCTCTTCATCATCTCCGCTCGGCACTCCGCGAGCGGCCGTTCCGACCGCAGGCACTCGGCCATCTTCTGGTGCACCGCGGCCATCTGGTCGCGAGTCTCGGCCGTCGGAGCCGAAGGCGGAGCCGCCTCGGGATCCGCTGCGAGGGCGGCGGAGGCGGAGACCAGCGCGAAGGCCGCAATCAGTGCGCACCAACGACTCGTTCGACTCCTCATCGGGCTTCCTCCTCGGGTGTACGACGTCGAGCCTACGCGTATCGTCTCGACCGTTCAAGCGTGCAGTGATCTGAGATGCTGGCGCGAAGCAGCGGAACCGCACACTCTCGGTGCGGCCGAACTCTCGGTCGCCGTGCGCGCTGGAGGACGAGATGACACCGCGACGATGGTGTGCGGCTACGACGACGATCCTCCTCGCGACCGCCTGCTCGCAGCCGATCGGCGGCCACGGGCGGTATCGCATGGCGCGCGACCCGGGATCGCGTCACGACTTCGCGTACGTGCAGGACACCGAGACGGGGATGTGGGTGATCCGCGACTGCGAGCTGCGCGTCGCGGAGACACGCCCGCTCCCCGTGCCGCTGCAGGACGAAGAGCACGGCAGCAAGCTCAACGTCTCGATCTTCCGGCCCGAGTCGGTCGCGAGCGGCCTGCTGCTCTCGATCGACTTCGCGCTGCGCGACGGCCATCGCGTCTGGCGCGGCGCAGAGGTGCTGGGCGAGGACGACCTCGCCGGCAGGGTCGCCTATGGCATCCAGGTGGAGTGGCCGCAGGCCGGGCAGGAGACCCGCTACGACCCGCTCGAGATGATCGAGATGCCGCCGCTCGGCGACACGCCGCCGAACCAGTGGAGCCCGTACCTGCGGGCCAGCCACCTTCGGGAGGGTGCGTTCGGCTGGTGGGAGGAGACGTACGGCAAGGACCAGCCGCAGCTCGAGCCGCCGAAGCATCCGTTCGAGGTGCGATGCCGGCTCGTGCTGAAGGGGGTCCCCGGCGTGGTGCCGTAGCGGTTGCCGTGGATCGGGGCTGCCCGAAGACACGGCGTCGTGTGCAGCTCCGCGGTCCATGAAGTAGGTTCTCCCCCATCGCGCTGCGGGGGGTGTCTGCGCTGTGCTCGCGTGCGAGGTGATGGGCAGCGCGGCGGCTCGCCGCGCTGCGCTGCTGGGGGGCTGGTGAGCCGCTGCTGGGCATGGGCGCGCGCGGTCCCGATCTGTGCGCTCGTGCTCCACGCGCTGGAGGCGACGCCCGTCCATGCCGACCCGCCCGTCGTCGTCGTCGGACCCACACCGGTGGACGGCAGCATCGCGGTCGACGAGCCCGTCTTCCCGGGTGTGCCGTCGCGCGCGGTGCGACTCTGGCTCGATTCGCGCTTCCAGCCCGCGGCCGACGTGGGCGACACCGAGGTCTCCCTGATCGAGCCCGGCGCCACGCTCCGCGTGCAGGCGCCCCTCGGTCGGAGGGTGGGCTTCCAGCTCATCACGAGCTTCCGCAACAGCCGCTACGACGTCGAGGACGAGAGCACGTTGTTCGACGCCTGCGACGGCACCTGTCCCTCCCCGGACGAGTTCTACGCCAGCTGGGTCGTGGCCCAGGCCGCCGTGCTGCTGAACGATGGCCGGTACCTGCTGAGGGACGGCGAGCGCTGGGCGCTGCTGGTCGAAGCCCTCGGCCGCGCGCGCTGGGAGCCTGGAGCCTTCGAGAACTCGCTCACAGGGGGCGGGGGCCTCGCGCTCGGCTACGAGATCCCGCACCACCTGCGCATCACGCTCGGCGCACAAGTCGAAACGTCGCTCGATGGGGGCGATGTATCGGTGAGCCCGGTAGTGGCCTTCCGCTGGGACGTCGCGGACTGGCTCCGGTTCCGCAACCGTGGCTTCGGGCTCCAGCTCGAGCTCGACGTGTCGAGGAATCTCGAGCTCTTCCTCGCCGGCTATCGCGACTCGAGCCGATTCCGGCTCGAGTCGCGTCCAGGGCTGCCTTCGGGCGCGTCGTTCCGCGACCGCCAGTGGCTGGTCGGAGGCGGCGTCGAGTGGAGGCCCTGGCGTCTGCTGGGCCTCGGCGTCGAGGCCGGTGCCGTCGTGGACCGGCGTCTCTCGATCCGCGCAAGAGGGGAGGGGACCCTCGATGAGGCGAACGCCGACCTGTCGCCCTACGTCGGTGTGAGGCTCGAGCTCCGCCCCTAGGAGCCCGACCCGGGCGGACGACTCCAGGCTCCGGTCAGCGCCGCCGCTTGAAGAACTGCACGGCGCGCTCGTGCTTCTCCGCGGCGGCGCGCGTTTTGAACGTGCCGAGGTTGCGCCGCCGGCCCGTCTTCGGGTCCTTCGCGCGCGAGTAGAGCCGGTAGCCGCCGCTCGGTAGCTTGCGGATCACGTCGTGCTCCTTTCGTGGAGCGCGCGGAGCTCGTCCTTCGCGGCTTCGAGCTTCGCGCGCCGTACCTTCGACAGGTTACGCCCGGCGCGGTTGATGTAGAAGACCAGCATCGACATCGCCGAGCGAAACGGCGTCGCCTTGCGCCGCTTGCTCTGCTCCGCCGAGCGCAGGAGCGAGCGCGCGATCGCCCGCGGATCGTCGAGCGAGAACACGCCGGGCTCGAGATCGAGCGCGTTGCTCTCCATCGTCACGCGCCGTGACCAGCGATCGATCCTGCCCGTTGCCCTGCGCTTCGCGGACATGCTCGTCGGATCAGGGCTTCGCAGCTGGGGCCGTGCCACCTGCCGTCGCCCGCAGCGATTCGTAGCGTGCGATCGCCGCGCGCGCGTTGAACAGCATGCGCTCGCGGCCGAGGCGCTCGTACAGGCCGGCGTTCCGCACCATCTCGAGCACGCCGGGGTTCAGCCCCACGAGCCACAGCGTGACGCCGCGCCCCGCGACGCGCTTCTCGCCCTCCATCAGCATCTGCAGCGCCGAGAACTCGAGGTCCGGCACGCGGCTCATGTCCAGGGCGATCACCTGGGGCTCGTGCTGCGCCACCAGCGCGTTGATCTGGTCGGCGACGTCCTGCGCGTTGGCGAAGAAGAGGCGCCCCTCCGGCCGCACGATGAGCAGGCCCTCGAAGGTCTCGTCGTCGGGATGCTCGGGGGAGAGGGGGCGCAAGACGTCGGCGCCGCGCTTGCGACCGATCACGGAGACGCGCGGGTGGGCGGTCTGGCTGGCGAGCCCGATCATCGAGACGACGATCGCCGCCACGATGCCCTTGAGCGTTCCGAACACCAGCACGCCGAGGCACGCGATCAACGCCCAGCGGAACTCCATCATGCGCACCCGACGGATGACGCGGAACTCCGCCGGCTCGATCAGCCCGACCGAGTACACGATGACGATCGCCGCGAGCGTCGCCTGCGGCAGCAGGCCGAGGAGCGGCGCGAGGAGGAGCATGGTCGCGACGGCGGCGCTCGCCGTCACGAGCGACGCCTTCTGGGAGCGGCCTCCGGCAGCCCGCACGACGCTCGTCTGCGAGGTGCCTCCTCCCGCCGGCATCGCGCCGAGGAGCGCGCCGGCGAGATTGGCCGCTCCCGTGGCGAGGAGCTCGCGGTTGGCGTGGATCGGGGGCTCCGACGGGCTCGCAAAGGCGCGCCCTGCGGCGATCGATTCGGTGAAGCTCATCAGCGCGATGCCGAGCGCGCCCGGCACGAGGGCGCTGACCAGCGCGAGATCCGGCAGCGTGAGCGGCGGCAGCCCCTGCGGAATCAGGCCGACGGTCGAGACGCCCTTCGTGCCGAGACCGAGGAGCCACGACGCGGCGATCCCGCCGCCGACGGCGACGAGCGGCGCCGGCGCATGCGGCCACAGACGCTCCATCCCGACCAGGACGACGAACGTCGCAGCCGCCACCGCCAGCGTGATCAACGAGGTCTCGGGCATCTGCTGCGCGACGGCGAGCAGGTCGCGGAAGAATCCCTGCTTCGTGATGTGGACGCCCAGGAGCTTCGGCACCTGGTCCAGCACGATCACGAGGCCGATCCCCGCCTTGAAGCCCGTCAGCACGGGTGTCGAGATGAAGTTGGCGACGAACCCGAGGCGCAGCAGGGACGCGACCATCAGCATGACGCCCACCAGTGCAGTCAGCGTGGCAGCGGCGGTGACGAGCTTCGCCGGGTCGCCGTCCGGCACCGTCAGGCCGAGCTGCGTACCGGCCAGGATGGCCAGGGTCGTGGTGGAGCTGACGCTGAGAACCTTCGACGAGCCGAGCAGGCCGTAGACGACCATCGGGACGAAGGCGGTGTAGAGGCCCACTGCGACGGGCAGGCCGGCGACGGTCGCGTACGCCATCGCCTTCGGAACGACGACCGCCGCCGCCGTGAGACCCGCGACCACGTCGAAACGCAGCGCGGTGTCGGTCCGTGTCGCCGCCAGGTCCTTGCCGGCGCTCACAGGGGCCATGGCCCGAGGAAGAGCATGGACAGCGCCAGGGTCGCGGCGTAGATCGGAAAGCCGATCGCACAGACGGCGAGCGCACGCCAGGTGCTCGGGTAGTCGAGCGCGTGGCGAACCGCGAAGACCATCGCGACGAGCATCCAGACCGTGGACACGAGGAAGACGGCGCCGGCGATCGGGGAGAACAGCGCGAAGACTCGAAGCACCCCAGGGGCGCTCGAGAAGGCGAGCGTGCGCGCGAGCTGACCTGGATCCGCCCGCGTCTCGGGGTGCGAAACAAGTCGGGTGCCGATCAGGTAGGCGACGTACGCCCAGATCAACCACCCGGCGCATGCCGCCAGCGTGTAGCCCAGGATTGCCAGGACGCCGCGGTGCTCGAGGCCGCCGATTCCCGCCGCGACGGCCGAGAGGACGACGACCAGGAAGGCCTGGCGCGTTGCGCCGCGGTCCGCTTCGACCTCCTCGTACAGCGTCGTGTCGAGCAGCGCAGCGCGCAGCATGCGGCGCCAGATGCCAGTCACGGTGGCGACCGCCTTCGGCTCCGTCATGGACGACTGCTCCCGTCGGAATCGATCCACCGCCGACATCGGTCGAGCGTCTGCGGAAGGTTCTTCCGGGTGGCGATCTCTTCGAACATGGACGGCAACGCGGGACCGACGTCGACTCGCGTGCCGAACCGGCCGAGCGTATGGCCGGCGTCGATCTCTTCGAGCTCCCAGAAGCCCTCGACGGCGCGCAGGTCGTTCGGGAACCGCGGATCGAGGCTCCACGAGATCCTTCCGGCCGGAACGTCCCATTGATAGCGGAGCCAGGTGGAGATCCGCATCAGCATCATCCGCATCTCCTGCAGGTCCACTTCGCCGTCGGGGAGGCGCTCGACGACCTCGATCTTCTTCAGATCCGGGCGGTACTCGATCTGGCGACTGGTCTGCTGGAGGAGCTGGATCACCCGGTCCCGGGGCCTCGCGAAGAGCACGACCGCCCGCACCTGGCTGGGATCGTCCTGCGGCTCACGTCCCGCACCGGAGAGCAAGACCACCCTCTCGTCGAGAAGGCGCTCGACGAGCGCGGGCGGCTCTCCCGCGAGCTCGCGCTGAAGAGTCCCTGCGAGGCTTTCGTCACCTCGTGCGATCCCGGGGACCACCGCCAGCGCAAGCAGGCCGAGCGACACCCTGCGCCAGTCGAAAGACCGCTCCCCGGCGCGGAACGCACGATGCGCTCGTGCTGCAGGTCTGCGAGCGAGGAGTCGGCGTCGAATCATCTTCAGTCGGGAATCCACGCCATTGCGGAGACACACGATAGTCCTCTCCAGTACGCGGTGCCGCAGGCCCCCCTTTTGTCGACGGAGCAGAGCATCACGACGCCGACGGGCGGGCTCCCGTGGTAGCCTGCTCGCAAAGAGGAGACCCCCATGAGCACACAGACCCGTCATGCCAGCTGCGCCTGCGGCGCCGTCCAGCTCGAGCTCAGCGGTGAGCCGAACGTGCAGGCGTTCTGCCACTGCGACTCGTGCCGCAGCTGGCTCGGCGCGCTGGTCCACGCGGCGACGCTCTGGCCCGCCGCGAGCGTCCGCGTCGTGAAGGGCGCGGACAAGCTCGGCCTCTACAAGAAGACCGAGAACAGCCACCGCCAGTTCTGCACGGCGTGCGGCAGCCCGGTCCTCGTCGGGCACCCGGCGCTCGGGGCCGTGGACGTGCCCGCCGGCAGGATCCCGACCTTCCCCTTCAAGCCGACGCTGCACGTGCACTACGGCGAGAAGGTGATGTCGATGCGCGACGGCTTGCCGAAGTTCAAGGATTTTCCCAAGGACTTCGGCGGCTCCGGCGAGATGGTCCCCGAGTAGCGCCGCTACTCGCCTGGCGGGCTCAACGCTGCCAGAGGATCCAGGACGCCTCGAGTGGAACCTGGGCCAGGGCGTGACGTGGGACGAGGCGCGGCGTGTAGTCGAGGGCAGGGCGGGATGCCGGCACCTGCCCGCCGTACACGAACCCGCTGCCCGGCGGCGCGACCTCGCCCTCGCGTGCCATCGTCTGGCGCAGGGGCGCGCCCCCGTCGAGCGCCTCGGCGTAGAGCTCCACCTGCACCGCCTCGGGATCGAGCCCGCCGAGCGCGAGCTCGACGGCGAAGTGGTGCTGGCCAGCGCGCGTATCGACGCGCACGGCGCCGAAGCGTGCCTCGTTCCAGTGTAGAGAGAGGTGCCGCTGCCAGGCGCGCACGCTGGCTCCCCCCGCGCCCTTCTCCGCCGCTCGCGCCCGGTAGCGGGCAGCGGCCGGAAGGTAGTGATCCTCGGTGTACTCGCGGACCACGCGGTTGGCCGAGAAGCGGGACGTGAGGACGGACATGCTCTCGCGAACGCGCGCGAGCCACGCCCTCGGGATTCCCTCCGCGTTCCGGTCGTAGAATTCCGGCACGACCTCACGCTCGAGCAGCGCGTACAGCGCGCGGGCCTCCTCGGCGTCCCACGCGGGGTCGTCGTCGTGCTCGCGACCGTCTCCGAGCGCCCAGCCGACCTCGGGCGCGAACGCCTCCGCCCACCAGCCGTCGAGCTCCGACAGGTTCAGCCCGCCGTTCACGAGCACCTTCATGCCGCTCGTGCCGCTGGCCTCCCACGGTCGGCGCGGCGTATTGATCCAGACGTCGGCGCCCTGGACGAGATGTTCGGCCATGAGGAGGTCGTAGTCGGGGAGGAAGATCGCGCGGCGCCGGGCCTCGGGTCGGCGGGTGAACTCGAACCAGCGCTGGATCATCGCGCGCCCGGGCTCGTCGGCCGGGTGCGCCTTTCCCGCGACGATGATCTGCACCGGTCGGGCGGGGTCGGTCAGGATCCGCAACAGGCGCTCGGGGTCGTGGAGCAGCAGCGTCGGGCGCTTGTAGGTGGCGAATCGGCGCGCGAACACCAGCGTGAGCACCTCGGGATCGAGGCACTCGCGCATCTCCGCAATCTGCTCCGCCGGTGCGCCCGCCACCGCGAGCTTCTCCACGCCGCGCTCCTGCGCGTAGGCGACCAGGTCGGCCCGCGACTTCCTTCGCATCGCCCACAGGTCGGCGTCGGACACGCAGCGGATGTCCCGGTCGACCGTGTCCATCGCGCCGCGCCAGCGCTCGCGTCCGCACGCGGCGGTCCACAGCGCGTCTGCCTCGGGAGAGTCCCAGGTCGGGGTGTGGACGCCGTTCGTCACGTGCCCGACAGGCACCTCGGCCTCGGGCCACCCGGGGAAGAGGCTCCGGAAGATCCGCCGGCTCACGGCGCCGTGAAGGCGGCTGACACCGTTCACCGCCGCACTCCCCCGGATCGCGAGGCTCGCCATGTTGAACGGCTCACTCGAATCGCCCGGATCCTCGCGACCGAGCGCGAGGAGCTCGGACACCTCGATTCGGAGGGCCTGCTCCGCGTAGGCGCCCAGATATCGCTCGATCATCCGCGCGTCGAAGCGGTCGAAGCCTGCCGACACGGGCGTGTGTGTGGTGAAGACGTTGCCGGCGCGTGTCACGGCGAGCGCCACGTCGAAGGGCTGCCCGGTGTCCAGCATGAAGGAGCGGGCGCGCTCGAGCACGGCCAGCGCTGCGTGGCCCTCGTTCAGGTGGCAGACCTCGGGCTCCAGTCGGAGCGCTCGCAGCAGACGCCAGCCGCCGATGCCCAGCACCACCTCCTGGCGGAACCGCTGCTCCAGCCCGCCGCCATAGAGCTCGCTGGTGACGCCGCGGATCGCCGGCGGGTTCGCCGGATCGTTGCTGTCGAGCAGATAGAGGGCGAGGCGTCCGACCTGCACCTGCCAGGCGCGAAGCCAGGCCTTGTAGCCGGGCAGGTGGAACTCGAGGCGGAGCCACTCGCCGTTCTCGTCGCGCACCGGCGTGATCGGGAGCTGACCTGGATCGTTGTAGGGGTACAAGGCCTCCTGGGACCCGTCGGGGGCGAGGACCTGGCGGAAATAGCCCTGCTGGTACAGGAGCCCGATGCCGACGACGGGCGCGTCGAGGTCGCTCGCGGCCTTGAGCTGGTCGCCCGCCACGTTGCCGAGCCCGCCGGAATAGATGGGCAGCGCCTCGCTGACCCCGAACTCCATGCAGAAGTACGCGACCCGATGCAGCGGCGCGCTGGGGTGTCGCTCCTGGAACCAGCCCTGGGCGTCGAGGTACGCGCGCCGGGCATCGCGCAAGCTCCTCACGCGATCCCGGAACCGCGGCTGCGCGAGGAGCTCGCGAAGACGGGTCTGCGACGCCGTCTGGAGCACGGCCCACGGGTTGTGGGTCAGGGCCCAGAGATCGCGATCGATCTCCGCCCAGAGCTCGTCGCTGCTGTGCTCCCACGACCAGCGCAGATCGAGCGCGAGCTCGGTCAGGGACTCCACCCCGAGCTCCGGCGCCGCCGCCGCCAATGGCGCGTCCTCGGCCATCGAGCCCCTCCGCGGAGCCGCGCGCGCCTCCTCGTGGAGGACGCCCGACGCGCTTCCGACCTCCACCACATTATGGGCGTCCCGCGCCGATCGCACGCCGCGAAACCGCGGGAGGCTCGGGGCCGGCGCCGCCTTCTGGGCATGGCGCCCGCGGTCCGCCGCGCAGTATGACCGCAGTCATGCGTCCGGCTGACGCCGCCCGGTAGCGTTGCTCGACCCTCCGCGGCCGCCGCCGGAGAACAGAACACGACTGGGAGGACCCATGCGAAGAATGATCCTGGCTTCGGCGCTCGCCGGCCTCGTGGCAGCCACGTTCGCGCCCGTGGCGCTGGCCGACGTCGCCGCGGGCGACGAGATCACGTTCGCCAACAAGGACAAGCTGAAGGGCGTGATTCCCGACGATCTCATGCCCTGGGTGGTCGACAACAACCCCGAGCTGAAGATGTCGATCGTCCCGACCCAGGAGTACATGCCGAACGCGAAGTACGTGGAGGCGACCGTCAAGTACGCCTGCCAGGCGAGCGTCGACGCCAAGGGCAACCTGGTCAACTTCACCGCGGGACAGCCGTTCCCGTACTCCGAGTGGGCGAAGAAGGCGACGAACCACGCCTGCGACCTGAAGGAGGACGACCCGCAGTTCGCCCTGAAGCTCGCCTGGAACGTCAACTATCGCTGGCAGGGCGGGTCGGGCCTGAATCTCCCGCACTGGGGGTTCGCGAGCAAGCGAAACTCCGGCAAGGAGACCTGGCGCATCTCGCAGGGGGAATACCGCCGGACCTACTTCAGCGGGCGTGCGGACCTGCTTCCTGAGCAGCACCAGCTCGAGCCGGGCACGAACGTCGAGTGGGCGGAGTTCTTCGACGTGAAGGCGCCGTTCGACCTGCGCGGCACGATGTTCCTGCTCTACCGCTACAACTCCTCGGACAAGGAAGACGACACCTGGGCGTACGTCCCGGCCCTGCGCCGCGTGCGGCGCATCGCGGCCACGCAGAAGTCCGACTCGCTGCTCGGCACGGAGTTCTCGCTCGAGGACTTCTACATCTTCGCCGGCTACGTCTGGGACCATCAGTGGGAGTTCAAGGGCGAGCAGACCGTGCTCGGCGCGATGGACTCGAAGCGCAAGTGCTTCCCGCGCGCATTCGAATCCACCGCTCCGACGGCCTTCACGCGCCTCGGCACCGCCGAGGAGGTGGACGCCTGTCGCTTCGGCCCGTACGGCACCCTCGCATTCGTCGACGAGCAGTGGCAGAAGCGCTCGGGCTTCGAGCTCGACGACGTGCCGCGCCAGAAGGGCCATCCGTACAGCCGCAAGAAGATCTGGTACGACAAGGAGACGATGATGCCGCTCTACGCGCTGATGTACGACCGCGGCGGCAAGCCCTTCAAGACGATCAACTCGATCTTCGTGTGGAGCGAGACCAGCGGGATCGAGGGCAACCAGGGCAAGAACGTCCCGAACTACGCGCACATCCTGGTGGCGAACGTCCAGAACAACAACTCGAACGGGAGCATGTTCGACACGGCGAATGCGGTGGGCTTCTCGGTGGACGAGAGCCGAAAATACTACGATACGACGCGTCTGAAGACGCTCGGCCGCTAGCTCCGCCGCTTTCCTCGCCGGGCGACGCCCGGCGAGGAAAGCGAGCCGCGTCGCTTCAGCGCGTGACCGCCTTTCGCAGGCGCTCCCCGACCGTCGTGGCGGTCTGGGTGGCTTCGGCGAGGATCCGGTCCGCCGATCGCTTCAGCCCCGGCAAGGACCCCTCCGCCGCAGCGGCGACCCGCTTGAGCGTGCGCATGGCCTCGCGCTGCTTCGCCTTCAGCAGGGCGAGCTGCCCGCGTGCATCCCTCTGGACCGCGCGGATCCGCGCCCGTGCATCGGCCTCGATCCGCTTCTCGACCATGAGCAGACCCTTCCGGATCTCGCCGATCGACTTCTCGAGATCCTTCGCGCCCTGCTTGATCTCGCCGTACGCGCTCCGCTTGGCATGCGAGACGGCGGCGCTCTGCCGCCGGACTGCCCGCTTCACCGTCGAGCGCTTCCTCGTTGCCTTGGTCGCCATGCTCTGCTCCTTTTCTTGGGTGGGCCCATCGTCGGCTCTGCGGCCAGGGCGCGAGGGCGCCGACGAGCATCCGGTTCGAGACGATGTTCGCGATCACATCCAGGAAGCTGATGCATTCCCTCCAACGCGTCAGCGCCTCTTTCCAGCATATCACCGCTCGTGTCGCGAGCGAGCGCTCCGGGCACGAACCGATGCGAGGCGACGGCCGCCGGGATCTCTCCGCCGCGTGGCGGAGTGCAATTCACCCGATCCGTCCGGAGGAAGCGTAGGCTCGAAGGCATGGCGAGGGTGCGACGCATGACGGCTCGATCGACTTCGACGGCGACGATCGCATGTCTGGTCTTCGCAACCTGGGCCGCGGCAGTCGCTCGAGCGGGCGAAGGCCGCATCGAGCTCAATGGCGCCGCTGCCGAGGCGGGCGGTGTGACACTCGGCGACGCCCCGGGGTATCCGGTCACGCTGGATCGTCCGGGCAGCTATCTGCTGACCGGAAACCTCGTCGTGCCTGCCGGCGTCGACGGCGTGCTGGCGACCTCCGACGGCGTCGACCTCGACCTGAATGGCTTTGCGATCCTGGGCTCTGCCGTCTGCTCCGGGCCGCCGGGCGCCGTCGTCTGCTCCGCAGGCGCGGGGCGCGGCATCGCGGGCGCGGCGGCGGGGCTCTCGGTCCGTCACGGAAGGGTGACGGGCTTCCCGCAAGGGGGGCTCGCGCTCGGCGCGGAAGCGCGCGTCGAGGACGTCCATTCCGAGGGCAATGGAGGCGACGGAGTCTCCGTCGGACCGCGCTCGGCGGTCGGACGCTGCCTGGTGGCCCGCAATGCCGGACGCGGCATCGCCGCCGGCGCGAACAGCTCGGTCATCGGGAACGTCGTCAGCGGCAACAACCTCCTCGGCCTCCAGATCGGCAGCGGCACGGGCTTCTCCGCCAACTCGGTCAACGAGAACACGGCGGGAGCCGTGTCGGGTGGGGTGGAGATCGGCGGCAACGTCTGCGATGGCAGCCCGGCGTGCGTCTGCGTTCCCGTGCCACCGGTCTGCACCGGCAAATGCGGGAGCCTGGGCGACGGGTGCGGCGGGTCGGTCGACTGCAGCACGTCGGGCGGCGTCACGTGCAGCGGCTTCCAGACCTGCGGCGGCGGCGGCGTGCCCAACCAATGCGGCTGCACGCCGACCGGGAGCTGCAGTGCGGCGGGCTTGATCTGCGGCTCGGTCTCCAACGGGTGCGGCGGCGCGATCGCGTGCGGAAGCTGCCCGGCCGGGAGCCCGAAGTGCTGCGGCGACAGCTGCGTGCCGGCCACTTCGCAGTGCCTCTAGGCGGCCGACGTCGCCGCGGCTAGCTCCTCGGTCGGCGCCGCGCGGTGATCTCGAGACTCGGCGTGTCGGCGCGGCGCACGACCTCCTCGAACGTCCGCTCGTAGCCCGTGTGCCGGATCTTCCAGCGGCCGTCGAGCTTCACGTACTCGTCCCGGTAGTAGGCCGCTCCGCGCACCGTGATCCCGGCGTCGAGGTCGATGAACGTGTCCTCGAGTGCCCAGACGCCCACGGCCGTCGTGGCGCTGGTGAGGTCGATCTCGGGATGATGGCAGTGGTGCGCCGACAGCACCGCCGGCCGGTCCATCGCGTCGACCAGGAACTTCAGGATCGCGTCGCGACCCTGGAACGAGAACTTGCCGTCGCCGTAGGACGAGGTCGCGTCCTCGACGAAGCACTCGCGCATCTCGTCCCAGAGCTTCCAGTCGAGGGCGCGGAGATAGCGATACTTGAGCCGCTTGATGGCCTCGATCTCGTGAAGGTCCTGCACGGCGTCTCCTGCTCAGCGAGGCGGCGGTGGGCAGGCCGACGCCGCCGAGTGCTCGAGGAGGATGCGGCGCACCTCCTCGATCGTCTGCGGCGCAGCCTGCATGCCCGAGTGGGGGCTTCGGACCACCAGCTCCGACTCGACGCCGTCGATGTGCGCGCTCTGGTACTTCACCACGCCATCGCTGGCATCCGCGAGCGGCTCGTCGTCGTCCACCGCGATGATGGAGTGCGCGGTGACGGACGGGCTCACGGGGATCTCCGCGAGCGCGCGGATGAAGCGGTGGCCCGGCGACATGTTGTCGATGCTGGTCGGCATGGCTTCGCCGGGCAGCATGCCGCTCGGCGCGAGCCGGACGAGGTCGCCGCCGAGCCGCACCATGTCCGACGGCAGCCGCACCAGGTACTGCGCGAGCCGGCGCACCAGCTGGGGACCCGCGAGGTAGCTTCCGCGGTGGGGCGTGGCGAGGAAGATCACCCGGTGCACGAAGGGCAGGGGCTTCACGAACAGGGCGTTTCGCACCAGCGCCTTGTCCTCGTCGGACAGGCGCGTCTCGTCGAGCGGCTTGTCGCTGATCCTGCGCCAGAAGGCGTCGCCCGAGTCGACGGCGGTCAGCTTGGTGAGCAGGCCGCCCTGGCTGTGACCCATCACGACCATGTCGCGCAGGCACGGGTCCGAGCCTCCGGGATCGGCGCGCTCCACCGCCTTCGCGAGGGCGTCCCGAAGCTGCCAGGCCGAGTAGGCGATCGGATTTCCCGAGTCGTAGCGGAAGATCCAGACCGCAAAGCGGTGGCGCAGGCGGGCGTCTGCGATCAGATCGTTCCCCATGTCCGCCCAGCGCCCGGGGCTCGACGCCGTGCCGTGCACGAACACCACCGGGATGCGGCCCTTGTGATAGGGGCTCAGCTCGAAGATCGCGGCGCTCCCGCGAATGCCGAGCGCGCTGCCGAAGAAGAGCCCGAGCTCCTGCTCCCAGAATCGGGACTCGCTGAGCCCGGCGGCGAGCGCCGCGGTCGGCTCCGCCTCGAGGGCGACCTCGCGGCCGGCGATCTCGATGCTGTCCACGTCGAGGGTCGGGAAGAGATCGATCCGCCCCGTGACCTGCCCCGAACGGATCTGTGCCAGGGGCGCCTCGACGCGGATCACGGCGGTCAGCGGCACGTGCGCATTCGGCCCGATCGGGACCGGCTGGAACTCGCTCGCCAGCGTGGGCACCAGCGTCGCGGCGAGCGGCGCGCCGATGCCCGGCCGGCGGTAGCGATTGCGGAGGCCGTGCACGGAGAGCTCGGCGACGGGATACATGCTTCGGACCGCGTAGCCGCCGAGGTCGGGAGGCTCCCCCGGCTGGGGGCTGAAGTGCCCGAAGGGCAGGTCTAGACCCCCCTCGCGGATCACGACCGCGCCCTTTGCTCCGCGCTTCACGGCGGAGGCGATGGCGCGGTTGTAGAGATCCGCCGCGACGCGACCGCGGGGATCCAGCGGATCGAGAGGCTCGCGCTCCTCCTCCGGGAAGAGGAACGCCCAGGCGTACAGCGCGGCGGCGGCGAAGCGCCCCGGATCCCCCGTCTTCTCGGCGCGCAGGAACGACAGCTCGGCCAGCGCGAACAGCGCCTCGGCGGGGAGCCCCTGCTCGAGCGCCAGCTCGTGGAGCCGGGTGATCGCCGCATCCGGATCGGCGTGGAAGAGGTCGAGCAGCTCGTTGCGCCGAAGCTCGACCGACGTGAAGGTGCTCGGCTCGTCCGCGGAGAGGGCGCTCTGGGTGAGATAGCGGTGGATCGTGCGCGGGCTGGCCGTCGAGATGCCCACCGGGCTCGCGCACGAGCTCACGAGGGCTGCGAGCGCCAGAAGCCACGCGATTTCCGATCCGCCTCGTCGAGCCACACGCACCACCTAGCACGTCCCGCGCCGATCAGGAGCATCGATCCCGGCCGCTCGCGATCATCCCTTCCGACGCCGTCGCCGGGGTGCGGATACACTGCGGGCGGGACACGCGCAGCCGGAGGTCTCCCTGCTCGCAGCCATCCGAGATCACGTCTCCCACCACCGGCGCTTCTACGCCGCGATCGCGTTCGGCCTGATCGTCTGGCTCTGCGGCGGGCGCGTCGCGGGGCCGGTGCGGCTCGTGATCGCGGGCGACGGATTCTTCGCGTTCTACCTGGTGTCGATGGCGACGTTCGCTCCGCGCGGAACGCCTGCCTTCCTGCGCCGCCGCTCGAGCTACGCCGACGAGGGCATCCACCTGATCGCGCTGATCACCCTCGCTGCGATCTCGCTCAGCATCGGAGCCATCTTCCACGTGCTGAACGCCGGACCCGTGCCCCCAGGCCGCCTCGAGCTCGTCGTGGCGATGGCGAGCGTGCCCCTCGGCTGGCTCACGCTCCACACGGTCGCCGGGTTCCACTACGCCCATCTCTACTACTACGCGAGCGCCGAGGAGGACGGCGGAGCCCGGCGCGACATGGGCGGGCTCGCCTTCCCGGGCGACGAGGAGCCCACGCTGTGGGACTTCCTCTACTACTCCTTCGTGGTAGGCATGACCTCTCAGGTCTCCGACGTCCAGGTCGTCGGATCGGCGATGCGCTGGATCACCCTCGTCCACGGTGTCACGTCGTTCTTCGTGAACACCGTGCTGGTCGCGCTGGCGGTGAACGCGGCGGCGAGCTTCTGGCGCTGAGCGGTCCGTCGCGGCGAGCGTCGCGTCACTTGCCTTCGGGGGGCAGCACCACCGCATCCACCACGTGGACGATTCCGTTGCCGCAGCGGACCGAGGCCACGATGAGTCCGTCGTCGATCATCACCTTGCCGTCCTTGACGTGCATCGTGGCCTTCGTGCCGTCGACCATGCCGACGGTCTGGCCGTCTGTGAACCACTTGACCTCGTAGGTCGAGAGCATCACGTGGTGCTGCAGGATCTTCTTCAGCTTGTCCTGATTCTCAGGCTTCAGGAGCGTGTCGAGCGTGCCCGGCGGAAGCTTCTCGAACGCCGCGTTCGTCGGCGCGAAGACCGTGAACGGCCCGGGGTTGCGGAGCGCCTCGTAGTAGTCCGCGGCCTTGAGCGCTGCGACCAGCGTCGTGTGATCCTTGGAGCCGTCCGCCACGTCGATCACGGTTTCGGGCATCGCGCCCTGGGCCGCGGCCCGCGTCGCCAAGGCGAGCGCCAACGCGATCAGCAGCATCCTTCGACCCGGCTTTCCGTTCATGTTTCCTCCGCCTCCCGCCCCCACGCAGCAGCCGGGAGCACGTTCCGTGCCACGCCGTTCGCGGCTCGAGCCTCTCCCGCGGGCGCTTCGAGGCGGTCGGAGCGCCGGGGGCGTGCGATCTCGCCTCACCCCCCGGTGCTCGATGCCTCAGCTCGGGCGTGCGACGCTGCTGCGTGACGCCGGACGGCCTTCGTGGAAGACGGGCCCGGACGGCGTGCACGAGGGCGCCACCCAGGGATGGCGCGGGAGGAACGCCGGATGCCGAGCCTCGCTCCCGAAGAGCGGGCCTTCTACGCCGCGCCCGGTCCCCTGACCGGGCTCCCGGCCCACGCGCCGCGGCTGCGGTCGCTGCCGCGGGAGGTTCCCGTGCGCGGCGCCAGATCGAGGGTGTCGCGCGAGATCTTCAGCGCGCCGCGCTGCACGTCGTCGATCTGGGGATCCGTGCGGACCCAACGCTCGCGCGCGTCGTCCCACCACTCCGTGATCCAGTGGTCCACACGCGCGTCGCCCTGGAAGTACGTCCCGAAGCCGCAGCGCGCGCGCGCCGGCACCCCGCAAGCGCGCAGCAGCGCCGTGAGCAGAACCGCGAACCAGAGACCCCACATGTCGAGGATCCCGAAGCGCATCGGGGTGCGGCGCGCCTACGAAAGCGAGCGCTTCCGTGTCCCGCGCGTGATCACGAGCTGGGCCGGGGGCGCGGCTCGGAAGGTCGAGCTCGCGCTCGGCGCCCGCTGAGCCCGTCGCCTCGCGATTCCGCTTGCATTGAACACAGTCAATCGGGTTAAACTCGTTCAAAATCGGCGCCCCGCGGCGCCCTCCGACGGAGGACCCATGGGCGCCGAGAAGCCCTGCCACCTGCGCGTCGAGCTCGCCGCGCAGGCGAGCGGCCGCAGTGCGCTCGTCGAGATGGCGCGGCGCAACCTCGCGCACCTGAAGGCCGGGACCGTCGATCGGGCCCCGTCGATCCACCGCGTGCCCGCTCGGCACTACACCGACCCGGAGCGGGCGCGGCTCGAGAGCGAGCGGATCTTCCGGCGCCTCCCGCTCGTGCTCGGCTTCTCGTGCGAGCTGCGGGGGGAGGGCGCGTACAAGGCGATCGAGGCGCTCGGCGTGCCGGTCCTGATCGTGCGCGCGGCGGACGGCGGCGTGCGCGCATTCCTGAACGTGTGCAGCCACCGCGGAGCGATCGTCGCCCCGGACGGCCTGGGCTGCGCGCGCCGCTTCAGCTGCCCCTACCACGGGTGGACCTACGACGCGGACGGCGCGCTCGTGGGCATCGCCGATCGGGCCGACTTCGGCGAGGTCGACGCGAGCCGGCTCGGCCTCACGCCGCTGCCCGCAGCCGAGCGCGCGGGCCTCGTCTTCGTCGCGCTCCGGCCTGACGCGCCCCTCGACGTGGACGCGTTCCTGTGTGGCTACGGCGAGGTCCTCGCAGAGCTCGGACTCGAGCGCTGCCACCTGGCCGGCCGGCAGACGGTGGCCGGGCCGGGCTGGAAGATCGCCTACGACGGCTACCTCGACTTCTACCACCTGCCGATCCTGCATCGAGGCTCGTTCGGGCCGCGGATCCCGAGCAAGGCGCTCTACGATGCCTTCGGTCCGCACCAGCGCGTGTCGATGCCGAACCCGTCGCTCGCGCGCTTCGAATCGCTCCCGGAGGAGGACTGGGACGCCGAGGCCCTGACGAGCGGCGTGTGGACGGTCTTCCCGCACGTCTCGATCGCGGACTTCCAGGCCGGCGGCAAGCTCTACATGGTCTCGCAGCTCTTCCCCGGGGCGCGCGCCGACGAGTCCGTCACGGTCCAGAGCTTCCTCGCGACGGAGGCTCTCGGCGAGGAGCAGCAGGCTGCGATCGCGGAGCAGATGCGCTTCCTCGCGCACGTCGTGCGCGACGAGGACTACTTCACGGGGCTTCGCATCCAGCGCGCGCTCGAAACCGGAGCGCGTCGCGACGTGCTCTTCGGCTGCAACGAGTGGGGAGGCCAGCGCTTCCACCGCTTCGTCGACGCGGTGCTCGAGACCGAGGATGCGGCGCTACCCGCGCTCTTCGGCGCGGGCAGTGGCCGACGGGAGTGATCCAGGAGGAGGAAGTCCGTGAGCGATTCGCAACGAGAGGACGAGCGCGCGATCCGCAATCTGGTGTCGCGCTACTGCCACGCCATCGCCGAGCGCGACGACGCGACGTGGGCGGCGAACTGGGCGGAGGACGGCGAGTGGGTCGTGCTCGGCGCGACCCTCCGCGGTCGCGAAGCGATCCTCGCCCACTACCGCAAGCTCGTGAGCGCGGTGCGCTGGGTGGTCCAGAACTCCAGCGACGGAATCGTCGAGGTGCAGGGCGACGGCGCGACCGGTCGCTGGCTGATCGTCGAGTACCTGCAATGGGGCACTGGCAAGGGCGCCCAGAACGTGGGGCGCTATCGCGACCGCTACGCGCGCGGCGCCGATGGCGAATGGCGCTTCGCGCGCCGCGAGTTCCACCCGATCTACCTGGGGCCGCCGGACCTGTCCGCGACGCCGCCGGCATTCGGCGGCCCGAAGGTCGCGCCGTGATCATCGTCGCCGGCCACGTCGACCTCGATCCGGCGCGGCGCGACTCGGCGCTGCGGGCGGCGAGCGAGCTCTTCGCCGCCACCCGCGCGCAGCCCGGCTGCCTCGACTACGTCTGGTGCGCCGAGCCCGGGAGCGAGAGCCGCGTCTACGTCTACGAGCGCTGGAGCGACACGCCGTCGTTCGCCGCCCACCTGGCAGGGCCCTGCTACGAGCGCATGCTCGCCGTGCTCGGCCAGGGCGGAATGCGGAGCGCGGATGTGGCCAAGTTCCGGATCGACAAGTGCGAGCCGGTCTACGACGCGGCGGGCAAGCCGCGGGCGGACTTTTTCAGCGAGTGAGCCGGTCGCGGGCCGCCCGCACCGGCGCCCGTTGGAGATGCGATGGCGCGGCCCTTCCGTTTCGCGGTCCAGTCGTTCTCGGCGCCCGACGCGAAGACCTGGCGCGAGCGCGCGCGGCGCGTCGAAGCGCTGGGGTACTCGACGCTCCATCTCGCCGACCACTTCCTCGGCCCGGGCCCCGCGCTCGCCGCCACGGCCCACCCGCTCCAGGAGCTCGCCGCCATGCCGGCGATGGCCGTGGCGGCGGAAGCCACCGAGACGCTGCGCATCGGCTGTCGCGTCTTCTGCAACGACTACCGGCACCCGGTGGTGCTCGCGAAGGAGGCGGCGACGCTCGATCTGCTCTCCGGCGGGAGGCTCGAGCTCGGCCTCGGCGCGGGCTGGCTGCGCAACGAGTACGAGGCTGCGGGGATCCCCTTCGACTCGGCCGGCCTCCGCATCGAACGCCTCG
>Ga0105107_10000612_pt1 | contig 22942 bp, 15 predicted proteins | sample PPLLaktember2015_6_FD_79335 | JGI IMG/M metagenome (GOLD analysis project Ga0105107, IMG submission 79335) | Freshwater sediment microbial communities from Prairie Pothole Lake near Jamestown, North Dakota, USA - PPLs Lake P8 Core (1) Depth... | ecosystem: Environmental > Aquatic > Freshwater >... | reverse complement strand
GACTTCCGGGAGCTCATTCGCGAGGCACACCGGCGCGGCCTGCGCGTTATTACCGAACTCGTCATCAACCACACCTCGGACCAGCATCCGTGGTTCCAGGCGGCGCGCTGCGCACCGCCGGGTTCGCCGAAGCGCGACTTTTACGTCTGGAGCGACAGCGACAAGAAATTTCCCGAGACACGCATCATCTTCAGCGACACCGAGAAGTCCAACTGGACCTGGGACGAGGTGGCCAAGGCCTACTACTGGCACCGCTTCTTCTCGCACCAGCCCGACCTCAACCACAACAATCCCAATGTCGTGAGGGCGGTCACCCGGTTGATGCGCTTCTGGCTCGATCTCGGCGTTGACGGGTTGCGGCTCGACGCGATTCCGTATCTGTGCGTGCGCGAGGGCACGAGTAACGAAAACCTCCCGGAGACGCACGCCGTCGTCAAGCAGATGCGCGCCGTGATCGACGCGCATTATACAAATCGCCTGTTCCTGGCCGAGGCCAACCAGTGGCCGGAGGATGTGCGCGACTATTTCGGCGACGGTGATGAATGCCACATGGCCTACCACTTCCCGCTTATGCCGCGCATGTACATGGCCATCGCACAGGAGGATCGCCATCCCATCACCGAGATCATGGCGCAGACGCCGGACATTCCGGAGAATTGCCAGTGGGCGATCTTTCTGCGCAACCACGACGAGCTCACGCTCGAGATGGTCACCAGCAAGGAGCGCGACTACCTGTGGCAGATGTATGCCATCGACCCGCGCGCGCGGCTGAATCTCGGCATCCGGCGCCGCCTCGCCCCGCTGCTGGAAAACGATCTCGACAAGATCAAGCTCATGAACAGCCTGTTGCTGTCGATGCCGGGCTCACCGATCATCTACTACGGTGACGAGATCGGCATGGGCGACAACATCTATCTCGGTGATCGCAACGGCGTGCGCACGCCCATGCAGTGGAGTCCGGACCGCAATGCCGGCTTTTCGCGCGCCGACCCGCAACGATTGTTCCTGCCGCCGATCATGGATCCGGTGTACGGCTTCGAGGCGGTGAACGTCGAAGCGCAGCAGCGCGAGCCGTCGTCGCTGCTCAACTGGATGAAGCGCATGCTGGCCGTACGCCGGCATCATCAGGCCTTCGGCCGCGGGCAGCTTGCGTTCCTGCGGCCCGGAAACCGCAAGATCCTGGCCTACGTGCGCCATCACGGTGACGACGCGATTCTGTGCGTCGCCAACCTGTCCCGTTCGGCACAGCCCGTGGAGCTTGATCTGGCGGGTTACAAGGGCCGGGCTCCGGTTGAGCTGCTGGGCCGCACGGTGTTTCCGCCGATCGGCGATCTTCCTTATCTGTTGACTCTGCCCGGGCATGGCTTCTACTGGTTCCGGCTTGCCAAGGGCGAGGAAGTGCCGGCGTGGCACGAGGAGCGACTGGCGCTGGACGAAGTGCCGGTATTGGTGCTGTTTGATGGTTGGCGCAGTTTTTACCGCGAACGCGTGGTGCCATGGCGAATCGGCATGGCCGAGAAGCTGCGCATGCAGATCGAAACCGCCATCCTGCCACGCTACATTGCCGCACAACGCTGGTATGCCGCCAAGGGCCAGCCGCTGGAACGCGCGGAGCTGGTCGATTTTGTCGAGTGGGGCGGAGAGCCGGCGCCGTGGTTGATGGGTATGGTGCGCGTGACGACGCCATCGGCGGAACCGGCCGACTACTTCCTGCCGCTGTCGCTCGGCTGGGAAGACGAGGGGGAAGAGCGTCAGCGCGGACTGCAACCCGCCATGCTGGCCAGGGTGCGTCAACAGGCACGACTCGGCGTGTTGGCCGATGCGTTTGCCGACGAGAGATTCTGCCGCGCCACGGTGCAGGCCATGGGCGAGGGCCGCGAGTTGCGCTGTGGCGGCGGAACCATCCGCTTTTTCGCAACCAGCGCATTCGAAGCACTTGCCGCCGGCACCGGCGAGCTGCACGCGTACCCTCTGGGGGCATTGGGCAGCAACACCACCGTGCGCCTGGGCGAACAGCTGTTTCTCAAGGGCTACCGGCGCCTGCGCGCGGGCGTGAACCCGGAACTCGAGATGGGCCGGTTCCTGACCGAGACCGCGCGTTTCCCGAATGTCGTCCCGCTCGCCGGCGCCATCGAGTATGCCGCGGACGACGGCGCGAACACCACGCTCGCGCTGCTGCAAGGATATGTCGAGAATCAGGGAGACGGCTGGAGCTACACGCTCGATTACCTCGATCGCTTTCTCGACAGTTGCCGCACGGTCGCAAAGCCGCCGGCGGACACCGTTGAACTGCACGGCGGATATGCCGCGCTCATGCACACGCTCGGACAGAGAACCGCCGAATTGCACCGCGCGCTGGCCGAGCCAAGCGGGGATCCGGCCTTCGACCCGGAACCGATCGATGATGGCGACCTGGTCGCGTGGAACAAGCAGGTGCACGCGCAGGCGGTTCAGACGCTCAAGCTGCTGGCGCAACGGCGCGCGGCACTCGGGACAGAAACGCAGATCGAGGCCGATGCGCTGTTGGCGCGCGGCAAGGAACTTTTGCGGCGCATCGAGCGCGGCGTGCCGGCGCGTGTCGTAGCCAGCAAGACCCGCTATCACGGCGACTATCATCTGGGTCAGGCACTGCTCGTGCGCAATGACTTTTTCATTATCGACTTCGAGGGCGAGCCGGATCGCACGCTGGACGAGCGACGCGCGAAACACTCGCCGCTCAAGGATGTCGCCGGCATGCTGCGTTCGTTCAACTACGCCGCCTATTCGGCGCTCACGCGCGTCACCGCCGAGCGCCCCGATGACCGGGCAGTGCTCGAACCGTACGCGCGCCAGTGGGAGCAGGTGGCACGCCGCGCATTTCTCGATGCCTATGCGAGCACGGCGGCCGAGGCCGGGCTGTATCCGTCGTGGGACGAGATGCAGGATCTGCTTGAGTTGCTGGTACTCGAGAAAGCGTTGTACGAATTGCGTTACGAGCTGACGAGTCGCCCGGACTGGGCGCATATTCCGCTGCTCGGTTTGCGCGAGCTCGCCATGGCCTGATGGATCAGGCGTTTGCCGTATTCAATTGACCAACATCGGAGGAGGACGTCATGGAACAAGTCAACCTGGCATTGGAACCGCTGCGGATATTCTTGATACAGCTCGGTGAGTTTCTGCCGAAACTGATTCTGGCGATCGTGATCCTGATCGCCGGCTGGCTGCTGGCGAAATCCGTTCGATTCGTGATGGTCCGCGGCCTCAAGGCGGTGAACTTCAACGTGCTGGCCGATCGCGCCGGGATCGACAATTTCCTGAAGCAGGGCGGAATCAAATCCGATACCGTCGGAATTCTGGGAGTCCTGGCCTACTGGTTCGTCATACTGGCGACACTGATGGTCACCTTCAACGGTCTCGGTCTCGCCTACGTGACCGAGCTCGTCGGGCAGGTGCTGCTGTTTATTCCCAAGGTGATCGTCGCGGTGCTGATCCTTGCCTTTGGCGCTTACTTCGCGCGTTTTGTGTCGACCACGCTGACGACCTACTTGCGCAACGTCGGACTCGAAGACGCCACGATGCTTGGGCGCATTACCTTCTATGCCATCATGGTGTTCGTGGTGCTCATCGCACTCGACCAGATGAGCATCGGCGGTGACATCATCCGCCTGAGTTTTCTGATCCTGCTCAGCGGCGCGGTCCTGGCGGCTGCCCTGGCATTTGGCATTGGCGGCCAGAAGTCGGCAGCCGAGTTGCTCGAAAAATGGCGACCCAGGAAGACTGGCGGAAAAGGCCGAGGATAATCGAGATTGACCGCATACGCTGAATTGCCGCCTCACAAGAATAACCCTTTTACGGTCTGGCCTGGCCGGCCCTATCCGCTCGGCGCCACCTGGGACGGCGAAGGCGCAAACTTCGCCCTGTTTTCGGAGCACGCGCAGGGCGTTGATCTTTGTTTGTTCGATCCGGCCGGGAAACGCGAACTCGCGCGTCTGCCCATGAAATGGCAGACCGATCTCGTGTGGCATTGTTATCTGCCGGAGGTGCGTCCCGGTCAGCTGTATGGTTACCGCGTGCACGGGCCTTACGACCCGGCACGCGGTCAGCGATACAATCCGGCGAAGCTGCTGCTTGACCCTTACGCCAAAGAGATTGTGGGTGGTATCAAGTGGAGTGATGCACTGTTCGGTTATCGCGTGGGGCACAGGAAGGAGGATCTTTCGTTCGACCGGCGTGACAGCGCGCCGGGCATGCCGAAGTGCAAGGTGATCGATCCGGCCTTCACCTGGGCGGATGACCGCCCGCCGCGCACGCCCTGGCACCAGACCATCATCTACGAACTGCACGTCAAGGGATTTACCCAATGTCATCCCGAGGTGCCGAGGCATCTGCGTGGAAGCTATGCGGCGCTGGCGACCCGGCCGGTGATCGATCATCTCAAACGCCTCGGCATTACCGCCGTGGAACTCATGCCGGTTCACGCCTTCATGGACGACCGGAATCTGGTGGAGAAGGGCATGCGCAACTACTGGGGTTACAACTCCATCGGTTTTTTTGCCCCGGACTTCCGATACGCCGCATCCGGTCTCACCGCCGAGTTCAAGACCATGGTGAAGACATTGCACAGCAACGGCATCGAGGTGATTCTCGACGTCGTCTACAACCACACCGCCGAAGGAAGCCAGCTCGGGCCGACGCTGTGTTTCCGCGGCATCGACAACGAATCCTATTATCGCCTCAATCCCGAGGATGCGCGCTATTACATGGACTATACCGGTTGCGGCAACACGCTCAACATGCGCCACCCGCGGGTACTGCAGATGATCATGGATTCGCTGCGCTACTGGGTGCTCGAGATGCATGTGGACGGATTCCGCTTTGATCTGGCCTCGGCCCTGGCGCGCGAGCTGCACGAGGTCGACCGCCTGAGCGCATTCTTCGACATCATTCACCAGGACCCAGTGCTGTCGCAGGTCAAATTGATTGCCGAGCCCTGGGACCTGGGCGAGGGCGGCTATCAGGTCGGAAATTTCCCGATCGGCTGGACCGAATGGAACGGCAGATACCGCGATGCGGTGCGTGCTTACTGGAAAGGCGAGGGCGGGGTGATCGGCGAGCTGGCCTACCGTTTGACCGGGTCTTCCGATCTCTACGAGGCAGGCGGCCGCCGGCCGCACGCCTCGATCAACTTCGTGACGGCGCACGACGGATTCACCCTGCAGGATCTCGTCAGCTATAACGAGAAGCACAACGAGGCGAACTGCGAAGACGGCCGCGATGGCGAGGACAACAACCTGTCCTGGAACTGCGGCGCCGAGGGGCCGACGGATGATCCGGCGATCAACGCGCTGCGCGCGCAGCAGAAGCGCAACCTGCTGGCGACATTGCTCCTGTCACAGGGCGTACCCATGCTGCTGGCCGGGGACGAGCTGGGCCGCACGCAGTCGGGCAACAACAACGCCTACTGCCAGGACAATGAGCTATCGTGGGTGAATTGGGAACTCCGGCCCGAGGATCGCGAATTGCTCGACTTTACCCGGCGCATCGTCTGGCTGAACAGGGACCATCCGGTGTTTCGCCGCCATTCATTCTTCCAGGGCCGTCACATCCACGGCACCGACGCCAAGGACATCGCGTGGCTGAAACCCGACGGCGCCGAAATGACCGACGAGGAATGGCAACAGTCGTTCGCGCGTTGTCTCGGCGTGGCGCTCACCGGTGATGCGCTGGACGACGTGGATGAGCGCGGTCAGCCGGTCAGGGATAACAATTTTCTGCTGCTGTTGAATGCCCACCACGAGGAGATCGCGTTCGTGTTGCCCGCGCCGCATTCGGCATTGGACTGGTCGCTTGAGTTCGATACGAGCCGTAACGGCGGGCTGAGCCGCGCCGGCGTGTTTCGCCCCGGCCAGGCCTACCCCCTGCAGGGACGTTCGGTGGTGCTGCTGAGCGACATACGGCCGGCCGCCGCATGAGCAAAAAGCCGGTCGACGAAACAGCGCTCATCGAGGAAGGCGTGCTGGCGGCGCGCGCGCTGTTACGGAAAAATCTTACGCCGCACGGCATACTCGCCGCCACCCCGTCGGCGCGCGCCGAAAAACGCCGCTACACGCGTGTCTTCGGTCGTGATGCCTCGATCTGCGCGCTCGCGATGGTGCTTACCGATGACGCCGGCCTCATTGACGGCGCGCGCGCCGGGTTGCTCACGCTGGCGCGCCACCAGGCCGACAACGGCCAGATACCCAAGTTCGTGGATCCCGACGAGCAGGAACCGGACTTCTGGTATCTGGGCTGTATCGACGCGACGCTATGGTGGCTGATCGCCACCGACTTTCTCGCGACGCATGCACCGCAGGCGCGGTTCGCACAGGAGATCGCACCGGCCATCGGGCGCGCGCTCGACTGGCTGCGCGCCCAGGAACACCCGCGCCTGCACCTCGTGCAACAGAACGAGGCGAGCGATTGGGCCGATATCATGCCGCGCTCGGGTTTCGTGTTGTATTCGAATGCGCTCTGGTATCACGTCAAGTGCCGTTATGGTCTTGCCACAGCCGAGGAGACGCGCTTCCACTTCAACCACCTGTTCCATCCGTTTTCACGCGATCTGCCCGAGTATCAGCGGTTGCTGTTGTTGACGCACTTTGTGCGGCAGAAGGCGCGTCGTCGCGAACTCTATCTGAGCTTCGTGAATTTCTCCTTCTTCGGCGAGGAGGGCGATGTGTTCGGCAATCTGCTGGCGATCCTGTTCGGGCTGGCGGACGACGCCCAGGGTAGCCGCATCATGCGTGCGCTCGATCGCGACGCGGTGAGCCATCCGGTACCGGTGCGCGTGACCTGCGAGCCGATCCGCCGCCGCGACCCGTTGTGGCGGCTGTACATGGCGCGCCATCGGCAGAATCTGGAATACCAGTATCACAACGGCGGCTGCTGGCCGTTCGTGGGCGCCTTCTGGGTGATGGCGCTGGCCGCGCGCGGCGAACACCGGCGGGCGCGGCAGGAACTGGGCCGGCTGGCCGCGGCCAACCGCAGAAACCGCTGGCAATTCAATGAATGGTTTCACGGCATCACCGGCGCGCCGCGCGGCATGCCCGGGCAGTCCTGGAACGCGGCTGCATTTTTACTTGCGCATCGCGCCTTGCAGCAAGAAATCTTCCGGCCAGGTGCATAGGACCCGCAGGCGTCGAAGACATCGCCAGTAACGTTCTGGATTGATCGTTCGTTTCGCTACGTGATATTGACGTACATCAAAACGTAACTGCGTGGCGCATGCCAGAATGCGCAATTCCGTATTTTCACCGGCCCAAGGTGCTTTATGCCGCCGATTCCGGGAGCCAAACGTCCAGCAAGGAGGTCGATATGGTGAAAGATCCAGTGTGTGGCATGCAGATCGAAAAGACCGGAACAGCGGAAAAGGCCGTATATCTGGATAGAACCTATTACTTCTGTTCGTCTACCTGTCACAAGGCGTTTACCGCCGAGCCGGAAAGATACGCCGAGGCCGCTGTCCGCGAGTCCGCGCCCGGCGGCAGCACGAAGCGTCGTGCATGAGCGGAGATTGACCCCGGCGCGCGCTGCCTTTCCGGTAGAGCAGGCATGAAGGTGCTGACGGTCAACGCTGGCAGCTCTTCAATCCGGCTTGACATGTTTGTAGCAGCCGCTGATGGTGCGCAGCGTGTCGCCGCGCACCACGTTGCGCGGCAGGAAGCCGCGTCCGTGGCGCTTCTGGAAAAACTGCTGGCGCGCGCCGAGGGTGGAGCGGTGCTGGCAGTGGCGCATCGTATCGTGCATGGCGGCGCTCGGCTGGTGCGAACGTGCGTTATCGACGCAGCGGTCGAGCGCGAGATCGAGCACGTTGCACCGCTCGCGCCGCTGCACAACCCGCCGGCACTCGAATGGATCCGCGTTTGTCGATCGGTGCTCGGTGGCACGGTACCGCAGATTGCCGTGTTCGATACCGCGTTCTTCGCCGGCCTTCCTGAGGTCGCGCACACGTATGCCCTGCCGCGCGAGGTCATCCGCAGGCACGGTATCCGGCGCTACGGTTTCCACGGTATCGCGCACCAGGCGATGTGGCGGGGCTGGCGCGCGCAGCGCCCGGATCTTCCCGAGGGCGGACGGGTCATCGCCTTGCAACTCGGCGCCGGCTGTTCGATTACAGCGATACACGATGGCCGGCCCCTCGACACCTCGATGGGTTTCTCGCCGATCGAGGGACTGGTCATGGCGACACGCAGCGGTGACGTGGATCCGGGCCTGTTGCTGTACCTGCAACGCGCCGTGGGGCTGACGCCGGATCGTCTGGAGCGAATGCTCAATGAGGAATCCGGCCTGCTCGGTGTCGCCGGTGCGAGCGCCGACATGCGTGAGCTGCTCGCCTCGACGCAACCGGACGCGCGCCTGGCGGTTGCCCTCTATTGCTATCGTGCGCGCAAGTATGTCGGCAGCTATCTCGCGGTGCTCGGCGGAGCCGACGCGATTCTGTTCGGCGGCGGGGTCGGCGAGAACGCGCCGGAAATTCGCGCACGAATACTCGAGGGAATGACGTGGGCCGGCATCGGGCTCGACACCGAACGCAACCGCCGCGCGGCGGGAACACGTGCTGCGTTGCACGGTCCGGACAGTGGAACCGAGATCCACGTTATCCCGGTGGACGAGGCCGCGATCCTGGCAGAAACGGCGATTGCCTTGATGGCGACACTATCGCCTACCTCGACGGCAAAAGGAGATGAAGATGCGTGAGGTCAATACATTACTCCGTACAGATCGCAGCGCGCACCCGGATGCGGAGCTGCGCACGCTTGATGCCTGGTGGCGCGCGGCCAACTATCTGTCCGTCGGCCAGATCTACCTGCTCGACAATCCGTTGCTGCGCGAGCCGCTCAAGACCGAGCACGTGAAGCTGCGGTTGCTCGGCCACTGGGGGACGACGCCGGGACTTAACTTCATCTACGCGCATCTCAATCGCGTCATTAACCGGCATGACCTGGACGTCATCTACGTCGCCGGCCCGGGCCACGGCGGCCCGGGACTGGTCGCCAGTACCTGGCTCGAGGGCACGTACAGTGAGTTCTATCCCAACGTATCGCAGGACGCCGAAGGCATGCAGCGGCTGTTCAGGCAGTTTTCGTTTCCCGGCGGCGTGGGCTCGCATGTCACGCCCGAGACGCCCGGCTCGATTCACGAGGGCGGCGAGCTCGGCTACTCGCTCGCGCACGCTTACGGTGCGGCCTTCGACAACCCCGATCTCATCGTCGCCTGCGTGATTGGCGATGGCGAGGCCGAGACCGGGCCGCTCGCGACGGCCTGGCACTCGAACAAGTTCCTGAATCCGGCAACCGACGGCGCCGTGCTGCCGATCCTGCACTTGAACGGTTACAAAATCGCCAACCCCTCGGTGCTCGCGCGCATCCCGCACGCGGAACTCGAGAGCCTCCTGGTGGGGTACGGTTATGCGCCTTACTTCGTCGAAGGCGATGAACCCGAGGTCATGCACCGAACCATGGCCGCCACGCTCGATACGGCCGTCGCCGCGATCCGTGCAATACAGCTGCAGGCACGCAGCAACGGCGATACTGCGCGCCCACGCTGGCCGATGATCGTTCTGAAAACGCCGAAGGGCTGGACTGGGCCGAAGGAAGTGGATGGTAAGAAATCCGAGGGCTCATGGCGTTCGCACCAGGTCCCGTTCGGCGACGTCGCGGGCAACAAGGCGCACCTGAAGCTGCTCGAGGACTGGATGCGCAGCTACCGGCCCGAGGAACTCTTCGACCAGCGTGGCGCGCCACGGGATGAACTGCGCGCGCTCGCGCCGACCGGTGAGCGGCGCATGGGCGCCAACCCGCATGCCAACGGAGGCCTGCTGCTGCACGACCTGCGACTGCCGGATTTTCGCGACTACGCCGTAGCGGTGCCGAGACCCGGAAAGGAAACCGGCGAGGCGACGCGCACCATGGGCAAATTTCTGCGCGACGTGATGAAACTCAACCAGGCCAATCGCAACTTTCGTGTCATGGGCCCGGATGAGACTGCTTCAAATCGCCTGGATGCGCTGTTTGAAGTGACCGGGCGCGCGTGGATGGCCGAACGCCTGCCGGATGACGAGCACCTGGCCCCGGACGGGCGCGTGCTGGAAATCCTGTCCGAGCATACCTGTCAGGGCTGGCTCGAAGGGTATTTGCTCACCGGCCGGCACGGGCTGTTCTCCTGTTACGAGGCGTTCATCCACATCGTGGATTCGATGTTCAACCAGCACGCCAAGTGGCTCAAGGTGTGCAAGGAGGTTCCGTGGCGGCGGCCGATTGCCTCCCTCAATATCCTGCTGACATCGCACGTCTGGCGCCAGGACCACAACGGTTTCTCGCACCAGGACCCGGGCTTCATCGATCACGTGGTCAACAAGAAGGCCGATATTATCCGCGTGTACCTCGCGCCCGATGCGAACACGCTGCTCGTCGTCGCCGATCGCTGCCTGCGCTCGCGTAACCTGGTCAACGTCATCGTCGCCGGCAAACAGCCGCAGCCGCAGTGGCTGGACATGGACGCCGCCGTTAAGCACTGCGCGGCCGGTATTGGACTGTGGGAGTGGGCGAGCAATGACCGCGACAGTGAGCCGGACGTGGTGCTGGCGGCGGCCGGCGACGCGCCGACGATCGAGGTCCTGGCCGCTATCGACCTGTTGCGCCAGCACGCTCCCGACCTCAAGATCAGAATGATCAACGTGGTCGATCTGATGACCCTGCAACCCAGGGGAGAGCATCCGCATGGCCTGGCCGACCCGGACTTCGATGCGCTGTTCACGACCGACAAGCCGGTCATTTTCGCCTACCACGGTTATCCGTGGCTTATTCACCGGCTCACCTATCGGCGCACCAACCACGACAATCTGCACGTGCGCGGCTACAAGGAGGAGGGTACGACCACCACGCCGTTCGACATTCTGGTGCGCAATGACGTGGACCGTTACCACCTGGTGGCGGACGTTATCGATCGTGTGCCACAGCTCGGCTACCGCGCCGCCTACCTGAAACAGTTCGTGCGCGACCGGCTTGCCGAACATCACGAATACATCGTGCGCCACGGACAGGACATGCCCGAGGTGCGCGATTGGAAGTGGCCGTACTGAGATGCATCGGAGAATGCCGTGGAGAGTCTGAAGATGCCGTTCACCGCCGCCATGCCAGTCTCCGGTGCATCGAGATCCTGCCGCGCCTCAGTACGCCGGCGGGCTTCGAACCGGGATCGCGCATCATCGTCAACAACCAGGCCCCGGATCAGGCAACGGCCGATCTGCGCACGTGCCTTTGAGAGGAGGCGGCAATGCTGAACGACGTCAGGCAGTGGTTTGGCTACGCAGGCTATGTCCTGGAGGCGGTCGGTGTCATTTCCATCGTCATCGGCTGCATGGCGGCGACTGCGTGGTTCCTGCGCAACCTGCGGCGCATGCAACGCCTGGCCGCCTATGAAAGCTTTCGCAGCGATCTGGGGCGCTCGATCGTGCTCGGACTCGAGTTCCTGATCGCCGGGGACATCATCCGCACGGTCACGGTCACGCCCACTTTCGAGAGCGTGGCGGTACTCGCATCGATCGTGCTGATCCGGACCTTCCTGACCATGATGCTGACACTCGAGATCGAAGGGCGTTGGCCGTGGCAGCGTGGCAACGACAAGTAGGCCGGAGGTGCGATGAAGAAATACACGTGGATGGTGGATATCGACGACTACGCGCCGCTTATCGGAGAGGAGACGCTGGAGCGTCTCCTGCACAAGTCTCACCGTCTGCGCGGCCTGCGCGTGCTGCACTTGAGCTCGACCTTCTACGGTGGTGGCGTGGCCGAACTGCTGTCCTCGGAGACGTTGCTGGCGCGCTCGCTCGGCATCAAGGCCGACTGGCGGCTGATCCAGGGCAGCCCGGATTTCTTCAGCGTGACCAAGAAGATCCACAACGCCCTGCAGGGCGGGGACATCAACCTCACCGAGCTCAAGAAGGAGGTGTACGAAGAGGTGATCGTGCAGAACGCGCTGCGCCTCGACATGGACTACGACTTCATCGTCGTGCACGACCCGCAGCCGTTGCCGCTCATCCACCACTACCGGCGCACCTGCCCGTGGGTGTGGCGCTGCCACGTGGACCTCACGCGGCCGAACCCGGAGGTGTGGGAGTACCTGCGCGGGTTTATCGACGACTATGACGGCGTGGTCGTTTCACTCCCCGAATACGCACAATCGATCGCGCCACCGCAAATATCCATCATGCCGGCCATCAACCCGTTTTCCCTCAAGAACGGCGAGCTGAGCCCAGCGGACATCAAGGACCGGCTCAACCATTACGGCATCCCGGACGATCTGCCGATCGTCGCGCAGATCTCGCGCTTCGACCGCTGGAAAGACCCCGAGGGCGTGATCAAGGCCTTCCGGCTTGCGCGCAAGGAGGTACCGGCGACACTGGTACTGCTCGGCAACGTGGCGAGCGACGATCCCGAAGGCCAGGAAGTATTCGAGTCACTGCTCCACTGCCGCGAGGAACGCATCCTGATCCTCACCGCCGAGGACAGCGCGCTGGTCAATGCCCTGCAACGCCACGCCGCCGTGATTGTTCAGAAGTCGTTGCGCGAGGGTTTCGGGCTCACCGCCACCGAGGCGATGTGGAAGGGCGCGGCGGTGATCGCCGGAGACAGCGGCGGGCTGCGGCACCAGGTCGAGGATGAGGTCAATGGTTTTCTAGTTTCCTCGGTCGAGGCGGCGGCCGAGCGCATGGTGCAGCTCCTCCAGGACACCGCATTGCGCAAGCGGCTCGGCAAACAGGCGCGCGAGACGGTGCGCAGCCGCTTCCTGCTCTCGCGCAAGATCGAGCAGTATCTCGATCTGTTCAGCGGATTCGAGCCGCGCTTCACGCTCAACCATCGGCGCGACCTGAACCTTGCGACGGCCCCCGTCCCGGCAAGCGGGAAACCGGCTCATGACGGCTAATCCGCTGCGCGCCCTGCACGCGCTCGGTCAGAGCGTGTGGCTCGACGACATTCGTCGCGCCTGGCTGGTGGACGGAACGCTGGCGCGCCTGATCGCCGAGGACGGGGTGTGCGGCGTCACGTCCAACCCGGCGATTTTCGAGAAGGCGATTGCGCAGCACCACGACTACGACGTGGCGATTGCCGCGGCCGTGCGCCGCGGTCTGGATGCCGGGGCAATCTACGAGGAGCTTGTGCTCGAGGACATCGGGCGCGCTGCCGAATTGTTGCGGCCGGTGCACGAACTGAGCCGCGGCAGCGACGGTTTCGTCAGTATCGAGGTCTCGCCGCACATTGCGCACGATACCCGGAGAACGGTGGAAGAGGCGCAACGTCTGTGGGGACTGATCGACCGGCCGAATGTCATGATCAAGGTTCCGGCGACAGACGCCGGGCTGCCGGCGATCCGGCGCCTGATTGCGATGGGCGTGAACGTCAACGTCACGCTGCTGTTCAGCGTCGTGCGTTATCGCGCGGTCTTCGAAGCCTGCCTCGCCGGCCTCGAGGACCGCGCCCGGGAAGGATTACGGCTGGATGGACTGGCATCGGTGGCGAGTTTTTTCCTGAGCCGAATCGATACGCTGGTGGACAAACGCCTGGATGCGCTCGGCACCGGCATGGCACGCGAATTACGCGGCCAGGCGGCTGTCGCGTGCGCGCGTCTGGCCTTCCAGACCTACAAGGAGATCATCGCGTCTCCGCGTTGGCAGGCACTCACGACCCAGGGCGCACACCCGCAGCGGCTGCTGTGGGCCTCGACCTCGACCAAGGATCCGGACTACAGCGACATCAAGTACGTGGAAGCGTTGATCGGACCGGACACCGTGAATACGCTGCCGGTCGAAACGCTCAATGCCTACCGCGATCACGGCGAACCGGTGGTGCGGATCGAGCATGGGCTCGACGCTGCCCGCACGCTGTCCGGCCGGCTCACTGCCCTTGGCGTTGATTTTGACGAGGCGGCGCTGCAACTGGAGGCGGAAGGGGTATTGAAATTCGCCCAGTCCTTCGACCGGTTGAACGCCAGTCTCGCCGCCGCAGCGAAATGAGACCTTCGTGATGCGGATCGCTGCCGCGATCGACCAGGGTGTGGAGGAACGACGAACAAGGTTGCGGAGTCACTTGACCCGTGCCACGCTTGGGTGCCGAGGCGGTTCTCTCCCGGCGAACGTGCGGCATTGCGTGTCGGCGTCGGCAATGACACATCGCCGTTAATACCGGTACCGCTGATCCGTCAGACGGATGCGGCACCTTGCAAGGCGCAGGCGACGCGACGGGTCGAGCAGTCAGCCTAAGTGGGCACACGATTCAACCTAAAAACGGCTTTAGCCGCAGATGAACGCTGATTAACGCAAATAAATCATGCCGTTTATGCGCCGAGACCATTCACCCTTTTGGTGGGCTGGCGAATACGGGCAGCGCATTGAATATCCGCGTTTATCTGCGTTCATCTGCGGCTGACTGCTTTTTCCAGGTTCAACGCCCAGTCGGCGCGAGTCGCCCGGGCCATCGACATTGAATTCCGTGCCAGCACGAATGCTTCTTGTGGGGCTGAATGGGCATACAGCGTTGTCATGACATGGAGTTCGGTGCGGTGCCGGTGACCGGCGGGGTGCGTTTCCGCCTGTGGGCGCCGGAGGCACCGGTGCTGGCGCTGGTATTGCAGGGTGCACAAGGCGAACAAATACTGCCGATGACGCGCACACACAACGACTGGTTCGAAATCATGGCCAGGGACGCCGACCCCGGCTGCCGATATGGTTTCCAGCTTGGCGACGGGCTGCGTGTCCCCGATCCGGCTTCGCGCTACCAGCCTGAGGATGTGCACGGGCTCAGCGAGGTGATCGATCCGAACGCGTACCTGTGGAAGGACGAGGCCTGGCGCGGCCGGACGTGGGCGGAAGCCGTCATCTACGAACTGCACGTCGGCACATTCACGCGCGCGGGTACCTTCCGTGCCGCGATCGAAAAATTCGATCATCTCGCCGGGCTCGGCGTCACCGCCATCGAGCTCATGCCGGTCGCCGATTTTCCGGGGCGGCGCAACTGGGGTTATGACGGTGTGCTGCCGTTTGCACCGGACGCGAGTTACGGCCGCCCCGAGGACTTGAAGGCGCTGGTGGACGCGGCGCATGCACGCGGCCTGATGGTGTTCCTCGACGTGGTGTACAACCATTTCGGCCCGGAGGGAAATTACCTGCACCGCTACGCCCCGCAATTCTTCAGCGAACGGCACAGGACGCCGTGGGGCGCGGCGATCAACTTCGACGGCGCCGGCAGTCGCACGGTGCGCGACTTCTTCATCCACAACGCGCTTTTCTGGCTGGAGGAATATCATTTCGACGGTCTGCGCCTGGACGCAGTGCACGCGATCAGCGATGACGCGCGGCCGGATATTCTCGAAGAGCTGGCCACGGCCGTGCACGCAGGTCCCGGGCGCGAACGCCACGTGCACCTGGTGCTCGAGAACGATCACAACGCGGCGCACTATCTCGAACGTGACGGCGCCGGCCGACCACGCCACTACGTGGCACAGTGGAACGACGACATCCACCACGCGCTGCACGTCATCGTGACCGGCGAGTGCGAGGGTTACTACGCTGATTATGCGGATGCGCCGCTGCGCCATCTTGGCCGTTGCCTCACGCAAGGCTTTACCTACCAGGGCGATCCATCACCCTGCCGGCACGGCGTGGCGCGCGGTGAATCAACACGTGGTCTGCCGTCTGCGGCGTTCGTCGGTTTTCTGCAGAACCACGATCAGGTCGGGAACCGCGCATTCGGCGAACGCCTTACGCTGCTGGCGGAGCCGGCGGCGCTGCGCGCGGCGACCGCGCTGCTACTGCTCGCGCCGCAGCCACCGTTGCTGTTCATGGGCCAGGAGTGGGGGAGCCGCGCACCGTTTGCGTTTTTCTGCGATTTCGGCGCGCCGCTGGCCGCGGCGGTCACCGCGGGCCGGCGCCGCGAGTTCGCGAAATTTCCGGCGTTTCAGGACCCCGTGGCGCGCGCGCGAATCCCGGATCCGAACGATCCGGCGACGTTCAGCGCCGCCGTGCTCGACTGGCGCGAGCAGAAGCGAACCGGGCATCGTGACTGGTTGTCGCTGCACCGTGACCTGCTCGCGCTGCGCCAGCGCGAGATCGTACCCCGGCTGGGCAAGCGGGGGGACGGCGAAGGGCATTACCGGATGATGACCGGTCATGCGCTCGAGGCCTACTGGACGTATGGCGACGGCAGCCGGATCACGCTGCTCGCCAATCTCGGCGATGAACCCATGCCGGGCGCCGATCGGCCTGCCGGCGAGTTGCTGTATGCCACCGCCGCGCTCGATGGCGGCGTCGTGCCGCCGTGGGGCGTGTACTGGTTCCTGGAGCGCGCCGCATGAACCCGCCGCGCATACCGCGCTGCACCTACCGGATACAGCTCAGCCGCGCGTTCACGTTCGCGCAGGCAACGGAAATCGTGCCGTACCTCGCGCGCCTGGGGGTGAGCCACGTCTATTGCTCGCCCTTCCTCAAGGCGCGCGCCGGCAGCGCCCACGGCTACGATATCGTGGATCACAATGCGCTCAATCCGGAGATCGGCAGTCCCGCGGACTACGAGCGCTTCGCGACCGTGCTCGCGGCGCACGGCATGGGCCAGATGATCGACCTGGTGCCCAACCACATGGGCGTGGGCGGTGACGACAACGCCTGGTGGCTGGACGTGCTGGAAAACGGTCAGGCCTCCGACTATGCGGAGTTCTTCGACATCGACTGGCAGTCGGTCAAGGCCGAGTTGCGTGGCAAGGTGCTGCTGCCATTTCTCGAGGACCACTACGGCAAGGTGCTGGACCGGGGCCTGCTCAAGCTGGAGTTCGACGCGACGCGCGGTGAGCTGAGCGTGCGCTACCATGAGCACCGTTTCCCGCTCGACCCGAAGACCTATTCGCACGTCCTCGCACCCGGGCTCGAGGCGCTCGATTCGCAGGATGCGGCGGCCGTGGTCTGCCGTGGGCTCGTCGGCCTGTTCGACGGTCTGCCATCGCGCCACGACGCGGCGCCCGAACGGCGCGCCCAGCGCAACCTCGACAAACAGGTGCTCAAACAGCGCCTGGCGGAGCTGGCCCGCGCACCCGTGGTTGCCGCGTTTCTCGACAACGCCGTGCGTCGGCTCAATGGCACACCCGGTGACACGGCAAGCTTCGATCCGTTGCACGCGCTGCTCGAAGAACAGGCCTACCGGCCCGCCTATTGGCGGGTGGCAGTGGACGAGATCAACTACCGGCGCTTCTTCGATATCAACGCGCTCGCGGCGTTGCGCGTGGAGCGCACCGACGTTTTTGCCGCAACCCATCGCCTGGTTTTCGATCTCGTCAGCCAGGGCAAGGTCCACGCCCTGCGTATCGACCACCCCGACGGCCTGTATGACCCGGCCGGCTATTTTCGTGCGCTGCGCGAGGCGATCGCCGCGCGCGGGGGCGAGGGTGACGCATCCATCTATATGGTGGCCGAGAAAATACTGATCCCGCCGGAAACCCTGCCGCAAGACTGGCCGATCGCCGGCACCACCGGATATGACTTCGTCAATCAGGTCGGCGGATGGCTCGTTCACCCGGAGGGTGAGGTGCCGCTGACGCAGCTGTATACGCGCATTGCCGGCGACCCGGTGCGCTTCGCCGATCTGCTGTATGAATGCAGGAAACTGGTCATGCGCACGCTCATGTCGGGCGAGCTCATGGTGCTGGCAACCCTGCTCGACAGAATTTCCGAGGCCGATCGGCGCACGCGCGACCATACCTTGCACGCGCTGCGTGATGCACTCATGGAAGTGATTGCCTGCTTTCCGGTGTACCGGACCTATGTCACGGGGGCGGAGGTGGCGGAGCGGGACCGGCGCTTCGTGAACCATGCCGTCCTGCAGGCGCGCCGGCGCAGCCCGGCGGTGGACGTGAGCGTCTTTCAATTAGTGCGCTCCGTGCTGTTGCTTGAGGATCTCGGGGATTCATCCGCCGGGGTACGCGAGGTGCTCGTTGATTTCGTCAGGAAGTTCCAGCAGTACACCTCCCCGGTAATGGCCAAGGGGTTCGAGGACACCAGCTTCTACGTCTACAACCGGTTCGTGTCGCTCAACGAAGTCGGGGGCGACCCGCGCCGCTTCGGCCTGTCCGTCGAGGATTTTCATCTCGCCAACACCGGGCGGCGCGCGCACTGGCCGCACAGCATGCTGTGCACCTCCAGCCACGATACCAAGCGCTCCGAGGACGTGCGCGCGCGTCTCGCCGTTTTGTCCGAGATGCCCCGCGAGTGGCGCGGTCATGTGCTGCGCTGGGTCAGGTTCAACCGCGACCAGAAGCGCGAGGTGGGTGGCGAGCCGGCCCCGGACGGCAACGATGAGTACCTGATTTATCAGATCCTGCTGGGCGCCTGGCCATTCGAGCCGATGGATCCGGCGCGCAGCGACGTATTCCGGCAGCGTATCGAGACCTACCTGCTCAAGGCCGTGCGCGAGGCCAAGCGGCACACGAGCTGGATCAACCTGAACGAGGAATACGAAGCGGCGCTCGTCGGCTTCGTGCGCGCGTTGCTGGCGGAAGGCGCGCGCAACCGCTTTCTCGCCGATTTCGTTCCGTTCGCGCAGGGCGTCGCCCGCTTCGGTCTGTTCAATGGCCTGTCGCAGACTTTATTCAAACTGACGGTGCCCGGTGTCCCGGACATCTATCAGGGGACCGAGAGCTGGGATCTCAGCCTGGTGGATCCGGACAACCGCCGTCCCGTGGACTATGTGCAACGCCTCGATCACCTCACGCAACTCGAGGCGCTCGATGCCTTGTCCGGACCGGAGCTGGCCGGACGCGTGCAGCAGCTGCTGGAAGGCCCCGCGGATGGCCGCGCGAAGCTCCATCTCATCCGGCGCGTCCTGCAACGGCGCCGCGCGCAGGAGGCGCTGTTCCGCGAAGGCAGTTACGAGCCGCTCGCGGTTGCCGGTGGTCGTGCCACGCATCTTTGCGCGTTTATTCGCCGCCACGGGAATGAGGCGATGTTGACGGTTGCCGGGCGCTGGTTCGCGCGCCTGCCGTCAGCCGGCGTGACACTCCCGCTCGGCGAGGCAGCCTGGGGACGCGATACCTGGATTATCCTGCCGCCACATAGCCCGTGGCAGCAGGCCGAGAACGTGCTGACCGGCGAACAGATCGAGATATTGCAACACAACGGCGATCCGGTATTTTCAGTGGCCTCGCTGCTTGCGCACTTTCCCGTTGCGCTGCTGCGGCTGCGTTGAGACCAGCGCCGGGCAGGGGCAGCGTCGTCTCCCGCTAAAGCGGAATCACCTCGTCGCGCAGCCACTCGTCGCGCGGCACATAGTCTTCAGGCAGCGGGAAGTCGCTCAGGTCCTTCGCGATTGCGGCCCGCAGGAAGGAATCGATCCACCAGAAAATGTCCTGCTCGCGTATCGAGCGGCGCATGCGGCGCATGCGCGCCGTGCGCTCCTTTGTCGGCATGACAAAGGCGTGATGGATGGCATCGGCCATACCCTCGATATCGTACGGGTTGACCAGCAGCGCGCCGCGTTGCAGTTGGGCGGCGGCGCCCGCAAACTCCGAGAGAATCAGCACGCAGTCCTCTTCAATGGAACAGGCGCAGAATTCCTTGGCGACAAGATTCATGCCGTCCTTGAGCGGCGTCACCAGCGCGATCTGCGCGGTTTGATAGTAGGCGAGCAGATCGACGCGCGCGAGGCTGCGATACACGTAATGAATCGGCACCCAACCGCCGGGACGGGTGAATTGCCCGTTGATCTCGCCGACCAGGCGCTCGATGTGCGTCTTGAGTTCATGATATTGGGGAATGTCCACGCGCGACGGCACCACCACCTGGATGAGCGTGATGCGCTCGTGCAGGTCGGGATAGCGCTGGAGCGCGTTGCGAAACGCTTCCAGGCGATCGGGGATGCCCTTGGTGTAGTCGAGACGGTCGACCCCGAGGACGAGCTGGCGGTTGGGCAGCAGAGCCTTCAGTTCGGCGACCTTGCCGGTGACCTCGGGTTGCGAGGCATTCCTGACGAAGGCGTTGTAGTCGATCGAGATGGGGAAGCTGCCGAAACGAACCTCGTGGCCATTCACATCGACCGCCAGAACCTGACCGCTGCCGCGTACGCGCGCCTCCTTGACGAGCGTGCGCACACATTGCAGGAAGTTGCGGCGATCGCGCAGCGTCTGGAAGCCGATCATGTCGTACTCGAGCAGCGCACGCAGCAGCGGAAAGCGCCACGGCAGCTTGACGAAGATATCGAGCGGCGGGAACGGGATGTGCAGGAAGAAACCGAGACGCGCGCGGCTGCCGAGCCGGCGCAGTTCGCTCGCGACGTGCATCAGGTGGTAGTCGTGCACCCAGACGAAATCCCTGGCGTTGCTGTTGGCGGCCACCACGTCGGCGTACTTGCGGTTGACATTGAGGTAGGTTCGCCAGTACTCCGGCCGGAAGTTGCACAGCGAGTGCATGTCGTGAAACAGCGGCCAGACGATCTCATTGGAAAAGCCGAGGTAGAAGTTGTGGACCTCCTCGGACGTCAGGGCCACGGGCTTGAGTGCGTAGCCGGCATCGTGCGTGGCCTGGGCGAGCGCGGCGTCGAGATCGCCGCCGCCCTCGCTGGTGCCGGGCCAGCCGATCCAGGTTCCGCCGCGGTCGCGCAATAACGGCAGCAATGCGGTCACCAGCCCGCCGGACCCGGGGCGGATTTTCCAGGTACCATCGCCCTGGCGGCCAAGCGCAAATGGCAGCCGGTTGGAAACCACGATCAGCCGCTGGCTCCGGGTGTTCATGCCTGTGCGGGCGGCGTGCCGCCATGGACGTACAGCGTGCGCGTCGGGTAGGCGAACTCGATGCCCTCTGACTCGAAGCGGCGGAAGAGCGCGAGGTTGATGGTCTGCTGCTTGTCCATGTAGACGTTGTAGTCGCGGTCGAGCACGTAATAGACGACCTCGAAATCGAGACTGGAGTCGCCGTACGCCTTGAAGTGGGCGCGATCGAAACGCGTCTGCTCCTGTTGCTCGATAATGTCGCGCACGATCGCCGGCACGCGTTCGAGCGTGTCGGCCGGTGTCTGGTAGATGACGCCGAACGAAAACAGTACACGGCGTTCGGCCATGCGCTTGTAGTTGTGTATGCGGCTATTCAGCAGATCGGCGTTGGAGAACACAATCTGTTCGCCGGACAGGCTGCGCAGGCGCGTGGTCTTGAGGCCGATGTACTCGACCGTGCCCAGCTGATCACCGACCACGATGAAATCGCCGATCACGAACGGCTTGTCCAGCGCGATGGAGATGGAGGCAAACAGGTCGCCGAGTATGTTTTGCGCGGCGAGCGCCACCGCCAGGCCGCCGATGCCGAGGCCGGTGAGCAGGGCGGTGATGTTGAAACCGAGGTTGTCGAGCGCGAGCAGCAGCGCAAACGACCACAAGCCAAGACGCGCCAGGAAGCCGAGCACGCCCACGGTTGAGGCGCTGGCGGCGTCTTCGGTTCGCTTGACGTGCAGCGTGTGTCGCATCCAGCTCTCGACGAAACGGTGCCCCCAGATGGCGGACTGCAGCAGCAGGGCGATCACCGCGAGTTGCGCGACCAGGCGCTCGGCGCGCTCCGGCAGCGTGAGCACCTGCACGGCCGCGTACAGCGCCAGCGGCACGAGCAGCAACAGCCAGGTGGCAGCGAGGGCATCGGCCACAAAGTCATCCAGCGGGGTGGCTGTATTGCGCGCGTAAGCGGCAAGACGCCGGATCACGATCCGTTTCAGCAGCAGAAAGGCGGTGAATATGCCGAGTGCGATAGCGAGGGCGCTGACCCAGTTCGTGAATGTGTTGGCCAGCAGGATCTTCTCAAGCGCTTGCATGACGGTTCTCCCGTACTCGCGACCAGCGTTGCAGGAACTCGAGCAGTTCCTCTGGTGGCGTCAACCAGAATGCTGCATCGGTCGCGCGCAACTCGGTGCGTACCAGCACACCGAGGTCGGTGTCGGCCAGTGCCCGGAATGCATCTTCGTCGGTCACATCGTCGCCCAGGTAGGCCAGCAGCGCATCCGGCATCTCGGCACGGATTATCCGGACCACGTCACCCTTGTGGCGCCCCGGCACGCGCAATTCGATGCCACCGTTGAAATGGTGCAGCTCGAGGCCGGTGTCGCGCGCCTGCAGCGCCCAGTTCTCGGTCACGATGTTGCCAATGTCGGCCGCGGCGGCTGCATCCAGGCCGCGCCAGTGAATGGCCAGGCAGGCAGGCTTTAGCTCGCTGCGCCCGCCGCGTGCATGAATTTTTTCGATCCAGCTGTCAGCCTGCACCAGACCCTGAAGGGCGCGTTCCGCGGGCCGCGCCATTTCGATCCGGCCGTCCGGGAAGCGCCGCTCCCAGCCGTGCGAGCCCCAGATCTCCGGAATCTGCCTGAGGCCAAGCAGTGGCAACAAGTCGCGTGTCCAGCGGCCGCTGACGAGCACGACGCGCGTGTCCTGCTGTGCCATGAGCGCATCGAGCGCCTCGCACACGCCGGGGTATGGCAAGGCATCCTGCGGGTCGACGCGGAACGGCGCCAGCGTGCCGTCGTAGTCGAGCAGCAGCGCGGCACGCGGAGCTAGGGCAAGTGCTTCGAAGAACAGATCAGGATCGCCCGTGGGACGCAGAATTTGCATGCGCGCCACTAAACCGGGTGGATCCGTTCTTGCGCACCGTGCAGCAGGCCGTCCTGGAAACTGTCGTCAACAACAACCATGCGGAGACCGACCAGGTGATCGCGCAGGTTCTGCGTGCGCAGGCCATTGGCGATCGCAGCGAGTGCGCAATTCTCGAGAACAAAAACGGAAACATCCTGAAGTTCAGTCATCGTGGCTGCTCAGTCAGTGTGAGTGAACAGCGCGCCACGCAATAATTCGCGCCACGCGCAGCACGTGAACTCCGCTACTGGCAGTGTTCGCGCGCGCGTTGTCCCGTGCGGGACGG
>Ga0105107_10000611_pt1 | contig 22943 bp, 19 predicted proteins | sample PPLLaktember2015_6_FD_79335 | JGI IMG/M metagenome (GOLD analysis project Ga0105107, IMG submission 79335) | Freshwater sediment microbial communities from Prairie Pothole Lake near Jamestown, North Dakota, USA - PPLs Lake P8 Core (1) Depth... | ecosystem: Environmental > Aquatic > Freshwater >... | reverse complement strand
GATCGAGGACCCGATCGAGTTCGTGCACCCGCGCAAGAACTGCCTGATCAGCCAGCGCGAGGTCGGCGTCCACGCCGAGTCCTTCTCCTCGGCCCTGCTCTCCGCCCTGCGCGAGGATCCGGACGTGATCCTGGTCGGCGAGCTGCGTGACCTCGAGACCATCTCGACGGCGATCACCGCCGCGGAGATGGGCATCCTCGTCATGGCGACGCTGCACACGAACGGAGCGGCCGCGACCGTGGACCGCATCGTGAACGCCTTTCCGGCCGACAAGCAGAACCACGTGCGCACCATGCTGTCGACCTCCTTGCGCGGCGTCGTCTCGCAGCAGCTCGTCACCCGCAAGGGTTCGCCCGGGCGGGTGGCCGCGCTCGAGGTGCTGATCAACACGCCGGCGGCCGCCAACCTGATCCGGCAGGGGAAGATCGACCAGCTTGAATCCACCATGCAGTCCGGCTCCGCCGCCGGCATGCGCACGATGGACTCGGCGATCGACCAGCTCCTCGAGCAGGGGCTCATCAGCGGCCGCTCGGCGTACGAAAAAGCCATCAACAAGGCCAAGTTCGAGCCGATCCGCGAGCAGGACTGAACCGGGGATGAGCCGCCGCATCCTGGTCACCAGCGCCCTGCCCTACGCGAACGGGCCGATCCACCTCGGGCACATGACCGAGGCGGTCCAGTGCGACATCTGGGTGCGGGCGATGAAGCTCGCCGGCCACCAGGTCATCTACGTCTGCGCCGACGACACGCACGGCACGCCGGTGATGCTGAAGGCGAAGGCCGAGGGCGTGACGCCCGAGGAACTGATCCGCCGCGTCGGCGAGGGCCACCGGGCCGACTTCGCGGACTTCGGCATCCAGTTCGACAATTTCCACACGACGCACTCGGAGGAAAACCGCCGGTTGACCGAGCGGATCTATCGCGCGCTGCTCGCCGCGGGCCACATCGCGCGCCGGAGCGTCCGGCAGGCCTACGATGAAGAAGCCCGGATGTTCCTGCCCGACCGTTACGTCCGGGGGACCTGCCCGCGCTGCAGCACGCCGGACCAGTACGGCGACAGCTGCGAGAATTGCGGCGCCACCTACTCGCCCTCCGATCTGGTCAATCCGGTGTCCGTCGTCTCGGGCACCCGCCCGGTGGAGCGCGAGTCCGAGCACATCTTCTTCCGGCTCGGCAACTTCGAGGGCATGCTGCGCAAGTGGACCCGCTCCGGCACGCTGCAGGCGGCGGTCGCCAACAAGCTCGACGAGTGGTTCGACGCAGGGCTGCGCGACTGGGACGTCTCGCGCGACGCGCCCTACTTCGGCTTCGAAATCCCGGACGCGCCCGGCAAGTACTTCTACGTCTGGCTCGACGCGCCGGTCGGCTACATGGCCAGCTTCGAGAATCATTGCCAGCGGCACGCCCTCGATTTCGAGGACTGGTGGAAGCCGGACAGCACGGCGGAGCTGCGGCACTTCATCGGCAAGGACATCCTGTACTTTCACGCGCTCTTCTGGCCGGCGACGCTCGAGGGCGCGGGATTCCGCAAGCCGACCTCGGTGCACGCGCACGGCTTCCTGACGGTCAACGGCGAGAAGATGTCGAAGTCGCGCGGGACCTTCGTGACCGCGCGCCGCTACCTGGACCACCTGCCGCCGGAGTATTTCCGCTACTTCCTCGCGGCCAAGCTCGGGCCGGGCATCGACGACATCGACATGAACTTCGAGGAGTTCGCGACGCGGATCAACTCGGACCTGGTCGGCAAGCTGGTCAATATCGCCAGCCGCTGCGCCGGCTTCATCCACCGCGGCCACGACGGCCGGCTCGCCGCCGCGTTGCCGGAGCCGGCGCTGTACCGCGAGTTCACGGACGCCGGTATCGGCATCCTGGAAGCCTGGGAGTCGATGGAGTACGCGGCCGCCGTGCGCGAGATCATGGCGCTCGCTGACCGCGCGAACCTCTACATCGACCGCCAGAAGCCCTGGCTCGCGGCCAAGGACCCGGCGCGTGCGGCCGAGGTTCAGGCCGTCTGCACGCAAGGCCTCAATTTATTCCGCGTACTCATGACTTACCTTAAGCCCGTCCTGCCCCTGATGGCCGGTCAGGCCGAGGCCTTCCTCGGCGCAAACGTAAAGCACTGGCGGGACGTCGAGCAGCCGCTGCTCGGCACCGCCATCAACGAATACCAGCCGCTCGCGACCCGCGTGGACGCGGCGGCCGTGCAGAAAATCGTGGAGACGCCCATGACCCCGACCGACTCTGCTACGACCGCGGCGCCCGCGCCGACCGCAAAGCCCGCCGAGATCACGCCGGAGGACTTCGCGAAGATCGACCTCAGGGTCGCGCGCGTCGAGACCGCGGAATTCGTCGAGGGCGCGGACCGGCTGCTGAAGCTCGGCGTGGATCTCGGCGGCGAGCGCCGCATGGTCTTCGCGGGCATCCGCGGCGCCTACGAGCCGGCCCAGCTCGTGGGCCGCCACGTGGTCATCGTCGCCAACCTAAAGCCGAAAAAGATGCGATTCGGGACCTCCGAGGGCATGGCGCTCGCCGCCTCCGGCGATACGGGGCTGTACCTGCTCTCGCCGGATGCCGGCGCCACGGCCGGCATGAAGGTGAGTTGAGGGCCGACTTGTCCGCCGCGGACACGCTCGCCGCGCGCATCGACGCGCTGCTGCCCCAGACCCAGTGCCGGCGCTGCGGGTTCGACGCCTGTCGCCCGTACGCACTGGCGCTCGCCCGCGGCGAGACGGCGCTCAACCGCTGCCCGCCGGGTGGCAGTGCGCTGATCGGCGAGCTGGCAACGTTGCTTGGCCGGCCCGTCCTGCCGCTCGATCCCGAATGCGGCGCCGAGGGGCCGCCGCGCGTCGCCTGGATCGACGAGCCCGCCTGCATCGGCTGTGCGCGCTGCCTCGACCCCTGCCCGACGGACGCGATACTGGGCGCGCGCAGGCGCATGCACACCGTCATCGCCGCGGATTGCAGCGGCTGCGAGCTCTGCGTCCCGGCCTGCCCCGTCGACTGCATCCGCATGGTGCCCGCGCCGGAATCCACGGCCGGGATCGCCGCGCATTTCCGCAGGCTCTACGAGCGGCGAGCCGCGCGGCTCGCGCAGGCCGATGGCCGCTAAGGGCCGCCCGGCACGCAGGACGAAGCGGCTCGACCCCGCCGCCGTGTGCGCTCTCTACGCGCGCCTGCGCGCGCACATTCCAGCGCCCCGCACCGAGCTCACCTACCGCTCGCCCTACCAGCTCCTGGTGGCGGTGATCCTTTCGGCGCAGGCGACCGACAAGAGCGTGAACCTCGCAACCGCGCGCCTGTTCCCGGTGGCGGGCACGCCAGAGGCCATCGTCGCGCTCGGCGAGCGGCGGCTCGCTGCCCACATCCGCACGATCGGCCTCTGGCGCATGAAGGCGAAGAACGTCATCGCCGCCTCGAAGATGATCCTGGCCCTCCACGGGGGCGAGGTCCCGCGCGAGCGCGCGGCGCTCGAGGCGCTGCCCGGCGTCGGCCGCAAGACGGCGAACGTCGTGTTGAACACGGCGTTCGGCGAGCCGACGATCGCGGTGGACACGCACATTTTCCGGGTCGCGAACCGCACCGGTCTCGCGCCGGGACGCACGGTTCGCGAAGTGGAAGACCGCCTGATCGAGGTGACGCCGGAGGAATTCCGGATGGATGCGCATCACTGGCTGATCCTGCACGGGCGCTACACATGCACGGCGCGCAGGCCCCGCTGCCCGCAGTGCCCGGTCCGGGACATCTGCCTGTGGCCGGAGAAAACGAAAGCGGAAGCGGGCGTTACTTCTTCGGGATGAAGAGGTCGGTCAGGGTGCCTTCAAAGGCTTCTGCCGCGAAGGCCACCGTCTCGGAAAGCGTCGGGTGCGGATGCACGGTGAGCCCGATATCCCCGGCCGTCGCGCCCATTTCGATCGCGAGCGCAACCTCGGAGATCAGTTCACCCGCGTTGGTGCCGACGATGCCGCCGCCGATCACGCGGTGCGTCTCCGGGTCGAACAGCAGCTTGGTGAAGCCCTCTTCGCGGTTGAGGGCGAGCGAGCGGCCGCTCGCCATCCACGGGAACATGCCTTTCTCCAGCTTGCGCCCGGCAGCCTTAGCTTCGGTCTCCGTCACTCCGACCCAGGCGACCTCGGGATCCGTGTAAGCGACCGAGGGAATCACCCGCGCGTCGAAGGCGCTCTTCTGGCCGGCGGCGACCTCGGCCGCGACCTTGCCCTCGTGCGTCGCCTTGTGGGCGAGCATCGGCTGGCCGACGATGTCGCCGATCGCGAAGATCCGCGGGACGTTCGTGCGCATCTGGCGGTCGACCGCGATGTAGCCGCGCGCGTCGACCGCGACGCCCGCCGCCGCGGCGCGAACGGTCTTTCCGTTCGGGACCCGGCCGACGGCGCACAGCACGCGGTCGAAGTCCTGGGGCGCCGGCGCACCCGGGCCCTCGAACGTCACCGTCAGGCCCTTCTCACCCGCTGCGACCCCGGTCACCTTCGTGCCAGTCAGGATCGCGGCATAACGCGCACGCAACCGCTTCTCGAGCGGTCGCACGAGGTCGCGGTCGCAGCCGGGCTTGAGCGTGTCGGTCAGCTCGACGACGCTGACCTCCGAGCCGAGCGCGTCGTACACGCAGGCCATCTCGAGGCCGATGATGCCCCCGCCGATCACGAGCAAGCGCTTCGGGATGTCTGCGAGGTCCAGTGCGCCGGTCGAATCCATCACGCGCGGATCGTCAGGCAGGCCAGGGATGAGCGCGGGTTCGGAGCCGGCCGCGATGATGCATTGCTCGAAGCCGACGACCTGCTTCCTGCCCTCGGCGTCCCGCACCTCCACGCGCTGCGGCGAGACGAATCGCGCCTGGCCGCGGATCACGGTCACCTTGCGCTGCTTGGCGAGGATCGTGAGGCCCGCGGTCAGCTTGCCGACGATCCGGTTCTTCCACTGCTTGAGCGCAGCGGCGTCGATTTCCGGCGCCTGGAACTTGATGCCATGCACCGACATCGACTCGGCTTCCTCGATCACGCGCGCAGCGTGCAGCAGGGCCTTCGACGGAATGCAGCCGACATTCAGGCAGACACCGCCGAGCTGGGGCCAGCGGTCCACCAGCGTCACCGAAAGGCCAAGGTCGGCCGCGCGGAAGGCGGCCGTGTAGCCGCCGGGACCGGCGCCGATCACCAGCAGCGATGTCGATAAGTCAGCGGCCGGTTCGTCCGCCGCTGCGGCGGGCTTTGCCGCGGCCGGCGCGGCCTGCTCGGGAGGCTTCGCCAGCACGACGGTCTCGCTGAGCGATGGGATCTTCACCGTGTCGCCGCCCTCCACGCTCACGAGGGCGATCAGCGAGTCCTTCGATACGCGCCCGCCTTTCTGTACCTTCAGCTCCTCGACCACGCCGGCCGCCGTTGCCGGCACGTCCATGGTCGCCTTGTCGGTCTCGAGGGTGATGAGCGGCGTCTCTGGCTCGACGCGGTCGCCCGGCTTGACCAGCACCTCGATGACTTCGACGTCCTTGAACTCGCCGAGATCCGGGACACGCTGCTCGACGATCCGGCTCAAGGCACCGCCTCGGTCAATGACTGGGGCGCGGCCAGCGCCTCCGCGAGCGCGACGACAAAGCGCACGGCCTCGGCACCGTCGATGACGCGGTGATCGTATGAAAGGGAGAGCGGCAGCATGAGACGCGGCTCGAACTTTCCGCCCTGCCAGACGGGCCGCTGCTGCGAGCGCGACACGCCGAGGATCGCGACTTCCGGCGCGTTGATGATCGGCGTGAAGGCGGTGCCGCCGATGCCGCCGAGGCTCGAGATCGTGAAGCAGCCGCCCTGCATCTCGGCAGCCGCCAGCTTTCCGGCGCGGGCCTTGCCTGCGAGCTCGCCGAGATCTCGCGCGAGCTCGTAGACGTCCTTGCGGCCGGCATCGCGGATCACGGGCACGACCAGGCCATTCGGCGTGTCAGCCGCGAAGCCGAGGTGCAGATACTTCTTGAACACCAGGCTCTGGCCGCTCGCGTCGAGCGAGGCGCAGAAGTTCGGGAACTGGCCGATGACCTTCGCGCAGGCGCGCGCGATGAAGGCGAGCGGGGTCAGCTTGATGCCGCGGCTCGCGGCACGGTCCTTGAGCGAAGCCCGGAGCTTCTCGAGCTCCGTGATGTCCGCCTCGTCGTGCTGCGTGACGTGCGGGATGTTGACCCAGGCGGCCTGCAGGCGCGCGCCCGAGATCTTCTGGATGCGGCCGAGCGGCTTGACCTCGACCGGACCGAAAGCCGCGAAGTCCACGTCGTGGACCTTCGGCAGCGCGGTGCCTGCGGCCGCGGCCTGCGGCGCAGGCGCGAGTGCCGGCATCGCGAGGGCCTTCTTCACGAAGGCCTTGACGTCTTCCTCGCTGATGCGGCCCTTGAAGCCCGATCCCGTGACCCGCGCAAGGTCGACGCCGAGTTCGCGCGCAAAGCGCCGCACGCCCGGGCTTGCATGCGCGGTGCCGAGGTCAGCAAGCGGCGCGGCTGGCGCGGTCATGCGGACGGTCGACTCCGGATTCGGGCCTGGCGCCGCAGCGGGCGCTGCAGGCGGCTGTGGCGCCTTGACGGCCTCGCCCTTTACCGCCGGGACTTCGGCCGCCGCATTGGCGCCTTCGACGACGACGATGGCGGAGCCCTTGGAAACGCGGTCGCCCTTGCGGACTGAAACCTCGGTGACGCGGCCGGCGGCGGTGGACGGCACGTCCATGGTCGCCTTGTCGGTCTCGAGCGTGATGAGCGGCGTTTCCAGGGCGACCGTGTCGCCCGCCTTCACCAGCACCTCGATGACCTCGACGTCGGCGAAGTCGCCGATGTCCGGCACGAGGACCGTGGTGCTGGATGCCACGCTCAGCTCTCCAGCGGCTCGGGCTTGGCGGGGTCGATGCCGAATTTCTTCATCGCCAGCGTGACGCTCGAGCGGTCGATGCGACCGTCGTCGGCGAGCGCCTTGAGGGCGGCCACGACGATCCAGCGCCGGTCAACCTCGAAGTGGCCGCGCAGCGCCTCGCGCGAGTCGCTGCGCCCGAAGCCGTCGGTGCCGAGGGCGACATAGCGCCCGGGCACCCACTGACGGATCTGGTCCGCGATGATCTTCATGTAGTCGGTGGCCGCGACGAACGGCCCCTGGCGGCCGGCGAGGCATTCCCGCACCCAGGGATCGCGCGGCTTGTCCGCGGGCTTCAGCATGGCGTCGCGCTCGGCCGAGAGCGCGTCGCGCCGCAGCTCGGAGAAGCTCGTGACGCTGAAGACGTCGGCCGGGATACCGAACTCGGATTCGAGCATCTCCGCCGCTGCGAGCGCCTCGCGCAGGATCGTGCCGGAGCCGAGCAGGGTCGCGCGCACCGCGCCGCGGTCGCCGATGTGCAGCAGGTACATGCCGCGCAGGATCCCCTGTTCCACGCCCTTCGGCATCGCCGGGTGGGCGTAGTTCTCGTTCATGACCGTGACGTAATAGAAGATCTTCTCCTGCTCCGCATACATGCGGCGCAGGCCGTCCTGCATGATCACGGCCAGCTCATAGGCGAAGCACGGGTCGTAGGCGATGCAGTTCGGGATCGTGGAGGCGAGCACGTGGCTGTGGCCGTCCTGGTGCTGCAGGCCCTCGCCCGCCAGCGTCGTGCGCCCCGCGGTCGCGCCGAGCAGGAAGCCGCGCGCCTGCATGTCCGCCGCCGCCCAGGCGAAGTCCCCGATGCGCTGGAAGCCGAACATCGAGTAGAAGATGTACATCGGAATCATGTTGATCCCGTGGTTCGCGTAGGCGGTCCCCGCGGCCATCCAGGAACAGAACGCGCCTGCCTCGTTGATGCCCTCCTCGAGGATCTGGCCCTTCCGGTCCTCGCGGTAGTACATGAGCTGGTCGGCGTCCTGCGGCGTGTAGAGCTGGCCCACCGAGGAGTAGATCCCGACCTGGCGGAACAGGCCCTCCATGCCGAAAGTCCGTGCCTCGTCGGGCACGATCGGCACGACGTGGGAGCCGAGGTTCTTGTCCTTCAGGAGCTGCGTCAGGATGCGCACGAAAGCCATGGTCGTCGAGATCTCGCGCCCCTCGCTGCCGTCGAGCAGGCTCTTGAAGGCCGCGAGCGGCGGCACGACCAGGGCGGGCGCCTGGTTGCGCCGCACGGGCAGCGAGCCCCCGAGCGACTTGCGGCGCGCTTTCAGATACTGCATCTCCGCACTGTCCTCCGCCGGCCGGAAGAACGGCAGCCGCGCGATCTCCTCGTCCGTGAGCGGGATGTTGAAGCGGTCGCGGAATGCCTTCAGCGCCTCGTCGTCCATCTTCTTCTGCTGGTGCGCGACGTTCAGGGCCTCGCCGGCCTTGCCCAGGCCGTAACCCTTGACGGTCTTGGCGAGGATCACGGTCGGCCGGCCCTTGTGAGAAACGGCCGCGGCGTAGGCGTTCCAGACCTTGAGCGAGTCGTGGCCGCCGCGGTTCAGGAGCGCGATCTCGTCGTCCGACATGTTGGCGACCAGTTCGAGGCACTCCGGGTACTTGCCGAAGAAGTGCTCGCGCGTGTAGGCGCCGCCCTTGGCCTTGAAGTTCTGGTATTCGCCGTCGACCGCCTCCTCCATGCGCCGGCGGAGCATGCCCGACGTGTCGCGCGCGAGCAGCGATTCCCAGCGATAGCCCCATATCACCTTGACCACGTTCCAGCCGGCGCCCAGGAAGGCGGCCTCGAGTTCCTGGATGATCTTGCCGTTTCCGCGCACCGGCCCGTCGAGGCGCTGCAGGTTGCAGTTGATCACGAACACCAGATTGTCGAGTTTCTCGCGCACCGGCAGCGTGAGCGCGCCCATCGACTCGGGTTCGTCCATCTCGCCGTCGCCGAGGAAGCACCAGACCTTCTGGTCCGAGGGCTCGACGAGCTCGCGGTGCTCGAGGTAGCGCACGAAGCGCGCCTGCATGATCGCCTGCAGCGGCCCGAGTCCCATCGACACGGTCGGGAACTGCCAGAAATCCGGCATCAGCCAGGGGTGCGGGTAGGATGACAGCCCCTTGCCGCCCACTTCCTGGCGGAAGTGCTTGAGTTGCTCCTCGGTCAGCCGACCCTCGAGCCAGGCACGCGCATAGATGCCGGGGGTCGAGTGACCCTGCATGAAGACCATGTCGCCGCGGTGATGTTCGGACGGCGCGCGCCAGAAGTGGTTGAAGCCGACTTCATAGAGCGTGGCCGAGGAGGCGTAAGTCGCGATGTGACCGCCGTACTCCGTGCTCACGCGGTTCGCGTGCACGACCATCGCGAGCGCATTCCAGCGGATCAGCGCCTCGATGCGCCGCTCGATCGCCCGGTCGCCCGGGTAGGGCTTCTCACGCGAAACGTGGATCGTGTTGAGGTAGGCGGTGTTCGGCTTGAACGGCAGCCAGGTGCCCGAGCGGCGCGCGTGGTCGATCAGGCGGTCGAGCAGGAAGTGAGCGCGGGCCGGGCCGTGCACCTTCAGCACCGAGTCGATGGACTCGAGCCAGTCCCGAGTCTCGAGCGGATCGACGTCGTGGGTGTCAGGGCCGTCAGCCATCAGGAGCTCCGGATTCATTCCCATGCCGGCGGCAGGCCCGATATGATCCGGTCTGCGCGGCCCGCGGGTCAAGATTGTATCCCTCCTTGTCGAGCACCACTCCCACACTGTCGATCGCCAGGCCCGACGACTGGCACCTGCACCTGCGGGACGGCCCCGAGCTCGCTTCGGTGCTGCCGCACACCGTGCGCGCCTTCGCGCGCGCGGTCGTGATGCCGAACCTGAAGCCGCCCGTCGCAACCGTGGCCGACGCTGCCCGCTACCGCGACCGCATCCGCGCCGCGCTGCCGCCCGGCAGCGACTTCGAGCCGCTCATGACGCTCTACCTGACCGACGCGACGGCCGCCGCGGAGATCGACCGCGCCGCGGACAGCGGTTTCGTCGTCGGCGTGAAGTGTTACCCTGCCGGTGCGACCACCCAGTCCGACGCGGGCGTCACCTCGCTTGGCCGCTGCGCGGCGGCAATCGCGCGCATGGAGGAGCGCGACGTCGTGCTGCAGGTGCACGGCGAGGCGACGGGCGACGATGTCGATCCCTACGACCGCGAGAGCGTCTACATCGAACGCGAGCTCGCCCCTCTGGTTGCCCGCCATCCCGGGCTTCGCGTCGTGCTCGAGCACGTCACGACCCGCGCCGGCGTCGAGTTCGTGCAGAGCGCCGGCGGACGGGTGGCCGCGACGATCACGCCCCAGCACCTGCTCTACAACCGCGGCGCGATGTTCCGCGGGGGCCTGCGCCCGCACCTCTACTGCCTGCCGGTCCTGAAGCGCGAGCGCGACCGCGAATCGCTGCTCGAGGCCGCCACCTCGGACGACGCGCGGTTTTTCCTCGGCACGGACAGCGCCCCGCACGCGAAGGACGCGAAGGAGTCCGCCTGCGGCTGCGCGGGCATCTTCTCCGCGCCGGCCGCGATCGAGCTGTACGCGCGCGCATTCGAACAGGCGGGGCGCCTCGCGGCGCTCGAGGCCTTTTCCAGTTTCAACGGCGCCGACTTCTACCGCCTGCCGCGCAACCGCGGCACGGTCACGCTCGAGCGCCGGCCCTGGACAGTGCCGGCGAGCCTGGCATTCGCGGCGGGCGCGATCGTGCCGATGTGCGCGGGCGAGACCCTGGAGTGGAAGTTGCGCGAATCGGCCGTGGCGGCATGAGCGACGACATACCCGAGATGCGCGACCGCTTCCGCGGCTTCTTGCCGGTCGTGGTTGACGTCGAGACCGGCGGATTCATTGCGGCGACGGACGCGCTGCTCGAGATCGCCGCGGTGATGATCGAGATCGACGCAGCGGGCCGCCTGGTCCGGGGGGCGACGCATCGCCAGCACGTGCGGCCTTTCGAGGGCGGTCGGCTCGACCCCGCCTCGCTCGCCGTCAACGGGATCGACCCCTGGCATCCGCTGCGCATCGCCGCGACCGAGAGCGACGCGCTCGGCGCGATCTTCGGCGAGGTGCGCCGCGCCGTGCGCGAGCAGCAATGCACGCGCGCGATCCTGGTCGGGCACAATGCCTCCTTCGACCTGGGGTTCGTGAACGCGGCGGTCGCGCGCGCGGGGATCCGGCGCAACCCCTTCCACCCGTTCTCCTGCTTCGACACCGCGACGCTCGCCGGCGTGGCTTTCGGCCAGACGGTGCTGTCGCGGGCGTCGCTGGCGGCCGGGCTCGGATGGGACGCTGAGGAAGCCCATTCCGCGGTCTACGACGCGGAGCGGACGGCCGACCTCTTCTGCGTGGTCTGCAACCAGTTCCGCGCACTGTACCAGGCGGCGACCGAGCGGCTCGCTGCGGCGCCGCCGTCCGTCGCGGAGCCGCCGAACCCGCTGCTGGAGCCGGAACCCGAGTGAACCGAAGGGGACGCGCACCTTCATATTCGCGCGGTACGTCATCCGTCGAGCCATGTGTCAGCCGAATATGAAGGTGCGCGTCCCCTTCGGTTCTAGGCGATCGCGCCGGCTTCCTGCAGCAGCGACTTCAACTCGCCGGAGCGGTACATCTCGATCACGATGTCGCAGCCGCCGACCAGCTCGCCCTTGACGTAGAGCTGCGGGTAAGTCGGCCAGTTCGAATAGGCTTTGAGCGCCTCGCGCAGCTCCGGCTCCTCGAAGATGTTGACATGGCGGTAATCCGCCTTCAGCGCGCGCAGCGCGCCCGCGGTCTGCGCGGAGAAGCCGCACTGCGGGAAGTCCGGCGTGCCCTTCATGAACAACACGACCGGGGCGGCATCGAGGTGCTCCCGGATCTTCACGGTCGTCGCTTCGTCGATCATCGGTTTCCATGCTCCTTTTCCGACGCCACCCGGCGCGCGTCGGCACGCGCCACCGCCGCCCATTGATCCGCGGGCGCCATCCGCGTCCAGCCCGCGATCTCTTCGAGCGTCCGGAAGCAGCCGAGGCAGACGCCCCGCTCGTCCAGCGTACAGATGTTGAGACAGGGAGAACCCGGGCCGCGTTCAACCATAGCAGGGTGACGCTAACACATTGAATTATGGAGTGCCGTGGCCTATTCTTCAATGCATCCAGGGGAGACATGCCATGAATCCGCTCTTGAGCGTCAAGGGTTCACTCATCACCGGTTTCGTCATCGCGATCCTGTTCGCGGTGTTCGCGGTCGACGGCGGCTGGAACGAACTCGGCCTCGCCCGCTGGCTGCACATCATCGCGGGCATCACCTGGATCGGCCTGCTCTACTACTTCAACGCCGTGCAGGTGCCGGCACTCGCGGAAGCGGCGGCCGACAAGGGCGGGCCGGGCGGCGCGGGTATCGCCAAGTACGTCGCGCCGCGCGCGCTGCTGTGGTTCCGCTGGGCGGCGGTCGTGACCTGGTTCACCGGCGCCTGGTACCTGCTGCGCGCCGGCACTTTCGTCGCGGCCTTTACGCTCGGGCTCGGCGGCGAGGCGTTCAACAGCTACGGTTTCGTGATCGGCACCGGCATGTGGCTCGGCACGATCATGCTGTTCAACGTCTGGGTGCTGATCTGGCCGAACCAGAAGAAGATCCTGGGCATCGTCCCGGCGACCGACGAGCAGAAGGCCGCCGCGCGCAAGTCGGCGCTGTACGCCTCGCGCATCAACTTCATACTTTCGATCCCGATGCTGCTGTGCATGGGCGGCGCCACGCACGGTTTGCCCTTCTAGGGAACCCTTTCGACGCAGGACACGCCTGGCGTGTCCATCCCGCTCATCGTCTCCCCCTCGGGGCGGCGCAGGCCATACAGCAGCTCCGTGCGCGCCTCGATGCTGCCGAGCAGTGCGTGACCGAGCGTGAGCGCTTCCCGCCCGGCGCGCTCGCTGTAGTCCGTGAGGTACTCGAGCGCCAGCTCGTGCTTGCCCGCGGCAAACAGCGCTTCGCTGGTCGCGGCGACGGCGTCCTGCTCGGCGATCAGCCGGTTCTCGAACGCGGTGAGCGCCTCCGTCACCTCAGGCAGGAAGCGTCGCGGGTGATCGCAGGTGTAGTACATCAGGCGCTTGAACAGCAGGCCGGCGAACTCGGTCGCCTCCTGGATCTGCCAGTCGCGGGTCAGGAACGCGCTGGCCTCGCCCTTGGTGAGGTAGCGGTGCTTGCCGAACTGCGGCGCAATGCGCTGGACGCCGACGCGATAGGGAATGAACGGCGACGTCACCGAACCGGTCGGCGCAACCCACAGCAGGTTCATCTCCGGGCGGCCGCGGTCGTAGAGCTGCGCCACCTGGCCGTAGCCGGTCGTATCCTTGGAGATGCGCGGGTCGCGTACCGCGTCCATCATCCGGCGCAGATCGATCGGCGCCGCGTCGCGCAATTCCTGCTCCATGGCGGCGCGCGGGTACCTCGCCTCGCCCACCGAATACACTTCATTGACGTCGAAGGGCCGGCCGGCGGCCGGATCGTACCAGCCCTGCTCCACGGCAAAGCTGATGAAGTTACTCGAACCCATGAAGTCATCGCGCGCGTGGAAATCGAGCGGGATCTCGCCGATGTACCCGGGGTAGGACATCCGCACCTCGTCCGGCCCGAGGCGCTCGGCGATCCACAGACCCTTGCCGCCGGCAAACTCGATCAGCACCCAACCCTCGTTCTGGTCCGCGAACATGTGCGAGTTGCCGCCGTACGTGGAGTACCCGTGGGTGTCGATCAGCGCGCCGATGATCTCCACCGCCTCGCGCGCGCTGCGCGCACGCTGCATCGCGATGCGCGAGAGGTCGCTGTACTGGGGGCCGCTCTGCGGGTTCGGCGTCATCGCGACGAGTTCCGGACGCGAGGGTGACCACACGTCGCGCGCGGCGACGTTGTGCTCGTTCAGCCCGCCGTTGGTTAGCGGCGCCGGGAAGCCCTTGTAGTCTGAATAGTTCATCGTGAGGAAGCGAGACGTCCGCCGTGCCTGCGGGATCTCGATCATGCGCCCGGGAAATTCGGCCTCGGCGGTTACCCCCACCGCGAAGGTCGCCCCTTCGGGGTGCTCGGCTCCCGGAACGATCTCCAGCCAGTGGCTCGACACTTCGTCGCCGGAGCCCCCGATTAGCACGCTGCCGTCCTTGGTCAGGTTCTTGCCGACATAGATCGCGTAGCTGCCGAATGCGGGCAGGCAGACGCAGCACAGAGCCACCAGGCCAGCGGCGGGAATGACACGAGACCACGGGGACTTCAGCATTGAACCTCCTGGAACCGGCAGTCCGGCAGGGATTGCATGATGTTGCAGGGTGAATAGTACGCGCGCACGCTGTTGCGGCTGCTTCGGAATTAGAATCCCTGAACTACCTGGCGATGAGCGGTGAAAACCACGCCTGCCAAGTCCCTGCCGGAGGCCCGCCCGTTCGTCGTGCCTTGCGCCATGCTCACGCTGGACGCGCCCCGGCGCTGGCTCCGCCTGGGCTGGCAGGACGTCCGTCGGGCGCCGGGCTTGACCCTTTCGTTCGGCCTGCTGATCGTAGTGGTCAGCGTTCTCGTGGCGGCGCTGGCCTGGACCCTCGGTCGCTTCGCCCTGCTGGCTACGCTGCTGTCCGGCTTCGTCTTTGTCGCGCCGCTGATCGGCGTTGGCCTGTACTGCGTCAGTCGTGACCTCGCTGCCGGTCGCCGACCGGCCTTGGCCCGTTGCCTTTCGCTGGCGCGCCGGGTCGTCGGTCAGGCCGCGGTGTTTGCCCTGTGCCAGCTGGTGATCGTGCTGCTGTGGTCGCGCGCGGGCATGATGGTCAACGCATTCGTCCCTCTGGTCGACGGGAATGCAGGGACGCTGCTCGAGTTTCTGCTCATCGGTTCGGCTGTGGGTTCGATCTTCGCCGCGATCACTTTCGCCGTGGCGGCTTTCTCGCTGCCAATGATTGCCGATCGCGACGTCGACATGGTCACGGCATGCGTTTCCAGTATCCGGGCCGTGCTTAGCAACAAGCGCGTCATGCTGCTCTGGGCAGCCCTGATCGTGCTGCTGACCGCGGCCGGCCTGGCCACGGCGTTCCTTGGCCTGGCCATCATCATGCCCTGGCTGGCCTATGCCGCCTGGCACGCCTATCGCGAGACGCTCGACGCCTCGGGCTGGCCCGCGCTGGAGTGACTGGATCGATGCTTACTCGTAGAGGCAGCGCCCGCGCGACCGTTCTTCACTTCAGCAGACGATAGTCGCCCAGGCGGAACCACTTGCGGGAAAGGATGAACCCGGTTACCGGTTCCGGGGAGAGACTGGTGACCTCTTCAGTCATGTTCTTCCTGTAAAAGGCGGTGCAGGTGGCGTTCTGCCAGACCGTCTTTTGCATCTTTCTTCTCATGTCGGCGACGTATGAATCCTGAAGGTCGCGTCTGGCATCGATGGCCTTGATGCTCTTGTCCCGTTTCACGGCGCAAATGGCCTGGACGATGTAATCGGTCGCCGCCTCCATATAGGAAATCTGCGAGCTGTGTCCGGTGCCGGTGTTCGGACCATTCACCTTGAAATAGTTGGGGTAACCGGAAACGGTGATGCCCTTGTAAGAGACCGCCTCTCTTTCCCATTCGCTGTTGAGGTTTCGGCCACCCAGCCCGTGCACCTGAAAAGTCAGCGCCTTCTTCATGTTCGAATAGGCGAAGTATCCAGTGGCGTAGACGATGACGTCCAGCGGGATATCCTTGCCATCCTTCGTCCTGATGCCCTGGGGCGTGATGCACTCGATCCCGCTGATATCCACGTCGACATTGTCGAGGGACAGCGCCGGGAGATAGGTGTTGGTCGGTATGACCCGACGGCAGCCCAACTCGTAGTCGGGCATCATGTGCTGCCGCAGTTTGTCGTCGTTGATATACGTTTCCAGGTGCTTCTTCAGTCTTCTCCGGTAGTAGTCCTTCATCAGCCGACTGATTCCCGAGATACCCGGGTAGCGGCGGAAGGCGATGAACCTGACGTCATAGAAAGCAAAGACGAGCAAACGGTTGATGTGCCGTATGCCCGGCAGCGTTCGAACGAGACGCTCAACGGCACCGTAATGCCGGTCTGAGCGCGGAAGAATCCACTGCGCCTTGCCCATGAACAGGGTCAAACGGGATACCTTGCCGGCAATGGCCGGAACGATCTGGGCTGCCGAACAGCCCGAGCCGATCACTCCGACACGTTTTCCTTCATAGGCGACCGAGTGATCCCAGTGCCCGGAGTGGAATATCGGTCCTTTGAAGGTTTCCGCACCCTTGATTCCGGGAATGTGCGGGTTCGCCAGCACCCCGCTGGTGTCGATCAGGAAGCGTGCGCTGTACCGCTCGCCTGACCCGGTCTCCACGTGCCACAGGAGCTCGTGCTCGTCAAAAGCGATCCTGGTCACCGTCTGGTTCGTACGGGCATGCTTTCGCAAGCCGAACTTGTCGATGATATGGCGCGTATAGGCGAGCAATTCGCTTTGCGGCGCAAAGGATTTCTTGAACGGATAGGGTATGAACGAGATGCAATAAAGGCTGGTTGGAACGTCCACCTCTGCGCCGGGATAGGAGTTGACCTGCCAGGTGCCGCCCAACTCGGAACTTCTTTCCAGCAGGACAAAGTCGTTGCATCGATTTTTCTGCAATCGGACGGCCGCCAGCAGCCCGGAGAATCCGGTCCCGATGATCACCGTCTCGACCTGTCGGGGCTGCATCGAGGTCCCGGCGTGCGCCGAGCTCGCCATGTTCACCCGCGGGGATTTCCTTCGCTCAGTTGCCGGACTTCGCGGTCAATCGGGAGTTCAGCGCGGCGATCTCGGCGCGTCGGCCGCGGTCTGCCGATTCGCGGCCCGGCCGGTCCGGCGCCTTGGCCGCGCGGTCGAGGTAGGCGATGGCCTCGTTGCCGCGCCCCTCGTCGAGCAGGAACTCCGCATAGAAGTAGTTCGGGTCGATGCCCTGAGGATTGAGTTCAAGCGCCCGCTTGAGCAGCTTCTCGGCCTTCTCATCGTCACCGAAGCCAACCGGGAAGCCAGGCACCTTCGCGTAGAGCGTGCCGAGGCTGGTGTACGCCGAGCCGTCGAGCGCCTTGGGATCGAGCTTGATGGAGGCTTCGAGAGACGCGCGCGCGTCCTTGGCGAGCCCGAGCGCGCCGAGCCCGCCCTTTGCGCCGGCGTAGCTGCTCTCCACGATGCCCTTCCAGACCAGCGCCTCGGCACGGGCCGGGTTTTCCTTCGCGAAGCCGGCGGTCCGGTTCTTCAATTGTTCGAAGGCCGCCTCGCGCGCGTCGCCGTCGTCGAGTTCGTAGTTCACGTGCGCCCACTGTTGCTGGATCGAGAGCAGTTGCGTGTCGAAATCCGCCGGCGCGGCGCTCGCGGCGAATGCGCCCCTGGCCGCGAGGCACAGCGCGATCAGGGCGAATGCAGAACAGGGGCGGGACAGCGTGATGATCATCGGGAACCTCCAATCGGGACGGGTGTGCAGGATATTTCGACGGTCGGCCGCGCGGCGTCGTCGTCGGCGCGGACGCCTGCGGCAGCATGGCGCTTGATCGCGGGCAGTTGCTTGCGCAGCGCGCCATCGACGAGGCGCGGCAGCAGCGCATTCAGTTTCACGAACAGGCGCTCCGGCCAGCCAAGGGTGCAGTCCGCGAGCCCGCGCTCCAGGCGCTCGCGGATCCACGCGGCCACGGTCTCCGGCGCGTCGGTCGCGACGCCAAGGTCGAGGTTCAGCGCCTCGACCGCGCGCGAGTTGATCGCGGTGCGCGTGGCCCGCGGGGCCACGTGCAATACGCGAACGGCGCCGCCGCCGAGTTCCCGGCGCAGGGCCTCGGAGAAGCCGCGCAGGCCGAACTTTGCGGCCGAGTACGCCGCGTTGCCCGGATAGCCGATCGCGCCGAACACCGACCCGACGTTGACGATCGCGGCTTGCGGACGCTTTGAGAGCGTCGGCAGCAGTGCACGTACGAGCAGCATTGGCGCGAGCAGGTCGATGGCCAGTGTCTGTTCGATGCATTCAGGCGCCGCGTCGCCGTACAGTCCGAAGTGGCTGACGCCGGCGTTGTTGACCAGCACGTCGATGCCGCCGTTCCAGGTGCTGGCGCATGCGACGAGACGCAAACGGTCGGCGGCTGAAGTCAGGTCAGCGACCAGCGTCCCGACGCGCGCGTCGTCGCCGCCGAGCGCACGGGCGGCGTCGGCGAGCGCGGTTGCGCTCCGTCCGGCCAGCAGCACGCTCGCACCGGCGTCCAGCAACTCCCGCGCGAGCGCACGGCCGATGCCGCCGGCGCCGCCGGTGATCAGTACTCGTGCCCCTTCGAGCCTCATGCCAGCCTCCGCGCCTGGACCCGCTCCTGCGCACCCGGCCGGGCGTCCAGCCCGCGGAACATCTCCGCATACAGCCAGAAGACGCCGCGTGCGCAGTCGACGATTGCCTCGCGGTCCGCCTCCAACTCGAGCCGGTCGAGGATCTTCGCCAGGTGCTCCACGTGTTCCAGGTCCAGTTCGCCGTGGCTGCGCAGGTAGGTGAAGGCATTTCCCGGCAGTCCAAGCGACTTCTGGAGGCGCTCTGCTGCGGTGAGCGCGAGTGCGACGCTGGTGCCTTCGAGCACGTGCACCATGCCGAAGAAGCCCACCGGGTTCCCGCGCTGCACGGTGTCGTAGGCGTAGGCGACCATCGCCGCGGTTGGCACGGCTGGCCGTGAGAGTCGGGCGCGCTCGGCGTCGCCGCCGGCATTCGCGATGTCGGCGAGGATCCACTGCTCGTGGCCGACTTCCTCGTTCACGTAATGGATGACTTCGCTGCGCAGCCAGTCGAGTCGCTCGGGCAGGCGCGCGCCGACCGCCATCAGCAGCGGCACCGTGTGACGCACGTGGTGGTAGGCCTGCGTCAGGAACTCGACGTAGATCGACCGGTCGAGGTCGCCGCGCAGGCTCCGCTGGATCACCGGCGCGGACACCAGCCAGGCGCGGTCGGCATCCGTTGCCGTCGCGAGTCGTTCGCTGAATCTCATGCATTCTCCATGGTCGTTTCGAGATCGGGTTGGGCAAGGTAGAGCGACTCGAGCCGGGCACCGTACTCGGCAAGGATCCGGGCGCGGCGCGGGCGACCGTTCGCGGTCAGCAGTCCGTTGGCGACCGAGAAAGGCTCTCGTGCAACCAGCCAGCGCCGCACCTGCGCGTAGTCAGGCAGGCGGAGGTTCGCGGACGCGACCGCCTCGGCGAAACCCGCGGGACCGCCGGTCCCAAGTCCGGGGCTGAGCACGGCCACCGGATAGGGCCGCGCTTCGCCAGACACCAGCGCCTGGGCGATGCGCGTGTCCTGGACGAGTTCGCGCTCCACCCACTCCGGCGAGACATTGCGGCCGAAGCTGCTGATGAACACGTTGCGCAGGCGGCCGCGTACGTGGACGTAGCCCTCGGCGTCGATCTCGCCGCGGTCGCCGGTCGCGTAGGTAGTGCTGCCTCCCGGGCGTTCGTCACCGAGATAGCCGAGCATCATCGGGCCGCTGACCAGGATCTGGCCCTCCGCGTCGAGCGTGACGCGCACGTGCGGCAACGCGCGGCCGACGCTGCCACGACGCCGCGCCGAGGGTGTGTTCAGGCACACGACCGAGGCGCACTCGCTGAGGCCGTAGCCCTCGAAGACCGGCAGCCCGACCGCCGCGGCGCGTTGCAGCAGTTCCGGCGCGACCGAGGCGCCCCCGACCGCGAGGAAACGCAGCGAGGCCGGGACCGGCCACCCGCGCTCCGCCGCAACCACGAGCACCTTGAGCAGCTCGGGCACCAGGATCAGGCTGCTCGGCCTGCTTTCGTCGATGCAGCGGATCAGCCGGCCGGTGTCCAGCGCACCGTGACTGATGCCCAGCGTCCTCAAACCAGGCAGCACCACGCGGGCGCCGGCCAGCAACGGCGCGTAGATTCCGCCAACGTTCTCGAGCAGGGTCGCGAGCGGCAGCACGCAGAGGTGACGTTCGATCGCAACCTCGCGCGTCGCTTCGGCCAGCGTCGCAGCGACGGTCTCCAGGTGCGCGCGGCCGAGGCACACGCCCCTGGCGGTGGCCGTGCTGCCGGAGGTGTAGGTAATCTTCGTGGTGCCGGCCGGCAGTGCCACGTCGGGCATGCGAAACACCGGGCGTCGCAGCAGCGTGAGTCCGCTGGCCGGCGCTCTGCCCGCGACGCGCCAGTCAGGCGAGAGCGCGAGGACAACTTCCGGTGCGTCGCAGAGCACCGCATCGACGCCCGCGTCGTCGAGGGCGTGGCGACTCTGCGGCGCCGTGAAATAGCAGGGCAACGGAATGCAGGGTATCCCTGCGAGATGCAATGCCAGATCGGCGAGCGCCCAGGGAATGCCGTTGTCGGCAACGATCGCACAACGCCGAACCGCTTCGGCGGCGAGCCACTCGCGTTCCGCGCGCAGGACCGCGCGCAATTGCCCGTAACTCAACGTGCTAACGCCGTCGTCGAGCGCGATGGCCTGTGCGTCGCGCGCGGCGAGGGCCGACTCGAGCAACTCAGGCATCGTGTTCGATCACAGTGCGAAAGCCTGGCAGTCGTAACCCGTCGCGCAGCCGGGCGGCGTGCACGCGTGGCTCCTGGGCGTAGTAGCTGCCCCATTGGTCCGGAGCCGTCGCGACCCGGGATTCGCAGGCCTCGGCCAGTTCGAAGTGCGGCGCATCGAGTTCGTCGAGCAGGCGTCGCACGGTGCGAGTCGCCGTGAATGCGATCCAGGCGTAGCCCCGTGCGGCCAGGTAGCCCGGCAGCACCGAGATCGCCAGCAAGCCGGCGCGACCGGTCGGGCAGGCAAGGTTGCCGATTTCGACGATGTCGCGGCGGGCAGGCGGCGGCGTGACCGCTCCGGCGGCGATTGCGCGCTCGATCGGCAGATCGAGGTACTGCTCGAGGTACAGCGGGCCCTCGGCGGCACAGCGCAACCCGATCACGCCCATTCTTTGACCACAGCGATCGTCGATGGACAGCAGCGTAGGCATGAAGCTCCGCACGTGGGCGCCGTGCGTGCGTTCGAAGCGGCGGCGGACGAAATCCTCGAGGTCGGAGCGGATCGGCGAATCCGGGCCGGCGGCGCGGACCCGCAGGCGCGGAAGCTGGGTATGGGTGCGCGGTGCCGCGTGCTCGGCAATGGGCTCGACTTGGGTCTGCATCGGGATGCTCCGGCGGCCGGTTCGCCGCGCGTCTCCCCGGTAAGACGTTCGGCCCGCCCCAAACCAATCGCAACCCCGGGTGCCGGGGCTCAATCCGGTCGCCTGACACTTCATTTGCGAATCCGTAGCAATTCCGTACGTCTTCGTGAGGATTCATGACCCATCCACCGGCTGTAGTCGTCGGCAAGGGAGGGAACGATCGCCTCTCCTATCAACGACCAGCAGGAGGACCCATGTCAGCTGCCATATACCGCCCCGCGGCGTTTCTGTTCAGCATTGCCAGCTACGGCGCGTTCCTGCTCGTATTCCTCTACCTGCTTGCCTTTCTCGGCAACCTGCAGGCAACGCCATTGGCCGACGCCTACCCATTGATCCGGAACTGGGTGCCCTACTCCGTCGATCTCGGGCGCGACATGGGATCGCCTGCAGCCGCCGTGCTCGTGAATCTCGCCCTGCTGCTGGCCTTTGGCCTGCAGCATTCCGTGATGGCGCGGCCCGGGTTCAAGCGTGTCTGGACCCGGGTCGTGCCGAAGGAAATGGAGCGGAGCCTGTACGTGCTGATCGCCAGCGCCGTGCTGGCGTTGCTGATGTGGCAGTGGCGCCCGGTCCCGACGCCCGTGCTCTGGCATGCGGACGCGGCCTGGAGCATTGCGCTGGCCTGGTCAGTCATGGGCCTTGGCGTCGCCGTGCTGCTGTGGGCGACATTCCTCATCAACCATTTCGAGTTGTTCGGCTTGCAGCAGGGTTGGGTCACATTGCGCGGCGGCGAACTCAAGGGACCCGCATTCGTGACACCTTACCTCTACAAGATCGTGCGCCATCCGCTGTATGTGGGATGGCTGCTGATCTTCTGGGGTGTCCCGACCATGACTGCAGGTCACCTGCTGTTCTCGACGGGAATGAGCGCCTACATCCTGCTGGCGATCCGCTTCGAGGAGCGCGACCTCGTGCAGCACATCGGCGAGCCCTACCGGCGCTATCGGGAGCAGGTCCCGGCGCTGGTCCCGCAGCCCGGTCGGCGCTACAGGGCTTAGCCGTCCTCGACCGCGCGGCGAAACCGGTCGTGGCAGGCCATGGCCTTGGCGCGGATTCGCTGGAACCCGGGGTCGCCGCGCAGCCCCTCCCAGACCGGATCGAGGTCGAGCGCAGGGTACGCGCAGAAGCCGCCGTCCACGGCGCGTTCGACCAGGCGCAGTGCCTCCTGTGGACGGCCGCAATAGGCCAGCATGGGGGCAACCGCGTAAGGGGCTTCCGGGTCCCCGCTGCGCTCCCAGTGCCGTACGAATTCGGCGACGGAATCGTCGAGCTCCGAGCCTCGCGCACCTTCGAGGCAAGGCTGCATGAGCCGCCGCGTCGCATCGTCCGCAGTCTGACGCGTGACGTGCAGTGCCCCCTTGCTGTCGTCGAGACGCAGGTAGTACAGCACCGTGCCCCAATTGACGAAGTAAGAGCCTTCGTCGAGGCTGAGGAATTCCAGGACGCGCGGGAGCTTTCCTGCGTACAGATAGGCATACGCGCAGGAGCGAACGCGCGGATTCCGGGGGTCGCGATCCAGCGCCAGCTCGCATTGGCGCTGGGACGCCTCCAGGAGTCCGCCGTACCGATAGACATAGGAAAGAGTGAAATGGGTATCGGCGCCGGGTCCGAAGTGCTCCAGCAGTCGGCGGGCTTCGTGGTAGGCGCCTTCGAGGTCTCCGGTTTCGGCGCGATGGGTCACGATGTTCCGGGCGGCCGGAATCAGGTCGGGGTCGAGTTCCAGTGCTCTGCGGTGCGCGGCGAGCGACTGCTGCCGCGCCAGCTCGGCGCCCGAACCGTAAGTGCCGTAATCGTAATAGCGAAGTCCGAGCGCATGCCAGGCGGGGGCGAAGCTCGGCTCCAGCGTCACGACCTCCTCCAGCATCTCGATGGCGCGCTCGGTGGGTTTCGGCTGCTG
>Ga0105107_10000609_pt1 | contig 22944 bp, 23 predicted proteins | sample PPLLaktember2015_6_FD_79335 | JGI IMG/M metagenome (GOLD analysis project Ga0105107, IMG submission 79335) | Freshwater sediment microbial communities from Prairie Pothole Lake near Jamestown, North Dakota, USA - PPLs Lake P8 Core (1) Depth... | ecosystem: Environmental > Aquatic > Freshwater >... | reverse complement strand
CCAGTTTGCGCCAGACCAGCAGGTTGCGCCGCCAGACCTGCGAGTAACGCAGGCTGAATTGTGTCAGTGTCCAGTTGCGGGGGGCCATGTCAGTCGCGCAGCTCGCGGCCGGTGAGCTTAAGGAACACGTCTTCCAGGCTGGCGCGGCGGTGCAGATAGCGCAGGTCGCCACGGTGATCGAGGTCGGCGATCAGCGGCGCCGGGTCGTGGGCGTAACAGAATATCGTCTCGCCGGTGGCTTCGCAGCGCTCCGCGTGGAAGCGGCCGAAGCGGCCTGCCCATTCCGACGCACCCTCGCCATAGACTTCCACCACCTGTGGCTCGATGTGCTGCGCGATCAACACCCGCGGTTCGCCTTCGGCAATGATCTTGCCATGATCCATGATGGCGATCCGGCTGCACAGTCGCTCCGCTTCTTCCATGAAATGCGTGGTCAGCAGCAGGGTTTTGCCGCGTTTCAGCAACTGACGCAGGCGTTCCCAGATCACATGGCGCGCCTGCGGATCCAGACCGGTCGTCGGTTCGTCGAGGAACACCAGCTCCGGGTCGTTGATCAGGGCGCGCGCCAGCGTCAGCCGCCGTTTCATGCCGCCCGACAGCGTCTGGATGCGCGCGTCGGCGCGGCTGGCCAGTCCGGCAAACTCGAGCAGGTCGGGAATGCGCGCGCGCAATTCGTGATCGGCAATGCCGAAATAGCGGCCGAAAATCAGCAGGTTTTCGCGTATCGTGAAATCCGGATCGAGGTTGTCGAACTGCGGTACCACACCGATGCGCAGCCGCGCCTCGCGCGCCCGTTGCGGCACGGGCTCCCCGAGTGCGGTGATGCTGCCGCTGTCGGGATCGGTCAGGCCGAGGCACAACCGCAGCGTGGTGGTCTTGCCGGCGCCGTTGGGACCGAGCAGACCGAAACATTCGCCGGGGCGCAGCACGAAATCCAGGCCGCAGACGACTTCATGGTCGCCGTAGGATTTGCGCAGCCCGGCGGCTGCCAGCGGCGCGGCGACGCTCATGCGCAGTGGCGCTGGACGATCTGCGCGAGCACATGCAGCCGGCCGTGGAAAAAATGCTCGCAGCCGGGCACCACGACCAGTGGCAGCTGCTGCGGCCGTGCCCAGTCGAGTACCGCGGCGAGTGGCACGACGTCATCATGTTCACCGTGGATCACCAGTGTATCGGGGGGGACGGTTGCCGCAGGAAAACGGTTGACGGCAGGCCCCACCAGCACCAGCCTTTCGGCCTTCAGCGACTGCGCGACGCGAGTCTGGACAAAGGCACCGAACGAGAATCCGGCCAGCAGCAGCGGCAGCGTGCCGAAACGCGCCCTCGCATACCGTGCCACGGCGAGGAGGTCTTCAGTCTCGCCGTTGCCGTGGTCGAAGGCGCCGGCGCTTGCGCCGACACCGCGGAAGTTCGGGCGGATCGCGACATAGCCGAGCCCGAACAGCGTTTTCGCCAGCGTAGTGACGACCTTGTTGTCCTTGGTGCCGCCCTGCACCGGATTGGGGTGCGCGATCAGCGCAATACCGCGTCGTGGCTCCCCGGGATCGTTGAGGTCGGTCTCCAGTGCACCGGCCGGGCCGTCGACGAGGACGCGTTGCAGCGTGGACGGTGACATCGGGCGGCGTTCAGTCACAGGCATCGGACGGAATGTGGCAGGTGAAAAGTGCAGAATGCAGATTGGCCGGTGTGGAGTTCTGAGCTGATGGTGATGACCCTGCAGTGCAGGCCTTCAACAATTCAGATCTTCAGACGTTCGACGACGCGGTCCTGTTGCAGGTGTTCGCTGATGATTTCGTCGATGTCTTCGCGGTCGACATAGGTATACCAGACGGCTTCGGGATAGACGACCAGCACCGGCCCTTCATCGCAGCGATCGAGGCAGCCGGCCTGGTTGATGCGTACCTTGCCGGTGCCGGCAAGCTTCAGCTCCTTGATCTTCTGCTTGGCATAGTCGCGCATTTCCTGCGCGCCGTGCGCGCAGCAACAGCGCGCGCCGCCTTCGCGCTGGTTGCAGCAGAAAAACACATGGTATTTGTAGTAACTCATGGGCCTTGGGAAAATGCGGCTTCAGTTTGCGGATCTTCGATGGTGCCGGCGATCAGTAAAGCGGATTATACCCGGCGCCTTCCCGGGTCAGCGCCGCGAGTATTTGCGCGCCGAGCCTCTGGCCCGCGAAACCGGATATTTGCGTGCATTGACCGCCATTTTGCGCTGCGCTGCGCGCAGTGGGTCAATGCCGAGCACGTCGGTCAGGCGCAGCAGATAAAGCAGCACATCGGCGACTTCCTCTTCGACCGCGTGACGGTCGCGTGCCCCGAGTTCGGTGCTCTGCGCAGGGGTCAGCCACTGGAAACATTCGAGCAACTCGGCAGCTTCGACGCTGAGTGCCATCACCAGGTTCTTCGGCGTGTGGAATTGCTGCCAGTCGCGCGCATCGGCAAAGCTGCGCAACTGGCGACGCAGACCGGCAAGCGTAGGGCGGGTGATGTGGCGGGTCATGGCGGGCATCCGGTGATGGTCAATAGCCGGCCTTGCGGCGGGCGGTCAGGCTGAACAATGCGCACAGCATGGCCAGGAACGGCCACAGGTCCGACAAGGCGCGGGTCATGCTGGCAAAGCTGAGGATATGGCTGGCGTGGCCCTGCAGCAGGTGGGGGGGCATTGGCCGATAAGGGTTCGCGGGGGTGATGTTGACCAGGATTACCGCGGCGGCCAGTGCCAGCAGGGCGACTGCTGCACGGCCGCGATGCGGCAGTCGGGTCAGCACCAGCAGCAGCACCAGCGCTGCGCCAAGTCCGATGCCGACACCCGGTGTCAGCCAGTTCCACGGATTTGGCGCACGCAGCACGAGCAGCGCCGCTGCTGCATTCAGCACACACGCGCCGGCGACGATCAGTGCCAGTGCGCGCCAATAGCCGGCAGCAGTATCGCGCGCGGCGCTCGCAAGCAGCAAACCAAGGCCGGCGGTATTGAGCATTACCACGCCCGCCTCCGCTGCCAGATAGGAGCCCGGCGTGTAGGCGATGAGTCCGGCCAGCTCCAGACTGCTGCGCAGGTCGCCGTTGCCGAATGCGACCAACGGCGTATGCAATTGGGCGATCAGCCACAGTCCGGCCAGGACCAGTACGGAATCACCACGCGCGCCGGTGACGAACCAGCGGCCGCGCAGCAACGCGAGTTCGGCACCGAGGCGCCGTCCCGGGGCGAACAGCGGCGCGATCAGCGCGCCGACAGCGCCACCGAAACTGTTGATCAGCAGATCGACATTCGATGCGATGCGTGCTGGGAGGTGCTGCTGTGCGGTTTCAAGGACCAGACTCAGTGCCACGCACGAAATTGCGGCCATCACGACGGCTATTCGCGTATTCCAGCGTACAGACCATGCCAGTGTCAGCAGAAAACCCAGCGGCACATAGGCCACAAAATTGAACAACACATCATCGATGGTGATCCAGCGCGGCCACGGTGCAAACAGAAAGTTGCCGAACTCGCCATGCAGGTCGCGCCAGTCAACGAAGGGCTGCAAGCTGGCGTAGATGATCACCAGAATGTAAGCTAGCGCGGCCATCCCGGCCAGCCTGAGGCTGCGCGGTGCGGATGGTGATCGAGAAGTGAACCGGGAATCCGATTGAGAGTCCAGCAGCATCCATGAAATTCTACGACATCTTTAACGGCGACGCTGACGGTATCTGCGCGCTGCATCAATTGCGGCTCGAGCAGCCGCAGGCAGCCGAACTGGTGACCGGCGTCAAACGTGACATCGTGCTGGTTGCGCGGGTCGATGCGCAGGCGGGCGACCAGCTGACCGTGCTCGACATTTCGTTGCGCAGTAATGCGGCGGCCGTGCAGCGCGCGCTGGATCGCGGCGCGCGGCTGCAGTATTTCGATCATCACGCTGCCGGTGATATTCCGCGGCATCCGCGGTTCGAGGCGCACATCGATACCGCGCCGGACGTCTGCACCAGCCTGCTGGTCGACCGCCATCTGGCGGGCAAGCACCGGTTGTGGGCAGTCGTTGCCGCGTTCGGTGACAACCTCGTCGCGTCCGCGGTGCGTGCCGCGCAGCCGCTGCAGCTTGACCATACCGAACTGGCGCGCCTGCACGAACTCGGCGAGGCGATCAATTACAATGCCTATGGCGAGACCGTCGAGGACCTGCATTACCACCCGGCGGACTTGTACCGGACGATGGCGCCGTATCGCGATCCGCGGCATTTCATTTTTGACGAACCGGTATTCGAGGTGCTGAAACAGGCAGGCGCCGAGGATCTGGCGCGTGCCGAGGATCTGTTGCCGGAATTTGCCACGGAGACGGCCGCGCTCTACGTCCTGCCCGACGCGGCATGGAGCCGGCGCGTGAACGGCGTGTTCGGCAACCGGCTGGCGCAGGCCGAGCCGCAACGCGCGCACGCCGTGCTGGTGGCCAAGCCGGGAGGTTATGTGGTCAGCGTGCGCGCGCCGCGCAACAAACCGGCGGGGGCCGACGTGCTGTGCCTGGCATTTGCGACCGGCGGCGGGCGCCAGGCTGCAGCGGGTATCAACCAGTTGCCGCAGGATGACCTGGCACGGTTTGTTGCCGCGTTTCGCAGCGCCTACAAATAACCAAATAAAAACAACAACTTATAGTGGTGCGTCGCGGGCGCTCCTGGCCGGGGTCGTGAGCCTGAGCAGGTCGAGTTCGATCAGCGCAAAAGCCGCGATCCACAACACCGCGTCGTAGCCGTCGAACCACTCACCGTGCGCCAGCCAGACCAGCGCGACCGCAGCGAGCGCCGCATACAGCGCGATGGACAGGGCCGTGACAGCCCTGCGGCAACGGGCGACGAGCGACGGCGCACGCACTTCCAGTTCAAGAACGGCGACGACGCCGATCCACAGCCAGGCGTTGGTCGCGTCCAGCCATTCTTCTTCGCGGACGAATGTCAGTGCCGCAATGGCGATTGCCGCGGCGGCAACCAGGCGCAACAGGCCCAGCGTCACCGCATTGCGCGCGGGGTGCGTCCAGCGCGGGCAGCGGGCTTCGATCTCGAATAGCACGAGCAGCGCAATCCACGCCAGCGCGTCGATGCCTTCGGCGGCGCGGCCAGCCGCCGCGTAAATGACCGCATTGATCGCCAGCAGCGCGAATATCGCCAGCCTGATGGACGTCACACGCGACTGCAGGTCAGACCGCTTTCGCGTGATGCCGGGGCTCGATGCCGTAGCGCTGTGGCAGCACCGAGCCCAGGGCCATGCCGCCCAGGCTGACCAGAAAACCGATGAACTGCGGCGGCCACAACTCGTCGATGGCGGCGAATTCGAGTGCGATCCAGCTGACGAGGCCGCCGATGATGGCGCAGACGGCCCCCTGCGTCGTGGCGCGTTTCCAGTAGAGGCCGGCTACCAGCGGGACGAAAGCGGCGACCAGGGTTACCTTGTAGGCATTCTCGACCATGCCGTGTATGGATTCATTGGTGTTTATCGCGTACAGCGTGACGAGCGTGGCAAAGCACACCACGACTGCACGGTTCAGCCACAGGAAGCGACGGTCGTTCATGTGTTTGAACAGGCCCTTCAACACGTTCTCGGAGATGGTCACCGACGGCGCGAGCAGTGTGCCACTGGCAGTGCTCATGATTACCGAGAGCAGTGCGCCAAAGAAGACGACCTGTGCCGCGAGCGGCAGATGTTCGAGGATCAGCGAGGGCAGGATGCGCTGCGAGTCGCTGTCGATCAGCCCGCTGACCATCTTCGGGTCAATCAGCGTGGCGGCATAGACCAGAAACAGCGGGACGAAAGCAAACAGGAAATAGGCGGAGCCGCCGAGTATCGAGCCCCACGCCGCAGTGCTCTCGTTCTTCGAGGCATTCATGCGCTGGAAAACGTCCTGCTGGGGTATCGAGCCGAAGCCCATGGTGATCAGCGCTGCGGTAAAAGCCACGATGTCCGCCACGGTCAGCTTCGGCAGGAATTCGAACCTGTTGTTCGCTGCGGCGTGGTTGATGACTGTCGCCGCACTACCCGCCATGTCGGCCACCAGCCAGGCGATATAGAGAAGGCCCAGCACGATGACGATCATTTGCACGAAGGTGGTGACCGCTACTGACCACATGCCGCCGAACAGCGTGTAGACCAGCACGATGCTCGCGCCGATCACCATGCCCCACGCCGGTGTGACGGCATCCTGGGATAGCACGTTGAACACCAGGCCGAGGGCTGTCACCTGGGCGGAAACCCAGCCCAGATAGGACAACGCGATGCAAATACTGGTCGCGAGCTCCACCGGCCGGTTATAGCGCTTGCGGTAGAAGTCGCCGATGGTCAGCAGGTTCATCCGGTAGAGCGGACGCGCAAAGAACAGGCCGAACAGGATCAGGCACAGGGAGGCGCCGAACGGATCGGAGACCAGCCCGCTCATGCCCTCTTTGACGAAGGTCGCCGAGATGCCGAGCACGGTTTCGGCGCCGAACCAGGTTGCGAACACCGTGGCGAACACCACGTAAATCGGCAGGTGCCGGCCGGCCGTGATGTAGTCGCGGGCATTATGCACACGCGTGGCTGCGATCAGGCCGATCGCAATCGACACCACAAGATAGGCTATGACGAACCACAACAGCATCGCAAAGCTCCCGTTTCGGAGCGGATTATAGCCGCGTGATCGGCCGTTACGACAGCAGTTGCAGCGCGATCAGCCCGGCGAGGAGGATGGCGACTGCGACCAGCAGATAACCGTTGCGCCGGTGCAGGCGCAGCAGCGCCTCGGCCTGTGCGCGCAATTCCGCGTCGCGGTCGCGCGCCAGATACTGCTGCACCAGCCGCGGCAGCTGCGGCAGCAGTTCGCTCCAGAACGGCAGTTCCTCGCCAATCCGGCGCACCAGCCCGCGCCAGCCGACCTGCTCGGACATCCAGCGTTCCAGGAAAGGTTTGGCCGTGCTCCACAAGTCGAGGTTGGGGTCGAGGTCGCGGCCCAGACCCTCGACGTTGAGCAGCGTTTTCTGCAGCAGCACCAGCTGCGGCTGGATCTCGATGTTGAAGCGACGCGAGGTCTGGAACAGCCGCAGCAGTACCTTGCCGAACGAGATTTCCTTCAGCGGCTTGTCAAAAATCGGCTCGCATACCGCGCGGATCGCCGTTTCGAATTCGTCGACCCGCGTGCCCGGCGGCGCCCAGCCCGATTCGACGTGTACTTCGGCGACACGGCGGTAGTCGCGGCGGAAGAAAGCGATGAAATTGCGCGCCAGGTAATGCTTGTCGACATCGGTCAGCGTGCCCATGATGCCGAAATCGAGCGCGACGTACTGGCCATCCGGCGCGACCAGAATATTGCCCGGGTGCATGTCGGCATGAAAGAAGCCGTCGCGGAAAACCTGGGTGAAGAAAATTTCGACCCCGGCGCGCGCAAGTTTCGGGATGTCGACACCCTGTGCCCGCAGATCCGCGACCGCCGATACCGGGGTGCCGTGCATGCGCTGCATGACCATGACCCGGGTCGAGCAGTAATCCCAATGAACTTCGGGCACCGCAAGCAGCGGCGAATCGAGGAAGTTGCGCCGCAGTTGGTGGGCGTTTGCCGCCTCGCGCATCAGGTCGAGCTCATCTTCGAGGTGCCGCGCGAATTCGGCGACGACTTCGCGCGGCTTCAGCCGCTTGCCGTCGGCCCACAGCAGTTCGACCAATGCGGCGCCGGCATCGAGCAGTGCAACATCCTTGGCGATAATGGCGGAAATGCCGGGACGCAGCACCTTGACGGCGACTTCGCGGCCGTCGTCGAGCACGGCGAAGTGCACCTGCGCGACCGACGCGCTGGCGACGGGTTCAATATCGAAGTGCGCGAATACCTGCGCCACCGGCTTGTCATAGACCTCGTGCAGGATGCGCAGCGCATCCGTGCCGGGGAACGGCGGCACCTGGTCCTGGAGTCGGGCGAGTTCGTCGGCGATGTCCTGTGGGATCAGGTCGCGGCGTGTCGACAGCACCTGGCCGAACTTGACGAATATCGGCCCCAGTGTTTCCAGCGCCTGGCGCAGCCGCATTGCACGCGGGGCGGACAGGTCGCGCCAGAACAGCAGCGCGCCAAGCGCAATCCGCAGCGTGCGCACGCGCTCATGTCCGAGCAAGAACTCGTCGAGACCGAAACGCAGCGCGACACGGAGGATTTTCAGCAGGCGGAAGATACGCACCCGCACATTCTAACCGGCGGTGTCGGCGCTCAGGAAGTTGCGCCGGCGGGAGGTCAGCGGGTGCTCAGCTGCGCAATGCGTTTTTCGAGGCGCGCGACATCGTCGCGTAACAGGTCAACGGCTGCCGCAAATCCGGCAACGTCGGCGCGCGCGGCGATCAGCGGCTGCTCTTCGGTCCAGTATTCGGCGAACGAGCGCGCCAGATTGTCACCGCTGGACCGTGCCCACTGCTGCAGCGTGCGGCCGGATCCGGCGATGCGGTGCGCGGCCACGTCGCCGACGATTCTTGCCAGATCGGCCTCGGCGTCCCAGCGCAAATGGCGCCACAGGTGGTGGATCGCGCCGGCCAGCGCGGTGTCGCCATCGATCGCGACGTCGCGCCAGGCCGTGTCGTCCCGTGCTGCAACCCGCAGCAGCAGGCCGGGCGTCAGCGTCAGGGTCACTGCCGGGACCACGCCGGCCACGGCCGGCGCCACCTCGCCGCCGTCGAGCACGGTGAGACAAGCCTGAAAAGGCAGGCAGCGGAAACAGGCGGCCTTGCCGGCGTGCGGTTGCAGCGCTGCACGCGCCCACTGATTGGCGCGCAGCAGGTGATTGAGCGAGTTGCCGGTGAGAGCGTCAAGCATGTGCAGCGCTGGCAGCGGGCGACGGCCGCCGGGCCGTCACCGCGCTCATGCCTGCTGGATGCCGGAGACCAGCCAGCCCGCAGTGCCGCGCAGGGGTTTCTCGAGGTGCCAGACCTCGGCGAAGGACTGCGGCTCCGCATTACCATCTTCGCGGATCAGCCCGGAGAAGCGTACGCTGACGATATACAGCAGCCCTTCGGTGACGACGTCCAGAACCTCCGCTTCGAGGGTAACGACATCGGTCTTGCCCGCGGTGTCGCCTTCAGCCTGCCATTGCGCCTGCACTTCGGCGAGGACGTCGGTGGTCACAAAGTCGGCCAGCGCCGCGCTGTCGCGCGCGTCATGCGCTTCCTGCAGCCGTACGAAATTCAGCCGTGCATGGCGCAGGAATTCAGCGGCGTCGAAATCAGCAGGCCAGCGGCCGGCCGTTGCCGCAGCCACCGAATGCGCCGCGGCGCCGCTTGCCGACGCCGTCGACAGGGGCTGCAGGCCGCCGGCGGCGTACTGCAGCGGGGCATTGCCGGCGCGCCCGCGCAGCGCGCGGAACGCCATCATCGCGATACCGGCAATCGCGGCAATCAGCAGCAGCCCGGCGAGCGCACCGCCGATGCCGTTGTTCATGAACAACGCCATCAGTCCGGCACCCATGGCCAGTCCGGCCAGCGGGCCCAGCCATTTATTCCCGGTGGCCGCCGCCGGTTGCTGTGCCGGCGTGCCGGCCGCTTGCTGGGCTTGCTGTTGCTGTGCCGGGGCCTTGGGCGTGGCCTGTTGTTGCGTATTGCGCTGCATGCCGAAACTCTTGCCGCCGCCGAGGCGGCGCGCGTCGGCATCTACGGCAACCAGCGACAGGCCGCACAGCGTGATCAGTACTGTCAGAAATTTATTCATTGCGCACCCCGGTTCAGATTGGACCCGTGCATTATAGCGATGGGCCCGGATGGCCAGCATTAATAAAAATAATCTACAAAATCAGAGGACTGCATGGGCGCCCCGTTCAGAAAGCGGTTGCGAATCAAACGCTTGGGCTGCAATCAGTAACGGAAGCCGCGATGCAGCGCGACCACGCCGCCGGCGAGGTTGAAATATTCGACGCGGTCAAGCCCGGCCTCTTGCATCATGGTTTTCAGCGTTTCCTGGTCGGGATGCATGCGGATCGATTCGGCGAGATAACGATAACTGTCGGCGTCGTTGGTGACCAGCTTGCCCAGTCGCGGCAGCACTTGGAAGGAATAGGCGTCGTAGAGCGGCGCCAGCGGCTGCCACACGCGGGAGAATTCAAGCACCAGCAACCGTCCACCCGCTCTGAGCACACGCCGCATCTCGGCGATTGCAGCATCCTTGTGCGTCATGTTGCGCAGGCCGAAGGCGACGCAGACGCAGTCGAAATACTCGTCGGGAAACGGCAGTTTCTCTGCGTCGCACTGAATCGCAGGAACGATCAGGCCACTGTCGAGGAGGCGGTCGCGGCCGCGGCGCAGCATCGGACCGTTGATATCGGTGTTGATTACCGTGCCGCGGGGGCCGACGCGCTGCGCGAACAGCCGCGTCAGGTCGCCGGTGCCGCCGGCGACGTCAAGCACGCGCTCGCCGGGACGCACCAGGCTGCGCTCGACAGCGAAGCGCTTCCACAGTCGGTGCAGACCTGCAGACATCAGGTCGTTCATCAGGTCGTAGCGCGACGCCACCGAGTCGAAGACTTCGGCGACCTTGCGTGCCTTTTCGTCCTCGGCGACTTTCTGAAATCCGAAGTCTGTGGTTTTGGGCATTGGGGTCACCAGGCGTCAGCGGTAAAATGGCAAATGATAGCCAAAACAGTGGTGCTCAGGGGTGACGCAGATTCAATCGAATTTACCGCTTGCCGCTCACGCCTTTTCCCGCGATGCACCCGCCTCCTGCAACCGCTGCAGATACCGTTGCCACATCTGCTCCTGTTGCATGCCGTACTCGTACAGCAGATCCCAGGAATAGATGCCGGTATCGTGGCCGTCGGAAAAGCGCAGCTGGATGGCGTACTGGCCTACGGGTTCGACAGCGCTGATGGTCACGTCCTGTTTGCCGGTCTGCAATACTTCCTGGCCCGGGCCATGGCCGCGCACTTCGGCCGACGGCGAGTACACGCGCAGAAATTCGCAAGGCAGGCGGAAGGTCTTGCCATCGGCAAAGGAAATTTCCAGAGCACGTGATGCCTGGTGCAGGGTGATTTCGGTGGGCTGCGGTATGTCTTTGTTGAGTCCGGCCATGGTGTGCCCCGGAATTTCCGAGTCTGCGTGGGTTAACGCGGCATCATAACCGAGACTGTGGACATCAAAAAATTTTACTTAAATTCAGCGGGTTACGATCGATCAACACTGCGCTGTCATCTGGCTGTAATAACAAGTTCATAATATGCGTGGCTGTTGAATCCGCCCGGAGGGCGTATGGCCGCAACAATACTGATAGTCGAAGATGAACCGGCAATACAGGAGTTGGTGGCATGTAATCTCGAACTCGCCGGACACCGCACACTACGCGCCGAATCTGCCGAGCAGGCGATGCGCATGGTGCGCGACGAACTCCCGGACCTGATCGTGCTTGACTGGATGTTGCCGGGTGTCAACGGCATCGAATTCGCACGCCGGCTGCGCACCGACAAGCGTACGCAGAGCGTACCGCTGATCATGCTGACGGCGCGGGCCGAAGAGCAGGACAAACTGACCGGACTGGAAACTGGTGCCGACGACTACATCACCAAGCCATTTTCACCGCGGGAGCTCAATGCCCGTGTCAAAGCCCTGTTGCGGCGACGCTCACCGCAGGCCACCGATGACGTGATTGAGGTGTCCGGACTGCGTCTCGATCCTGCCAGTCATCGCGTCACGGGAAACGGCACTTCATTGCAGCTGGGGCCCACCGAATTCCGCCTGCTGCATTTTTTCATGACCCATGCCGAGCGCGTTTATACCCGGGTGCAGCTGCTGGACCAGGTGTGGGGTGACCATGTGTTTGTCGAAGAACGCACGGTCGATGTGCATATCCGACGCCTGCGCAAGGCGCTGGAGCCGTCCGGTCATGACAAGCTGATCCAGACCGTACGCAGTTCGGGCTACCGTTTTTCACTGAATTGAGCGGCCGATACAACCCGCTGCTATAAGCATAACGTCACCGTGCAATAATTGAAGGCAAAGAGGATGCACAGGTGACCAAAATCTGGTCTCAGCTGGCGGTACGCCTTGCCGCCGCGGCAGTGGTCGGCCTGTTGCTGTGGCCGGTCTCGGGTGCGCCCGCGGCAATGGGGTTTTTTGCAGCGATCCTGCTGCTGATGCTGCTGCACCATGTGCGGCATCTGGTGCGGCTGTCGCGATGGCTGGCCGATCCACGGCCAGAGGCGTTGCCCGCGAGTTCCGGCGTCTGGGAGGACGTATTTGCCGCGTTCTATCATCTGTTACGTCGCCAGCGACGCAGTGAATCGCGGCTGACAGCGACGTTGCAGGATTTTCGCCGCGCGGGCATGGCAATGCCCGACGGGCTAGTGATCGTCGATGGCACCAACCAGATCGAATGGTGCAATCCCAAGGCCGAACTGCATTTCGGGCTGGACGCACAGCGCGACGTCGGGCAACTGGTCACTTACCTTGTGCGCCAGCCGCAGTTTGCGGACGCCTTGGACACGCAAGGCTATGCTGAACCGCTGACCCTGCGCAGTGCCCGTGGCGGCGATCTGATCCTGTCAGTGCTGATCGTGCCCTACGAAGCCAACCGCAAGCTGATCATCAGCCGCGATGTCACCGACCGCGAGCGCGTCGAAACCATGCGCCGCGACTTCGTCGCCAACGTCTCGCACGAACTGCGTACCCCATTGACGGTAATCGGCGGTTTTCTGGAAACCATTGCCGACATGGAAACACCGAATCCTGAGCTAATCCGCCGCTCGGTACCGCTGATGAGTGACCAGGCGAAGCGCATGCAGAACCTGGTTGCAGATCTGCTGACACTGTCGCGACTGGAGTCCGCCGGCAATCCGGCCCGCGAGGAACCGGTCAATGTGCCGGATATCGCGCGTGCGTTGTATCACGATGCGCTCGCGCTCTCGGCCGGTCGCCACAAGGTGACGCTGGTACTGGAGAGTGCGGCATGGGTCAATGGCGCAGAGGACGAGCTGCGCAGCGCGTTCGGTAACCTGGTCAGTAATGCGATCCGCTACACGCCAGCCGGTGGCGAAGTGCAGTTGTCGTGGCAGGATGTCGGTGATGAAGCGGTGTTTGCGGTGCGCGATACCGGCATTGGTATTGCACCCCAGCATGTGCCGCGCCTCACCGAGCGGTTCTACCGTGTGGATCGCGGACGCTCGCGGGAAACCGGCGGCACCGGGCTCGGGCTGGCCATCGTCAAGCACGTCGTCAATCGTCATGCTGCTCGGCTGGACGTGACCAGCGAACCGGGACGCGGCAGCTCGTTCAGCGTGGTGTTTCCCGCGACCCGGGTCATTGCTGCCCGCGGCCGGAGCGACGCACCGGTGAGGTCGCTTAGGGCCTGATCGGCGCCGTCGATTCAAGTGAGGGTTATCAAGACCTGAGACAGCGCGGATGCGAGTGCCGCAGGCTCGCTGCCGACACGCGCAGTTGCGCCTGTCCGCTGGCGAATGCCCCAGATCGGTTGCGGAAAGTGCGGATCGTCGACAAAGCGCGGAATCACATGCCAGTGCACATGCGCCACCATGTTGCCGAGGCTGGCGAGATTGATTTTGTCCGGCGTCATCACCTCGCGCAGGACTCGCTCTACGGCAAATACGACATGCATGCAGTGCACCCGGTCCGCTGCGCTGAGGTCGCTCATCTCGCGGATGTGCGTATTCCAGATTACACGGCAGAATCCCGGATAGCCGGGCTCGTCCACATAGATCACGCGGCAGCGCGCATCGTGCCACAACACGATGCCGCCCGGCGTGGCGCACAGTTCACAATTCATGAGAATTCGTCCCGGAACAGCCAAGACGCGGCGCGATAAACCAGATTAGTCCCCTGCATGACCGCTGCATCGCGCCATGCCGGCGCCGCCGGGCACAGTGCTTCCAGCAGGCACCGCTTCGCGGAATGATCGAGATGGCCATCGCCGTAATGATGCCAGCGATTTTCTTCGCGCAGCGCATGAATTACACGTAGCGCCGGACAGGTGCCGATCTCCTGCAGCACGAATTCGACGCCGGCCCCCGGCAGTATGCCTGGCAATGCGGCGCCCAGGCTGCCACGTACCGCATAAGCAGCGGGAGCGGTGCTGCTGTCCTCCAGCGGCTGCCGCAGTGCGCGGCTGAGCTCCGCCAACGGCGCGCTGCCGATCCCCGGCTCGACGATCAGCGTGTTCCCGGCGTGCGGACCCAGTCCGGTATGCAGGTCGATGGCGAATAGCGACGCTGCGCCAGGGAGCTGCGCCCGCAGCCAGTCGATGAACAGCCGCGGCCCGGGCTGCAGTTCGGCGCCGCCGTAAAACAGGCCGCGTGGATAACGATGCTGTCCATGTGCAATCGCCTGACGTACGGCGCGCACCCCGTGGCGTAATCCGGCCGCGCCCAGGCGCAACGCAAAAGCATCGCGCGCCGGCGGCGATGTCGGGTTGAGCAGTGCATCAAGACGTCTGTACAGGGGCGGCGTGCCGGTCCAGGTGCTATGTCCGAGATGAAAATTGCGGTTGAGGTCGACATTGTGTTCGTTGGCACGGCGCTGCCACGCCATGCCGTAGGGATTTAACACATGGGTCAGAATCAGCGCGCCGTCGGCAGGCAGCGGCGGCGGCGCGGCGAGCAGGGCCAGCTGCGTTGCTGATCCGGCAAAGGCTTCGACCCCATGCACGCCGCTGATGTGCAGCATGACGCGTCGTGGCCGGCGTGTACCCAGCCAGGCCAGATCGATGGTCAGTGACTCGTCGTGAGGGCCCCGCGCGGCCAGCGGCAGCGCATCATGGGCGGCACCGGCACGCAGTGCAGCTGCACGAAAGCGGGCGCGGGCGCTGGCGTAGTCCGGCGAAAACAGGCTAACGCCGGAGACCACAGACTCAAGCCGTGGTGTAGCTTGCGCGCTCGAAATTGCAGCCACTGTCGAGCAGGGCGGTGAGGCGGATATGGTGCTGCTTGCCGTCGTGCATGTCGAGCACGCGACCCGGCGCATAGGTGCCGGGGACGACCAGTATCGATGGCGGCTCGCTGCCGGGGCCGGCCGCGACCAGAAGTGAGCGTTCGTATGGCACATCGACGTTCGAGGCGCGCGCCGCGACCGCCTGAACCTTTGCGCGCAACAGCCGCAAGCCAAGCGATGCCGTGCCATCCGGCTCGACGCTAAGGCGCTGTATCAAGCCGAGATAGGTATTGCCGTTGGGGGCAACAAGGCCGAGCAGCTGGTTGTACGAAAGCTGCGTGGTATCCGATGGCTTGCGGCACAGTCCAAGCATGCCCGACGCACTCTGGTTGACGACGGCCCAGGTCTCCAGTGTGCGACTGCGTGTCGATGCCTCGCCGACGGCCGCCGGGCCGTCTACCCGCTGGAATCCTGCCATGTCGTAGCGCTCCCGCGACGACAGGCCCGCATCCGGGGGCGAGAAGGGTTTGCCGCTGACGTTGTAATGCATTGCCGCCAGAGTACTGGATACCAGCACATTGAACGACACGGGTTTGCGCTCTTCCTCGCGCGCAGTGCCGGGTGTCAGCCAGTTGGCATGCAGCGTGAGCATCAGTTTTTCGCAGGCCTCGCGCGGTATCGGGCCGAGGCCGAGCTTGTCGGGATTCTGTGTTTTGAGTGCAACCGCGGTCTGCCGCAGTTTGTCGCTGATTTGTTCCAGGTCCAGATAGCGCAGATTATCGCCCTGAAGACTTTTGACCCGTCGTGCGCCCTGCGCTGAGCCGAGATCAACGGCCAGCGCGAAATCCCTGTTGGTGTTTACGGGTTCCCGGGACAGACGGCCCAGCGCGACCCATTGTGCAAGCGCCCGGTCCACGGTGTTGATCTGCAGCAGTGACAACGAGTCCGGATGGGCGCGCTGCGCGAGTACGACCTGAAGGTAGGCGAGATTGACGGTGCTGGTACTGCCGATGCCTTCGGCCACCGGTATGTCGGTGACTTCGGCGTTCTCGGCGAACGCATACAACCGGTGCAACTGTTCCCAGAATGCGCCGGGTATGGCGTGGTAGGCGCGGTTATGCGCGGCCATTGCAAAACCGGTAAAGCGCAGCGCCCGGTAACAAATAATCTCGGCATGTTCGGCCAGGTCGGGCGCCGCTTCCGCCATGTCGGCGATCAGTGATTCGTATGCATCGGCCAGCACTCGCCACAGCGCGATGCTGCGCTCGAAAATTTCGCGGGTATTGCTGTCGAAGGGCACCGGCTTGCCCCAGTAATCGCGGCTGCGTACGTTCTGTGCTTCGAGTGCGGTGTCGCGCAGCGTTTCGAGGATGTGCAGCCGGTCGTCGCCGGAGATCCGGGTGTCGGCGAGTAATCGCAGCTGGGTCAGTATTTGTGCCTGGCGGTGCGCCGGCGATGCCGCACCAAGCTGCGAGATGAACGTCCGCGTTCCCGCGACGTCGACAATTTTCAGTAGTCCCGGAGTGGCACTCAAGACGGCAGCCATCGCGTATCCCGATCGGATGGGGTACGCATTGTCTCGACCGCGGGAGCGGCGCAGCAAGTGCATATGTCACATATCGCCGAGCCACGACAGAACCGGTGCGCTGAAATGTGCATAATTGCACGCATCATATCAGAGCAGCACGCGCTCGATTCCGCCGCTGTTTGCTTTTGCCACGTAGTTTTCCATCCAGTTGGCGCCGAGCAGGTGGCGCGCCATTTCCACGACAATATAGTCCGCTTCGACGTCGGCATCCTGACTGAAGCGCGCCAAGCCCTGCAGACACGACGGACAGGAGGTCAGTATTTTCACCCTGTCACCGGCGTTGCCATCGCGCAAGTGCGCCGCGCCCCGCCGCACCTCCTCTTCCTTGCGGAAGCGCACCTGGGTCGAGATGTCGGGGCGCGTCACCGCCAGCGTTCCGGATTCGCCGCAGCAGCGCTGGTTCAGCGTCACCGGCACGGCCATCAGCGTATTGACCACTTTCAGCGGCGCGTGCGTTTTCATCGGCGTGTGGCAGGGATCGTGGTACATGTAGCGGGTCCCGGTGATGCCATCGAGCGTGACGCCGCGCTCGAGCAGGTATTCGTGGATGTCGAGCAGCCGGCATCCTGGAAATATCTTCTCGAACTCGTATTTCTGCAGCTGATCCATGCAGGTGCCGCAGGACACGATCACGGTCTTGATGTCGAGATAGTTCAGCGTGTGCGCAACCCGGTGGAACAGCACGCGGTTGGCGGTGGTGATGGCCTGACCCTTGGCCTCCTCGCCGGCTGCCGTCTGCGGATATCCGCAGCACAGGTAACCCGGTGGCAGCACGGTCTGGACGCCGAGATCGAACAGCATCGCCTGCGTGGCGAGGCCGACCTGGCTGAACAGGCGTTCTGAGCCGCAGCCCGGGAAATAAAATACGGCTTCCGCATCGTCCGTGACCTTGGCCGGATCACGGATCACCGGCACCACGCGCGCATCCTCGATGTCCAGCAGCGCACGCGACGCCTTTTTCGGCAGCTTGCCGGGCATCGGCTTGTTGATGAAATGGATCACCTGCGCGCGCACCGGCGGCTTGCCCACGGTAGCCGGAGGATGACGCGTCTGTTGACCGGCAAGCCCCAGCGCCTTTGCCGCGCCGTGTGCGATGCGCTGGGCCTTGTAGCCCCAGTCGATCATCAGTTTGCGCGCGATGTTGATGGTGCGCGGGTCGGTGGCGTTGAGAAACAGCATCGAGGCGCGGGCGCCGGGGTTGAAGCGGCGCTTGCCGTGCCGGCGCAGGAAATTGCGCATGGCGATCGACACATCGCCGAAATCGATGTCCACCGGGCACGGGTTCGCGCACTTGTGACAGACCGTGCAGTGGTCGGCAACGTCGCCGAATTCGTCGAAATGCTCCAGCGAGATGCCGCGCCGGGTCTGCTCTTCATACAGGAAAGCCTCGATCAGCAGGCTGGTGGCGAGGATCTTGTTGCGCGGGCTGTAGAGCAGGTTGGCCCGCGGCACGTGCGTTGCGCAAACCGGCTTGCATTTGCCGCAGCGCAGGCAGTCCTTGACCGAATCCGCGATCGCGCCGACGTCGGAGTGCTCGAGGATCAGGCTCTCGGCACCGAGCAGCGAGAAACTCGGCGTGTAGGCATTGCCGAGGCCCGCTCCCGGCAGCAGTTTGCCCTTGTTGAAGTGGCCATGCGGATCAACTTTCTCCTTGTAGGCCCGGAACGCCGCGACGCGCTCCGCCGGCAGAAATTCGAGCTTGGTGATGCCGATGCCGTGTTCGCCGGAAATGACGCCACCCAGCGCTTCGGCGAGGCGCATGATGCGGGCCACCGCGTCGGCGGCGTCCTGCAGCATTTCGTAATTGTCGGAGTTGACCGGAATGTTGGTATGCACATTGCCGTCGCCGGCGTGCATGTGCAGAGCGACGAACACGCGCCCGCGCAGTGCCTGGCGGTGTGCGGCGTCGATGGTCTCGACAACCTTGGCGAACGAGCGGCCATTGAAAATGTCGATGAGGTGTGCACGCACCTCGTCCTTCCACGACACGCGCACGGCGTGTTTCTGCAGCACGTGGAACAGCGTATCGCCGGAAGCGGGTGAGCGGTGCGCAGTGAGCGCTGACGAATAAAAGCTGCCGGGGCCATTCTCGTCCGGGTGCAGATCGGCCAGCGGTGTGTCGATGTGATCGAGCAGCCATCGCCACCGGTTCCGCGCGTCAGCAATCAGCGACTGCGCACGCTCGATGCGGTCGCCGATGACTTCCGCTGCCGAGACTCCGGGATCCTGCTGCATGACCGGCAATTCCCCCGCCAGCTGTGCGGCGACTGTGTCGAGGATGCGCAGCTTGTTGCGGATCGACAGTTCGATGTTGATGCGCTCGATGCCATCGGAGTAGTCACCCAGACGCTCCAGAGGGATCACCACATCTTCGTTGATCTTGAAGGCATTGGTATGGCGGGCGATCGCCGCGGTGCGCGCGCGATCCAGCCAGAAGGTTTTCCGTGCGTCGGCGGAGACGGCGATGAAGCCTTCGCCGCCGCGCGCGTTGGCGAGCCGCACCACCTGCGAGGCGGCTGCGGCCACCGCATCCTCGTTCTCGCCGACGATGTCGCCGACCAGCACCATTTTCGGGCGCCCGGCGCGGCGCGACTTGGTGGCATAACCGACGGCTTTGACATAACGCTCGTCGAGATGTTCGAGCCCGGCGAGAATGGCGTCGGGGTTGCTGTCGAGGTAGCGTTTGATTTCGACAATGGAGGGCACGGCTTCGCGCACCGCACTGAAGAATTCCAGGCAGACGGTGCGTATCGCCGGCGGCATGCGATGCAGGATGAAGGTTGCTTCGGCGATGATGCCGTCGCAGCCCTCTTTCTGGATGCCCGGCAGTCCGCCGAGCACCTTGTCGGTGACGTCCTTGCCGAGGCCGCGCTTGCGGAACGTGGCGCCGGGAATTTCGAGAATTTCCGGTTCGCCAGCCACTGTTTTCCCGTCGCGGGCGTAGCGCGTGATGCGGAAGCGCGCGGTTGCCACGTCGTGAATCTTGCCGAAGTTGTGGTCCAGGCGCTCGACGCCCATCCACTGCGCGTCGGGCGTCACCATTTTCCACGACGCCAGGTTGTCCAGCGCGGTGCCCCACAACACGGCTTTTTTGCCGCCCGCATTCATTGCCACATTGCCGCCGATGCACGACGCGTCTGCCGAAGTGGGATCGCAGGCGAACACCAGTCCGGCGGCTTCGGCCGCTTCCATCGCCCGACGGGTGACCACTCCGGCGCCGCAGCGCAGCACCGCAACCGGTTTGTCCGCGCCGGGCAGCGTGACCTGCTCGATGGCGGCCAGCGCGTCGAGTTTTTCGGTATTGATCACCGCTGAATAACGGGTCAGCGGGATGGCGCCGCCGGTATAGCCGGTGCCGCCGCCGCGCGGAATGATGGTCAGGCCGAGTTCGATGCAGGCGCTGACGATGGCGGCGACTTCTTCGCCAGTGTCGGGATTGACGACGACGAACGGATATTCGATGCGCCAGTCGGTGGCATCGGTGACGTGTGATACCCGGGCCAGACCGTCAAACTGCACATTGTCACGTCGTGTCGCCCGCGACAGGCGTGCCAGCGTGCGCCGGCGCAGCGCCAGCGTTTCCTCGAACTCGGTTTCGAAACCATCGACGGCGGTTTGCGCGGCGACCAGCAGCTCAGCGACCCGCTTGTCGGCGTTCTCGCTGCGCGCCTCGATGCCGGACAGCCGGCGGCGCATGCCGTCGATGAGTGCAGCGCGGCGCTTGCGATTGCCGAGCAGGTCATCCTCGATGTATGGGTTGCGCTTGACCACCCACATGTCGCCGAGCACTTCGTAGAGCATTTTCGCCGAGCGACCGGTGCGACGCTGCGCGCGCAGCGCATTGAGCAGGTCCCAGCGTGCCGCGCCGAGCAGGCGGATGACAATCTCGCGATCCGAGAACGACGTGTAGTTGTAGGGGATTTCCCGCAGCCGGGCGGTCATGATTACAGTGCAGATTGCAAAGTGCAGAACGATGAGCGAAGACCGGGGGCGCGCGAGGCACGCGGTGACCGGGACACTGCCGCAGGTGCCATATTAACGCAACGCCGCTGTCGCGGCGTTATGCCGCGAGCACGGCGATCACCCAGTAGCGGGCCAGCTTGCCCAATGCGATGAACAGTACGGACCACCAGGGATTGAGCCTCAGCCAGCCCGCTGCCACGCACAGCGGATCGCCGATGACCGGCACCCACGACAGCAGCAGAGCGGGGCTGCCCCAGCGCTGGATGGTGGACAGTCCCCTCAGCGGTTTCGTCGCGGGGATCAACCGTCCGATCAGATAGGACGACATTCCGCCCAGCGTATTGCCCAGCGTCGCCACGGCGAGCGCGGTCCACAGTGTATCCGGATGCATTTTCAGCACGCCGAACAGCACGGCTTCCGACCCTCCCGGCAGCAGGGTTGCGGCGAGAAAGCTGCTGATGAACAGCGCGACTAGCGAGACTGGGGCATCCACGGAGTTGCTGGCGCTGTTAATCCTGATTTGAACAAGGCGCCGGGGTTCTTTAAACTCCCGGCTTCCCCCGTCCGGCCCGCGGGTCAGAGAGAATTTTCATGAATACACTGATTTCTGAAGAATACCGCAAGATGCAGGAGGAACTGCACAAGAACCCGAATTACGGCGTCGCCTCCGTGCAATATGCGCCCATCGTTGTCCAGGTTCTCGAACAGGTGCGTCCTGCAGAACTGCTGGATTACGGCGCCGGCAAGGGACGACTCGGGGAGACGCTGAAGACGCTGATGCCGAATCCGCCGCGGATCCGCCATTACGATCCCGCCCGACCCGAGTGGGCGGCTGTGCCGCAACCGGCCCCTTTTGTCGCCTGCATCGACGTGCTGGAGCATATCGAGCCCGAGCTGCTCGACAACGTGCTCGATGACCTGCAGCGCGTCACCGCGGGCCACGGCGTGTTCACGGTGCATACCGGCCCGGCGGTCAAGGTACTGGCGGACGGCCGCAATGCGCATCTGATCCAGCAGCCGCCAGCGTGGTGGCTGCCCAAATTCATGAGCCGGTTTGAGCTGGCGTTTTTCCAGCGCATGCCCCAGGGTTTCTGGATCGTGATCGAAGCCAGACCCCGTGCACCGGAATTCGACAGCAAACCGCAGGGGATGCTGCGCAAAACGCTGAAAACCATGCTCGGTTCCTGAATTGCCGTATCTCAACCAAAGGAAGAAATGAAATGAGTTATGCGATAGATTTTCCCGGTCCCGTCACATTGCCGGTCGTCGAAAGCAACAAGGCGTTCCCGGTGGGCCGGATTTACTGCGTGGGCCGCAACTACGCCGAGCACGCGCGCGAAATGGGTCATGATCCGGACCGCGAGCCGCCATTCTTTTTCATGAAGCCCGCGGATGCGATCGTGCCCAACGGCGCGACCATTCCCTACCCGCAGGCGACCAAGGACCTGCACCATGAAATCGAAATGATCGTTGCCATCGGCAAGGGCGGCGCGGACATTCCTGTGGAGAAAGCGCTGGATCACGTATTCGGCTATGGCGTCGGCCTCGACATGACCCGCCGCGACCTGCAGGGCGAAGCGAAAAAAATGGGCCGTCCCTGGGAAATGGGCAAGGCTTTTGACAACTCGGCCCCTTGCACCGCGCTGAAAACCGTCGCGATGGTCGGCCATCCGGCCAAGGGCGCGATCTGGCTGAAGGTCAATGGCGAGGTCAAACAAAAAGGCGATCTCTCGGAACTGATCTGGAATATTCCGGAGACGATCTCGTATCTGTCGAAACTGATTACGCTGCGCCCCGGGGACATCATCATGTCGGGCACACCGGCCGGCGTCGGCCCGGTCAAGGCTGGCGACAAGCTGGAAGGCCACGTCGACGGTGTCGGCGATCTGACGGTGACTTACGCCAAGTAAAAGGGTCAGCAGTAAGCAGTGAGCAGTAAGTAGTAAGCGGTAAGCGGTGAGCGGTGAGCGGTAAACCGCGGGGTGGTTGCGGGCGTTTTGTGGGGGATCGGGCCGTCAGAGGATTCTCGGGTGAGGTCTCCCAAACCGCATCATCGTTTGCAGGCGTGGCAGGATTCCATGGCGCTGGTTCGCATGGTCTATGATCTGACTGGCCTGTTTCCCAAAGAAGAAACTTATGGACTGGCCTCGCAGTTAAGGCGAGCGGCGGTCTCGATACCGAGTAATCTGGCGGAAGGAGCCGGTAGGGACGGTCGTAAGGAGTTTGTGAGATTTCTGAGCATTGCTCGCGGCTCATTGAGCGAGATGGAAACGCAATTGTTGATTGCAGTCGATCTGGGATATCTCGCGCCGGATCATGGGGTGTTTCCACTGCTGGAGAAGGTGTCTCGGCTCATTTCAGGGTTGCATCGAAAATTGAGTGGTTAATCGTGGAGGTAAGCAGTGAGCTGAAGAAGTGAGCGGTAAGCAGTGAACTTTGCAATGGGCCCAGTTCCAATTTGCCGCTCACCGCTCACCGCTCACCGCTCACCGCTCACCGCTCACCGCTCACCGCTCACCGCTCACCGCTCACCGCTCACCGCTCACCGCTCACCGCTCACCGCT
>Ga0105107_10000608_pt1 | contig 22954 bp, 20 predicted proteins | sample PPLLaktember2015_6_FD_79335 | JGI IMG/M metagenome (GOLD analysis project Ga0105107, IMG submission 79335) | Freshwater sediment microbial communities from Prairie Pothole Lake near Jamestown, North Dakota, USA - PPLs Lake P8 Core (1) Depth... | ecosystem: Environmental > Aquatic > Freshwater >... | reverse complement strand
TCGCGCAGCTGCCAGTAGCGCACCGGCAGGCCGACCTTGTGCATCTCGTCGGTGATGCCGTACGGCGCCATCAGTTCGAGCGAGGGAGGATGGAACGATCCCGCACGCAGGTTCTGAGTGAGGCCGGGTTCGGCCTCCAGCACGACCACCGGAACGTCCTGGCGCGCGAGCGCGAGCGCAACGAGCAGACCCACCGGCCCGGCGCCGGCAATGATGACGCGATCATTGGGATTCATTTCGTGACGACTGACCTATGCAGATGGCTGCCGGCGCAATGCAGTGCAGCACGCCCCACCGGGGCGCGCCGCATGTTGGCAATCCCGGCGAACTCCGTCAATATCACAGCGCCCGATTCAGGAGGGTCCCGTGAAAATCGACGCGTTCAATCACCTGTTCCCGAAGCCGTACTTCGACCGCATGCTCACGCTTGGCGCGAACTGGAAGGACATGGCGCGCCGCGTGCGGGTGATCCCCTGCATCGTCGACCTCGACGAGCGCTTCCGGATCATGGACGAATTCGGGCCCGACTACCGCCAGATCGTCTCGCTCGCCGCGCCGCCGGTCGAGGACTTCGGGCCGGACGCCGCCGAGATGGCGAAGCTCGCCAACGATTCCTTCGCCGCGCTGTGCGCGCAGCACCCCGATCGCTTCTTCGGCTTCGTCGCCGCTCTGCCGATGAACGACCCCGACGCGATGCTGCGCGAAGCCGAGCGCGCAGTGACCCAGCTCGGCGCGTGCGGCGTGCAGGTCTACACCAATGTGGGCGGAAAGCCGCTTACCGCGCCCGAGACACTGCCGCTCTTCGACCTCATGGCGAAGCTCGACATGCCGATCTGGATGCACCCGACGCGCGGAAAGGACTTCCCCGACTACGCATCGGAGACGAAGAGCGAGTGGGAAATCTGGTGGACCTTCGGCTGGCCCTACGAGACGAGCGTCGCGATGGCGCGCATCGTGTTCGCCGGCTTGTACGAAAAGCACCCGAACCTCAAGATAATCACGCATCACCTCGGCGGGATGGTGCCCTACTTCGAGGGCCGCGTCGGCCCGGGCTGGGACCAGATCGGCAAGCGTACGTCCGACGAGGACCTGCGCGCGAAGCTGGCGTGGATGAAGAAGCGCCCGATCGACTACTTCCGCCACTTCTACGCCGACACCGCGGTGTTCGGCTCGGTACCCGCGACCGAGTGCGGACTCGCGTTCTTCGGCGCGGAAAACGTCGTGTTCGCGTCCGACTCGCCGTTCGATCCGGAGCAGGGCTCGGCATACATCCGCTGGACGCTGAAAATCCTCGACGAGCTGCCGATCAGCGCCGCCGACCGCCAGAAGATCTACGAGGGCAACATCCGGCGCCTCTGCCGGCGCGAAGCGACGCCCAAGGCGCGCGCGGCCTAGTACTCGCAGACGACGTCGAGCAGCGCCTGCCGCCCGCGGCGCGTCTCGGCAATCGCGCGCGCGAGCGCGCCCGGCAGCGCCTCGGCGCGCTCCACGCGCTCGCCGTAGCCGCCATGCGCCTCCACGAGCATCGCGTAGTCCGGGCTCGGGCTGAGGTCTGCGAGCAGCGTCCCGCCGGCGCGCGCGGCAACGCCGTCCTTGTACATCGCGACGGTGGAGTTGCGCACCGCCGCCCAGCGCGAGTTGTTGAACACGACGCTGAGGATCGGCAGTCCGTACGCGCGCGCCGCCCAATGGCCCGCGGTCGGGTTGGCGAAGACGTATGCGCCATCGCCGAGCGTCGCTATGACGAGGCGCCGGGGCGCCGCGAGCTTCGCCCCGAGCGCGGCACCCAGGCCCCAGCCGAGACCGCCCGCGGGGGACAGGCCGAAATAGCTGCCCGGCCGCTCGAAGGCGCAGTGATCGAGCCGCAACGGATATTCGTTGATCACCAGCGTGTCGTCGCCCTTCGCCTCGCCGATGCAGCGACTGATCCACTCCGGGGTGATCGGGTCGGTCGCATGCGCCGGTAGACGCCGCGCCGCCGCTCGCGTGGCGACCGCCTTCCGCCGCGCCTCGATCCGCCCATCACCAGTGTGCGAGTCGAGCGCTGCCGCCAGCGCCTCCAGCACCACGCGCGGCTCGCCCGCGATTGCGAGATCGCTCGGAAAGCTGCGCATCGGATAGCGCGCGAAGGTCGGATCAATGCCGACGTGCGCCACGCGCGCTCCGGCGCGCGGGGACTCGAGGTGCGGAAACCAGGGCACGTCGCTTTCGAGCGCCACGATGAGGTCGGCCGCGCGCAGCGCGTCGCCGGGCGCGTAGCCGAGATGCATCGGATGGCTCGCGGGCAGGTTCACGTACCGCGGCCACGCGCAGACAACCCCGATGCCGAACCGCTCCGCGAGATGTGCCAGCGCGGGAACCGCGGCGGGATCGCGGCCCGATGCCGAGGCGATCACGAGCGGAAACTCGGCCGCCGCGATCCACTGCGCGAGGCGCGTGACCGCGTCGGGATCGGGGCGCGCTGCCGCCGGCACCGGCCGCGGCGACGCATCGATGCTGGCAGGCACTTCGCCCGCGAGCGCTTCGCGGGGCAGCACGAGGTACACCGGTCCGCGCGGCGGCGTCATCGCGATCTCGACCGCGCGGCGCACCGCGTCGGCGGCCTGCTCGGGATAGCGCAGCTCGTAGTCCCACTTCACGATCTCGCGCAGCATCCCCGCCTGGTCGAACATCTCCTGCGCCCAGTGGATCGGGCGCGTGCGGGAGCCCTTGCGTCCGCGCTCGGTCACTGGCGTGCGGCCCGCGAGAAGCAGGATCGGCACGTTGTCGCGCGCGGCGTTGATCAGGTTGTTGAGGCAGTTTGCAGTGCCGACGTTGACGTGCACCATCACCGCCTGCGGACGGCCGGTGGCGAGGTAGTAGCCGTGCGCCATGCCGACCGCCACGCTCTCGTGCGGGACGACCATCGGGCGGGGATAGGCGCGCGCAGTCTCGGCGCCGCGCGCGAACGCCTCGATCACGGGCGGGAAATCCGTGCCGGCGTTGGCGAAGAAATATTCGACGCCGTGCGCGTGAAGCGCGTCGAGCAGCAGTTCCGCGGCGGTGGTTGCGCCCTCAGCCGCCACTGCGCCCCGCCCCGACCAGGGATGCACGGCCCGCCAGTGCATCGCGCGCGTAACCCGCGACCTTCTGGTAGTTGCCGGAGAGCGCGGCCAGCTCCGCCTGGCTGATCACGTCCTCGATGCGGGCGAAGGGCTTGTCGCCGGTGCGCTGCCAGACCTCGCGCAGGATGACGTCGGGCGGCGTGGCGCGGTTCGTCAGCACCACCTTGTTCGCGGCCTCCAGGCGGATCGCCTCGTAGGCCTTGAGTGCGGCGGCGCCATCGGGCCCGCGCGCGAGGCACCCGGCGAGCGTGCGCGCGTCGAAAATCGCCTGGCCCGCGCCGTTCGAGCCCCGGGGCACCATCGGGTGCGCGGCGTCGCCGAGCAGCGTGACGCGTCCCGCGGTCCAGAACGGCAGCGGGTCCCGGTCGACCATCGGGTACTCGAGGATCGAATCGGCCGCGTGGATGAACGCCTCCACGTCCAGCCAGTCGAAGCGCCACCCCGCGTACGCGCCGATGAAGTCCTCGAGACGCCCGGGACGGTTCCAGTCGCTCGTCGCGTGCTGCGGCGTCTCGATCTCGGCCAGCCAGTTGACGAGCTGGCGTCCGGCGCCGTCGATGCCGTCTCGGATCGGGTAGATGACCATCTTGCCGGTCGCGAGCCAGCCGGCTCGCACCATCGTCGCGCCGGAGAGAAACGGCTTCCAGCGCGTGATGCCGCGCCACATGTTCACGCCCGAGTAGACCGGCGGACCCTCGTCCGGATGCAACTGCTTCCGCACCACGGAATGCACGCCGTCGCACGCGATCGCGACGCTTCCTTTGCGCGCCTCGAGCGGCGCGCCGCTCTGCGGGTCGACGAACCGGGCGGTGACGCCCTTCGCGTCCTGCTCGACGCCCACGCACCGGTGGCCGAGCACCAGCGCGTCCGCGCCGAGCCGCTCGCGCACTTCCTCGACCAGCACGGCGTGCAGGTCGCCGCGGTGGATCGAGAGCTGCGGCCATTCGTAGCCGGCGTAGCGCCCGAGCGGCTCGCGGTAGATGAGCTGCCCGAAACGGTTGTAGAAAGCGCTCTCGCGCGTGGTCACCGCCACGGCGGCAAGGCGCGCCTCGAGGCCGAGCTCGGCGAGCTCGCGCATGGCGTGCGGCAGCAGGTTGATGCCGACCCCGAGCGGCTTGATCTCCGGCGCCGCCTCCAAGACCCGGCAGCGCACGCCGAGCTCATGCAGGCTGAGCGCGAGCACGAGCCCGCCGATCCCGCCGCCGATGATCAGGACGTCCGTCGCACCGGTATCCGCGTGAGTGGACAAGGGATCGAGGCTCCTTGGAGACCGCGCCTGCGGCACATTGCCGCCGCCCGGTGCGGACGCGAGAGTAACGAGCGCGCCGCGCGGCGTCAAACGCGCGCTTCTGGCTTCGGGGAACGCGAGATGGTGTGGTCCCTCGCGGGAGGAGGCCTAGCTCCGCGCCGGAGGCAGCGCGAACCGCTGGAAGAACCTCCACATCTCCTCGTTCGCGTCGATGACGTCGGTGCCGGGGCCGAGCAAGCGCGGGAGGTAGTCGCTCCGGCCGCCCGGCCAGACGTGGCCCGCGCCGGTGAGTTTCCAGAGCGCAATCTCGCCGCCGTCGCGACAGCCGCCGAAGACATAGAGCGTCGCGGTATGGGCGGCGGTCGGCGTGCCACCCGGGCCGCGCCGTTCCTCGCGCACGACCGGCTTGGGCACACACTCCTCGAAGGACACCCAGCGGAACAGCACCTCCTCCGCGTTCGGATGCTTCGTGCGCACGTCGGTGAACGGGAACGGCTCGCCGAGACCGCCGAAGTAGAGGGCGCGCTTGTCATCGATGCTGTGAATGTGGAGGATCGGCACCGCGCGCCTGCCCGGCACCGCCAGCGCCGGCGCCGGGTCGTCGACCCGGCGCTCGGGCAGCACCATCGACCCGGCCACCGGCGCGACCGCGGCGATGCGATCGGAAAGCTGCGCGGCGAGGCGGTAGCTCAGCATCGCCCCGTTGGAGAGGCCGGTCGCGTAAACGCGCGCCGTGTCGATCGGCGCGCGCTGCGCGAGTGCGGCGAGCAGCGCGCGCACGAAACCCACGTCGTCGACCTTCTCGGTCATCGCGAACCCGCAGCACAGGCCCGCGTTCCAGGTGAGCAGCTTCTCCTCCAGGCGGCCGGTGCCGTTCGGATACACGACGATGAAGCCTTCGCGGTCCGCGAGCGCGTCCATGCGGACGTAGTCGCGGTGCGCGCGCGCGTTGCCCCCGCCGCCGTGGAAGTTCAGGACGACCGGGATCGGCCGGGTCTCGCCCGCGACCGTGTCCGGAACGTGCACGAGCGCGGTGCGCGTGCGGCCTTCGTGCGGGACGGCGATCTCGTAGTCGCCGGTCGGCCCGACCGCGACCTCGCGTCCCTGCGGCTGGGCCGCTGCAGCGTGCGCGACGAGCGCGGCGACGACGAGCGCGGCGCCTCTCAATGACGTTGGCATGAGCGGATTGTAGCGCGTGCGCTCACGCCGGCGGACGCGCCGCCGGCCGGACCGTGGTCGCCAGCGCGATCGCGAAGCCGGTTGCGAGGATCGACAGCCAGCCCACCGCGCCGAAGCCGGTCAGCTCGCCGCCCGACCCGCGGCCGACCATCGCGGCGGCGACGAACGACGCGACCCCGGCCGAGAGCTGCTGCAACGCCGCGTTCAGGCTCATGAAGCTCCCGCGCAGTGCCGGCACCACCGCGCCCTGCAGGATCGCCATCGCCGGCACGTAGCGACCCGGAAACGTCGACATCAGGAGCATCTGGGCCAGCACTGCGCCCCACAGTGCGACCGGCGGAAGATGCGTCGTGACGAGGATCGCGAAAGTCGAGGCGCCGGCGATCCATACGAACGTCCGCCGCCGCCCGTGCAGGTCGGTGAGCCGGCCGATGTAGCGCACGAAGACGAGCGCCGCCACGCCGCCGAAGAAGTAGGTCACCGGGAGCTCGGTCTCGGCGATCCCGACGTTCGCGACGAAATACGGCGCGATGAACGGCACGATCAGGAACCCGGAGAAGTTCAGCGCCATCGTCAGTCCGAACGCCCGCAGGTGGTTACGGCGTCCGAAGACGGCGCCGAGCTGCGCGAGCGCCGACCGGCCGCGCGCCGCTTCCACGTGCGCCCGCACGCGCGGAACGGCGACGAAGGCGGCCGCCAGGATCGCCGCGCAGATGCCGGTGTTGAGAAAGAACGGCGCGCGCCACGAAAGGTGCGCCGCGAGCCAGATCGAGACCGGTATGCCGACGATCGACGCGAGCGACGGCGCGCTCATCACCAGGCCGAGCGCGCGGCCGCGCCGGCCGTCGGGCACGGTGTCGCCGACGATCGCGAGCACGGTCGCCATGAGCAGGCCACCGAACGCCCCCGCCGTCGCGCGCGCGAGCAGGAGCCAGACGTAGCTCTGCGCCATCGCGGTGAGCACCGTCGTGGCGGTGAAGCACGCGCACAGCACGAGGAGCATCGGGCGGCGATCGAACCGGTCGACCACGAACGACACCACGAAGCCGGCGGCCGACGCCGTGATCATGTACACCGAGACGAGCAACCCGAACTGCTTTGGCGTGAGGTCGAACAGCCGCATCAGCTGGGCACCGAGCGGCATCAGGACCATGAAATCGAGGACGCTCGCGAACTGCACCGCGCCGAGGGTGACGAGCAGCCACCACTCGCGCCGCTGCGAGAGGGCGGTCATCGTCTCGTGAAGCCGAGGAGCGCTGGGGCGACGAGCGCGCCGACACCGAGCGTCGCGAAGGCGATGCCCCACGCCGTGATCGACTGGTTACCGCCGGCAAGATCGAGCGCGGCGCCGAACACCAGGGGCGACACGAAGCCCGCGCCGAACCCGAGGGTCGAATGCACCGCCATCGTCGCGCCCTTGAAGCGCGGGTCGGCGGCGCCGACCATGCCCGCGGTGAGCGTCGAGGAGTCGCTCATCACGAACAGCATATGCAGCACGACGAGCGCTGCGACCAGCAGCCAGGGCACCGCCGCGGCGAAGCCGAGCACGCAGGTCAGCAAACCCGAGAGCATCATTCCGGCGACGATGACGCGCGCGCGCCCGACGCGCAGCGCGGCTTCGTTGCCCACGATGCTCGCGACCGGCGAGCCGAGGTTGGCGAGCGCGTGAATCGCCGCCGGCGACAGCGGCGCCGGCACGATCGTCTGGGCGAAGGTGAGGAACGCGACCATCCACGAGCGCGAGCCGAACAGCTCCCAGCAGTGCACCGCGTAGCCGAAGATGTAGCGACGCGCCTCGCGGTTCGCGAGCACCGGACGGAAGTCGAGCAGCCGCGTGTCCGCCACTGCGCCGCGGGCCTCCCGCGGCGGCAGCCCCGCGAGCACCATTGCGGCCGCGACGAGCGGCCCGATCGCCGCGGCGCCGAACGCCCAGCGCCAGCCGTACGCCTCCGCGACCTGCTGCGCGAGCACCAGCGAGAGACTCACGCCGACGCCGAAGAACGCGGTATAGAACGACACCGCGCGCGTCTGCGCCGGGCCGTGGGTGTTGTCCGTCAGCGCGCGCAAGCCGGGCATGTACGTGCCCGCGATCCCGACACCGACGAGCAGCTGGAACAGCCCGCCGACCACCGGACCGTCGGCGAACAGCGCAAATCCCGCGGTGCCCGCAGCGGCGACAATGCTCGCGACGAGGTAGATGCGGCGCGCGTCGAGGCGGTCGGTAAGCGCGGTGAGGACCGGCACCGCCGCCATGTAACCGGCGAAGAACAGCCCGCTGACCAGCCCCGCCTCGGTGTTCGACATCGCCCACTCGCGCTGCAGCATCGGCAGCAGCGCCGGGTACGTCGCGAAGCCGGTCATGCTGAAGACGTGGGCGAGGCATACCCACGCGATCAGACGAGCCGGCGACTTAGCCACGGCGGGCACGCAGGACGTATCGGACTTGCGCCACCGTGGTGTTCAGCTTCTCTCAGTGAACGCCGTGTCCTCTGCGGCGGGTGTTTCTTTCAGCGATGCTTGAACGCCGGCTTGCGCTTCTCCACGAACGCCCGCATCCCTTCCTTCTGGTCCTCGGTGGCGAAGAGCGAATGGAAGGTGCGGCGCTCGAAGAGAACCCCTTCGGCAAGCGAGCTCTCGTAGGCGCGGTTGACCGATTCCTTGGCCGCCATCACGATCGGCAGGGAGAACTCGCCGATCGCGGCCGCGACCGCGAGCGCCTCGTCGAGGAGCTTGTCGGCGGGCACGATGCGCGACACGAGGCCGGCGCGCTCGGCCTCCTGCGCGTCCATGTTGCGCGCGGTGAGAATCATGTCCATCGCCTTCGACTTCCCGACCGCGCGCGGCAGGCGCTGGGTGCCGCCCGCGCCCGGGATGATGCCGAGCTTGATCTCGGGTTGGCCGAATTTCGCCGTCTCGGCCGCGATCACGATGTCGCACATCAGCGCGAGCTCGCAGCCGCCGCCGAGCGCATAGCCCGCGACCGCGGCGATCACCGGCTTGCGCACCTGCTTCAGCTTCTCCCAATTGCGCGTGATGTACTCGGACTTGTAGACGTCCATGTAGCCCCAGTCCTTCATCGCGCCGATGTCGGCGCCGGCGGCGAAGGCCTTCTCGCTGCCGGTGATGACGATCGCGCCGATACCTTCGTCGCCCTCGAATTTCGCGAGCGCATTCCCCAGCTCGTTCATCAGCTGGTCGTTGAGGGCGTTGAGGGCCTTCGGGCGGTTGAGGGTGACGAGGCCGACGCGGCCACGGGTCTCGACGAGGATGTTTTCGTACATTCGCTGCGCTCCGGGAACGGGTAAGGGAAAGGGGGGAAGGGGGACGCGCGGCCCTGCCGCGCCTATCCTCGAAGGTTCTTGACCGTCGCGCGCGCGGCGTCCCCGAGCGCCGCCACATCGACGCCCACCGCCACCAGGGTGTAGCCCTGGGCGATGAACGGCTTCATTTTCGCCGGTTCGGCGGTGAAGATGCCGAGTGCGCGGCCCGCCTTGTTGCAGACCTCGGCGACGCGCTTGATCGCGGCGAGCACGTCCGGATGCTCGACCTGGCCGAGCAGGCCCATGCTGCCGGAGAGGTCGTATGGCCCGACCAGCACGGCGTCCACGCCGTCGACCGCGACGATCGACTCGAGCGCCTCGACCGCGGCGATGTGCTCGCACTGCACCACCACGACCGTCTCGTCGTTCGCCTCCGCCATGTAACGCGCGAAGTCGAAGCCGTAGCCCTGTGCACGGACGCGCCCCACCCCGCGCACGCCGCGCGGCGGGTACTTGCAGAACGACACGATCGCCTTCGCCTGCTGCGCGCTGTTGACCATCGGCACGATCACGCCGGCGGCGCCGATGTCGAGCGCTTTCTTGAGCATCGCCTCGGTCGCCTCGGGCACGCGCATCAGGCACGGCACGCGCGAGGTCGCGAGCATCGTCTGCGCGGCAAGGAAGTCGATCGGCGCGTGCTCGCCGTCGATGAACAGCCAGTCGAGGCCGGAGGTCGAGAGGATCTCGGTGACCTCGGGGCTCGCGAGCGTCACGATGGTGCCGAGCAGCAGGTCGCGCCGGCGCAGCCGCGCCGCGAAAGTGGGCGCCGTCATTGGTCGATCGCTCCGCCGTCGCCGCCCGCGGAGTACTTGGCCTTCCACTCCGACAGCGGCAGCACCTCGGGCAGGGCGAGGCGCTTGCGGTCCTGCTCGACCGCGGTCAGCGCCTCGGTCTCGCGCATCGTGCGCAGGCTCCGCACCGCCAGCTCCTGGTACAGGCGCGTCGCGTCGGCCTTCCAGGTGAGTTCCTGCGCGCTCAACTCGCGCCGCACCGTCGCCGGAATGCCGGCGGCGAGCGAGCGCGGCGGGATCTTCGTCTCGGCCTTCACGAACGCGAGCGCCGCGACGATCGCCGAGTCGCCGACCACCGCGTTGTCGTTCACCACCGCGTGGATGCCGACGAGCGCGTTGCGACAGATGCGCGCGCCGTGCACGATCGCGCCGTGGCCGATGTGGCCGTCCTCCTCGATCACCGTGTCGGAGCCGGGAAACCCGTGGACGACGCAGCAGTCCTGGATGTTGGCGCCCTGCTCGATGACGATGCGGCCGAAGTCGCCGCGCAGGCTCGCCGAAGGCCCGATGTACACGCGCGGACCGACGATTACGTCGCCGATCAGGACCGCGCTCGGATGCACGTAGGCCGCGGGATCCACCACCGGGGTGATGCCGTCGATCGAGTAAACCTTCACCATGGCGGATCCCGGGGCGGTGTCGGAAGTCGCGGCGCCGGGATAGACTTGGCGCCGCCGCTGAAACGACCCGGATTCTAGCCCAACCCGTGCTGCGTCCCGCCGCCCTCGCCGCCGCGCTCGCGCTCATGACCGCCCATGCCGCCGCCTTCGACCTCCAGGGCCACCGCGGCGTCCGCGGGCTTGCGCCCGAGAACACGCTGCCCGCGTTCGCGCGCGCGCTATCGATCGGCGTCACGACGCTCGAGATGGACGCGGGCCTGACCGAGGACGACGTCGTGGTGATCGCCCACGACCGGCGCCTCAACCCGGACATCGTGCGCGGATCCGACGGCCGGTGGCTCGCGGGTCGCACGCCCGCGATTCGCGAGATGACTTACCGCGAGCTGCAGCGCTACGACGTCGGCCGCATCAAGCCGGGCAGCGACTACTCGAGGCGCTTCCCCGAGCAGCGGCGCCAGGACAAGGTGCGCATCCCGACGCTCGAGGAGGTGTTCGAGCTGACGCGCCACGCGCGCAACGCCGAAGTGCGCTTCAACATCGAGACCAAGATCTCGCCGGAAGCCCCCGAGGACACGGCACCGCCGGACGTGTTTGCGCGCGCACTCGTCAAGGTCGTGCGCGACAGCGGTATGGCGAGCCGCACCACCATCCAGTCGTTCGACTGGCGCACGCTCGCGATCGTGCAGAAGGAGGCGCCGGAGATCGCGACCGCCTACCTCTCCTCGCAGCAGCAGACCCTGGACAACATCCAGGCCGGGCATCGCGAGGATTCACCTTGGACCGCCGGCATCCGCTTCCGCGATCACGGCTCGGTGCCGAAGATGGTGAAGGCCGCGGGCGGCAAGATCTGGTCGCCGAACGCCGTCGACGTGACCGAAGCGCTCGTGAAGGAAGCGAAGTCGCTGGGCCTCACGGTACTGCCCTGGACGGTCAACGAGCGCGTAGAGATGGAGCGCCTGATCGATTGGGGCGTCGACGGGCTGATCAGCGACTATCCGGACCGGTTGCGCGAAGTGATGGCGGCGAAGAACCTGCCGCTGCCGCGCGCGACGCCGGTCACGCCCTGACGCCGGGCGGGGCGTGCCCCGCCGCCGCTTCCCCATCCGCACTTATTGCGTCTCGAGATGCGGACCGCAGTCGACGGACGTCGGCTCAACAAACCGTGCGTCCACGGAGGCGGACTCGCCGGTCGCTGCGGGCGTCGTCTCCGTCGAATTCGCATCCCCTGATCCGATCGCCGTCGCGGCGATCCAGGCGCCAGCTGCGAACGCACACACCAGGAGCGCGTACCCGGCAGTCTTCTTCGTCTGAGTCATGATCGACCATCCTTTGTGCAATGTGGTGCACAAAGAATGGCGCCACGAAGCCTACCGACCGCTTACCGATCGCATCCACCGCACCGACTAGGCCCGAACCCGGCGGCCTTCACGCGAGCGCGGTCGCGATCATCGTCACCCCGGCGACGAGCATCAGCGCGTCCATCAGCAGCCGGAACCGCTCCGGTGCCATGCGCAGCACGAACGGCTTGGCCGCATACGAGCCGAGCATCACGGCCGACCCGACGATCAGTCCCTTCGTGAAGGTGGCCCACGGTAGCGCGCCGAGCTGGTTGAAGGCGATCGCCTTCGCCACGTACATGGAAAGCGATGCGAGCGCCTCGGTGGCGAGGAACGCGCCCTTTAACAGCCCGTAGGCGAGGAAGAACGGCGTGTTGATCGGCCCGGTCGAGGCGACGATCCCGGTGAGGAAGCCGATCACGCCGCCGACGACGGCGAGTTGCCAGAGGCGGATCCGGAATCCGCTTGCGGTGAGCTTGCGCCGCACCGGGATCATCAGCAGGAAGAACGTCCCGAGCGCCACCTCGATCGCGACCGAGCTCATCTTCACGAGCGTTGCCGCGCCGAGCGCGGCCGCGGGCGCCGCGGCCGCGCTGTAGACGGCGCACGCTCGCCACTCAATCTCGCGCCACCACACGGCCGCGCGCGACGCGTTCGCCAGCAGCGCGGTCACCGCCATGATCGGCACCGCCTCCTTCGGCCCGAAGACGACCACCAGCGGCGGCAGCAGCATGATCGACGTGCCGAAGCCGACGATGCCGCCGAGCGTGCCGGCCGCGAGGCCGATGACCAGGACGACGGCCCATTCCATGACTGAATTATCCGGGCCGAGCGGCCGCACGACAGCGGAGCAAGCCGGGAGTACGCTGTGCCGCATGCCGCAGACGATCCGACGCATCGGCGTCGCGCTGGCAGCGGTGGCGGCCGCGGCCTACGCGACTGGGGCGGCGCTCGTGTGGCGCTGCCCGGACCGCTTCGTCGATTTCCCGGCGCGTGAGGCGCCGAAAACTCCCGGGATGCTGGGCATCCACTATCGCGAGGTCTGGCTGCGCGCCGGCCCCCACCGCGCGCTCGTCCATGGCTGGTGGCTGCCGAACGGCCGGGATGCGCCGGTCCTCCTGCTCCTGCCCGGAACCGGGCGCCCCAAGGCGGGCATGGTGCACGTGGCCGCCGCCATGCATGCCGCCGGTGCCGCCGTGCTCATGATCGACTACCGCGGCCTCGGCCGGAGCGATCGCGGCCCGCTCACCGAAGCGAGCATGTACGAGGATGCGGAAGCGGCGTGGCAGGAGTTGCGGTGGCATCAGCCCGATGCCGGTCGCCGTTTCGTCTACGGCCATTCGCTCGGTGCGGCGCCCGCGCTCGAGCTCGCGGCGCGCTACCCCGACGTGAACGGCGTAGTCATCGAGGGGGCGCCGACCTCGATCCGCGAGCTGCTGCGCGAGTCGTGGGCCGCCGCGCTCTACCCCGTCGACCGGATGCTCGATGGCCGCTTCGACGCCGCGACAAAGGTCCGGCGCCTGAATGTCCCGCTCCTGGTTATCCACGGCAAACGCGACGATCTCGTACCGCCCGAGATGGGTATCACGCTGTACATGCGGGCCACTGCGAAGAAGTCGCTGCTGCTCGTCGATGGCGCGACGCACAGCGATGCGGCGAGCGTCGACGCCGAGGCCTACCAGGCGGCGTTCGAGCGGCTGATGCCGCTGAGTCCCGAGCGCGCCGTCGCCGGCCTCAGGCGGCGTGCGGCGCCCACCCGAGCGGGTTGACGCGCTCGACGAATTTCGCGCACGTAAGGAGCTTCGGCTCGGAGAAGCGCGGACCGACGATCTGCAGACCGACCGGCAGCCGTGCAGCGGTCAGCCCGGCCGGAGCGCTCGCCGCCGGGAGGGTAGCGAGCGACACCAGGAAGGTCTGCGCGATCCAGGCGATGTAGTTGTCCAACTTCTTGCCGGCGATCTCGGTCGGATAGTTCTGGTCGAAGGGGAACGGCGGCACGGGCGAGCACGGCGTGAGCACGAGCTCATACCGCTCGAACAGGGCGCGCCAGCGATGGAAGATCTCCATGCGCCTGCGCTCGGCGCGCGCGATGTCGAGGATCTTCACGTCCAGCCCCAGCCGGATGTTGCCGGCGAGGTTGGGATTGAGCCGGTCGAGCTGGTCGAGCCGGTCGAGGTGATTCCCGACCATCGACTCGCCGCGCAGCGTGATGAACGCCTGTACACCGTCAGAGAAATCCGCCTGGATCTCCTCGATCGTCGCGCCGTCGCGCTCGAGCACGCGCGCCGCGTCGCGGCAGATACGCGCCACTTCCGGATCGATGCCGGTGCCGCCGATGTCCGCGACGTAGGCAAGGCGCACGCCGCGCAAGCTGTCGGCACGCGCCACGATCTCGTGCACGCTCGGCCACGGCGGCGGCACCGAGGACGGCAGCTTGAGCGAGAAGCCGGTCATCGCGTCGAGCATCAGCGCGCAGTCCTCGGCGTCGCGCGCCATCGGGCCAGCGACGTTCTGCGAGTGCCACGGCATGTTCATCGGGTAGCGCGCCACCAGGCCGGTCGAGGTCCGCAGGCCCACCACGCCGCAGAAGGACGCCGGCGTGCGCAAGCTGCCGCCGAAGTCGGAGCCCTCCGCGAGCGGGACCAGCCCGGCGGCGAGCGCGGCCGCGCCGCCGCCAGTCGATCCGCTCGCCGACATGCGGAGGTCCCAGGGGTTGCGCGTCGCGCCGAACACGCGGTTGACGGTGTTGCCGCCGGCCGCGAACTCCGGCGTGTTGGTCTTGCCGATCACGACGCAGCCGGCGCGCTTTAGATTCACGACCGTCTCGCCGTCCTCGTCCGGGACGTGGTCGGCGTAGAGCTCCGAGCCCCACGTCGTGCGGATGCCGGCGGTCGGGGTGACGTCCTTGATGCCGACCGGGACGCCGGCAAGCGGCGCGAGCGTCTCGCCGCGCGCGAGCGCGGCGTCGACGGCGCGCGCGGCGGCACGCGCCGGCTCAACGGCGAGTGTGACGAACGCGTTGACCGCCGCGTTCGCGCGCTCGATCGCCGCGAGATGCGCCTCGAGGACCTCGACGGCGCTCGCGCGCTTCGCGCGGATGAGCTTCGCGAGCTCGCGCGCGGGCAGCCGGTGCAGGCCCTCGGCCATCAAAACCGCAGGAGGTACTTGCTCACGTCCACCCGCTCGGGCAGCGTGCCAAGCTGCGTCGAGTAGTCGATGAACGCCTGGAAGTCCTGCCGGTCGGTGTTCAGGAGGTCGGCGACCTTCGTGAACTTCACCAGCGGCACCGTATCGACGACGTTGTCGGGCGTGAACGTGTTCTTGGCGAGATGCCGGCGCGCTTCCTTCGGGTTCGCGTTGATGAAGTCGACCGCCTTCAGCCACGCGGCGGAATAGCGCTTCGCGACATCGGGGCGGGTCTTCAGGAAGTCGGACGAGATCACGCCGCCGGCCACCCACGCGTTCGCGCGCGGATCGCCGAGGATGTACTTGGCGATCACGCCGGCCTCGAGCGTCGTCGCGACGCCGCTCTGCCGCATGATCGCGGCGTTCGGCTCGAGCGTGTAGCCGGCGTCGAACGTCCCCGCCGTCATCGCGTTGACGTGCTGCCCCATGTCGAGCTGGTCGAGCGTGTAGTCGCCCTCCTTGAGCCCCACCGCGGCGAGCACCGCCCGCGCCATGGTCACGTTCGCCGGACCGGGTGCGCTCATGATCTTCTTGCCCTTGAGATCGGCGAGCGAGCGGGCGTTCACGCCCTTGCGCACGACGAACTGCTCCATCTGGTACTGCGCGTTCTGCCCGTTGACCGAGATGTACATGGCCACCCCGGGCTTCTTCAGGTTCGCGTTCATCCCCTCGATCGTGACCAGGACCGCCGCAGCGTCGATCTGGTTCGTGATCAAGCCCGAGATGTTGGGCGGCCCGCCGATGAGCCGCACCATCTCGACGTCGAGCTTCTGGTCCTTGAAGTAGCCGCGGTCCTGGGCGACGAAGAACGGCAGTGACGAGCTGACTGGGAACACGCCGACCTTGACCTTGTCCTGCGCAAGCGCGGGTGCGGCGAGCGCGGCGACGAGCACTGCTCCGAGCAATGAAAGCTTACGCATGATCCTTCCTCCTTGGAGTCATCGTTATAGCACACGCCTTTCGGCGCTCTCCGCGAGCGCGGCGAGCGCCTGGGTAAAGCACTCCATCGGCGGGCGCACGATGCCCGCCCCGACCTGGCCGACGCCGGCTTCGCGGTGAGCCATGCCGGTGTTGATGATCGGCGCAATGCCGGTGTCCACGACCTTGCGCACGTCGATGCCGGCCGGCGTGCCGGCGAAGTCGAGCATTGGAATGGTGAACGCGTTGTTGCGGCCGAGCGTGATGTGCCGCATCGTCAGCGTGCTGTCGAGTGCGAGCTGCGGGGTGCCGCCGATGAACTGGACGATCGCAGGCGCCGCGGCCATCGCGAAGCCGCCGATGCCGGCGGTCTCGGTGATCGAGCTGTCGCCGATGTCGCGGCCCGCGTCGGCCGGCCCGTAGCCGGGGAAGAACAGGCCGTCGGGTACCTGCGCCGGACCGGTGAACCAGCGCTCGCCCGTGCCGCTTACGCGGATGCCGAAGTCGGTGCCGTTGCGCGCCATCGTGGTGACCATCGAGCTTCCCGGCACGCCGTGCGCGGCGTCGAGCATGCTCTTGCACGCCGCCATGCCGATGTTCAGGAAGAAGAAGTCGTTGCCATTCAGGAAGTCGATTACCGCCGCCGCCTCGGCCCCGGGGACGCCCGCCTTGAGGATTCCGGCGACGAGCCGCTTGAACAGCAGCGCGGACGAGGCCATGTTCCGGTTGTGCATCTCGTCGCCCATGTGCACGGCGCGGCCCATAAGCGGCTTCAGCTCGATCGGCCCGGTTGCGGCGAGCGCCTTGCCAAGCACCGGACCGAGCGTCTCGCCCATCCACTTGAGCTTCGCGAGCACCTCGGGGCTGTTCGCGCCGTAGCGCAGCACCTTGCCGAGCCCTTCGTTCAGGTTGCTGAACGAGCGGTTGCCCTTGACCGGGTTGCGGAGCATCCAGACCGGCATCGACGGGCTGATGATCCCGGCCATCGGGCCGACCGCGGCGTGGTGATGGCACGGGTCGAAGCGGATCTTGCCGCGCTCGGCCATGGCACGTGCGGAGTCGTGGTCCTTCGCCCAGCCCTCGAGCAGGCAGGCGCCGATCACGGCGCCGCGCATCGCGCCGCCCATGCGCGCCCACTCGATCGGCGGGCCGGCGTGCAGCAGCAACCGCTCGCCGAGCCCGGGAATCACTTCACGCGCAACACCGACGCCCTCCAGTACCGGCTCGGCGGCCAGGTAAGCATCGAACGCCGTTTTATTGGCTGCATCGATCGTCGCGTTGCCCGCGAGCCGCGCGAGCGCGGCTGCGACTCCCGGATCGCCACCGGGCGGGCTCCACTGCACGCGCGCAACCGGCGCGCCCGCCGACGCGATGTTCTCGCCGAACGACGCGAGCCCGACGTTCACGACCGCCAGCGGCTTGCCGAATAGCGGCGTCATGGGCGCCTCCCGGCAACGATCTTTGCCGCGATCCGCGCCGCCGCCGCGTTGCTCGCGCCGAGGATGACACCCGCTTCGCGGAGCGCCGCTTCCTGCCGCGCCAGGCCCTGCGGGTCGGCGTCGGTGCCGCACACCGAACCGACGAACGCGACGCGTCGGTTCGCCTTCCGCGCCGCGCGCAGGGCGGGCGTCATCTCGCCGGCTGGGTCAGGGTGCGCGCCGTAGCCGAGCACGACGTCGAGCAGGATCACCGCGACCTCGGGATCACTCGCCTCCCGGACGATGCGCTCGTTGCGCAGGCGGTGATCGATCATCGGATGCGGCCGGCCGCGCGTGTACACGTCGTCGCCCAGATCCACCAGCCTGTGGCCGCCGGCCTGCCAGGACTCGCCGAGCGCAGCGCCGAGGATCCGCTCAGCCTCGTAGCAGAACGTCCCGCCGCTGAAGAGGCCGCGCACGTACCGCTGGGATTTTGCGAGACGCGGGAGTGCGCCGAGGCGCGCCGCGGCCGGGCCTTTCGGCGGCTTGCGTCCCTGCGCGAGGGCGACCGCGGCGCGCGCGGCGTCCTCGAGCGTGCGCGCGACGTGCAGGTTCTTGCCGCGCACCGCAGTGTCCGCGCCGATGAAATTGATGACCACGGGCTTGCGGGCCTGCGCCGCCTCGGCGATCACGCGGGCGGCCACCCCTGGCGCGGGTGGCTTGGAGATCAGCACGACTACCCTCGTGTCGCGGTCGGCAGCGAGCAGCTTCAGCCCGGCGAGCATCGTGACACCGCCGACCGCGTCGTTGAGGTCGCGGCCGCCGGTGCCGATCGCCTGCGATACGCCGAGCCCGAGACGATCGACTAGCGTGGTGACCTGCTGCAGACCTGTGCCCGAAGCGGCGACGCAGCCGATCGGCCCGCGCCGCACGCGGTTCGCGAACCCGAGCGGCACGCCGTCTATGATCGCCGTGCCGCAGTCGGGGCCCATCAGCAGCAGGCCGCGCTCCAAGCAACGTCGTTTCAGCGCGACTTCGTCCTCGAGTGAGACGTTGTCGCTGAAGAGCATCACGTTCAGCCCGCGCGCGAGCGCCTTGGCAGCCTCGGCGGCGGCGTACTCGCCCGGCACGGAGATCAGCGCGAGGTTGGACGCCGGCGCGTCGGCAAGCGCCATGTCGATCGACCGGGGGGCGATGATGCCCGGTCCGGTTCCCGCGGCCGCCGGCTTCGCCGCACGTAGCGCGTCCTCGCCGCGCGCGATTGCGGCTTCGGCCGCAGCCTGCGCCTTCGCCCGGACGACCACCAGCAGGTCGCTCGGCCGCGCGGCGACCGCGCCGGCGAGCAGGCCGACCTCGCGCAGCAGCGCGAGGTTCCCTTCGGTCGCCATGATCATCGAGGCCTCCTCGACACCTGGCAGGTCGCGGAGCTGCACGGACAACTGCATCAGCGCGACCGAGTCACGGTACGTGTTCGCGATGAGGCGCGTGACCGTCGGCATCACTACTTCCCGGACCAGTGCACGTAGCGCTTCTCGACCAGCATGAAGAGCAGGTTGAGGCCGTAGCCGAGCGCGCCGGCGGCGAAGATCGCGGCGTACATGTCGGGCATCGCGAAGAGCTGCTGCGCCTCGAATACGCGATGCCCCAGCCCGTCGGTGGATCCGATGAACATCTCCGCCACGACCACGATCACGAGTGCCAGCGACACGCCGTTGCGCAGGCCGACGAAGGTCTGCGGCAGCGACTCGAGCAGCATCACGTCGGTCAGTACCCGCAGGCGGGAGGCGCCCATCACCTTTGCGGCAAGCAAACGCGTCTTGCGCGCATTCATCACGCCGTAGGCGACGTTGAACAGGATCACGAGCAGCGCGCCGAACGACGCGACCAGGATCTTGGTCATGTCGCCGACGCCGAAGATCACCAGAAAAAGCGGGAACATCGCCGAGGCCGGCGTCGAGCGGAAGAAGTCGATGACGAACTCGACCGCGCGGTAGGCCTTCTCGTTCGCGCCGAGCAGAACCCCGAACGGGATGGCGATCACGGCGGCGATCGCGGTCGCGTACGCGGTGCGCTCGACGGTGCGCCAGAAGTCGTGACCGAGCTTGCCGCCGGCCATGCCCTTCACGAGCGCCGCGAACGTCTGATCGGGCGAGGGCAGCAGCACCGGATCGACCACGCGCGCCCAGACCGCCAGATACCAGACCGCGATCAGGCCGGCGACGCCGAGGAGCGGGAGGAAGGTGTCGCGCTTCATCCCTTCCTCACCTCGCGCTGGAACACCTCCAGGCAGTGTCCCTTGACCGCCACGAACGCCGGATCGGAGAGCGTGTCGTCGTTGCGCGGCCGCGGCATCCTGATCACCGGGAAGTCCGCGACTTGCGCGGGGCGCCGCGACAGCAGCAACACGCGATCGGCGAGGTACACCGCCTCCTCGAGGTCGTGCGAGACGAGCACCGTCGTCGTCCCGGTCTCCAGGAAGATGCGCTGCAGCTGCTCGCGCATGAACAGCGTCATCTCGTAGTCGAGCGCGGAGAACGGCTCGTCGAGGAACAGCACCTCGGGCTCGACCACGAGCGCGCGCATGATCGAGACGAGCTGCTGCTGCCCGCCCGAGAGCTCGTAGGGGTAGCGCTTGAGGTCGATCTTCACGCCCAGGTGCGTCACCAGCTTCTCAACCTTCTCCTCGCGCTCGCGCTTGGGCAACCTGGCGAGCTTGAGCGGGTACTCGATGTTGTCGATCGAGCGCAGCCAGGGAAAGAGTGCCTCGCGGTAGTTCTGGAACACGTAGCCGATCTTTGTCTCCATCAGCGTCTTGCCGCCGAAGAGGATCGTGCCCGCGTCGGCCGGTATGAGCCCGGCTACGATGTTGATCAGGGTCGACTTGCCGCAGCCGTTCGGGCCGAAGATCGAGAGGAACCGGCCGCGCGGGATGTCGAAGTCGAAGTTGTCGTAGATGACCGCGCCCTGGAAGCGCTTGGAGAGCCCGCGGATGGTGATGTGCGCCTCGCCCGCGGGCGCGGCGCCCGGCGTCGCAGCAACCGCCGCCGCGCCGTTCACCCGATCCATCCGCCGCGCCTACTCGCCGGCGTCGATGATTGCGATCACCGGCCCGCCGCCCTGCGGGCCCTGGTGCATCGCGTCCACCGAGACGAACACCGCCGGGTCGCCGATGGCCGCGGCCGCGACGCCGCCGACGGCCGCCTTCGAATGGCGGTGGTGATGTACGTCGGAATCGTCGAGCATGATCTGCCGGCGGCCGCGCAGCGTGCCGCGATGGTCGGCCTCGCACTTCATGAAGCAATTCACCAGGCGCCCCTTCAGGTCCTCGGCGCGCGCCCGCTCCGGTAGATCGAGCCCGGCGTTGCGGATCGCCGCGTAGATGCCGTCGATGTCGATCGCGTCCTGCATGACCGCGTGGCCGATCCGATAGCGCCCCCCGGCGCCCGCTTTGTTCCCCATCAGCACGATCTGGCCGGCGTCGAGCTCGACGCCGGACGAGCATGACGCGACCGCCGAGTAGAGGTCGAGGTTCTTGCAGATCTCCTCGGCCTTGTAGGACTTCACCTCGCCGAGCGCAACCGCGATGCCGAGCGCGGTCGTGCCGTTCGAGACGCCCATCGAGTCGTGCACCTCACAGGCGACGGTCTTGCCGCGGCTGTGCGCGTCGCGGACCGTGTCGATCGTGAGGAGCGGCGTCTTGGTCTGGACGTAGTGCACGTCCTTCGGATCGTCAATGCCGGCGTCCTTCATCGCGAGCCGCACGCCCGCGGCGATCTTCTCGACCATGGCGGGCCGGCCGATGTCCTCGGGAAAGATCTGCGGGCTCATCGCCGCGCCGATCACCAGCCGGTCCTTCGCCTTCGGGCCGATCTTGTCGTTGCGCGCGAACACCGTCGCGTGCGGCGTGATCACGCCATCGCAGCCGCCCGACCACACCATCGGGACCTGCTTGACCTCGCCAAGCGAGCGGTTGCCGTGCTTCATCAGAACGGCACGGAACGCCTGGTCGGCGAGGATGCGCGTGAAGTCGTTGACGCCGCCGTTGCCCTCGGTCTTGCCGACGACCGCGACCACCTGGTCGGCGGTGAACTGCCCGGCAAGGATGCGCTCCTCCATGCCGGAGGCGTCCTGCACCGTCTTGAGAATCACTTTCGCTACTTCGATCGCCATGTTCGCCTCTCCTAGACCCGCGGCCCGCCAGCGGGGGAAGTGAAGGGGTCCCCCGCTTCGTTCGCGCCGCCGCGCAGCATCTTCTCGAATCCCGGCCCGCGGTCGATGAGCGGCAGCGGACCCTTGCGCGCCGCGCGCAGCTCGGCGCGCAGCTTCCCCGTCGCCGCCTCGTCCACCACATACGTGTTCTCCCTTCCGGTCAGCACGACGCCGTAGGCGCGCCGCGCCGCCTCGGGCGACACTTTCGCCTGGACCACGTCGCGCAGCACCCGCGCCGGCTCGCGCTCGAGCGGGTCACCCCAGCCGCCGCCGCCCGTGGTGACGACGCGCACGACCTGGCCCGCCTTCACCGGCTCGCCGTCCACGAGCCCGCCGAGATCCTTGTGCTTGCCGTGCAGGTCGACGGTCACGCAGAACGGCTCCCCCGCGCTCCCGCCCGCGACGCCGTAGCAGCCGAGCCGCACGCGGTCGGCGGTCACGATCGTGTGGCAATCGACGAGCACGCGGTAGTGCTTGTCGTAACCGAGGCCGCCGCGGCGCTTGCCCGCGCCGCCCGAGTCGGTGCGCAGCCCGAGCTTCTCGACGATCACCGGGAAGCGGTTCTCGGTGAACTCGGCGGGCTGGTTGCGCGAGTCGGGCACGATGTGGATCGCGTCGTTGCCGTCCGCGTACCAGCGCCCGCCCGAGCCGCCGCCGATCACCTCGCGCGAGAGGAACGGGCGGCCCTGCGGATCGTTCCCGTAGAAGCCGGTGTAGCGGATCGTCTCCTGGTCGGCGGGCATGCGGCCGCCGGTCGCCTGCGTCACGACGCCGGCGAGGAGCCCGAGCGAGCGCAGCAGGACGAACGAGCGCGCGTTGGTCGCCGCCGGCCACTCGGGCGTGATGAGCGTGCCCTTCGGCGGGAACACCACGTCGAACACTTCGCACACGCCTTCGTTCACGTGGATCTCGGCGGCGCGCTCCGGCGTGTCGGCGAGATTGCGCAGGATCGGGGCGATCCATTTGACGAGGAACGCGCCGTCGGCGTAGTCGGCCGGCCAGTTGATCGGCCCGGACGACTGCGGCGCAGTGCCGTTGAAGTCGAGCGTGATCCGGTCGCCCTTCTTGGTCATCTTCAGCGCAAGCCGGTGCAGCTTCGGGTCGGTGACGCCATCGTGCTCGACGTAGTCCTCCCACGCGTACTCGCCGTCCGGGATCTTCGGCAGCAGCTCGTCGCGGTAGATGTCCCGGCACTTGTCGAGGATCGCCTGGAAGCACGCTTCGACCGTCTCCGCGCCGAAGCGCCGGAACAGCTCCTCCATGCGCCGCGCCCCCATGCGGATCGCCTCGATCTCGCTGTCGAGGTCCGCCTCGAGCATCTCGGGGACGCGCGTGTTGCGGCGGATGATCCGGAAGGCCTCCTCGTTGCGCCGGCCCGCGTCGTAGATCTTGATCGGCGGGATCGCGAGACCTTCCTCGAACACCGTCACTGCGGTGCCCGGCATCGAGCCCGGCACGCGCCCGCCGATGTCGTCGTGATGGCCGAACGCCTGGATGTACGCGACGACCTGGCCGTCGTGGAACACCGGCACCGTCGAGCACACGTCGGGCAGGTGCCCGATCGAGCCTTCGGTGAGGTAGGTGTCGTTCATCAGGAACACGTCGCCGGGCTGCATCGCCTCC
>Ga0105107_10000607_pt1 | contig 22962 bp, 24 predicted proteins | sample PPLLaktember2015_6_FD_79335 | JGI IMG/M metagenome (GOLD analysis project Ga0105107, IMG submission 79335) | Freshwater sediment microbial communities from Prairie Pothole Lake near Jamestown, North Dakota, USA - PPLs Lake P8 Core (1) Depth... | ecosystem: Environmental > Aquatic > Freshwater >... | reverse complement strand
TGGCCTCCATGGATCTGCCTCACCACAACAGGCATCCCCTCTCTGACTTTTTCCAGGGTCGTTATCATCTTGGAATCCTCTTTGCGTGCTCGCTGTAGAAACGCCTGAACTCTTTCTGCCAGTCCACATCAATTTGCGGATCCTCTTTGACGAATTCCGCAACCGCACGCAGACGTCTTACTGTTTCAGGACTCACGGCATGCTCGATCCTGCACGCATCCAGAGAGGCCGTCTCGCGGTCCAATCCCAAAATCTCTTCCAAGAAGCGGCTAAGGACCTCGTGCCTGTGCGTGATCGCGGCTGCAATCTTTTGCCCTTCCATGGTCAGCCGAACATACCCGTAGGGTTCCTGGACCACCAAATTTCGGTATTTGAGTTTTCGAATCGCACCAACAACGCTTGGATTCTTCACCTCAAGACGATCTGCAATCGCTTTTACGCGAGCAACCCCCTCGTCCCTGCACAGATGGTAGATGGTTTCCAGGTAATCCTCCATCTGTGAGCTGAGCTTCGGTTTTTTGCTCATTCCGCTCTCCCCAATTAGTTAGGTATTCCTAACTTTATATGGCGTTACAAACTTTGTCAAGCCCCTAACGTTCAGACCCTAAATTTCAGCTCCATTGCGGTCACCCTTCAGAGGAACCTCGCCAAATCTCTGTCAATAGTACCGGTGACACCCACCGATATCCCCCTTCCATCCGACCATCCTTCTGCATCTCAACCCCGTCACCGCCTCGCAACATCAAAATATGGAGCACCATAATTCTGCATATTGAAAGTGAGCAAAGTTCTGCCACCAATTGGTGTTTCGCTAACCACAAAAATGAGTAGCATTTTACATACACAGCGCTGGTACTGAGGCACCTTCTCATAGCTTATTGGAATTAAACACAAAAAGCTGCCCGCCTTTCTTGGCATAGCCTTTGCTCATCAAAATTGTCAAGACAGAAACCGGTGTGTCATGCAATGCAGCCAGGAAGCGGGAATCCATGAAGACGAGGGGGTTTGACGGCGACTGAGGGAGCTTAGCGTCTCAAAAGCCGTCGCGATTCTTCCTTAAAGCTTCCATGAAGTCGCCGTTTCCGGCCAGTCATGAGCTACCAGAGAAACGCTTTGACTGAGAATCTTCGGCTGAGTCACATCGTCTTTACCTGTTCTTTGGCAATATTGGAATAAGGTTGAGAAGCGCCACGCAACTTCAGCACCCAAGAAAAACCACAGGACGGCTGATGGCCTCCAAAGGTTATGATTAATGAAAGGGAGTTTTCGCGGCGCTTTGAAGGCTTCTCGGGTGCCCGTGCATCTTTTCACTCGGTCATTATCATACGCTCGGTCATTCTGATGCTCATTAGTTTGGCCTAACGAGTCCGCACCGAAGAGAAAACAACGGCATCGTGGGAAGCCAAACTTATCAAGGGAGGAAACGTAGAGATGCTTTGGATCCTATTCGCTCTCGGAGTGTGCCTGGCTGCGCTACTCGGTTTCCTGCGTCTCCGGAGTGCCAAAAAGACGGTGAAAGATATCGCCTTTTGAGCGGGTTTTCCATATTGAAGTGGTGAGGGAGCCCAAGGGGCTTTGACCACTCGGGTTGACCTTTATTCACGGCGGACAGACGAGCGATAGGAAGAAACCTTCTTCGTATAGCCGCAGTGCATGCCTCTAAGAGAACTCCTTCACTTTCTTGCCGCCACCAAGCAGAATGAGATAACAAATGCGAACAATTTCCTTCAACCTCCGTTATGGATGCAAAACATTCGCTGCCGTTCTGGTGATTCTAATCCTCACTATCCTAGATACGTATCTCACGCTCGATTTGGTGAGCCGGGGTGCAGAAGAACTGAACCCAATAATGGCGTACTATCTGAATCGCAGCCCTCACTTGTTCTTTGTAGTGAAGTATTCGCTGACCTGCACATCCTTAATCATGATCCTGAGCATCAGTAATCCTTTAAGCTTGGGAACAAGAAAGATTCGCCGCGAGTCCCTCCTCGTGCCATTCATTATTGCTCTGGCAGTAGTTGTTCAGTGGCAACTATACCTCCTCCATCACACGATCGACTGATCGGCAGAGCACCCAATTAAACCGCCTTTGCATCCACCTGCCTCCGTCGTTCCTTTTCTGATTTAGGAGGCTGGTTTTTCAGACCGGATTTGTGTTAGATTTCGGTGAAAAGCAATGGACGTCTTCCAACAGCTTTCGGAACACGGAAATGCATTCCTACAACGGAGGTGACTCAATGCCCAAAGCAAGCTTGAATAACATACAGATTGAATATGAAACCTTCGGAGACTCATCGTCGCCCCCAATCCTCCTCATTATCGGACTGGGCGGCCAGTTGATTTATTGGGACAAAGCCTTTTGCAGCCAGCTTGCCGATGCAGGCCTTTACGTGATCCGATTCGACAACCGGGATGCAGGGCTATCAACAAAGTTCGACGAGGCAGGCGTCCCTGACATCATGGACGTTATCGGCAAGCTGATGAGCGGCCAGAAGGTCACCCCTCCTTACACGATAGAAGAAGCGGCTCAGGCCGTGCCGGGATCTGAGCTCAAAATCCTGGAAGGTATGGGTCACGACCTGCCCCATGGGGAGGTCTGGACGCAGATCGCCAAAGACATCATCGCACATACACAAAAACAGGGGGTTGAGGGGTTATAGGAAATGGATCAGTCCGCGCGGTCACACATTGCTCAAGCGATACCTATTATTAGATCAAATATCTTTTTACTTGTTGCGCCCTCTCTGATCATCGGCGCATCCTATTTGTCTTTTCTTTTTCCACAGGGGCTCGGCGGGATATTGGCTTCAGGTTCTGTTCTTGCAACCTTGATTGTATATCCCTTGATGTATGGGCGATTTGCCGAAATCCTCAGCGGGCAAGCCCCTGCCCACTGGGGACAGCTCTTGCGCCTGCACTGGTGGAATTTCGTTTCCGTGAGCATGGTCTTGCATATCCCTCTGTTCATCTGGATCCTAATCATCTACTCAGCCGGGTTGGCAGCCGGCACGTTGACCTTCGTTCTCTATGGATTGATCAATGTGTTGAGTCTCTATGTCATCCCCCTGGTATTTCTTACCCGAGAGAGACTTCCTTGCATCCCGCTTGGGATTAAGTGCCTGATCGGAAACTTCCAATTCAACTTGCCCCTCGTTTTCCTTTCGATTCTCTCCATTGCCCTAAGCTTTTCCACTGGACACAGCGGAGCAGACTCTCCTTTGCCTCCCTCTTCCGCTTTGGGGGGACTGGTGGTCACCTTCCTAACGGTTGCCGTGGACTTTGTGGTCTTCGTGGCCGCAAGTCTGGTTCTAAAAGAAAAGCTTTTTCAGGGCAGGGTCTAATAGTATAGGCAGATTACGCAATGGCCAAAGCCTCCCGCCCGTATCAGATTTTTGCTAAGCCCATCGGCTCGGTCTGTAACCTCAGTTGCGCGTACTGTTACTACCTGAAAAAGCAAGATCTCTACCCTGATGAGATCTCTTTCCGCATGCCGGATGATATTCTGGAGGAGTACATCCTTCAGCACATTGAAACCTGTCCCGATCCGGTTATCCCTTTTGCCTGGCACGGCGGAGAGCCTACCCTGCTCGGATTGGACTACTTTCACAAGATCGTTGAACTGCAGCGCAAGCATCAACCGTCTCACCCTCGGATCATCAACGGGATTCAAACTAACGGCACTCTTCTCGACGAAGAGTGGTGCCGCTCTTTGGCTGCGGAAGGATTTGGCGTGGGCATCAGCATGGACGGACCACAGGAAATGCATGACAGCCATCGCCTTACCAAGGGAGGCAAACCCACCCACACCCAGGCATTGCGAGGTTACGAACTCCTGCGTAAGCATCGAATCCCATGCGACGTCCTGTGCGTGGTCCATGCGCAGAATGTTCACCATCCCAGGGAGGTCTACCGGTTCTTCAAGCAGCTCAAAGCCACGCACATCGGTTTCTTACCCTTGGTGGAACCCCAGCTGGAGATCGATGGCGCTGTGAGCTCTCGCACCGTCCCTCCAGAGGCCTTTGGCGCTTTTCTCTGCACCATCTTTGATGAGTGGATGAGTCAGGACGTCGGGGAGATAGATATTCAGATCTTCGAGGAGGCAGCTCGGACGGCTTTAGGACAAGAGCATACCCTGTGTATCTTCAAGAAAACCTGCGGGGATGTTCCCGTGATCGAACACAACGGAGATTTTTTTGCCTGCGATCACTTCGTCGACCGGGAACACCACTTGGGGAACATTCGTGAGACCCGATTGGTCGATCTCATCGAAAGTCCTACGCTGAGGACCTTCGGCCAGCTCAAACGGGACTCCCTTCCCCGCTATTGCCTGGAATGCGACGTTCTCAATCTTTGCAATGGAGGGTGCCCGAAGGATCGCATCCTCAGAACGCCCGATGGCGAAGCTGGGCTGAACTATCTGTGTGCAGGCTACAAAAGCTTTTTTGCGCACTGCCGGCCTTTTCTTGCGGAACTTTCCTCTCTCCGGCACCGGGAGACGCAAGAAGGGCAAATGCCCCCTCGCCCTGCCCCCCGGCCACAGGCTCCTCCTCGAATAGGTCGTAACGACCCGTGCCCTTGCGGCAGCGGCAAGAAGTACAAGAAATGTTGCATGGGAAAATGAAGAAGCCCGCGCAGGTGCGGGCTTCTTCATTTTGAAGTCAGTGAAGAGCAGGCTAGGTTTTGAGCTTCTCCTTCAGAAAGGATATGGTCCTCTGCCAGGCAAGCTGGGCTGCGTCCTTGTTGTATCTCGTGGGGGCTGTGTCGTTGTTGAACGCGTGTTGAGCCCCCTCATACATGAAGATTTTGTAATTTACAGATGCCGCCTTGAGGGCTGCCTCAAAGGCGGGGATTCCTGCATTGATTCGTTCATCGATACCAGCATAGTGCAGAAGCAATGATGCCTTGATTTTAGGGACATCTTCAGGTGCCGGCGCAGCGCCATAATAGGGAACGGCCGCAACCACGTCCGGAGAATAAACAGCCATCTGATTGGCCATTGCCCCTCCCCAGCAGAAGCCTACCACTCCCACCTTTCCGGTAGAGAGGGGATGAGTCATCAAATACTTGGCCGCAGCCACGAAATTCTTTGTGTTTTTTTCTTTGTCCAGCTGCCCGAAGAGCGCAGGGGCCTTCTCAGAGTCTTCCGGTGTCCCGCCGAGCGGTGAGAGGGCGTCCGGGGCCATAGCCAGGAAACCCTCCAGAGCAATCCGCCTGGTCACGTCCTCGATGTGGGCATTCAGACCTCTATTCTCATGGATGACGACTACACCTGCAAGTTTTGCATCTCCCTTCGACCTAGCGAAATAGGCACGGACTTCCCCTGATTCGCCGGGGTATTTGATAGACTCCGCACTCAGCCGGGCATCGTCTTTTGCAGTGATTTGCGCCCAGGCCGCATCCCTTCCCAGCAAAGGAAGAAGCGCATCGGCAACGGCAGCGCTGCCGGCAATCAAGGCAAGCCTCTTCACAAATTCCCTCCGATCCAATAGTCCGTCACAGCACTTTCCAACCAAATCGGCGATTTCTTGACTCATCATCTTCCTCCTTTCAACAACACCCTCTCTCCAGAGTTCGGCACATGGCAATCAATTTCTCATCCTCACCAAAAGGAGCCACAAACTGCAGGCCGAGCGGGAGTCCGTTCTTAGCTTGTCCGGCAGGCAAAGTGATCGCCGGCATTCCCGCATGGGTCCAGGGCAAGTTCATGTTGGGATCGCCCGTGGCCTGAATGCCTTCAGGGGCAGGACCCAGCGCAGAAGGAGAAATCCACAGATCAATGCCCGCGCGGGCCATTGCCGTTTCCAGCTCTCGCCTCAGAGCCGAGCAATTGGCCCTGGCACTCGCGAGTTCCTGGTCGCTCACCTTTTTCCCGATCTCGATAATCTCAGCGGTCCTTTTACGATACAGAGGCGCGTGCATGGCATAAATCTTAGCATGCTCCCTTGCGAACTCGGCAAAAACCATGCGGCGGTGAAGAGTATTGAGATCACCAATAGCCTGCAAGGCCGGCACGCTTTTGATCCTACAACCTGCCCCTTCGAGCTTTGACAAGTGCTGCTGGAAGGCCTCAAGCCCTTCCGGCTCTGCCTGCTGCAGGTACGGGCCTGTGGGGACCCCCAAGACAGGCAAAGTCGCACGTGCAGGAGCAGGCTTCCACGACTCACAGAGCACTGATGCGGCAAGCTCAGTGCCTGCCAGATCCTGCGTGAAGAACCCAATCTGGTCTAATGTGGGGGAGAAATAGACAAGGCCCGCTGTTGGAATCCGGTATAGTGTCGGCTTGAAGCCGATGACACCGCAAAAAGCCGCAGGCCGGATCACGGAGCCTATCGTCTGAGTGCCAATCGACAACGGACAGAGTCCCGCGGCCACTGCAGCTGCCGGGCCGCTGCTGGAACCACCGGGAGTGTGGGAGAGGTTGTGTGGATTTCGGGTCGGGCCCGGTTCAAAATACGCGAACTCGGTGGTAACGGATTTTCCAAGGATGAGCGCACCGGCATCGCGAAGCATTTGGACGCATCTCGCCTCAGGGCCTGCAAAAAGCTCAGGAGGGATCACCGATCCAGCAGCCGTGACAAAGCCGGATACGTGAAAGATATCCTTCACGGCAACCAGTGCGCCATAAAGCGGCGGCCGCCTTGCAGCATTCGGGTAACGCGCTTGGAGTTTGGCCGCCTCAGATCTTAAGCGGCGGCGTCGGTCCGGCTCCGGCAGCATGGCTTCGATGTGCGAGTCCACTTTTTCCAGGCGATCGCACATCTCATCCACATGCGCGATGAGGTCCCTTTGCCCGGCGCGCAGTCTCTCTACGGTCAACGCAAGCGGAGCTGAGTTGATAAACATGACTTAGACTCCATAATGGAAGCGTTTTTATTATGATGCGACAACCGGGTCAAGAGAAAACCTCTTTCCTCCCGGGGCCGAATCATCTATAGTCCTACGATGGCTATCTCATCGCCTCCCATCACCTCGCCACCAACGCGACACGATCCCCTGAGGAGCTCTCCGCCATGAACCGCCGATCATTCCGGAAACCTATGCAAAGGAAAACATGAAAAGGGTCACCATCACTGTCAAATGCCTTGCAATCTATCCCTGGATGAAATTTGGATATTGCTTCGTGAAAAATCTTTCATGGGGTGAACCGTCCGACTACTTGCGGGATAAGCAAAAAGAGGCTGAGGACTACATCAGAAAAAATTCTCAGTCCCTTGTTGAAAAGGCAAAAGGCATATCCCGGTTCTACAAGGTGCAGGGCGAGAAGAACCGCTCCCATATCGAAAGCTTGATCAAATCTGTTTCAAACGGAAAGAGCATCAAGCCGGTCAATCCCGTTGTCGATTCCGTGGTCATTGCAGAATTGAGAAATGCCCTGGCCATGGGGGTTCACGATTTGGATCGCATTCAGGGGGATATTGTTTTGGATGTTGCGGATGAAGGGGAAAAATTCGTGGGCATCGGAAATCGAACGATCATCGCGAGACCCAATGAAGTGGTGCTTCGAGATCAGTCAGGCATATGGGCATCCTACACTCAAGGCCCTGACGCCGCCACGGTCGTTGATGCCAGCACTAAAACTGCGATGATTCTGGGATTCTTCACCCCTGAAACGTTACAGGAGAGCATGCTCCTGGGAATTCAGGAGGCTGCCGATCTTCTTCTGAGAACTGCCCAAGGCGAAGCTAAGAAACTTCTGATCATACCCTGATTCCCAGGCATGGATGCCCTTGACACCTAGGGGGCGACACAATTACACTCCACTCCACCAAAGGTCGTTGCTAACCAATGCAGAAAAAAGACTACTACAGAATTCTTGGGGTCGCGAGAGACGCGGGTGAAAGCGTAATCAGGATGGCCTTTAGAAGACTGGCCCTTCAGAATCATCCTGACACAAACCGGGACGATCCCGAGGCCGAGGACCGGTTCAAGGAAATCAACGAGGCCTACGACGTTCTGAGCCATAGGGACAAGAGGGATCAATACGATTGTGGCTGCGATCCTCACGCCGGTGGTTTTCCTTTCCGCCCTCACTCTTTCGATTCCTGGAGCGATCCCTTCGAGGAGAATTTTTTCTCGCAATTTCGATGCAGAGGGGGAGGATTCGGGAGGGGCCTTGGACGTAAAAGGCGGGTCTACAGGGAGACCGGGGCACGGCCGGCCGGTTTTGTTCCCTATCGATCCGATCTCCATATTCACGATCTTCCCCTGACACCCGATGAGGTCTCGGAGGGTGCGGAGAGGGATATTCGGCTTCACACGGGCCGGGCTACCCTGGTTTTTACCGTTTCCATCCCTGCCGGGGTTGAAAATGGAACCCTGCTCAGTTTCAAGCGCTCCCTCGAGGACGGTCAGGAGATGGAACTTCAGTTTCGCGTGAGAATCACGGAGGAGTTCCACTCTTTGCACGGTACCGGTTACCGACCAGGACCTCCCTGAACTTGCCCAGGAAATCCATCCATCATGAGGCCGCCCAGCACTCGCTTCTTCTCTCCAACAGCCGCGACCTTTCCATTGTCCAAAACCAGGGCGTGGGTGATGCATGGAGGGAGTTCGTCCTTGTGGTGGGTCACATAGATGAGATCCGTGGCCGTCTTGCTGCCGATGAACTCGATGAACTCCTGCACCCTTCTGCGGTTGGCATAATCAAGACCGTCGCACGGCTCGTCCAGGATCATGAGGATAGGCGATTTGATCATGGCTCTGGCCAGCAGAATCAGGCGCTGCTGCCCGTGGGAGAGATGGTCGAATCGCTTGCGCCCCACGTCTTCCATTTTCAGCAAGCCAAGCCATTCCTGAACTGCCTGGTTCTGCTCCTCTGTGCAGCTGTGATAGAGGCCTATGGAATCAAAGAAACCTGAGCAGATCACATCGTAAGCAGGAATGCGTTTCTGATATCTCATCTGGAATTCCGCAGAAACCATGCTAAGCTTTTCCTTGATCTCCCAGATGCTCTCCCCGCTCCCCTTTCTCCTGCCGAAGAGATGAATCTCATTTGCATACCCTTGCACATTGTCGCCCGTGATCAACTCCATGAGTTTCGATTTACCCGCCCCGTTCGGGCCGAGGACAGCCCAGTTCTCACCTCTTCGAACCGTCCAGTCGATACGATCCAGGACAATGTGCCCGCCATACCGCACCGTCGTGTTCTTCATCCTGATCAATTCCTGCGACGCAGAGGGCCGCACTTCTTTTTGAGCCTTGAAGTAGAGCCCCTTGCCTTCCTCTCCGAGGCCTCCTTCCCCAAAAATCTGAGGGATCCTCTCAGGTTTGAGGACTTCCTCTGCTGGACCCTGCAGCATCATCCGACAATCTTTCACGCAGAGAACATGGGTTATCTTGTGACTGATTTCCCCAAACCGGTGAGTGACCAGAATGAGGCGCATGGGTCCTGTCATCAAGGAGTCGATCAGTTGTTTCAACTCCGCTGTCACTCGTTCGTCCAAGCCCTCATAAGGTTCATCCAGGATCAGAAGACTCGGAGACTGCAGCAAGGCGCGAGCAATGAGAACCTTCTTTGCCTCTCCGTTGGAGAGAACGTGGCCAGCTCTGCCCAGAAGATGCTCCATCCTGAGCTTCTGCGCAATTTCTCCGAGTCTGTTCTCCTCATTCTTTTTCCCCGGCGGCCCCCCCGACAGAATACTTTCTGCAACGGTCACCTCTCCATCCTGCTCGGAGCTGAACGAATCAACGTCTGACTTGGCGCTGTAAAAATCCCTTTCCGTGTCAAAAGCAACCCTGACCACATGACCGCCACAAGCTGAGTCGGAAAGGCCCAACTCATCCAGAAAATGATAAGCCGCTTTGCCTCGAACTATGGGCAAATCCCCAGCCAGCGCCTTGACCAGGGTCGATTTCCCTGCCCCGTTGGGTCCGATGATGGCCCACTGTTCATTGCTCTTGATCTGCCAGGAAGTGTCTTCGAAAACAAAACGATCTCTCAACCGGATCGCGATCTGATCCAGCGTCAAAAAAGGCCGTGAGCGATCTTTCTCCAATTTTGAAATCATGATTTTAGAAAGGGACTGAGTTCGTCGAGGGGCACCATGCCTTCTCTGAGGATCCTTGGAGGATCTGCCGTCACGTCCAGAACCGTGGATCCTTTCCCTCCGGGGGTTCTGCCGCCGTCCAGAATCAGATCAATGTCTTCGCCAAAAGCCTCCATCACTTCTTCTGCTGTCGAGCAACTCGGTTCACCGGAGCGGTTGGCACTGGTGCCTGTGATGGGTGCCCCCACTGTCCTCGCAAGCGCTCTTGGAACAGGATGGCCGGAGAGTCGAACCCCAATCTTGCCCGTGCTCGCCGTGAGGGACCGCGGCAGAACCGGCTCGGCAAAGAACACCAGGGTCAGGCCTCCCGGCCAAAAGCGTTCTACAAGGTTCCGCGCCCCGTCCGAGACTTCCGACACATAGGATTCAAGGGTGTCCTTGGAAGCGATGAGAATTAGAACAGGGTTGTTTTCTTGCCTCCGTTTCACAGCAAAGAGGCGTTCGATCGCTTTTTCATTTAGAGCATGGACCGCAAGCCCGTAAAAGGACTCTGTAGGCAAAGCGACCACACCGCCGTAAAGAATCACTTGAGCGGCTTCTTGAATCACCGCTGTAAAGTTCTTTTCATCGATCTTGAGCAAACGAGAAGACATAGGAGAAACCGAAGAAAAAAAAGAGCAAGACATTCACCACGAAAGCACGAAATGTTGAAGTCACGAAAAAAACCGATTGTTCTTTCCTGCTTCGCCCCTTTCGTGTTTTCGTTGTTCTACGGGTTAGAGCTTTGCTTGGGAGGCTTCGAGCGCTTTCCTGGTCAACCCTTCCCTGTAGGCTTTCAGCCTTTTGGCAACGTCGGGGAATTTGAGCGCCAGGATCTCCGCAGCGAGCACGGCGGCATTGGTCGCTCCGCCTCTTCCGATGGATACCGTGGCTACAGGGATGCCGGGAGGCATCTGTACCGTGGAAAGAAGAGAATCCACACCATGGAGCGGCGACGAATCAATAGGAACACCGATCACCGGCAGGGTCGTGTGCGCGGCGACGACTCCCGCAAGGTGAGCCGCCCATCCCGCACCTGCAATCATGACGTGAATGCCTCGGGGCGCCGCATTCTCCACGTACTCCCTTGTCTGCTGTGGAGTGCGGTGCGCCGAGAGCACCCTCACTTCATGGGGAATTTTCATTTCCAAAAGGGTTTCCGTGCAGCCCTTCATGACCTCTGCATCAGACTTGCTTCCCATCAACACACTAACGAGTGCTTTTTCATTGCTCATGCCTTAATCTCCTGTAGTCCTTCCCCTACGGTACCCCTTTTGCTTTTCCAATCAGCGGATAAACCACCATGCCCGAAAGCCACGCAACGTCTTCGGCGGAAAGAATTCCAATGATGCTTCGGTCAAAAAGAATGTTTCCTTCGGGCGGAAACTCCTCGTCTCCTTTCCATAAAACCAGCGCCACAGGGATGAGAGGCAGCGCTCGCACGACTATGGAAACATCGCCCTGGTTGTAGGAAACAGCGTCGTACAATTCCTTGGCGACACTGAGAAGGAGCTCAGCTCTTTCGCCGAAGGCCATCACCATGGGATTCCTCGCTCTTCTTTGAAAGGCATCCAAGTAAAACCGTCCGTCCGGTATTTCCTGAAACGAAATCCATTCACCTGTGACTCTAGCCCCGTTTGTAGACAAGGCTCCGTGGAGGTAGTGGAGATAGAGGACCTGCTGCTGAATGGTAATTTCAGCCTCGGCCTTGTTTGAACCAAAGGTGAAATCAGGCCACGTGATGCTTATTTTCTGGTTCAAGGCGTCTAAGACCAGACGTGTTCGCCCTTCCTCATCCCGGCTGATGACCGCTCCTGAAAAGCTCGCCACGAGGTCAGGGTTTTTGCCCGAGAGTTGCTCTGAAGCCAACTTTAGAGCTTGCTTATAGTCGTCGATTCTTGGCATGGAGTCTCTGCCCTTTACTTCCAAATCATCATGGCCATGTTATAATAAAAGCACGCGCGGCAATTCAAGGGATAAACGCTTTCCATGAAAAAGAAAGATACCCGCTTTTTCAATCCCGCATTCGAGGGTCTCAAGGAGAGAATAAAGAAGGCGAGGGAGCAGCCGGCACCGCCCCCGAGTGAAGAACCGCCAAGAAGACACCTTGAGGACGAAATGAATTCCTTTCTCGACGCGATGACAGGCGTTACGCCTATCCTTGAAGACAAAAGGAGGTCACTCCGCCGTTCAGGCTTCTGCGCAAAGCCGCCCCGTCCTGCGACCGATGAATCTCGACAAGTGATGGAACAACTCCAGGGTCTTGTCGGGGGGGCCTCAGAACTGGACATCACTTTCAGTGATGAATACATCGAAGGCGCTGTTCAGGGTTTCAGCCGCAAACTCATGAAAAAGCTCAAGCAGGGAGAGTTGCCTGTACAGGACCATATTGATCTCCATGGCTTGAGCAAGCAGGACGCGGAGACCGAGGTGACGAGTTTTCTCCTGAAAAGCTTCAGGAACGGATTGCGGTGCGTCCTGATCGTGCACGGCCGGGGCCTAAATTCCCCCGAGAATCTGGCGGTGCTGAAAGAGGGATTGCCCCAGTGGCTCAACCGCGGTCGTGTCCGCAAGATGGTTCTGGCCTTTGCAACGGCAAGGCCTTACGATGGTGGAACCGGAGCCACTTATGTTTTTCTGAGGCGTCGCTGACGGGACGTTCACTCCTTATTTTCCTCTTTTGATTCCTTTTTTAGCTCGTCCAGCTTGCGCTGGATGTCTTTGGCCTTGTTGATGTGATAGCCTACTCTCTTGTAACCGGGATCCAGAGTCCTCACCAGTTCCCACTCCATGATGGCTTCAGCCAACTGCTCCTTGCCATAGTACTCGATCCCCTGCTTGTAGTGCATTTCTTTAAACAGTTCCTCGCTGCGTCTGATATAAGAGTGGCACTTCTGGCAGCCGCTGTTGTGCTTCAGGGAGACGAGAAACTGCTCTTTTGCAGCGAGGTAGTCTTTTTTCTGAAAAAATTCCACGGCGAGTTCAAAGGAGGATTTATAGGAATACTCTTTGGCAACGGGATCACTCGGCTTGGCGCTGAGCACCTTGTTGAATTCAGTGAGAGCCTCCTGGTATTTACCTTCCCGGTACAGTTCCATGCCGTATTCACGGTACACTGCGACCTGGTCAACGATCTCCTTTTGCTCCTCCTGAACCGGAGCTTTTTCAGAAAAAGCGAGAGATCCCTCTTCCATGCTTAATTCCTGAGGCCGTTCTTTGATCTCAGGTGGAGACTGAACTTTCTGGACGACCTGTTTCTCACTGGGAACCGGTCTGCTTGCCAAGGCCATCTGCAAGGCTTCCGGATAGTCCGGCCATAATCTTAAAGCAGCCAGGAAATGCGGGAGGGCTTGAGCCTGTTTTCCCTCCTTCTGCAGGCGCAAGCCAGCCCTGTAATGCTCTTGAGCGCCTTTTCGCAAGGCTTTTTCAACGCGGTCTCGCCCCTCCTTCGCCACCCGGTCGTTGGGTAAAACCGCCAGGGCGATCTTGTAATGCCTCAGGGCTTCCGGGAGCTTTCCTGCAGCCTCGAATTCCGCAGCCCTTGCCGTGCTGTTCTGGGCGAAACGCTCTTCCGGAGCCGGCAATGTCTCCTTTGAAGTCTCTTTTACAAGGGCTGTGGCACAGCCCAAGAGACCTGCGGTGAGAAAAAGGATAAACAAGATTTCTCTCAAGGGATGCACTTCTTTATTTCAGCGATAGAGGTTGAAAGGTTTTGAGCTTCACAGAGAAACTATCCATGTCCTTTTTCAGAATTTGGTCCCTCTTCAGCGTAAGGGGCTCCGAAAAAAAGGGATTTCCGCCTGTCTTGACCGAAAACCCCAACCGGTATCCTGCTTCTTCGCACAGCTTCAACACAGCCGGACTGAATTTGCCATAGGGAAAAGCAATGGACTGGGTGCTCTGGTTCAGGTTGTCATCCAGGATCTGTTTGGAGAGTGAAAGCTCTTTTTTAACTCTTGCGAGGTATTCTTTTTCACTCTCCCGATCCAGCTTTATTGAAAGATCAACGTGGTTCACAGTGTGGGACCCCACCTCAAACCCATCGGCCTTCATGGCTTTCAGTTGATCCCAGGTGAGGGCGTTTCTTGACGCTCCAATGAAGGCAGTGTAGATGAAGAGCGTCGCAGTAAAGCCATACTTCTTCAGGATGGGATAGGCAATGTCATAGGTCGACCTGTACCCGTCATCGAGATTGATGACCACCGCTTTCTTAGGGATCCCTCTGCGAAAAGCGAGAAACTCACCGAGTTCCGCCGTGGTGATCACCGAATAGCCTTCCTCCTTCAGGAATCTCATCTGCCGATCGAAGACGGACATGGGAGTGCACAGTGAGGACTCGCATCTTTCGGCAAAATGGTGGTAGCAGAGAACAGGGACGATCTGGTAACCCTCCGGCGTGAGGCCACCCCTGTCTTCCTCTTTGAGCGGAATGACGATCAGTCGACCTCTCTCAAAGGAGGTGCCCCTATTCGCCTCTTCGATAACCCATGCCTTTTCTGGATCCCCGAGGAATTCACGCGCGAGAGTTTCTGCATCTTCATTCTCCCTGAGCTTCAGGACCGCGTAGCTCTCTGATCTGAAGATAACCCGTTCTACCGGGATCACGCTAGCAAGTGCCGGCTCCCAGGGCCTGAGGTCGAACTCCTCCCAAGCGCAAGAGGCCACGAGCAGCAGCCCCCCCAGCCAGGAGAAGAGAAAAACAGTGCTAGCCCTGCGCCTGAGAATTTTCATACTGCTCCTCCTTGGAGCGGGTCACGCTGTAGATGGTTACGTGCGCCTGCCTTCCCTTCACCGGCGCTTTTCCTCTCGCTTCAAAACGGAAATCACCGTTCTTCTCCTCCATCGCGTCAAAGGTCTTCTTGCTGATCAGGATCTCACCCGCCTTGGCTGCTTTGGTGAGCCTGGAGGCGATGTTCACATTGTCTCCGATGACCGTGTATTCCATCCTCTTCTCGGAACCCAGGTTTCCGGAAAGCATCTCCCCTGAATTGATCCCCACGCCGATTCCGATCTTCACGCCGTTCATTTTTTTCTGGCGGTTCAGTTCCCCAATCTCATCCTGGATCTCCAGAGCCGCCCTGACCGCAGCCTGAGCATGGCCGGGATTGGCTACCGGCGCACCAAAGACGGCCATGACTTCGTCCCCTACAAACTTGTTCACGTGCCCGCCATATTTGATCACGGTGTTTGTGACCCGAGTCAGGTAATCGTTGAGAAGGTCCACGATGGTCTCCGGAGCTTTGTTCTCAGAAAGGGCCGTGAAGCCTCGGATGTCCACAAAAAGAACGCTCGCCTCCACAGTCGCTCCCTTCATCCACTGACTCTCTGGATGTGCCAGGATGATGTCAACGATTTCGGGTGTGACATAGCGTCCAAAAGAGTCCTTCATCTTTTGTTTCATTTCTAGATCTTCAGCCATCCTGTTGAACGCAAAGGCAAGATCCCCGAATTCGTCGTTGCGAGCGCTCTTCACGCGATGAGTAAATTGGCCCATGCCCAGCGCTTTTGCCATCTCGCTTAACTGCAGGATGGGCACCGTGAAATACATGCTCAGCCCTAGGCTCAGGAGAACCCCCAGGCCGATTACGACCAGGGTCAGCATGAGGACAAAAAATTTCGCGTCGCTCAAACTTTTGAGAATCTTGGCCTGAGACACGGCCAGATGAAGTTCCCCGACCTTTAAACTTTGGAAAAGAATCTGAGTTTCAAAGTACAGGACCTCTTCCTCCTGCAGCCGAATGATGCTTTTCCGAACGGGTCCAGCGGCCTGCAGAGTTGTGATTTTTTCCGGCGGATCATAAACCAGACCCAGATTCTCCATGCGGCTGTGAGCCCGAATACTTCTCTTGTGATCTGTGACAACCGCAAAAAGCACCTGCTCATTTTGAGCAAGGTTCTTGACCAACTGGAAGAGCGCCAGATCTTCCTCTCCAAGAATTTTGTCTGCCGCATTGCTTCCAGCGATTATGACCAAGCTATCGCCAAAGTCCATCAACTGCGAGATGAACTGCTGCTTTTGCTCTAGGAGAATGATGAAACTGATGAAACAGATGAAAAGGGACATGAGCAACGTTGAGAAGATTGCAAGCTTCCCAAATATAGATACTCGCCCACGTCTTCTGACACGACGCTCACTTTTCCGGCGATCTTTTCCGCTTCTCCTGTCGGGCCCCTCGAAAGACGCCTGTTTCTTTCGCCTGTCCTCACCACTGCGCCTTTCCCTTCTGCTTCTCCTGTCCTCATATCGGTTCGATCCCTGCTCAGGAGGCATAGATGTAGCACATTTGGACTTAAGTTCAGAGGCCATGGGGTGGCGCTCACCTCGTTGTTATATAGGGCCAGCCTAGGTCCTTTTAATCATTAGAATTTTACTTTATCATCACCCGTATGTCAATGTTCTCCTTTAGGTCTGCCTCGCCGCGTGCAGGGAGACTCCATGCTCTCAATCTTTAACTTGCTGGTATCTGTGGTCTTCTTTTCAAAAGTCCTGTTCGACCGAGTTTCGATATCTTTTTTGGTTTTTTTTCGGCGCCCGTGTTTTTTATTGACAGATTCCGGTTTGTACCATAAATTCGTTTTTAACCAACCGGATGGTTTAACCTTATGATTAACGAGGCGTTCACGATGAACAGAGAACTTGCGGATCGGTCTTCCCCGGAAGAACGAATCTTGGCCGCAGCGGCAGAGGAATTTGCCGCCAACGGGTTTTTCGGAGCACGTACTCAAGCAATTGCTGATGCGGCCGGCGTCAACAAAGCCATGCTTCACTACTATTTCCGCACCAAAGAGAACCTTTATGGCCATGTGATTGCCGGCGCTCTCAGAAGGATTCTCAACCAGGTGGGTCAAGCCTGGCTCAGCCAGGACTCTGTGGAGTCCCGCCTGGAGAAGGTCGTGGATGCTTACATGGACAATTATGAAAGGAATCCAGGGTTTCTCAAGATCATTTTGAGAGAGTTCGTTGACGGCGGAGAGCGCTTCCGCAAGGTCTTTAGAGATCTCAAAGATCTGAGTCCCCTGGCTTCGGGGTTCACCCTGCCCCAGATCATGGACAGAATCGGAAGCGAGCTTGGGCTCAGTTTATCGCAGACCACCCACCTCATCGTCAATGTGGTAGGCATGTGCGCGATCAGTTTTGTAAGCCCTCTTCTCCTGGAAGCGCTCGGCCATTTCAAGGTGGCTGACCTCAATCTTTACTTGAAGGACCGGCGAGTGGCTGTCAAAAGCATGACTCTTGCTTACGTGAAAAATCTGATCCGCGGGTCGAGAGTCTGAGATTGCAAGTTATTTGTGTAATGGGGAAATCCTTTGAGCCCGGACTGGGGGGTATGGTCTCTTTAGAGCCGCAACCATTTCTTCCCGGTGGTAAAGCGGCGCAGAAAAGTCAGTGGGTTTAGGAAGGAGTGAGACATGAAACGTCGAAGAATAGCGGTGATCCTCGTTGTCATCGTTGTCGCAGGTTTAATCTACTACTTTAAGTTTTATCTGCCAGGCATCGCTAATAGTGAAATCATGGCATCCGGCCACATTGAGGTCACAGAAGTGGACATGAGCTTCCGAATTCCCGGACACGTGGCGAAGCTCTTCGTGGATGAAGGCATGAAACCGAAGAAGGGCGAGGTGCTCGCAGAGCTTGAACAAGAAGTCATCAAAGCCCGCAGGGATCAGGCGGAAGCGCAGGTCAAGGAGCTCGAAGCCCGCGAGGCTTCTCTGGCTCTGACGATCAAGATCAAAGAAGAGGTTCTGGATGCAGAGATCAACCGGGCAAAGGCCGGGGTCAATGCGGCTGATGCCCGCTACCAGAGTCTCAAGACAGGGTCGCGGGAACAGGAAATCGCTGAGGCCGCAGCAGCCAGGGACAGGGCCAAGTTCGAGTGGGAGAACAGGGAAAGGGACTCCAAGAGAATGAAGGATCTCTTCTCGAGCCGTATTGTTTCCGAGAGTCAGTACGACGCAGCCCGAACCAGCGCAGAGGCGGGACGAGCCGCTTACGAGGCCGCCCTGGAACGCTACAAGCTCGTGAAAGCCGGTCCCCGGGATGAACTGGTACTGGAAGGCAAAGCCAATCTCGCAGGCTCCAGCGCCGGCCTGGTTGTTGCAGAAGCAGGACACAAGGAAGTGGAAAAACTTAAACTGGATCTTCAGGCCCTGCAGGCGCAGAGGGATCAGGCAAAAGCACTTCTCGCTATTGCCGATGAAGATCTCAGGAAGTCGCGCCTCTACGCGCCCTTTGACGGGTTTGTTACGGTCAAGGACGTAGAGGAGGGGGAATACGTGCAGGCAGGAACCCCCGTGATCACGGTGGCGCATCTGGATGAAGTGTGGGTGAAGACCTATGTTCCGGAAACTCAGCTCGGAAAGGTTTATCTTGGTCAGAAGGGCGAGGTGATTTCAGACACGTTTCCGAACAAGACCTACCCGGGTATAGTGACCTATATCTCTCCTGAAGCCGAGTTCACCCCCAAGAATGTGCAGACCAAAGAAGAGAGAGTGAAATTGGTCTACCGCATCAAGGTGACGCTTCAGAATCCGAAGCAGGAACTAAAAGCAGGCATGCCTGTCGATGTGATTCTAAAGTAACTGGAGTATTGGAGTAATGAAGTGATGAGGTTTTGATTGATCCTTGCCCCGGAGTCTACTGTATCTGACCTGGCTGAGAGGATCATGTCGTTCTGGATGGAAGGAACTCATGGCTCTCGTTGAAGCTGAAAACCTATGCAGATCGTTCGGCCAAGTGAAGGCGCTCGACGGCCTAAACTTCTCTGTGGAGCAAGGGGAGATCTTCGGCCTCATGGGGCCGGACGGTGCTGGCAAGACCACCTGCCTGCGCATTCTCTGCGGTTTGATGCGGCCCACAAGCGGCAAAGCCATGGTTTTAGGAAGTGATGTGGACAAGGATCCTGAAGCGATCAAGGACCAAATCGGCTACATGGCCCAGCCGGCCAAACTCTATGAAGACCTGACGGTCAAAGAGAATATCGAGCTCTATGCAGACCTCTACCAGGTTCCCAAGGACCGCTATGAACAGAGGATGACGCGGCTTCTTGAATTCTCCGGCCTTGCCCCTTTTACCGGCCGTCTTTTCAGACAACTCTCCGGAGGCATGAAACAAAAGGTGGGCCTGAGCTGTGCTCTGATTCACACCCCAAAGGTCCTGTTCCTGGACGAACCGACCAACGGAGTGGATCCTGTGTCCCGAAGGGATTTCTGGAAGATCCTCTACGAACTCCATCGGGAGGGGGTGACGATTCTGGTCGCCTCCACCTATCTTGACGAGGCGGATCGATGCCACCGGGTCGCGCTTTTTGACCGAGGGAAGGTGAGGCTGGTCATGGAACCTCTTAGCCTGAGAAGCCTCGTCAAAGGCCAGCTTTTTGAGCTGAAAACCCCGGAACGCCGAAAGGCCATGAGAGTTCTCAAGAACTCTCCAAGAGTGGTCCAGGCAAGCCTCTTCGGAGCAGGAATCCATTTCTCACTCAGGGAAGCCACAGACCTCTCTCCTATAGAAAACGAGCTCACCTCCTCCGGCCTCGCCTCCTTTCATCTTGAACCCATTCAGCCGAGCCTGGAAGACGTTTACCTTTCCCTTGTGGAGGGAAATCGGGAGCTATGAGTGCTGCGGCCGTGATCTTGAAAGATGTGGTCAAACGCTTCGGCAACTTTGTCGCAGTGGATCACATTTCCCTTGAAATAGGCTCAGGGGAAATCTTCGGTTTTTTGGGTCCCAACGGCGCGGGGAAATCAACGACCATTCGTATGCTCTGCGGTCTTCTCAGACCCTCTTCGGGTCAAGGATGGGTGCACGGACTGGATATTGTCAGCCAGTCTGAGAGAATCAAGTCAAGCCTCGGTTACATGTCCCAACGATTCTCCCTTTACGACGACCTGCGGGTCGAAGAAAACATGGCCTTCTTCGGGGGCATCTACGGGCTGGACTCATCAGCCTGTGAGACACGAATCCGGGAAGTGTTAGCCCTGATAGGCCTCCGAGAAAGACGCGGCTCTCTGACCCGAGAACTCCCCACCGGTCTTAAGCAGCGACTGGCCCTGGGGTGCGCGCTTTTGCACCAGCCCCCCATCATCTTCCTCGATGAACCCACCTCCGGCGTGGACCCGGGGACCAGGCGCAACTTCTGGGATCTCATTTACACTCTGGCGGACGGGGGCGTCACGGTCTTTGTCACGACCCACTACATGGAGGAGGCGGAGTACTGCAATCGAATCGGTCTTATTGATCATGGCCAGTTGATTGCCCTCGGATCTCCTGTCGAACTCAAATCCAAGCACCTTGCAGGAACCATCTACGAGATCGGGACAGACCATGTCCTTGCGGCTGCGGAGGCTCTTGCTCATGTGGATGGCGTGCTGGACGCAGCGGTTTTCGGCCGTGCCCTTCATGTGAGGCTAAGGCAGGACCTCGACGCGAAGGCCTATCTTCCGGCCTTTCTCAATTCATCGGGCCTCCTCGTAAACTCGATCCGGCCTATCGAACCCACCCTCGAGGATGTGTTCGTCGCTCTCGTGGGCCATAAAACAGGGCAACCCTCATGAGCATCCGAAGAATCAAGGCTTTGACCAAGAAGGAATTCATTCAAATGAGCCGGGACATCCGGAGCCTCATGGGCGCCCTCTTCAACCCGCTGCTGATGATCTTTCTCTTTGGCTACGCCCTGAGCCTCGACGTGGACCGCATTTCCACCGCTGTCCTTGATTTTGACGAAACTCCCGTGTCTCGCGAGTTCATCCATCGGCTCACCGATTCCCGCTATTTCACCCTGGTCAAGTATCTGGAAAGGGACGGAGACGTGGATGCCAGCCTTACAAAAGGCGAGGCGCTCATGGCTCTCGTCATCCCCAGGGATTTCGCGTCCAAGGTGAAGCAGGGGATCAAAGCACCCATTCAGGTGGTCTTTGACGGAAGCGACTCCAACACGGCGACCATTGCGCTCGGCTACCTCAAGGCCGTGGCTGCGGGTTTTGACATTGCTTTGCAGGAACAGCGAATCCGGCGCGCAGGCCTCAAGATGGTGGACATGCCCCTTGAAGCCAGAATTCGTGTTTGGTTCAACCCGGAACTCAAGAGCAAGAACTTCATCATCCCCGGCCTGACAGGCGTCATCATGATGGCCATTTGCTCTGTCATGACCGCCTTGAGCGTTTCCAAAGAGAAAGAGACGGGGACCCTGGAGCAGCTTATTTCCACGCCCATCACGAGCCTCGAACTTCTCCTGGGCAAGCTCCTCCCCTATCTGGCTGTCGGTCTGGTGGATCTTGCCTTGGTGGTCGGTGCCGCAGTGCTGATTTTCGATGTCCCCTTTCGCGGCAGCTACATCAATCTCTTCATCACCTCTCTGATCTTTCTCATCGGCTCCCTCTCCTGGGGCCTTTTTGTGTCCGTAGTCGCCAAGAGCCAGATTCAGGCAAGCCAGATTTCCGTGATCAGCGCCTTTCTCCCCTCTTTTCTTTTGTCAGGATTCATTTACCCTATTGAGAACATGCCTGTGGTGCTCCAGGCCCTCACGTTCATCGTGCCTGCACGGTATTTTGTCGAAATCCTCAAGGGTCTCTTTCTGCAGGGAGTGGGGCTCGCTGTGCTGTGGCCACAGGTTTTGGCCCTGGTCGTCTATGCCGTGCTGATCCTCAACCTGGCTCGTAAACGCTTCACCAAGAGGATTCTCTGATGCGAATGATGTTCCTCCGAGTCAAAGTGCTCCTCATCAAAGAGATCATCCAGGCCCTGAGGGATCCTCGCCTGAGGGTTCTGGTATTCGTCCCTCCCCTGCTCCAGCTCGTGGCCTTCGGATACGCCGCCAACCTGGATCTCAAGAACATCCCCATCGCGCTCTACGACGAAGACAACACCCCCGTCTCCCGTGAACTGGCATTTGCCTTTGCCTCTTCCGGCTATTTCAAGTTCGTGGAGACGATCCAACGGCCGGATGAAATGACCACCCTGATTGACAAAGGCACGGTCAAAGCAGTGCTTCACCTCGGTCCTGACCTGGCAGCCCGCGTGGGAAGCGGCCGCACAGCCCTGATTCAGGTGATCGTGGCAGGGACCAATTCGACCACCGCCTCCCTGGTGCAGAGCTATTCGCTCCAGATCATCGAACGGTTCAACAGGGCAAGGCTCAAGAAGCGGCTTGAAGACAATCCGCCTCTCCAGAAAATCATTCCCGCCGGATCACAAGGAATCGTTCAGCCCTAAATCAGGGTCTGGTACAACACGGAACTTCTTTCAAGAAACTTCTATGTGCCCGGCATCATTGCCCTGGTCATCATGGTGTCGGTCTTGAACCTGACCGCCATGGCCGTGGTGAGAGAAAAGGAAGTGGGCACCATGGAGCAAATCATGGTAACCCCTATCCGGCCGGTTGAATTCATCCTGGGGAAAACCATTCCCTTTGCTCTGATCGGCATTTTCCAGGTCGCCCTGGTGAGCAGTGTCGGCGTCTTCTGGTTCGGCGTCCCCATGAGGGGAAGCATCGTCCTGTTGTTTGTCGCCCTGCTGATCTACCTCCTCTCTTTCCTTTCTCTGGGACTTTTCATTTCCACCATAAGCCGCAACCAGCAGCAGGCTCTGGTGACCACCTTCTTTTTCACCTTTCCCATCATTCTACTCTCGGGCTTTATCTTTCCCATAGCCAACATGCCCACGGTCATCCAGTGGGTCACCTACATCAACCCTCTCCGCTATTTCCTGGTGATCATCCGGGACATTTTCCTGAAAGGATCAGGCTTCGGCATCCTCTGGCCCCAGATGGCCGCCCTCCTCTTCATCAGCCTCTGCGTGATGGTTCTTGCCGTGCGAAGGGTGAGCAAGACGCTGGACTAAGGAAGCGTGGAATGATGGAATGTTGGAAGAATAGAATGGTGAAAGAATGGGAACATGGGTTGACTGTTTGAGGTGATGAAAAACGAGGGGGACTGAATGGCT
>Ga0105107_10000605_pt1 | contig 22972 bp, 22 predicted proteins | sample PPLLaktember2015_6_FD_79335 | JGI IMG/M metagenome (GOLD analysis project Ga0105107, IMG submission 79335) | Freshwater sediment microbial communities from Prairie Pothole Lake near Jamestown, North Dakota, USA - PPLs Lake P8 Core (1) Depth... | ecosystem: Environmental > Aquatic > Freshwater >... | reverse complement strand
GCACCATTCGCCGGTAAAGCAATCATTATCCAGGCTGCCAATGCCATGGCGCATATTAAAAGCTTTTTCATAAAATGAATTTTACAGCTTTATATAATTAGTTCCGTAAGGGGCTCTCTGCGGCCGCGAAAGCAGACTGTCAGCTTCGGCATCACCTGTAAATATCTCCTTGCCGGGATCCCATACCAGTTTCCTTCCAAGTTTCATGGCAATATGGGTCACCAGACAGACGCTGCATGCCCGATGGCCAATTTCAACGGGTGAGATCGGTTCTTTGCGCGATTTAATGCAATCGAGCCAGTTACCATGTTGTTCTTTGCTCTCATACAAATGGATCTCACCGGGCCCGATCACCGAAGTCAGGATCTTTGGATCACTTGCTTCAAGTGCCCTGGATGTCTGTCCCTGTGGAATCGGATCGCTTGGTGATGCCCTGTAGTCTCCTCTTGTAACAAATATCCATCCTTCGGTTCCTTCATATCTGATCCCGTTAGGATAACCACCGCTGGTAAGCATTGTTATACCGTTCTTGTATTCAGCTTTTGCCATGAAATCTCCGTGAACATCCCAAAGTCCCGATTTTGGAAACTGAGCCACTGATTCGATGGAAACAGGGCCAGTAAGTTCGGTATCCATTCCCCAGGCTGCAGAATCAAAATGATGCTGTCCCCAGCCGGTTATCATGCCTGCTCCAAACTGCTCGCATCTCAGCCATCCCGGACGGTCAGTGATACTGTTCTGAGGATGTACGCGGATCTCGGTATAATAAATATCAGGGGTTGAACCGAGCCAGGCATCATAATTCAGGTTTTTGGGTACTGGCTGTTCAGGAGCTTCAGGCCCTGCCGGATCGCCCGGAAGTCCGATTTTGACTGTATGCAGCTTCCCTATCCTTCCATTCCTCACAAGTTCGGCGGCAACCCTGAATTGTGCAGAAGAGCGTTGCTGCGTTCCAACCTGAAGAATAACACCTTTTTTCTTAACAACATCACATAGTAACCGTCCTTCAGTGATAGTAAGCGAGGTTGGCTTCTGGACATAAATATCTTTCCCTGCAAGAGCTGCTTCTATTGCCGGTTGGGAATGCCAGTGATCGGGGGTTGAAATGATTACCGCATCAATGGTTTTATCTGCAATAATATCGTGATAGTCGCCATAGGTTTTTACGTTTACATACCCAGTATTTCCTGTCTTCTTAGCATAGTAATTCTCAATGAATTGTTTCCCTTTGGCCAGCCGGTTTGAATCGAAATCAGCAACAGCGACCACTTTTGCCGCATCATATTTCAGCGTTTCTTCCAGGTCGTGGGTCATGGCGATCCTGCCGAATCCTATCTGACCGATATTGATCATATCGCTTGGAGGATTCTTCCCAATTACAGATGATGGGATTATGGTTGGAATTATTAAGGTTCCTGCAGCAGCAGTCATTGTTCCCGTAATGAATTTTCTTCTTTTCATATTAAATATGCTTGAATTTCCGTGTGATTAAATATATCAGAAATAATGCAATATCAGATTAAAAAATAAAAATTGGTTCCGGTTTTCTCTGTTTTGCCCGAAAGTTAGTTTGCAGTTTTAATTATGACCTCAGGAGGATATGCAAAATAGTACCATGCGCTTTCAGCCTTCTCCTTATCGAAGCGGCCATTGAAGACCAGGAACCTGTAATTCAGTGAATAATTCTTCCGGGGACTTAAAACCCAGTCCATATCTTTTGTAGGGCAGAAATTTGCAAACATATCGCCCCGTTTATACTGGTCCTCAGGCCAGATTCTTAAAGGTTCCGGGAAATTGTAATTTGTCGGGAATGACATCATGACAACACCTGCATAATCATTGTCAATCTCACCCTGAACAATGCACCAGCGTGCTTTGCTCCCGTCAGCATCCTTCCTTGTTTTTCCTTCTGAGGTTATTACCATGCTGTTTGTATTATCCCATTTTTCAGTCGTTCTCCAGCCCAGTCCTGCATACCTGTATTCAAGAAGCTTAACGGGACTCTCATCAGCACAACTCATCAGAAAGTTAAAGTCGACTATATAAAAGTCCTGATCCTTTCCCGGGTCATAAACCTTTATTTTATGAAGTTCATTCATTGCGACCTTTTCCTTTCCTTCCTTTCTGAAAATGACATGTTCATGCAAAGCTCCGAATTCGGAATAGACAGATCCGTTTTCAATTGAAATAAAATTTGCGAAGCGCACTGTTCCCTGTTTTGAATTTATATTCCAGAAATCCACCGTGTCTCCTTCATACTCAACGTGTGTCCATGGGTTCCAGATGCCATAATGATGATAATGATCAGGTGGCTGAATACGGGTAAGGATCTGGCCATGAGGCGACCATAGAGGGTGAATGAATCCGCTTCTTTTATAAGCTGTATCAACACCTTTAGGCGGATAAACAGTTTTAAAATAATATTGAAGCAGGTTTTTACCTCCGGAATGGATGACCAGAGCGCCATCATCTACTGATGCTTTTATCGTCCCGGACTGATTGGCCTTGCCCTGAATAAGCTCATAGACATGATTTTCCAAAGGAGATATTCCTGAATTAACAATCCATGTAAGCTTCCGCGGATTTCCTGCCTCGATCTGGAAGGGGACAACAGTCCTGTAATTATCACTGATTTCATAAAGAACTAACATACTATCTGACAGGTAGGTAATCTCATCGAGGTTTATGCTTACCGGCAGGTTCATTCCAAAAGCTGGCCTTTTGAGCAAAACTTCCATGGTTGCTACCTTTTGGGAATATGCATTGAGGCAAATCAGGCTGACCAATATTACAGCCGAAAATTTTGCAAACCAGAGTATATAATTTTTCATAAATACAGGAGATAATAGGGTTAGTATAAAATTAGTTAACAATTTTATAGAATCAAACAGATTTGGATTATTCTGCAACCGGTTACGGTTTTTTTCCGGTATGTTTCTTATTGAAACTTTTTGTGTTAAATTTGTTGGTTAAGCGCGGATATTAAAATGTTTTTTTATGTTACTTCTGGGAATTGATCTGGGAAGCTCTTCTGTTAAAGCTTCGGTTATTGATGGAGAATCAGGCAGTTGCCTGGCATCAGCTTTTTACCCGAAAGATGAGATGAAGATAACTGCTCCAAAACCGGGATGGGCAGAGCAGGAACCGGAAGTCTGGTGGTCAAATCTGAGATCTGCAATTCTGGATTGTAACGCTCAGCTTGGGAGCGCAAAGGAGAGGATAGGGGCAATAGGCATTTCTTACCAGATGCACGGACTTGTTACCATCGACAAAAATTACAACGTACTTCGTCCTTCTATAATCTGGTGCGACAGCCGTGCTGTGAAAATCGGAGAGAGAGCGTTTAACGCACTGGGCAGCGAATTCTGCCTTTCCCACTTACTAAATTCGCCGGGTAATTTTACAGCCTCCAAGCTTGCCTGGGTCAGGGAGAACGAACCTGAAATTTTTAACAGGGTCCATAAGATCATGCTCCCTGGTGATTATATTGCAATGAAGATGACTGGTGAAGTGAGAACCTCATTTACAGGTCTTTCGGAAGGAATATTCTGGGATTTCCGTTCAGGTGGATTGTCGGGTGAGCTTATGAAATACTTTGGTTTCAGCAATGACCTTATACCTGAACCTGCAGAATCATTTTCTGTTCAGGGCCTGCTTTTAAAGGAGATCGCATCGGAATTCGGACTACCCGAAGGAATTCCGGTATCATACCGTGCCGGTGATCAGCCAAATAATGCTTTGTCATTAAATGTCCTGAATCCCGGCGAAGTTGCTGCTACAGCAGGAACTTCAGGAGTAATCTATGGTGTCACCGATCAGACAAAATCCGATCCGCAATCAAGGGTAAATACATTCCTCCATGTCAATCATTCCGCTGATCATCAGCGATTAGGTGTTCTGCTGTGTATCAACGGGACAGGGATACTGAACTCCTGGCTGAAAAGGAATACAGGCAGCAGCCTGTCATATGATCAAATGAACAATATGGCCTCAAAAGTGGCTCCTGGATCAGAAGGTCTGACCATCCTGCCTTTCGGGAACGGATCAGAGAGGATGCTGCTAAATAAGGATATTGGATGTACTGTTTCAGGATTGAACTTCAATACAAATACGAATGCTCATCTTTACAGAGCGGCCCAGGAGGGCATAGCTTTTTCATTCAGGTATGGACTTGACATAATGAAAGAGACCGGAATTGATCCGGGGATAATAAGGGCGGGGAATGCTAACATGTTCCTGAGTCCTGTTTTCAGGGAAGCCCTTTCATGCATAACCGGAGTGGGAATTCATCTTTATAATACTGACGGATCCGTCGGAGCAGCTCGCGGGGCAGGAATAGGCTGTGGTTTCTATAATTCTGAAAAAGAGGCATTTGCCGGACTAAGAACGGTAGGGGAGACATTTCCGGATAAATCAAGGGTAAGCGGTTATAATGAGGCTTATTTAAAGTGGAAAAATCTTCTCGCCACTGTTTGATATTTCTTTGTGTAATTCCCCTCTGACTTAGAGCTTTCTTTTCTACTTTGCGGTTAAAGGATTTGGTAATGATAATTTAAATTTTAAGAATATGATTTACAAAGGCAAAAAAGAGTTTTATCCCGGTATCGGGAAGATTGAATACGAGGGCAAAAAATCGAGGAATCCCCTGGCATTCAGATGGTATGATCCTGAAAAGGTTGTTTCAGGAAAAAAGATGAAAGATCATTTGCGGTTTGCAATCGCATACTGGCACTCATTCTGCGGCGATGGCACTGATCAGTTTGGGAATGCCACCCATGCTTATCCCTGGAAAGATCTTAAGGAGGATGACAAAATCAGGCAAAGGCTTGATGCCGCTTTTGAGTTTATTACCAAGATAGGAGCCCCGTATTACTGTTTTCACGACATTGATGTTGTAGGTGGCGATGGATCAGTATTCGATATTGAAAAGCGCCTGGAGAAATTTGTTCCGGTAATGAAAAAACTACAGGGACAGACCGGGGTGAAGCTACTCTGGGGAACTGCCAACCTTTTTTCCAATCCGAGATATATGAACGGCGCAGCAACCAATCCTGATTTTAATGTTGTTACAAATGCAGCGGTCCAGCTGAAAAATGCTATTGATGCCACTATAGAGCTTGGAGGAGAGAACTACGTTTTCTGGGGTGGCCGCGAGGGATATATGAGCCTTCACAATACCGATATGAAGAGAGAGCTTGAACACATGGGAATGATGCTGACACTGGCACGCGACTACGGGAGGAAAAAAGGGTTCAGGGGTACATTTCTTGTTGAGCCTAAACCGATGGAACCATCAAAGCATCAGTATGATTACGATGCGGCAACCGTTATTGGATTTCTTAATAAATTCGGGCTTGAAAAAGATTTCAAACTGAATGTTGAGGTTAATCATGCAACACTTGCCGGGCATACTTTTGCTCACGATCTGCAGGTTGCTGCCGATGCCGGTCTGCTTGGAAGTATTGATGCCAATAAGGGAGATTATCAGAACGGCTGGGATACTGATGAATTTCCGACAAATGTATATGAGATAACCGAGGCAATGTTGGTAATACAACAGGCAGGCGGCTTTAAAACAGGTGGGATTAATTTTGATGCTCATATCAGAAGGAACTCAACCGATATGGAAGATCTTTTTGTTGCCCACGTCAGCGGTATGGATACTTTTGCGCGGGCCCTTCTGATTGCTGATAAGATACTGAAGGAAAGCGATTATCTCAAGTTGAAAAAGAAAAGGTATGAATCGTTTGATAAAGGTTCAGGGAAAGATTATGAGAAAGGCAAGCTGACACTTGAGGAGCTCAGGGAACTGGCGTCGAAAAAGGGCGAGCCGGCTGTAACAAGCGGCAAACAGGAGTTACTGGAACAGCTCATTAATATGTATCTGGAATAAGTGCGACCTCAAGCCAAGGGGCTGTTTAAAAAGTGGATCACTAAGGTCCGCAAAGGACTTTTTCAACAGCCCCTTATTACTGAGAGGTAATAATTTCAAATACCGGAGGATTGGCGATTGATTTCTTCACTGCGCATAATCCTGCGACGTGGAGCAGGGAGGCCTTATATTTTTCGGGGAAATCAGCAGGTAGTTTGATATCAAGTTTAACCGATGCAGGCAAACCTGTTTCCTTGCTGTATTCCATAGTCTGAATGATCCTGATATTCTCTGCCTCGATCTGCCGGTTATCGCAGAACGATTTGACATAAATACCTGCACATGTTCCGATTGAGGCCAGGAATAGTTCGAACGGAGCCGGTGCACTGTTCTCACCACCACTGTCAACCGGTTGATCTGTCCTGATAATATGGTTATGTGAATGTGCTGTTACAACTTTTCCACCGTCAAAGGTTATTTCCATCATTTTCAGGAATATTAATTTATATATCTCAGTATCATCTGATCATCTCCTTTCTATTGTCAATAGAAGTTCATCAGGTTTTTATTTTCTTCTTTCAAGCATTAACTCGAGGTCTTCTTTAAGTGCTGAGAGATCCTCCTCGTGTTCAACTTCCTGCGACAGGATTGTAAGGATCATGTTGTATGAAACAGGATCAGCAACTCTGGTTATGTCCAGCAGATTGTTATAAAACCTGATTGCACACTGCTCTCCCTTAATATTTTGATCCAATACTTCTTCCACATAAGGATCATTTGGTGCGTCATAACCGCAACCTGTAATTTTCAGCCATTCAGCCGGAGAGAGTACGGGAGTACCTCCAAGCTGGACTATTCTTGTTGCGATTAATTCTGCATGGCTAAGTTCTTCAGTAGCATGGAGGGTAAGTTCAGCAATAACGGCATCCTTCATAGGTCCCTTGACCACTTTTGCACCAACCCAGTACTGGTAGTAGGCAAGCCATTCGTCTGATAATGCTTTATTCAACATGCCGATGAGCTCATCGACATTCATTTTTACGATTTCTCTTCCTTTTTGTCCCATAGTTAATATTATATAAAATTTATACTATAATTCAGTTATCAGCATTCAGTTTTCAATTTGTGTTCCACCTTCTGCCTGAAGCCTTCAACATTATCCTGACAAAAGACTCCCTAATCTTTTTTGTTGAATATAGAAAAGGCATGCCCGAAGAAATGGTGAGTTTTTTGTTTTTCAAAATTACGATTCTTTTTGTTTAAGGATATTTGTAAATCTGCCTTTAATCTGGACCTTGATATCTTCGATTTTAAAATCAGGGATCCGTTTTTTCCGAAAATAATCGTCGAGTAATTTGTCCAGTTCCGGGTCGAAGAAATCCTCTATTTTTTCCGAGTCAGAGGAATAGAGGTGGTGGTGTTTTTCAGTAACGGGGTCAAATCTGATAATTCCGTTTTCAGTTTTAACCCTGGTTACAATGTCATTTTTAACGAAGGCATCAAGGATATTATAAACTGTACTATCGGAAATGCGAGGGAAGTTAATTCTCAGATATTCTGTAATATATTCGATCGTTGGGTGGTTGTCAAGATTAAGTAATATATCAAGGACGGCAATACGCTGGGGAGTTACTCGGAGTCCTTTGTCAACCAGGATTTTTATTGCGGTTTTATTAACCATTCAGGGAAGGAATTAACAAGTAAAATTATTTGGAGATAAATTTAAGCAAAAAGCAAGTTTAATCAAAAGCGGATTTCTAGTAAAGATAGAGTTTCTCAGATGGTATAAAAACTAAAAAAGAATAATTATTATAAAATAAAATAATTTTAAAGATAATAAGTAATATTAGATTAATAATATTTTAAACAAAAATATTTGAAATAAATTTATAAATTAAAAAATAAATAATACTAAAAAGTAAATAATATATTAAAATAAAATATACCATATAATTATAAGTATTTAAAAAGAATATATATTAAATAAGATATTAACATTAAAAAAGGAATAAATATTTAAAAAGAATAAATATTAATGTATACCAGGAATCAATCATAAAAACCAATTGATTTTGACTTCGTCGAGCTCCTTCGCTTCTAGCTGTCGGTTCTTCGTTTACCACGGCTCCATGGGGAGCGAAGAACCGAGCTCCCGCCGGATAGTATTAATATAAATTTAAACTTTCTGTCTCACAAATCATCTGAAATCTTTTCCGGTCACTTTTTGCTTAAAAAAATTGATTTGGGACAGTTGCTGTTGTAACTTTGGCCGGAACAGACTGGCTTTTCTTTATGATAACAATTGAAGAAAGAAAATCAATTCTAGATAAGGATATTTTCAAACATGTAAACCATGGATGGAGAATAGCTACCCGCTCTGATACAAAATGCCTGATGATACGGGATAAAAAGGCAAAAGGCTATCTGTTAATATTTCTTCTCCTGCTTTTTATTGTACCCGGAATAATTTATTTATATATCGATAAAGGCAGAAACAGCCTGATGATTGAGGTTACAGAAGAAGGCAATATTAAATACAATGCAACCGGTCTGTCAGACTCCGAAAAAGCTGAACTGATGTGGTATTAATAAATTAAAATCCGGCACGGGAATAATTAGCTCAATTTATTAGTATATTTGCACCATGAAAGACGACTTTAAATCACTGGAACATTTTCCTGAATTGAACGAGGAAAATATCAAAGCTGCAGCTAAACGAAGAGAAAAGTATTCACTGTCAAGGGATTTAATGATGCAGGAAAATAACGAAGCAATTTCCCGCAGATTAGCAAAAGAAGAAAAGGAAAGCAAGAGTGAAGACTCAAGTGAGATCGACCCTGAGGATTCAACAAAGACATCTGAATAGATCTTGCTAAAAGTATTCACTATCCCACACTCTTCATTCCGCATTTAACACAACTTTTCCCAGGGCGTGTCCTGCAACTTTATATCCTGAAGATGGCAGAGACCCAACTTCCTGCCGGCAGGATTTGTTTGTTGCTTTATAAGCACCAGGCCAGCAGGTCTGGCTGTTGTATAAATGTGTGAATCATATAACTTTTTCCCGGAATTATGTAATTATTCTATCAATTAAGAGATGCAACTTTGGAGCATTATTTGATTTTATCATGTAACCAGCTGTTATATAGAGCAGTAATTTATTAAACCTAGAATTATGAAAAAATTATTAATTTTTGCATTAGTTATTTTTTGTATGAGCTATTATACAAATGCTCAGGTGAATCCACATGCCATAGGTTTGCGCATTGGTGGAAATGGTGATGTTAACGGAGCAGAACTATCTTATCAAAAAGGCTTTGGCGAAGTGAACAGATTGGAACTGGATTTAGGTTTTGCGGGCAATCCTCATTACAGCAAATTTTTTCTGGCTGGCATTTATCATTGGGATTGGAATATTACCGGGGGTTTAAACTGGTATATTGGACCAGGTGCAGGGATAGGATTTTATTCATACAAAGACTCTGATGACTACATAAGCGTTGCCATTGGTGGCCAGATTGGTTTGGAATACGATTTTAACAGTTTGGATGTTCCTATTTTATTAAGTCTTGATGTTCGTCCATTGTGGGATTTTTTAGGTGATAATGCCGGATTTGGATGGGGAACAGCATTAGGTGTACGTTATACCTGGTAGAACCAGGATTTTTTGTCGGCCCGGAGGGAATCGAACCCTCGACCCCATGATTAAGAGTCACGTGCTCTGCCAGCTGAGCTACGGGCCGTATTTATCTATGTTTCCAGTTCAAACCATTTTGAAAGTACAACAAGGTCTCTTCCTCTTTCACTTTCATGGCAAAACTCATTGGTATGCCTGTCGTAGTAATAATCCTTAGCCCACTCCTTTACATTCTGTGAAACCTGTTTTATTGCATCAGTGATATAAAGCAACTCACAGTCGGTCATTGTGGGGTGAAGTGACAATCTTATCCAGCCGGGTTTCATTGAAAGATCCCCTGCATCAATCCTGTCAGTAATTTCCTTCGACAGACTGAAATCAACATTAAGCAAAAAATGACCATATGTGCCTGCACATGAACATCCTCCTCTCATTTGTATCCCGTACCTGTCGTTCAGCAGCTTGGTAACCAGGTTGTGATGGGCATTGTCGATATAAAACGAGAAAACACCCAGCCGGTCCTTAATATTATCGGCAAGTATATGCAATCCCTCTATTGATGATAATTCCCTGAACGCAATATCAATAAGCTCCTTTTCACGTCTGCTTATCATTTCAATACCCATCTTCTCCTTCAGTTTAATAGCCAGCGCCGCTTTTATCCCCTGAAGGAATCCAGGCGTCCCCCCATCTTCCTTTACTTCAATATCAGTTACATAACTGTACCCGCCCCAACGGTTAGTCCATTTCACAGTTCCTCCTCCCGGAGAGTCGGGAGTATTGTTTTTATATAATTCTCTGTTGAAAATCAGGACTCCCGCACTGCCCGGACCTCCAAGAAACTTATGGGGAGAGAAAAAGAGAGCATCAAGCTGTTCCTTTTTGTCAGCCGGATGCATATCAATCTCGACATAAGGAGCCGATGCTGCAAAATCTATAAAGCAATAACCATTATTTTCGTGCATTATCCTTGCAAGTTCAGAATACGGAGGCATATAACCTGTCACATTTGAACAGGCGGTAAAGGAGCCAATGAGCAACGGACGGCCCTTATATTTAACTATCTCCCTGCGAAGAATGTCAGGATTAACTTTCAAATCTGCTGTTGGTTCGAGCACAACAACATCGGCAAGAGTCTCAAACCAGGAAGTATGATTGGAATGGTGCTCGGCATGAGATAAAAAGACAACCGGACGTTTTTCATTGGGGATCTCCCTGCAGGCATTATATTCCCCGTGGGTAAAGATACAATAATTAATTGCCTGTTCAGGTACCTTAAGCCCAAGGATCCTCTGCAATTTCGCAAGCGCCGATGTCATTCCTGTACCGGTAAAGATCAGAATATCATTATCATCAGCATTTACATGGTGCTTAACAACTTTCTGAGCAAGATGGTAAGCATCAGTCATGGCTTTACCTGTAGCAGAAGATTCAGAGTGCGTGTTTCCTACCATCGGACCCATCTCTTCCGAAATCCTTTTTTCGATGGGCCTGTATAATCTGCCGCTTGCAATCCAGTCGGCATAGATCAGTTTTATATTCCCATAAGGAGTATCGATAAAGGTATCAATACCAATTATGTTCTTTCTATACTGATCAAAATAGCCTTCTAAATCCGGCATATATGGTTAATTACAGGAACAATAATGCGGCAACAAAAATATCAAATAATTGTTTATAAATTGCACGAACGAAACCAACATCACCAGATTTAGACAATTTTAATTAAAAGATAATCTTAAGAACATAACACGGAGATCCACAGAGAATCCAAAGTGAATTTGCCACTCTGTAAGTTTGTGGTTCCATTGATCAATAAAATCAAATGGGGAATATTTATAATTATTCAATCCTATTGATCTTCGCTTTTTCACTTATTGTATTTGCGATACTGTTTTTTATCTCAGCACCCTATGGTAAATTTTCAAGAAAAGGATGGGGGCCGGTAATTAAATCGAAATGGGCATGGATGTTAATGGAGTTCGCATCACCTTCCCTGATGTTAATATTTTTCATTATTTCAGATAATAAAAGCCTTCCTCAGATCATATTCCTGGTCCTGTGGCTTGGGCATTACCTGCATCGTACTTTTATTTACCCCTTCATGCAATCTGGAGGGGAAAAAGCTTTTCCCGTCCTGCTTGTCCTGATGGCATTTGCCTTCAATTGCCTTAATGGCTTTGCAAACGGATACGGGGTTTTTATTTTTTATTCATATGATCTTTCATATTTGCTGAAATGGAATTTTATTGCCGGTATTCTGGTTTTTATCTCCGGCTTTATAATCAATAAAATAGCGGATGCAAAAATTCGTAATTTCAGGAAACAGAGCCCTTCGGAATATATTGTTCCGCATGGCTGGCTCTTCGATTATATTTCAAGTCCTCATTATCTTGGTGAGATTGTTGAATGGGCCGGCTGGGCGATAATGACATGGTCATTACCGGGTCTGGCGTTTTCTGTTTTTACTTTCGCGAATCTTTTCCCCAGAGCAGTAACATCTCATAAATGGTATAAGAGTCATTTCCCTGAATACCCTCCGGGGAGAAAGGCAATTATTCCTTTTATATTTTGAAATGAGAAATAATTAACTTGCAACTGATAGTTTAAAACTCAAAATAATGAAAGCAATCCGGATTGGAGATATGATACCTCAGTTTTCACTTTATGATCAGGATGGGAATCTGTTTGATATCATCAGCGTTCTTGGCAGTAAGAAGATGGTTATCTTTTTCTACCCTCAGGATGGCAGTCTTAATTGTACGAGAGAAGCATGTTACTTCCGCGATCTTAATGATGTATTTATTAACAATGATACAGTTGTAATGGGCATCAGCGGCCAGTCAGTCGGAAGCCATAAAGAATTCGCAGAAAAAAACAAGCTAAACTATACTATTCTGAGTGATCCAGATAATAGTGTCAGAAAATTATTTGGTGTGCCTTCAAAATTTTTCGGATTAGTGCCGGGACGTGTAACCTATGTTACAGATAAAACGGGCAGGGTAATTTATATCTTCGATTCACAGACAGAGGTTCAGCGTCATGCCGATGAAGCTCTGAAGATCTGCCTCCTCGTCAAAAAAACTGACTAAATCCCAAACCTCTCTCTTAACTCTAAGTACTCCAGCCACTTTAGTCACTCAAGGCACTTTCTTTATTTTTTATTTGGATTTTCCTTTAGCGAAATATACATTTATGCCGCGAAATCAATTTTTATATTAAGATGGACGACGGCCCTGCGAGTATATACTTTAAGAAACTGATTTAAAGGAGGCAATCTGTTCATCCGGTCGCTTTCTTATTTGTCAGAAATAATAAGGAGGCGACTATGACTTCACTCACAACATTTTATTTAAGCGGTATAATCGGCAAAGAAGTATTCGGTGCCGATGGTGATGCTATTGGGGTAATTAAGGATTTACTTATCAGTACTGCTCCTTCAGGTCTGAATGATCCAAACCAGCAGCTCGTCCTGGGAATTAAGCTTAAAATCAAAAGGGAAACCAGGTTTTATTCATTCAGAACATTCCGTGTCGTGAAAGCCCGTGAAATGATAAATGTTACCTGCAGCGGCCTGAAAGAACTTGATAATGACGAGGTAGCCAATGGCCTTCTGCTTGTGGAGAATATTCTTGACAAGCAGATCGTGGATCTTAACGGACGAAAGCTTGTAAGGGTAAATGATGTAAGGCTTGCCACTCTTCCCACCGGGACATTTGCTGTTGCTGTTGATATTGGAATGGAAGGTCTTCTGCGAAGGATCGGGATACCCAATCCCCTGAAAAGGGCCCTCTCCTTATTCAGTATAAAAATACCGACGAAATTTATCCTCTGGGACGATGTGCAGGCTATTGATTTTTCAAACCTGAATATCAAACTTTCAAAGAGCTATGCAAAGCTTCACACCCTTCACCCCTCTGACCTGGCAGATATCCTCGAGGATCTGGGTAAGAAATCAAGCACATCGGTTTTTTCAGCACTCGATGAAGAGAAAGCAGCAGATGTCCTTGAAGAGATGGATATGCAGACGCAAATTCATATTGTTGAAAGTCTGCCAGTGAACAAGGCAGCCGATGTACTCGAAAAAATGCCGGCAGATGAGGTGGCAGATATCCTTGATGAAATTGAAGATGAGAAAGCAGAAATGCTGCTTAAGGAGATGGATAGTGAATCATCCCAGGAGGTAAGGGACCTGCTTGAATATCCTGATAACTCAGCCGGGGGTCTGATGACTACTGATGTTTTATCTTTTAATTCAGAGCTAACTGTTGACGATGTTATTAATGAGCTCAGGATCAAAAAACCTGAACCTTCTGAACTGTACGCTCTGTTTGTGACTGAAAAAAATGATGAGCTGGTTGGTACGTTTGACCTTCGTGATCTGGTTGTGGCCCAGCCTGAAAAAACCGTAAGCCAGATAATGAAGACTGAACCTGTTTTCCTTTACGATTATCAGAAAATCGATGATATTGCAGAGACTATTTCAAAATATAATTTGCTGGCAGTGCCCGTTGTTGACAAGGATAACCTGCTCCAGGGAATGGTTGTGGTTGATGATGTGGTTGAGGACCTGATGAATAAAAGAAGAACCTTCAAGAGATAACCTGAGAAGTTATGTTCAGGACAAAGATCAGAAGATCCAATTTCTATAGGAACCTGATGATATTCCTTGCCTTGCTGGGGCCTGGGATAATCACCGGAAGTGTTGATAATGATGCCGGTGGTATAACAACCTATTCCGTTGCCGGAGCAATGTACGGATACGGCATGATCTGGACTCTTTTCCCATCGCTGGTAGTTTTGCTTGTTGTTCAGGAAATGAATGCCAGGATGGGAATTGTTACCGGAAAGGGGCTCTCAGATCTCATAAGGGAGAATGCAGGTGTCAAAATCACTTTTTTTATTTTTGTCGGATTGCTCATTTCCAATATTGGAAATACGACTACTGAGTTTGCAGGAGTAGCAGGAAGCCTCGAGATATTCGGGGTCAGCAAATATATCTCAGTTCCGATTGCAGCTTTTATGGTATGGATTCTGGTTGTGAAGGGAACTTACAAGATTGCTGAACGAATATTCCTGGTTTTCAGTGCATCACTCCTTACATATGTTGTTTCTGCCATTATGAGCAAACCACAGTGGGGTGAAATAGGGTCAGCTATCATTCGACCGGGGATTGACCTGAATACTCAAAGCATTACAATGATAATTGCCCTTGTAGGAACCACAATTGCTCCATGGATGCAGTTTTATATGCAATCGTCTGTTATTGAAAAAGGACTGGAGATGAAGAATTATAAATTTACCCTGATCGATATTGTTGTCGGATGCATTGTTACTGTTGTTGTTGCATTTTTCATTATGGTAGCATGTGGTTCAACTCTGTTTCCAAACGGAATAGTGATATCCGAAGCAAAGGATGCCGCCCTCTCCCTTAAGCCGCTGGCAGGAAATCTGGCATCGCAGGTGTTTGCATTCGGGCTGTTTGTGGCTTCTGTATTTTCAGCTACTATTTTACCGCTTGCAACAGCTTTCTATGTCTGTGAAGCATTTGGATTTGAAGCCGGGATTGACAAAAGTTGGGACGAAGCAAAGGAGTTTTATGTTCTTTACACGGGTATCCTCGTTGTATCTGCAATCATAATCCTTATCCCGAATGCCCCATTGATAGCCATATCAATCTGGTCTCAGGTTCTGAACGGTATTTTATTGCCTATTGTCCTTATAAGTATGATCCTGCTGATAAATAACAAAAAGATAATGGGCATTTATACAAACAAGCCTTTCCAGAATATAATAGGTTGGGGTGCCGTCGGAATTCTTGTCATGTTATCGGTTGTACTTTTGATAATGCCTTTTTTCGGAAAGTAGGTCTTTAACAGGTTAGTCAGCAGGCCAGGCTCCTTTTGCAAATGACTTTGGTTCAATCAGGGCGGGATTTAGGACTACGTGTTTTATCAGCTTCCTGTTCCATGTGTATGTGATGTGAACCATATTGTCGTTTGATTGAATCACAGCAGGATAGGAGAACTCTTTGTCTTTTGAATCGTTTTCAAGAAGAACTGCAGCTTTCCAGCTTATTCCATCGTCCGATACAGCTGCATTAAGTATATTGCGTCCTGAAGTCTGATGATTATAAACCATAAATTGCCTGCCGTCTTTTAGGGTAACTGCATCTATTCCTGAGTTAGGATTAGGGACATTTAAAGGAGCAAACAGTGTCCAGTGAGCTCCGTTATCTTCCGACCATGATGTTAATACCTTCGATTGCCTGCTTCGGCAAAGTATCTGAATTTTTCCTGAAGGATGCAGCAGGATTGCCGGCTGAATGGCACCAACACTTTTGTCATTTAATGCCTCTGTCCTTTCCCATGTTATGCCATTATCGGGAGTCATTTCCATGTGTACTCTCCAACCCTCATTTTCGGTGCTTGAAGGGCAAAGTAAAATATTATTCTTCAGGAGGACAGGCTTATTCTTTACCGGTCCGATAATACCCTCTGGAAGCTTTTTCGATGCTGACCATGAGATGCCGTTATCATTTGAAATGGTCAGTTCACCCCACCATTCGGAAGGGCTTGGTCCCACTTTATAGAAAAGCATGATCTCATCACCTGAATAATAAAGCACAGGATTCCAGCATGGATATCGCTTGTTATTTTCCCTGATGCCGTTAGCTGCTTCAGCTGGCTTCGACCATTTGCCATTTGAAAACCGGCTGACCCATATGCCGACATCAGGATTTTTTTCTGCCGTACCGCCAAACCAGGCTGAGATAAGTCCGTCAGGTATTTCAGCAATTGTTGAAGCATGACAACTGGGGTATTTTACGTCTTCGGGCTGATAAATGAATTCTGAACTGACAATGCACTTTGACCCTGTGTAGGGATTTTGGGCAGACATGGTGCCACAGATCAGAATCAGGGAGAAAATTATCAGTGATTTTTTCATCATATGAGGCAAAATTTGATAGTATTTAAGTCATTCGATAATCTGATAAATTTACGATATAAATATTAGATTTGTATAGGACAATTTCTAATAAATGTTCTTTACATGAATACCTGAACTATGCAAAACATTATTCCTACCAAACATCCATGGCATGGTATTGACCCGGGAGCCGAAGTTCCGGTTTTTGTCAGGTCATATATTGAGATACCAAAGGGGTCAAAAGGGAAGTATGAGCTTGACAAGGAATCCGGGGTCCTGCGGCTTGACAGGGTGCTCTTTTCATCGGTCCATTATCCGGCCAATTATGGATTTATACCCCGAACCTACTGTGATGACCACGATCCGCTCGATATCCTTGTGATCTGTTCGATCGATGTTTACCAGGCCTGCATTATTGAAGCCAAGGTTATTGGTGCCATGGAAATGATTGATGAACATGAGAGGGATACAAAGATTATTTCTGTTGCCCGGAATGATATGTCGGTAAATTATATTAATGAACTCTCAGAACTGCCGCCTCACACACTTGTTGAGCTTAAAAAGTTCTTTGAGGATTACAAAAAACTGGAACACAAAAATGTCATAGTCGAGGAATTTGTAGACCGCGGAAGGGCTTATAAGATTATAAATGACAGTATAATATTATACAAGGAATTTATCAAGGAATAGAATTTATTTACTGTGATGCTTAAAGGCTATTTTGACTCAAATACATACAATAGTCCTGTAAAGAGGGATAAGAGTCTGTGGGATAAGATAATTCACTGCAACAGATTATATTTTACATTCAAATACGCCGGAGTTGTTTTCAGGACCAGGAAAGAAGCAATAAGGGGTAATTATGATACCAAAGCCTGGGCAGATTCATCGATTTATATTTTCAGGTTTATCGAAAAAGCCGGAGGAGATTACAGGATTTCAGGAATGGAGAATATTGCGAGAGATCCTGCTCCTGTTGTATTCATTGGTAATCACATGAGCACACTTGAGACAATGGTCCTTCCGGGATTAATAGCTCCCCTCCGGGAAGTCACATTTGTTGTCAAGGAGAGCCTGATTAACCATCCGCTTTTCGGTCATGTAATGAGATCGAGAGATCCGATTGTCGTCGGGAGGACAGATCCAAGAAAGGATTTTGAAACTGTAATGACAAAAGGGATGGAGCTTTTATCGAAAGGGATATCAATAGTTATTTTCCCGCAAAGCACCAGGAGTGTCGAATTTAAACCTGAGGAGTTCAATTCGCTGGGAGTCAAGCTGGCGAAAAAGGCAGGGGTTAATGTTGTCCCTGTCGCCCTCAAGACTGATTTCTGGGGTGTGGGGAAAGTAATTAAGGAACTGGGACCCCTCGACAGTAAGAAGCTTATTTATTTTAAATTTGGAGAACCTTTCCCCGTTCAGGGACCCGGCAAGGAAGAAAATCAAAAGATAATTGATTTTATACAGACCTCGCTTGAGGAGTGGAAATGAGAATCACTTATCCTGGTCTTACCTTGTCAGGTCCTTCCAAAACTCTTTTTAACCGCAAAGCAAACAAGGAAATCGCAGGGTACGCAAAGTCAAAACACTGATTCTTTTATCTTTGCGACCTTTGTCTAAAACCTATGTGATCTTAGCGGTTAAAGGATTTCAATTAAATATTATATGGTAATATTTTTTTAAGTGTAAAAGGTACATTTAAATTTTTTTATTTAATTTTGATGAGAAGGGCCCCGGCCTTTTTTCCATTAACCTGACCTCTTGTAATTCAAATAAACAGTTTTAAATAATTAAAAACATTAATTATGGCAGCATTAGACTGGATCGTTCTCGGCCTTTTTTGTCTTGGCCTGATTGCTATCATCGTTTGGGTCGTAAAACAGAAATCCGAAACCTCTACCGATTATTTTCTTGCCGGGCGTGATGCGACCTGGCTGGCAATCGGGTCATCTATTTTTGCATCCAATATAGGATCTGAACACCTCGTCGGACTTGCAGGAGCTGGTGCCTCAAGCGGGATGGCGATGGCACACTGGGAAATGCATGGATGGATAATCCTGATACTGGGATGGTTCTTTGTCCCGTTCTATGCCCGGATCGGGGTATTCACTATGCCCGAGTTTCTTGAGAAAAGGTATAATAAAGGAGCCAGGAGCGTATTATCGGTTATCTCACTTGTAAGCTATATCTTTACAAAAGTAGCTGTTACGGTTTATGCAGGTGGGATTGTCTTCAAGCAGGTGTTTGGAATAGAGTCGATTTTAGGAATCGATTTCTTCTGGATCAGTGCCGTGGGCCTTGTAGTACTGACCGGGATCTATACAACCCTGGGAGGGATGAGGGCTGTCCTTTGGACCTCGGTTCTCCAGACTCCGATTTTGCTTATAGGATCTATTGTAATCTTGTTTCTCGGACTTTCAAGGCTCGGAGGATGGTCGGAAATGATGGAGATCTGCCGGGCCGTTCCTGTGAATGCTGATGGAGATACCATGACTCACCTTATGCGATCTGCCAGGGATCCGGAATTCCCGTGGACCGGCGTTATACTGGGCTCTGCCATAATTGGCTTCTGGTACTGGTGTACCGATCAGTTCATTGTGCAGAGGGTTCTTTCGGGCCGGAACCAGACTGAATCAAGAAGAGGTGCGATCCTTGGCGCCGGATTCAAGGTTCTGCCTGTCTTTATTTTCCTGATCCCTGGAATGATTGCTTATGCACTCAATGTGAAGGGAATGATAACCTTACCAAATTCTGACGCTGCTTTCTCCGTATTAGTAAAAGAACTTCTTCCGATAGGATTCAAGGGACTGGTCGTTGGCGGTATTCTTGCAGCTCTTATGAGCTCACTTGCCTCCTTATTCAATTCATCCGCAACTCTATTTACAGTCGATTTCTACCAGAAATACAAGCCCCAGGCCCCAGAGAAAGAGCTTGTCAGGGTGGGGCGGATCGCAACTGTTGTGGTAGTTGTACTTGGAATTCTGTGGATCCCTGTTATGCGTGTGCTTGGTAAATTTCTCTATGCATATCTTCAGGATGTCCAGTCGATGCTTGCACCGGGAATTGCTGCAGTATTTTTGCTTGGCATCCTGTCAAAAAAGATCACACCCAAGGCCGGACTTTACGGGCTTCTGATTGGATTTGTCCTTGGTATGACACGCCTTGGATTCAAGATCTTTGGTTCGAATATGGGTCAGGATGGTATTCTCTATTCGGTTTTCCTCAAAATGAACGGGTATAATTATGAGGTAATACTGTTCTTCGTGGTAATTATTCTGATGATCATAATAAGCTATTTCACACCCAGGGCTGATCCTGCAGCAATCAAGGGATTATATGTGGGTTCGGCTACTGCCGAGCAAAAAGCATTGACGAGAGCCAGCTGGAATAACTGGGATCTGTTCTTCTCAGGGATCATTATTGCTGTCGTTATAGCATTTTATGCTTACTTCTGGTAGTCCCGTTATGCCGTTATGCCATTATGCCGCTAACTAATAATAAAAGATATTATGTACAACTTAAATGATAAAGAAGTATGGTTCGTAACAGGCAGTCAGCATCTGTACGGACCTGATACACTCCTTCAGGTAGCATCTGATTCAAAAGCTATTACAGAAGCACTTGATAATTCCGATAAAATAGCTGTCAGGATTATTTTCAAACCGGTTCTTACTACTCCTGATTCCGTTTTTGAACTTTGTTCCGAAGCAAACAATAATAAAAAATGCATAGGGCTGATAACATGGATGCATACTTTTTCTCCTGCAAAAATGTGGATAAGAGGCCTTGGCATTCTGAGCAAGCCCCTCCTTCATTTTCATACACAGCTTAACCGGGACATTCCATGGGATACCATTGATATGGATTTTATGAATCTTAACCAGTCAGCTCATGGAGACCGGGAATTCGGATTCATTGGTGCAAGAATGAGATTAAACCGTAAAGTTGTTGTTGGGCACTGGGAAGATACTGAGACTGTCGACCGTATATCTGTCTGGGCAAGAGCTTCTGCAGCTCTCGACGATGCACGTAATATGAAGATTGCCCGATTCGGTGATAATATGCGCGATGTTGCTGTTACCGAAGGGAATAAGGTAAGCGCACAGATGAAAATGGGTTATTCTGTGTACGGATATGGAATAGGAGATCTTGTTACTGCTGTGAATTCGGCTACCGACGGCGAAGTAAACAATCTGATTGAAGAGTACCGGTCATCATATAATGTGACACGTGATGTCGAAGAATCTGAAACTCTCAGGGATGCTGCCAGGATTGAAGCTGGCATGACAAAGTTCCTTGAAGCAGGTAATTTCAAGGCATTTACAACGACATTCGAGGATCTTCATGGTTTGAAACAATTGCCTGGTCTTGCAGTTCAGCGGCTTATGGAAAAAGGATACGGTTTCGGTGCAGAGGGTGACTGGAAAACTGCAGCACTGGTAAGGTCGATGAAGGTTATGGCTTCACGTCTCCCTGGAGGAACATCCTTTATGGAAGACTATACATACCATCTCGATCCTGCCGGTATGAGAGTACTCGGGGCTCATATGCTTGAGGTATGCCCTTCGATAGCTTCTGACAAACCTTATCTTGAAGTACATCCTTTATCAATTGGAGGCAAGGCTGATCCGGCTCGCCTGGTGTTCAAATCAGCTACCGGAAAGGCAATTTGCGCTTCATTGATCGACCTTGGAAACAGGTTCAGGATGATCGTGAATAAGGTGGAGGTGGTCGATTGCCCGGAAATGCCGAACCTTCCTGTGGCAAGCGTTCTCTGGAAACCAATGCCCGATCTGAAGACCGGGGCCGCAGCATGGATACTTGCAGGCGGAGCTCACCATACGGGATTCAGTACAGCAATAAATGCTGAATACATAGAAGATCTTACTGAGATGATGGGAATTGAATATCTTCTGATTGATGAGAAATGTGATCTTACAGCATTTAAGAAGGAGATTCGCTGGAATGAGGTTTCCTTTCATATATTAGGAGGAATAATATAGGCTGCCTGGGATTTTTAACCTGTTTTTTAATCTGAATACATCTTATGAAGCTTTATTCAGAACATCAAAGACACCTTTCTGCTGTCGATTGCATTATCTTCGGGTATGATATTCTTGAGAAAGAAATTAAACTTCTTTTAATAAAGAGAAGCTTTGAGCCGGCTAAGGGTAAATGGTCGCTTGCCGGAGGATTTGTAAAGGAGAAAGAAAGCCTCGACAAAGCCGCATCGCGTATTCTGTACAAACTGACAGGCCTGAGGGATATATATATGGAACAATCATATACATATGGTGAACCAGAGAGGGATCCGGGCGCAAGAGTAATCTCAACATCTTATAGTGCACTTATTAAGATCCAGGATATTGACAGGGAACTAAAGGAGCTTAACGGAGCTCATTGGCACTCCCTGACCCGTCTGCCACACCTTATTTTCGATCACAGGGAAATGGTCAACAGAGCCATGAATGAACTGCAGATGCAGATCAAAATCAAACCTGTCGGATTTGCACTTTTACCTGAGAAATTTACACTTGTTCAGCTTCAGGATCTTTACGAGGCAATCTATCAGCGAACCATTGACAAACGGAATTTCAGGAAGAAGATCCTGTCGATGAATATCCTTGAGAAACTGGATGAGAAAGAGAGAGAGACATCAAAAAAGGGAGCTTTTTATTACAGGTTCAATGAAGAGCGATACGAGATACATAAAAAGCAGGGGTTCTTTTTCAATCTGGATGTCAATTAAAAGAGTGCCTTGAGTGACTGGAGTTTGGAGTACTTAAATTTAATGGAGTTATGCTGGAAAAATTGAAAGAGAGCGTTTTCCGTGCTAACCTCGATCTGGTAAAACATGGTCTGGTAATACATACATGGGGCAATGCAAGCGGACGGGATATGAAAAGCGGCCTCGTTGTTATAAAGCCCTCGGGGGTAAGCTATTCTTCGATGAAAGCCGATGATATGGTTGTAATGGATCCGGAAGGGAATATAGTTGAAGGGAAATACAAGCCATCAACTGATGCTCCGACACACCTGATACTCTATAGTACATATTCATCCATCGGCGGAGTTGTGCATACTCATTCTGCTTATGCAACTGCATGGGCCCAGGCGGGGAGGGATATTCCACCATTCGGAACAACCCATGCCGACCACTATTACGGAGAAGTACCATGCACCCGGAAATTAAGGGACATCGAGATCAGGAATGATTATGAACTGAATACCGGAATGGTGATAGTTGAAAGACTTGGAAATTCTGATCCCATGGCAAAGCCATCGGCACTGGTAAACTGCCATGGTCCTTTTTGCTGGGGTCTCAGCGCTGAAGAGGCTGTTTACAATGCAGTTGCGCTTGAGGAGATTGCCAGGATAGCATTTTATACTGTGCTCCTGAATCACAATAAACCTATTGATCAGAATCTCCTTGACAAGCATTTCCTGCGCAAGCATGGGAAGAATGCATATTATGGTCAGAAGAAAAAGAAAAAAACATAATACTCAGGATATGGCTCGTAAATATGTAATCG
>Ga0105107_10000604_pt1 | contig 22973 bp, 11 predicted proteins | sample PPLLaktember2015_6_FD_79335 | JGI IMG/M metagenome (GOLD analysis project Ga0105107, IMG submission 79335) | Freshwater sediment microbial communities from Prairie Pothole Lake near Jamestown, North Dakota, USA - PPLs Lake P8 Core (1) Depth... | ecosystem: Environmental > Aquatic > Freshwater >... | reverse complement strand
GGCGTGTAGTCACACACGGTAACGTCATGCACCTGGTGGGAAGCAAGGAAGGTCTCTCCCCGTTGCAGCATCGTGGTTCCGATACCCCGCCGCTGATATTCGGGATCCACAAAAAACACCGTAATCCACCCTCTCCCGGGTTCGAGGCCGAGATCATAGTACGGATAGCGTCTGCGGAGGGCAAGAAGAAAGCCGACGACGCTGCCGTCCCGAAGAGCCACTTGGCAGCCTGAGGGATCAAGGTTGGGGTCAAGAATCACTTTGCGGCGGAACGCTGCAATGGAGATTTCGTCACGCGGCAGGCACCTGTTCCACAGAGCAACGACCTGGCTTTCATCACACGCGTCAAGACTCCGGTATTCGATCGCGTCGTTCATCCGAGTTGCTTTTTGAGCAACACGAACCGGCGCGTCTCGCGGAAGCCAAATTTGCCGTATACCTTCGCGGCAAGATCATCAGTCCACATCACCCATGCGTCATGGTGGCCGGCACATCTCATCCGTTCAAGCGTGCGGGCAAGGAGTACGGTGCCGATCCCCTGACCTTGAAACGCTTCCGAAACGCCAAACGGACCAAAGTGCGATCCCTCGAACTGACAGTAGCCAATAATCTCGCCGGCGTGTGTAACGACGGTGATTTGTTCCGGGTGGAAGCTCCCCTCAGTCATTTTGCGTAGATTGCGCCGTTCGACCTTCACCCAGTCGGTGGGCATCGAGCGCTCGAGGAACCCGAGGAACTTGACCAGATCGGTTCGGCGGTAGGCTCTGATTTCGATGCCCCCGGCGCGAAGGGCAAGCTCCTTCTCCTGTACGGCCTGCGACGGATGGAACTGGACGATCGGTGCATCCATGCTGAGAGCCTCGTGAAACGGAACATATCGCCGCGCCTCCAAATAGCGCAACAAAGTCGCAGAAGCATGCTTGTCGACCCCCGGGGTGAAGTACGCCGGAGGGTAGTTCGAGATGGAACACTCGGTCTTCCCCCAGCAGGCAAAGCGCTGTTCCAGCTTCCCCAGCAGCGCATCACCGACCGCCGCCAGATTCGCGTCCGGATTGACGGCGATGACCGTAATCCACGATTTTGTTCCGTGAGGATCCGCATCGCCGAGCGGCACGCGCCGCGCCACATAGCCGATCACAAATCCCTCGAGACGATCTCCCTCATATGCAAGCAAAAAACCAGCGGGATCAAAGTTGTCGTCGAGGAGCACGCGGGATTCGAAGATCCCTTCCGTCGGCACATCAAAGGGAAGTGCCCTTGCCCATAAATCGAGGATTTTACCCCGCGCGCCGTCTTCATACTCACTGAGAGAAAGGGTCATGACTGTTGGGCCGGGATTTCAGTGACTGATGGCCACGGAGATGTAGTGGCGTGATCCGAGAATGCCGAAGGGTTCGTACGCATAATCGATGCGTACCGGGAATCCGGAAATCTCCTGGGACACGCCCACGCCGGTGCTCCATGCGCGCTCGTCATAATTCGTTGCGTACCCGACACGGGCGGTGAACTTGCCGAGAAAACAGTACTCGGCACCGAATTTCGCCTTTTCTCCGAAGTCGCGCGGATGCCGCGACTCGAAGCAGAGAACAAAGGAATGGGTCGAGTCTTCTTCCAGGAAGAACCCCAGTGGTCTGACGGTGACGCCAAAACTCACAACGAAGGGAAGTGGGAAAGCCTCGTTTTCGTACGTCAGCTCCCGGGAAATATTCTGCAGGACAGCGCCGAATGTAATGCCGTTGCTCAGGAACTCGTAATACGCGCCGACGTCCAACCCGAGGACGTCCTTCGCGTAGTTGCGCTGATCGAGCGCAAGCGCGGAATCGGAAAGCGACGACCCAGCCGTTGATACCCAGGCGTCCCCCAGATTCTGGCGGGCGTATTTTGCATGGATGCCATAGGAGAAGTGATCGGAGACTCTTTGCGAAAAGGCCAGGCCTATTGCCATCGCCGTGGGCGTGAACGTTCCCGTTTCTTCGTAGCCCTGACTGTTCGCCGAGCGCACGGTTCCATAGAAAGTCCCGTAATCCATGGACAACACGCTGAATCCCAGCACGCCGAAATCCGCCAGCCGGATCCCACCCGCCACGGCGTTGTAATTGATGTCGGCGATGCCTTCTGTATGGTTCACCGAGACCTCAACGTCGCGGGGGATCCAGCTGAGCAGCGCGGGGTTCCAGAAAACGCTGTTGGCGGAAAACGTGTTTACGACTCCCACAGACCCTCTTCCCACTACCTCAGCCGAGACGGGATTCTCCAGGAAACGGAAACCCACCTGTGCCTTCTTCACAAACTGCGCCTGGAGCAGGCCATGGGATACCCCGCATACGAACAGGGCCAACATGATCAGTCTTGTTCTGGTAGGCATCAGAACCTCCGGTTCCGGTCGAGTAGTCATCGTACAATCACGAACTTTACAAACTGATTGTCGAGCGGGCGATCATTGAGATCCCGACAATCCGTTACGGCAAGGACATAGATACCGCTGCTCACATACTGGTTGTCTTCGGTGCGCTGATTCCATTCGTGGTCAGCGGTCCCGTAGTGCTCGATCATCTTGACAAGGTCACCGGTCTCAGTGAAAATGCGCAGCGTGCATTTAACGGGGAGATTGAAAAAGGAAATCTTGTCGGGTGTGCCGCCGACTAACGCTTTGCCAGCCGCGATGGTGGCGGGATTCGGCACAACGCGGACTCCTTCCGACGTGTTCATGCCGGGTTTGAAAGCGACCGCAGGAAGCCGGGAACGAGTCACGAACCGCGAGCTTTCGAGCCGCGCACCCACGTCGATTCCGCCGCTGTTCTGTGTGCCATTGTCCACAGCGGTCACCGCATAGTAGTAATCCACGCCGCGCTGAACAGCCTGATCCACGAATGTCGTCAGGGCCCGGTCTGTGGTTTCAAACACGGATTCCCATCGCGCGCCACTCTTCTGGTCAAGGGGGTCATTGATGTAATATGCACCGCGCTTTCGGTAGACGCGCCATGCCTGCCAGTCATCGACACCGGTCACAGCGTCGAGGAAGTAATCAGGTGAGGGATACGCCCAATTCACCGTTATCATGTCCGGTCCCGAGGTTACCACGATATCCGGCGGCGGCGGCGAGGCGGGAACCGAAGAGCTCTTGCTGAGCCGATCCCACGCCCAGTTGGCCCTGTCCAGGGCATTCCAGAGTGAATCGCATCCGGTGAGAATCCATGCTTTCTTCGCGGAATCTGAAAGCTGTCCGGCAATCCAGAGCCGCCCGAGCGAATCCGCCTTCTTCCAGTCCAGGCCCCCAACCCCGACTGCGTAGACAAACGTGATCGAATCAATCCGCCCCTGCTGCTTGTTCTTGGTCAGCTCATATGGCCCCGTGGTGATGAAACGCATCGGCCCTTTCTGCGGCATGGATGTAAGAAATGAGCTGATCGGATCCAGGGGGAATCTGCCGCGCGCATCATCACCCCTGTACGTCTGGCGCAATCCGACATCCCGGCGTCCCCAGACATCGCTGACGATCGAAGCATGTGGGAGCGCGTACGGCTGTGCCGGATCGTCCGTCCTGTCGCTGTAGGCCTTGTCGGCGTGGAGGAGTGTGTAGCCGGGAATTTGCGTTGACGCGAGGAATCCGGTGGTCCGGTCGGGATCACCGGTGTCGTCGTGGGAGCCGTTTGGATACGGCGCGGAAGCCGGGTTCCACGCATCCCAGTAGTATGCGACGATGAGAGAATCGCGCGGCCGGGAGGGCACAAGCACCGATTTCCGTTTGAACCAGCTGTCAAGATCGTCCTCCCCTTCATAAGCGAAACCGCCGATGACATTCCGTTCCCCGGCCTTCGATGGACCGAAGGAGAACGAGATCGGCCACCAGAAGCGTATCGTCTGATCGGGCAGAGTATCGAGCGAGGTGGACGCCGACCGCGGAAGTTTGATCTCCCCGGTGAACTTATGCGTGGCCTTCCAGATGAGGTAGTCAGCGTGCAGCGGGTTGCTGAAGCCGAAAATTTCTACGTGACTCCGGATGCCGAACTGCCCACAGACGTCCTCGAATTCGATCTTGATGTCAGATGTCAATGCCGGATCCACCTTCCAGCGGTAGGGTGCATCAAGCTGGATGCCATCAACTATGATGTGTGGTGGGCGGTAACGGCGGGTTTCGAGGGCCCAGTCGGTGGCGCCGAAGTTGGTCAGCGCATCCCCGCGGGTGTACATGGCATGCATTACGCCGTTTTCATCCAAAATCCCGGTATCATCAAGCGATAGGGGGTTGAAGATCTGGTACAGCATGTTCGATTGCCACCAATCCGCCGGCCAGTAAAATATCTCTGTGGATTGACGGTCGGCTCCCGTGAGGTTCCAGCTGAACTGGGACTGCAATCCGCCATCACCCATCAGCTTGTTCATACTCAGTCGAATGTTCCCCACATCGAAGGACATGGGTGAAGGGTTGTAGTTGCGATCCTGCGCATCCATCGTCGAGAACCCGAGCAGCATCGCACCAAGGAAAAGACCGGGAAGGATTGCTTTCATTGTTGGATCCTGTCAAATGGCCACATTAGAGATTCAATCGGACTCCAAATATGATGCGTCGGGGATTCAGGAAAATCGGTGCCGTCAGCCACCCGGTCTTGATATGACCATCGTCGGATTCATATTGGCCCCAGAGGTCGTCCCCTCCCTTGTCGGGGGTTTTCAGAGAATTTTTGTAGTCGCTGTATTGTGTCTGAAGCATGTTGCCGACGGTCAGGAATTTGTTGTTCGTGAGATTCTTGACGGTGATGACCAGTTCCAGCGAGCCGTAGGGCGTGGCAAAGACCTTGGAGCCGCGGAAGTCGATATTCCAGTAGTTCACCGCATCGACGTAGTTCCGCAGCTTCACGTCCGGTTCTTCCGCATTCAGCAGCACGCGTCCGCCGCTGCGCCAATCGAACAGGAAATTAGCGAAGAGCCCTCCGAGCCAGTTGATGCCCAGGAATTCCGGGCCGAAATCGGCGGGAGTATGAAGGTTCAAGTTGATATTCGCCCGCGGGCGTGGTTCGGAAGTGTAGAGGTTTGGCGATCGCAGTTCCCTATCGCGGGCGAGGAGCCGGTCCTCAAATACCTGCGCAAGTCCCGCCTGACCTGAGCTGGACACCATGTAGTCGTACATCGCGCTAAATGTAAAGAACTGCCCCATTGGCCGCTCCAGTCGCAGTTCGACGCCGCGGACGTCACCGTAGCCATCGGGTTCGTACTCGGCGACGATGTTGTCGCCATAGTAATTGATGTAGCTCCGGCTCAACGGTTCGTTCGAGATATCCTTGTAGTACGCCGTCACATTCACGAGGTAGTCAGAGAGGAACATCTGCTCATAGCCGAACTCGTAGGAGATCGTCCGCCCCATTTCGAGTCCGGGGGTGGGCACAACCACCGAGCCCGGGTCTATCTTCATATTGTACATGAAGGCAATCGCGGGACGCTGGTAGAAGTGTCCGTAATTGAAGTACATTTTGCTGCTCTCGGTGATCGGGAATGCTACCCCGAGACGGGGAGAGAGGTGCGCCTGGACCGGATTTTCAGAGCGCGGCCAACCGGGCGGATCCTCCAGTAGGCCGCGGAAGGCGAGCCACCGTTCATAGCTCATCCCGGCACCCGGCAGGTTCTGGTAGATCTCGTTGTAAAGCCTGGCATAGTCCTCGTCTGTCGGGAATCCCGCAACGAAACCCTCCTTCATGGGGTTGAGATAATCCAGACGGAGGCCGGCATTGAGGATCATCCCTTCAAACTCCAGTTTGTCCTGAACGTACGCCCCGATTTCTAGCGGCGTGACATCGTAGTACTCCCACGTGTCAGGAGTAAAGGCGACTTGCGACTGGAACCACGTTCCGGTGTACACAAAAAGGTGCTGCAACCGAGCAGCGATCCCCGCCTCAAACTGATGATGCCGTCCAAGCTGGGCCGTGAGATCGCCTTTGAGCTGATACACCCAGGAATGAGAAGAGTCAACGCGTTGCGGACCGCCGTACATGGTAAACGTATTCAGCGCGTCGTAGCCGTAGTTGGTGGAACCGCTCGGACTCCCGAGGTTCGGGACGCTGTAGCGAAGGTCTCGCTTCAGCCTGCTGCTGTAGAATGTCACCCAAGCGTCCGCACGGTTCGTGTCAAGGGAGTATGGCGTGAGACCCTGATCGGTATAGCCGACCTGGAGATCGACCGTGTAGAAGGCGCTCGGCGAAACGGTGTGCGTGAACTTGGCTCCGCCGACGAAGTATCGCTGATCATAATATTGAAGCCGGCTGAGGTTGAACAGTTGCGGAAAATTGCCTCCGCCCACCAATGCGGCCTGCTGCCGCACTGCAGTCTCGTTGCTGCCGAGGAATCCGAAACTCGTCGCCTGGTCGATCAGGGCGCCACCATAACTTGATACTCCGCTCGAACTCGAGGTCTGCACTTTCGCGAGTAGACCGTTTATCGAGAGACGCATGTTGTCGCTCAACGTGCTCGTCAGTTTCAACTGACCGTTCCAGTCGACATAGTTGTCGCGCGGTCCGATTGGAAATGCCAGTTGCGAGTTCTCATACTTGAAGCCGAGCATGAAGGTTGTGCGCTCAGCAAACTCGCCAAACACCGGAATGAATTCGCCGGGGAGGGGACCCGTCAGGGTGCCTTCGATGAAGAAGTCCGGAGAGGCCGCGACCCTGTACTGCGGGTGCTGCAACCGCCAGAGCTGCAGTTTCTGTGTTGAATCGAGTTCGCGGGGGACCGTCGATGCGTTCGCCCAGCCGCGGAAATTACGAAATTCCACTGGGATCGTCGTGTCGGATGCACTCACGCCCCGCATCGCGTACTCCCCGGAGTAAATCCGGTAAATCCAGGATGCATCGCTCCAGGGATCGTCCCCGGGATTCCCTTTGAAGAAGCGTGGTTGCCCCGCCGGAGCCACATCGGCCTTCAGAGACAAGGTATAACGCTCACGGTGCCCGTCTTTGGTGACGACGTTCAGCAGGCCCGATCGGATGCCGCCGTATTTCGCCTGGAAGCCGCCGGTCAACACTTGTATCTCTTCGATGGCTGTGGAGTTCAATGCCAGATACGAGTTTTCGGTCCGCGGGTCCTGCAGCGAAATGCCATCCATGCGGACTTCCGTCTCGCGTATCCCTCCGCCACGCACGCTGAGCCCGCTCCCCTGTACACCGCTCACGAGTTCCACGCCCTTAAGCCGGCCGACAAATTCGTCAACATGCAGAACGGGCATCTCGGCCAGCCGGGCGGTTCCGATGATCTCCTGTGTCGCTGAGACGTCCGGCTTGATCGCCTCCCTGGTGGCGGTCACCACTACTTGATCCAGAGCAATAGAGGTCGAGGAGATCTGGAAGTTGAGGTTTGTCGTACGGTCCAGATCGGCTTTCACCGCACGCTGCGTGAGCGGCGTATAGCCGACCATACGGGCTTCGACGAGGTACACACCGGGCGGGACGTTGAGTATGAAGTAGTATCCGTCAGCATCGGTGATTGCCCCCAGTGGTCTGTCAAGCGGAACATCGGTACCGTCGGTCAGCATGGAATGCGCAACGATGACGTTTGCGCCCGGCAGAGGCTCCCGGCTTTCACGGTCGATCACTCTACCGGTGATCTTCCCGTTCCCTGCCCAGAGCAGCACGGGGAGTAACAGGCCGATACAGAACATCGCGCCGACACGATAGATACTCTTCACTGGTACACGGCGTTTCATGGCGGACCCTCTCGCGAGCTTGTGTTCGGATTCCGGATGAGACCTGGAGGTGCGTTTGGGAAGAGCAGAGGGAACGAAGGATGGGCACCTGCACGGTAACGTCATGATTTTTCTCATACCGTGAGGTGAAATTGGGTTTACCGCGCCTTCGACTCACGAGATATGGAGTACCCATCACTCGGTTCGTATTTCGCTGCTGGCCCAATGTACGACATGCCACTTCGCTTGTCAAGCCAAAAAAAACATCAAAAATGTGAAAAAAACGATAGAAAAACAGATCAGAATCGTCGACAAAAGAAAGTTCTTGCTTTTTTGTGCAGAACAAAGTATAATTTCTCATCGATCGTACACCGTTGTTGGCCTTGTTGAACTCTTTGAGAGATCGCGACCCAGGTGCTGCATGACCGAGTCGCGATTTTTCGTTTTTCCAAGCAGACTTCTGGTTGTACTCCCGTGTCCGCCGGTTGCGGACTTTCTTACATCGTAAGGATCTGTTCCATGGAAAAAGGGACAGTGAAGTGGTTCAACGGGGCCAAAGGCTTCGGATTCATTCAGCGCGAAACGGGCGAAGATGTTTTCGTCCATTTCAAGGAAATCGTCGGAGAAGGGTATAAAACCCTGAACGAAGGCGACAAGGTGACATTCGAAGTTACCCGTGGACCAAAAGGTTTGCAGGCAACGAAAGTGACGAAAGGCTAACGCCTTTCTAGCGATTCGCGCGGCTTAGAACCGCGAAAGCCCCGCCAATGGCGGGGCTTTCGTTTTTTTCATCCCTCGCTCACCGCAACAACACCATCGAGCGCGAACTCACAAATCCGCCGGCGACGATCCGGTATATGTACACTCCGCTCGCAAAACCCGAGGCGTCAAAAGAAACCACGTACTCTCCGGCGGACTTCTTTTCATTCAAAAGCACAGCCACCTCCCGCCCGAGCATGTCGTACACCTTGAGTGTCATGAATTGCGGATCTACAATTGAGAATTGTATGGTCGTGCTCGGGTTGAATGGATTCGGGAAATTCTGCCTGAGCGCGTATCCTGAAGGAAAACCCTCCTGCGCCTCGTTCACCGCCGTTACCCCCAGCCCCACGCTCAAATCGTCAAAATAGACTGCACCACTCGTGCGTCCCCCCACAAGTTGCTTGATGACGAATCCTGCAAATTGCCGCACCGCAGTCGTGGGCACAGATGCAATTGACGCTTCCACAAGTTTCCATCCGGTCCAATCGAGCGTATCGCACCGGACAAACGTCAGCGGATAAAACCAATACTCGAGTGCGTTGCGACTGTTGTCGCCGAACACCCAGGCGGCAACGCCGGGACCCGGATCAACTGTCGGTCTGGAGCCATTAAATTCCCGCACCGTTCCACCTCCCGGGCCCGCGAACTCATACGTCACCTTCCCGCTGCCAGTGCCCGACTTCTTGATGGCCGTCTCAATCGCAAACGAGGTCGTGAGTGTCCCTACCGTGCTCCCACTGGTGCCCGGCTGCCACCAGCTCCCCACGGCATCCAGGGAATTGATGACTGTTCCGCTAAAGCTCTGATCGGGCCCGGTTGAGAAGGCGATTGTCGGTGCGCTCGCGATGCCATTGCCGCCATAGTCCTTCATCGACGGAAGAACTGAAAGGGTGTACGCAGACAGGGCCTGCAAAGGCGCAGCCGGCCGGAACATGATCCGTATTCCCGGGCCCGCACTCTGCACCGATGGCGCCGTCAACGGCACTGCATGACCAACCCCGTCGACCAAGCGAAACGTCTCTGCGAATGTTGTGGGATCCATCGGCTCACTTACTTCGACTTCAAAGAGAACTGTCGAGCTGACCCCCTCCTGGCCCGCAGCAGGGTACGTGGCTCCCAGAACCGGCGGGACTGTGTCGTGTGCTGTAGTCCTGAATGTGAACACATACGGCTCCCCACCGACGCCATCCCCGTCGACATCCAGGCCGGCACCAAAATAGTTATATGCGCCGGTGTCGACTGTTATGGTGTATTCTGTATCAAAGGCGAGAGGCGACGATGGAGTAAATTGCAGTGTGCGATAGGTATTTTTCCAGCTCATGGTCCCGGCAACGGCCGGCGAGATATGAAAACTCTGCTCCGCACTTAATCGTTCGAGCCGCTGATTGAAGGAGACGGGAATTGACTCAAACACCTGCACGCGACCGCCAATGGGTTGCGACGTCACGCGCGGGGGAGTCGCATCGTCGGTCACGATCTGCATCAGGAAATCCCAGTCCCAGTTGATGCCGGGATCGGTGTGGGAGTTGCATGTGCCGAAGGTGGACGGATATCCGTTGCTGACCACCCAGCCCATCCATGTGCTGTTGAGATACTCATTGTGGCCGATGATGTGATTACGGTCTTTGGGAATACTGTACTTGTCGCAGAGGTATTTCACCAGCCGTCCGGAGGCCAGGTACATCTCGGGGGTCCACCAGGCGGGGTTCGAGACAAATCCTTCGTGTTCAATACCGAACGAATAGCGGTTGAGACAGACGGCGTGCCAGGCCCAGTACTGTTCTTCCACCTGTTGCGTGATGTCTCCCGCCGGCGCATCCGAGGGAGAGTCCTGCATACCGTTCACGTCATAGTGGACACTTGCATTTGTCCCAGCCTGCTGGAAATAGGAAATGACGCCCAGGTAGTATCCTTCCATATCGTGAATGACGACAAAATCCCTCTTGTATCCCGTCGTGTACCAGTGACCGGGATAGGCGGGGGCCCAGTGAGCAGGTGGATAGTCAGGCTGGCCGTTGCGTTTCTGCAGACCGCTGTTGGTCCCGGCCTCCGCATAGACTGCTTGGGCATTGGTGCGCACAGTCTGCATATCAATTGTACGGGGCTCAATCCGGATCCCGTATTCATTAAATCCCCTGGCCAGCCGGGAGAGTATCTCATACGCGTGTTGGGCAGCGAGTTCCGGCTGGGGAATACCACAATAACGAGCGATGGCAGTTTGCCAGCTTTCCACGGATCCCGGGGCAGTGCCGGCCGGAAGCGGATACTGCGCGTAAAGGGCCTGAAGATATGCGGCGGCAGCGCGGATATTCTGCACCATGTCCCTGCGGACGGTGGCAGGAGTCTCACCGATCATTGCAGCGCCCAGGGGCAGGCTTCGGCCAAAGAACCGGTCATCCCTGAGGGCCATGATTCCATAGGACCGGGGCAGCCCAACGCAACTTGCGGTGTCGCCCTCGGCCCATTCCAGGTGCTCCCAGCGCGTCTCTGCGAATGCAATACCTTTGAGAACGTCGGCCGGTACGCCGAACTCCTGTCCCGCCGACTCAAATGCCGAGAGAATCTCCGGCTGTGAAAGGTTCTGACCCAATGCTGAAGTTGTATAGAAAAGCAACGCACAAAAAAATCGTCTCATTTCATCCCGTCCATATGGTGCCCGATGAGTACTTACAAGCTATCGATTCAGGGTGTGAGAATCAACGCAAACGGCTATGCGCTGGCGAAGGGGCGAAAGTGATTGAGTGTGGAAATGATCTGCACTCTGATGAGCGGCTCTTTGGCATCTGACGAGGGAACACAAAGAAACAACAGAGATATTGCAGTACAAAGTGGAAAAGACTTCATGGCATTCCGTGCTTTCAATGCCCGTCAATCCCGCTGCAGGCACGCCAGCCATCTGCCGTATGCCTCGGCGGTGGCTTCGCGGTCCCCTGCCGCCGGCACGACTTCCTCGATTTTCCGGAGCGACGTAAATGCTTCCCGGGGCGAAGGGAATATCCCTGCCCCGATGGCAGCCCCACGCGCCGCTCCCTGTGCCCCGTCGGTGTCGAAGAGCTCGATGGTTGCGTCGGCGATGTTGGCAAGGGTCTGCCGGAAGATGGGACTGAGAAACATGTTGGAATGCCCGGCCCTGATGACTCGGAGGGCCAAGCCCATTTCTTTCATAATGTCAATGCCGTACCTGAACGAAAAGGCGATCCCCTCTTGAGCCGCCCGGTAGAGATGAACGCGCGAATGCCGATTGAAATCGATGCCATAGATCTGGCAGCCGATTTCCCGGTCTTCCAGGATACGTTCGGCGCCATTGCCGAACGGCAGGATTGTGACCCCGTCGCAGCCAATATTCACGCCGGCCGCCGCGTTGTTAATCTCAGAGTAGCTCATTCCTTCTGCGACATTCCGGCGAAGCCAGGAGTTCAGGATGCCGGTCCCGTTGATACAGAGCAGAACGCCCAGACGCGGTTGGCCGGACGTATGGTTGACGTGGGCAAACGGATTGACACGCGATTTCCCGTCGTAGGCCACGCGGCCTATCACCCCGTAGACCACGCCTGATGTCCCGGCAGTTGCGGCTGCTTCTCCCGGGTTCAATACGTTCAAGGAGAAGGCGTTGTTCGGTTGATCGCCCGCGCGGTACGTCACAGCCGTCCCCTGTCGCAAACCGAGCTGTTCCGCGGCCGACTTCGTAAGTTGACCCTGGTTGCCGAAGGTGGACCGGATGTCCGGCAACAGCCGCCTGTCATTGCCAAAATGGTCAAGCAGGGCACCAGAGATCTCGTTTTTTGCAAAGTCCCAGTAGATCCATTCGGACAGTCCTGACAGGGTTGTCGTTATCTCCCCGGTGAGTTTCATTGCAATGAATTCGCCGGGCAGCATCGCCTTGTGAATCTTCCTGAACAGCTCCGGTTCGTTTTCCAGCACCCATCGGAGTTTGGACGCCGTGAAATTGCCGGGCGAATTCAGGAGGTGCTGCAGGCAGTAGTCCTTGCCGAGTGTGTCGAAGGCCTTCCGGCCGATTTCCACGGCGCGGCTGTCACACCAGATGATCGACGGCCGCAACACGCGCTGCTCCTGATCGACCAGGACGAGCCCGTGCATCTGATAGGAAATGCCGACGGACTGTATTGCGGCGGCGTCGATGCCCTTCTCTTTTACAAGGTTCCGGGTCAAGGCAACGGCGTACAGCCACCACTGTTCCGGGTCCTGTTCGGCCCAACCGGGCCTGGGTGCATCGATGGGCATTTCCTCCGATGGGAGGGACCCGTGTGCGACCGTTGTGCCACTAGCACAATCCAGAATCGCACACTTGATTGAGGAGCTGCCGATGTCGTAACCGAGAGAGTACATGGAATCAGTCCCCTGCCTTGAGTATGAAGGTGTCGTCATCCCCCCGATATTCAAACCAGTCATAGTACGCGTATGTTCTGGCCTTTTTCCCGAGAGAAGTGGCGTAGAGTCCGTACATGCACCCGACGAAACCACCTGCGACTTTCGTGCTCAGGAATTTCGCGTCAACGCGCTCCTTCAGCACGCGCCACCCACGATCTCCGTACCCATACAGAAAAGCGTATGTATCGCCGCGCGCTTCGATTTTCAGACGAAGCGCCATTGTGTTCTCTTTATCGGTGATCTTCCGCGATGCGATCAATCGCATATGCGTCGCCGACCGGCCGGTATCAAGGGAGGCGTAGAGCTGCAACTGGAAGCTGGTTCCTGCTCTGGATTTGCAGAGGAAGTAGAAATGTGTTTCGTTCTGGAAGACAACGATCCCGGCCTTCTCGTTCTCCGCATCCGGAGAAAACAGCAAGGCAGTGCTTGCCGAGCCGCGTAGGTGTTGCTGCCGTCTCCCCAGAAAGCTCGGATTCCTGTCACCTGAACATGACTCGGGACGCAGCTTAAGTCCGACAAGACCCTTCCGTGACCTGAATTCATACCACTCCTCGTGCGGGGTCCTCAGAAAAACCCAATCGCGATTGAGCATTCCGTCGTTGAAGTCATCTCTCCTGGTGAAATTGCCGCCGTAGGGAACCGCCGGAGCGGCGAAAGGCCGGTTGGGATAAGAGTACGAGTATTGCACTCTCTCCTCACCAGTGGTTATGATCGGCCAATTGTCCTTCCAATGCACGGGCGCCAGAAACGTTTCTCTGCCAGTATTGTAGTATCCCCCTTCGACCGGAGGATAGGGCCTGCTTCCAAGGAACACCGCCCACCAGTCTCCACTTTCCGTCTGCACAAAATCGGCATGGCCGGTCGACGTGATCGGCGCTTCTCTCGCGGGATCGAGATGCCTCTGCGTCAGTATCGGATTACCGGCATACGGGACGTACGGCCCGTCCACCGCCGCACTCCGGAACACAACTTCTGAGTGCTGGTCCCCGGTTCCCCCCTCGGCGGCAATGAGATAATAGATGCTGTCCCTCTTGAAAATATGCGGGGCTTCTATCCAAACAGGTTTCTTGGCGATATCCGTCCCCCCGTTCACGAGAAGCCGTTCTTCACCGATCACCTTGAGCCTTTCGGTATCAAACTCATACATGCGGATCGTCCTGTGTCCGTCGTAGAGCGGCTTGTTGTCCGGCGGGATGCTATTGTAGAGGATGTACGCTCTGCCATCGCCATCAAAAAACATCGACGGATCGATTCCGTTGATCTCGGGAATCCAGACCGGATTTGACCATGGACCCCGGGGAGAGGTTGCCGTGACAACGAAGTTCCCTCCGATATCGACAAGTGTGCACGTCACATAGAATATGCCGTTGTGATAACGGATTGACGGGGCGAATAGCCCGCGCGAGACGCCCTGCCTGTCCAGGTTCAGCTGTTCCGCCCGATCCATCACGTGGCAGACGAGGTTCCAGTTCACAAGATCCCTGCTCTGGAAGACCGGAATGCCGGGAAAATAGGCGAAGGTCGAGGTGACCAGGTAGTAGTCGTCCCCGACCCGGCATAGGCTCGGGTCCGGATAGAAGCCGGCTAGGATTGGATTGAAAAACGTCTTCGCCGTATGTGACGAGGCATCCCGTTTTGCCCCGGGGCAGCAACTCTCCGGTGGCCCCAGGTAGCTCGGCTTCAGACCGCCGGTATCGATCACCAACTTCTGCAACACAACTCCCGGATCGACCATCCAGAATTTCAGGACGTGATCACCGGGCTTCTCGACAATGTGTTGCGATGTCACAATGTGGACGTTGTTGGCCACCGCCCGACTCCATTCGGGAGGATATTTCCAATCAGGCACGGTATCTCTTGCATGCATATTGACGATTTGCGGTTGATGCTCATCGAATGAGACCGCATAGCACAAGCCCTTGCGCTCACTCCCGGGTTCGGTGCGGAAATCCAGTGTCGGGGAGAGGTATGCATGTACGGCAAGACGTCCGGCTGTGAACAGATGCACACGGTACTCCAGACGGGGGGAATCACCGCCCGGCACCACGCTTGCCGATGTGACTGGCGTGACAGTCATCGCCGACAGCGTGCGGCCCAGGTCGGGTATCCGCTGCCATATAGCCTGCGGTGCATTCACTGCCGAGGTGTAATGCTCCGCCTCGATGGAGAGGTACCCGTTGTTCTCCACAAAGGCGTTGACAATGTCACGCTCCGGCAGAGCGGGATTGTTGACGATTGCATGGACGACAACGCGGGCATTGTCCGGCCCCGTGATCGAGATGGGCACACGGTGCTTCCCTGCCGGAGCTTTGCGCCAGTCAACGCTCACGGTCACTCGTTCTTCCGTCCGGACACTACCTTTGCGTGAGCTGAGTTGGAGGTATTGTTCCGGGGATTGAAGGGTATAATGCACAGGAAGTGCCCCGCGATTGAATATTTCGATGAAGAAAGACTGTTGGTTGAAGGGATCAAATTCCGGCAGCACCGCCTCGGCGGTGTCCTGCGGCCACCAGCGTGCGGATCCTTCGATTGCCACGCCCATCTCCGGACCGGGTTTCAATGTGATTCTCTGCACAGGAGGCGGGACGTCCTTCTCCGGCTGTTGCCATGAGGTGTAGCTGATGTGGGTCTGATCCATCATGTGGTTCCACTTGCCGCCGGCGAGCATCCTGTTGTAGTAATGGCTGATGGCAGAATCCTTGCTGAACAGAGACGCCGCACGGTCGGCGAGGGCATTGGTGCCGGCCCGCCCTTGTCCGGCATACAGGTGATTCATGCCGACGGTGAAATACAGATCGTTGAGATTGGCACAGGCTATCACCGGATGGAGCACGAGTTGATAGTACGCATCCTGCTGGACAGGTGTGAGCGATTCGTAGATGTGCTGCGCCCGTTCCGCGAGCCGCGTGTAGTCCTCAACGACGGTGGCAGCTTCACGGTAGTTGACCAGGCTGTAGGTATCGGGGGCAAGTAGCTCCGGCTTTCTGCGGGAGTTATACGTGGTGTACGCAGTGAGTATCTTTGCTATTTCTTCAGCGTGCTTCTGACCAAACTGCTGTGCTGCCCACTGCCGTGTGTACTCCGGCAAGCGTTCGGCGGTCCACTCGTCGGGGTTCCACGCGTAGTCGAGGAAGAACTGTGTCGGGAGCTCCATCGGCTTGATGTCTCCCACATTCACGATCCAGATCCGTCGTGCTCCATACTCATAGGCCATGCGCATTTGCTCCCACACCCGCGCAATCTGATTCGTGTTCACCCACTTGTAGTTCCTCGGCCCGCCCACATAGTCGTAGTGGTAGTAGATGCCATATCCCCCCGCACGAGGCGGTGCGTGGAGAGAGGGGAGTCTGCGGATGTTTCCCCAGTTGTCATCGCAGAGAAGAAGCGTGACATCATCCGGCACCCGCATGCCTTTGTCGTAGTATTCCTGCACCTCTTTGTAGAGCGCCCACACCTGCGGGATGGCCGCCGGGTCCTTGCCGGTCACCTCTCCCAGAATCCGGCGCTGGTCCTGCACGATGCGTTCGAGGAGTGCGATGTTGGCCCCCTGCGACATCGGTTCATCGCCGTCGCCACGCATGCCGACGGTGATCAGACTTTCGTACGAGTTCAAGCGCGTGATACCCTGCCGCCAGAAACTCTTCAACATGATGTCATTTTTCTCGTAGTTCCACGGCCCCGACCCGTAGCGGCGCCATTCATCATGAGCGCGCATCATTGGCTCATGATGTGACGTGCCGATCACAATGCCGTACTCGTCTGCCAATTGCGGATTGCGCCGGTCATCATCGTAGAATGCACTCCCCCACATCGCCGGCCAGAGAAAGTTACCCTTGAGCCGAAGGATGAGCTCGAACACGTGCTCGTAGAACTCCGAGTTGAAACCACCGAATTTTTCACGAGCCCAACCCGAAAGGGCCGGAGCTTCATCGTTGATGAAGATACCCCGGTATTTCACTGCAGGCTGGCCGTTGGAGTACCTGCCTGGAAGTATGAAGAGCTCCGGCTCTTGTTTCACCTGAACATCCGCCCACCAGTACCACGGCGACACCCCGGCCTTCGATGCCAGATCGAACATGCCGTAGATGGTCCCCCGCTTGTCGCTCCCTGCGATGACCAGCGCCCGGTCCACACCGGGAAGCGGGTCATTGACTGTCTGAATCAGAAATGTTTCCCACTTCCCCCGGATGTCTCCGACATCCAGTTTCTTCTCCAGCACGAGTCTGTCAATCCACGGGTTCCGGCCGAGTGTACCGATCAGCACTACCTCGGTCTTCGGCGTGACCCCGTCGATAGACAAGAGCGGTTCAGCACCCGTCACGTGGAGAAGATCCTGCTGCAGATGGCGTGCGACACGGACGACGCCTGCATAATCCTGAGAACTCACGTAGAGTGCAGCTGATTCGCCCTTCGCCGAAAGTGTGAACGCGCCTGCCTGCATTCTCGCGGAAACGTACCCGTCGGCCGCGTCAAGTCCACAAGGAAGAGCAATGACAAGCAGGGCAGCCAGAATTCTCCGGCACCCGGAGTGAGACCGCGAGGGAAGGAACTGCAGGCGGCTCATTTCGCGCTCCCGGCAGTGTGGAGGACGGCATAGAATGCCGGTTTCGGCTGGTAGTTCCGATCGAAGAGCAACGGATAGCTTGTCCGCCCTCGGACCGGCCAATCATTGAGCCAGGATGTCCTGTCTGTGACACCCCAGAACGTCACACGATCGACGGTCGCAGCGTGTCTGACGAGGATGGCAAACAAATCGCCGTATCGGTCTGTCAGCACTTTTTGCATTGAATCGGGAAGCGCTTCGGGATAGGGGTTTAGTTCCTTGCGCAGTTCGGCTCTCATGTTGATATCCGCACCATCGTAATCCCACGCCGCGGGCAGTATATTCATGTCCATTTCGGTGACCAGTACCTTGACGCCGAGCCGCCCGACGGCCGAGATGAAATCGTCGAGATCACCGTCCGTTGGATAATCCATCCCCCAATGTCCCTGAATGCCCACGGCATCAATCCGGAGACCCCGCGCCTTGAGGTCCTTGACCAGGAGCACCGCGGCATCGCGCTTTGCCGGCTTGTCGAGCGAAAAGTCGTTGTAGTACAATTCCGCGCCGGGGTCGACCTGGTTCGTGTACTCAAATGCTTTTGCCACGAAGTCCTCCCCCACCGTCTGCACCCAGAGGCTCTGTCGGAGCCCGCCCTCATCGGTGAGGGCCTCATTTACCACGTCCCACCCCTTCACCCTTCCCTTATAGCGGCCCACCACAGTCTCGATGTGCTGCCGCATGCGCTGAAGCATGGCATCACGACCCAGCAACTTCCCCTGCTCATCGACAAACGTCCAGGCAGGAATCTGATCATGCCAGATGAGCGCATGTCCCGCGACGAACATGTTGTGCTTTTCACCGAACGCTACAAAACGATCAGCTGCCTCAAAATCGTAGGCATCTGGCCTCGGATGGATGTGCACCCACTTCATCACGTTTTCAGCGGTCACACTGTTGCAATGCTTCAGCACGATGGCAACTGCCTTCGCGTCCCTGCTTGACATTTCATCATCGTTTAGTGCAGCGCCAATGAGGAAATGCTGCCGGAACGCGTCTCCTAGAGAAGGCTGTTCAGCGTCGCCGGAACAACTGCCTACGCTCAGAACAGCAAGGGTCACGCAGGTCACAAGAAGCAGCCTTCGTACGCTGACGCAATGTTCGGTCGTTGGCATGGGATCCTCCCTGTTAGTCCGGGTGAGCTATGGGCTGTCCGCTGAACTCCTGAAAGTACTGCAGGCACGTGTCTCTCCAGATCGCCGCATGGGTTTTCTGTGCCTCCAGCCTGGCTCTGACATGTGCGAAGATTGCGGGATCAATGGCGTGTTCCAGCGACCGCCATTGGCGCTGCATTTGTCCGACGTAGTCCGTGCCGGCATAGTATCTGCTGCAGAGTTCATCCCAAAGTGTTTTTCCAGACCGGAGTCTGTGATCCCATTGGACATGGTGGAACCACAGGAGGTATTTTTCCGGGCATGTTGCAAGGCCGTCAAACTGTTCGGGCAAAGGAGCGGGGTACTGACTCACCGCATTACTGCCGGCGGAGCTGCGGTCGAAACCGAGGCCGTTGCTATCTGCGCGATGATAATAGGTCGACCTCCAATCTTCCCTCCCCGTGTCGTGCCGGGGCCCCGGGCCATAGTGGAAGTCAACCTGCATGATGTGATGCAATCCCAGAGGAGTCATGTAGTTGACACATGCCTCCCACGAACCCATCATCATTGCATGGACAGTCGACACAACTCCGGCGTCATTGCCGAGTGTCATCCGGATCCACTCTTTGGCGATGTCGCCCGCAGACTGTGTGTGATCCCATGCGAGGCGGCCGTAGGCGAACCAGTTCGCCTGAGCGAAGAAATGGCCGCACCAATTCTGCTGATCGCCCGTGTTCGCCACGCCAGCGATCCCGGTCATTCGGTACTTCCGCAGGGTGCCGTCAACAATGGAAGCGAGCGATGAACCGGGGCCGCCCGCAAACGTATCGAACTGCAGGTATTCCTTCCACATGGGCGCGAGATAGACAAGGTGCGTGGAATGGCCGAGATACTCCTGCGTAATCTGCAGTTCGAGCATCATCGGCGTTCGGGGCATTGCGCCGAAGAGAGGTTGCACGGGCTCCCGCGGCTGGAAATCAAGCGGGCCGTTTTTCGCCTGCACGAACACGTTGCTGCGGAACTGCCCGTCAAGCGGGACGAATTCATTGTACGCGCGTTTCACCCGGTCGGCATCACTCGCTGCATCATAAACAAATGACCGCCACATCACAACGCCCCCGTACGGCTCAAGGACCTCCGCCAGCATATTGGCACCGTCTGCGTGGGTTCTGCCGTATTCCTGCGGCCCGGGCATCCCCTCCGAACTCGCCTTCACAAGAAACCCGCCGAAATCAGGGATAAGGCGGTACACCTCCTTGACCTTCATCGTCCACCATTTGCGCACTGCAGGATTCAGCGGATCTGACGTGCTGAGATCCCCGATCCCTCCCTTTCTGTTGCCTTCCTGCTCGAACCGTGCGGATATCGGAGAGGAAAAGTTGACGGAAAGGAACATGCGTATTCCAAACGGCCGGAACACATCCGCCAGGGCGGCGACTTTCCGCAGATACTCAGGCGTGAGGATGCGTGGGTTGGCGTTGACATTGTTGAGCACGGTCCCGTTGATGCCAATCGATGCACATGCCCGCGCATAGTCGCGGTAACGGGGATCTATCGATGAAGGCAAATCAGCCCATTGCCAGAGCGATTTGCCGGCATATCCCCGCTCAATGCTGCCGTCGATGTTGTCCCAGTGATTCAGGAGACGGAGCTGCACCCTCGGCTTGGAAATGATGTCGATTCGGTCAAGCGCCCGGTGTGTCTGGATAAGACGGAGAAAATGGAAAGAGCCATACAGCAGTCCGCGGTCGTCATTGGCGATAATGACCAGCGCCCTGGCCCCGTTCTTCTTCGTTGCTTTGATCACATATCCTTCTGATCCCAGGGAGTCGAGCAGTGAGGCATAACCCGTCATCTTCAACGCACGAAAGTGGTGTGGTGTCGCAACGACAAGGACATTTGCAGCGCGTCCGGCCGCCTGCACGGAGATTTCCTTGCCCAGCAGGCCGCTTACCCCACGCCGCAATTCGTCGCGGATCACCTGTACAGTAGGGGAGTTCCCGGGAATCAGGAGTGCACGGATCATGTGACGGTAGTGTTTCAGTTGAGCCTCGTCACTGACCGTATCGTACTTCAGCCAGAGCCTGGAGCCGTCATCCGCGTATGCTGCACGCATTGTGAGACACACAGCAGCGCAAACGGCACACAGGAAATTCCGGTACCTGCCATGCACCTGACGTCTTGGTCTTGCCACACCGTGTGTCACACTCTTCATCAGTAGCCATCAACACTATTGTACGAGGAGCATCTTCCGGCTCTGTACAGACGAGCCGGCGGTGAGCCTGTACACGTATACGCCGCTTGACAGCCCTGTAGGGTTGAACGTCACCTCGTAGCTGCCCGGAGCTTTCCTCTCATTCACCAGCTCCGCCACCTCCTTCCCGAGCATGTCATAGACCACCAGTCTTACCCACCTATTGCCTACTGCCTCTTGCCCATTGCCTGTCGCCGGTAGGGTGTAGCCTATCGTCGTGGCGGGATTGAACGGATTCGGGTAATTCTGCTCGAGGGCAAACTGCGGGGGCACCTCCCGGGTTTCCTCCACAGCCAGGATCTGATCTCCGGTCATGAACATCGCCACGGAAGAGTACGAGCTCGATCCGCTGTCGTTCGCAGCCGTAACCCGCCAGTAGTACCTGGCGTTTGCGTTGAGGGGAGAGAGCTGGCGGAGCGTGTCGGTCACGGTGGTATCCACGACCGTTGGTGTGAACCCGCCCGTGGTTGCGACCTGCACGCGGTACGACGACGCGGAGGCTGAGGCGTGCCAGACCAGACGGGGATTACGCGGCTCGCCGGATGTGCTTACAGGTGAGATAAGTGCCGGCGGAAGCGGTGAGGCGATGTATGTGCGCAACCACTGCATCGCAGGGCGCTCGGTGCCGTTGGACCGAATGAGGTACGCATTCACTTTCCACATGTCACCCTGCACGTACCCCCAGAGAGTAATGCCCTTGACTCCCGGATTCTCCCAGAACAGAGGAAAGTAGGTCTTATAGTTCGCGAGTTGGATACTGTCGGATTCTTCATTGATGTCAAACTCTGTGATGTACACGGGCAAACCCGTTGCAACGAGCCTGTCGAGGTTGAATTTCAGCGTCGCAACTGAGTAAGTATACGAACTTGGCGCGCCGGCGTAACTCTTGAATTCAAAATAGTGCCCCTGGATGCCGATCGCATCGACCAGTCCCCTCACCCTCAGCGTGTCAATGAGAGCGAGGTACCTCGTTGTGACTGCATTGTCCTGGAGAACATTGTACTCGTTGATCGTGAGTTTCGTTCCGCGCAAGCAGTACTGCCTGGCCCACGTGAAGGCCGTGACAACCCAGTCCCACCCTGTCTTCCCGCTGTCGCCCAGCGCATGCTTGTATGGGGGCGGGCTGTGGAAAGGCTCGTTGACAACATCCACCATCGACATCGATCCATATCTCGACCCGACAGTGTCAATCCACTGTTCTACCTTTGCTCTCTGTTGAGCTGAGTCAAGGCCCGTAATCCATCCGGGTTGCTGGGCTCCCCAGATGAGGCAATGATGCCTAAAAGGAAAGGAATTATTCAGGGAGTAGTTGTAGAAGGCGTCAAGCCAGGTCCAGTCGTAGGACCCCTGGAAACCTTCGACGCTCCCCCACTTCCCGGCATTCCCCGGTGAGACCTGGTTCCAATACGCAGGGAAATTTGTGTGGATGGGTATGCCGCTGGACAACGCATTGCCCACGAAGCTGCCCTTGCCTTTGGCAAGTTGCGATACAGCTTGCGTAGAGCAAAGAGTGATCACGCAAAAGCAAACCGCAAGGGCCACGAAACACCGGACCGACCCAGCATGATCGAGCATCGCAAGATCCTCCCTCTTCAGGAAACTTACCGTTGTTGTCAACGCGCTCTTGCAGTTCATGGTGTGGGCGGATATGCCCCGATGTAGACACTGTTCTTCCGTGACTGCCCGAGTAATGTACCGATTTCAGCCGGAAGCCGCTTTCCTGATTTCAATCCAGGAAATGCGGAAACTACCTGGTAGTCACCTAATTCCATACACTTGAACAGCGGCCCATCATAGGCGGGATACGCCCGGCTGTGCACTTCAAACTCCGGGTGAGCCTTTCGCAGATCATCCGGTGTATCGAATACCACTTGGCATGCTTCGTTCGACGCAGGACTCCAGAGCATCAATGGATGACGGGGTTTCGCAGCACCACGCACATACACATTGTGATCAAGCTGAGCCAGTTGTGCATTCGGGAGTTGTGCACAGAGTATAGCAGGCTGCCAGACAAAAACCAGTGGTCGGCCGAAATCCCGGTCCCCCACCAGGAGGTTGTTGACGAACACGTGGCCATCGCGCTTGTCTACGTCCGGTCCGGTGCTGGGATGCCAGCCAAAATGGTCTCCCGCAGCGCTCCGGGCATTGCGCCCGATACAGGCCACGCTGTTCACGAAGGTATTCTGGTAGATCTGAACATCGGAG
>Ga0105107_10000601_pt1 | contig 23008 bp, 22 predicted proteins | sample PPLLaktember2015_6_FD_79335 | JGI IMG/M metagenome (GOLD analysis project Ga0105107, IMG submission 79335) | Freshwater sediment microbial communities from Prairie Pothole Lake near Jamestown, North Dakota, USA - PPLs Lake P8 Core (1) Depth... | ecosystem: Environmental > Aquatic > Freshwater >... | reverse complement strand
TTGGCCTCGGCCATGGCCCGCTTCAGCCACTTCGCGGCCTCGTCGAAATTCCTGAGTTGGCGGAAGCCCTGACTGATGAGGCTGAAGCTGTCGATGGCCAGCTTCTTGTCCTTGGCGGCTTCGGTCAGCTCCTCGATGGCCTCCGGGATGAGGCCTTGGCCCATGAACGCGAGGCCGAGATGATAGTGGGTCTCGAAGTCCCCCGTATCGGCCTTCGTCTTCAGGTCTCTGCGGAACTCGGCGACGATCCCCGCGAGATCCCTTTCGAGCGGCATCGCGTCGCCGCGGAGCTGGCTGGCCCGCGCGGCGGCGAGCCAGCGGAGCTCTCCGGCGGCCGTTTCCCGGAGATCGTAGTATGTCCGCTCCCCGGGCTGCTCGGTGATGAAGGGGATGATGTCCGTTTCGGCGAAGAGGTCGACCGTGCTGATCTTCTCCCCTTCGAGAACCTCGGCCTTGAAGGGGCCGGACGGCCTGGACTTTTCCACGGCCTTGGGAGCTTCCGTTTTCGCCTCGGGGCTCTTCTCCCCGGACTTCTTGTCCTCGGCCGATCGTTCTTCGGCCTTCTTGACAGCCGCCTTCTCCTTGTACTGGGCTTCGAGCAGGGTCGTTTTTTCGACCCGCCGGCGGATCTCGTCCTCGTCGATGTGCGTCCGGACCTCGTCGATCACGGCGATCTTGCGCAGGATCGCGGGGTCCTCGGGGTAGCGGAAACGGAGGTTTTCGAGGAGCCGGCGGGCGATCCGCACGAGCCCCTGCTGGATGTAGAGATCGGCCTGACCCATGGCCTCGCGGATCGCTTCGCGGTCCTTGTCCGACAGGTCCTGCGCCTCCTCCCGGACGTCCTCGGCCGGCAGCTTCAGCTCCTGACGGAGGGTCTGGGCCTCGCGGACGAGGTCGGCGTCGTCGGGGCGGAGCCCGAGGAGCTCGGAGTAGAGGCCGATCATCCGGTCCTTCTCCCCGCGCCGGCGCAGCTCGTCGAGGATGGCCCGGTCCACGACCTCGAGCTTTTTGACCTCTTTGTTCGATCGGTAGATGAGGGCCAGGCGCTCGAGCGCGGGCAGATGCGGCTTCTGGCTCTCCAGGATGAGACCCAGAAGCCCGATGGCCTTCTCGTCCCGTTTTTTCTTGACCAGGTTGTTGATCAGGGGCTCGAACAGCTCGTAGGCCTGGTCGAGCTTGTCCTTGAGGATCTGAATCCGCCCCAGCTTGATCCGGGCATTGACGTTGAGGGGGTGGCCGGTGACGATCCGGGTGAAGATCTCCTCGGCCCTCTTGGTCTCTCCGGCCTCGAAATGGATATTGCCGAGGATGTTGAGGAATTGGATGTTGTCGGGCGCCGCGGCCAGCTCTTTCTCGAGCAGGGCGATGGCTTCACCGGGGCGGTTCTGCTTTTTGAGGACCTCGACGAGGCCGGCAACGCTGCGGCTGTCGCCGGGCCGCAGGGCCAGGGCCTCGTTGAGGACGCCCGCGGCGGCATCGAACCGGCCCTTTTCGATGTGGATGTCGGCGCTGTCGTTGAGCTGCTGCAGGGCGGAGTCGAGGTTGCCGGACTCCCGGAAGAGCCGGGCCAGCGTCGTCCGCGCGTCGTGATCCTCCCGGTCGAGCTTGATGATCTTCTCGGAGATGGCGATGGCCTCGGACGTCTTGCCCGCTCCGGCCAGCTTGGCGGCGACGGCGGCGTAGACGTTCTTGGCGTCGGCGACGAAGCCCTGCTGGGCATAGAGGTCGCCGAGCTTGAGGGCGTATTCCGCGGCCTCGGGGAGGATCTTGTGGATCTTCTTGCAGATGGCCAGGGCCTGGGAAAAGAGACCCCGCCGCTCGTACTCTTCGGCAACCTTCTCGAAGGAGCGGACGGCCCGGTCGTTCTGGCCGAGGCGGACGTAGAGGTCCCCGATGATGTTGAGGGTGCCGACGTCCTGAGGGTCGCCGAGGGCGAGCTTCTCGTATTCGGCGATGGCGTCCTTGATACGGCCGGCGCGGACGAACTTCTCGGCCTGTTCGATGATCCTGATCCGATCGGTGCGCACGGTCATGGCGTCCCGTCCTCAGCCGAGCTTGAAGGAGGTCCGGTGCAATCCCGTCGGCCCCCTCTCCCGCAGCGCCCGCAGGTGCTCCTCCGTCCCGTAGCCCTTGTTCCGGGCCAGTCCGTAGCCCTCATAGATCGAGTCGAAGGTCGTCATGAGCCCGTCCCTGAAGACCTTGGCCACGATGGAGGCCGCGGCGATCGACCGGCTCCTCCGGTCGCCCTGCGGGATGCCCATCTGCCGATACTTTACATCCTTTATCGGGAATCCGTCAACCAGAAGGATGTCGGGGGGGGCGGGCAGGCTTTCGATGGCCCGGATCATGGCCAGATGGGCGGCGTGATAGATGTTCAGGGCGTCGATCTCCGTCGCGGAGGCCAGACCCACGCCGACGCCGGCGGCCTCGCGAAGGAGCGCGACGGCCAGCTCCGCGCGCCGGGGCGGCGGGACGAGCTTGGAATCGTCGATGCCGCTCACCCAGGCCGGCGGGCGGCGGAGAAGCCAGCTGGCCGGCAGGACGACCGCGGCCGCCACGACCGGCCCGAAGAGCGAGCCCCGGCCGACTTCGTCGACCCCGGCGATCGTCCGGGCGCCGCTCCGGGCGAGATCCTTCTCGAGCCTGAAGCTGGCCACGGCTCCTGAGGTCAGCCCTTGTCCTCTTTGAGCCGGGCCTTCTTGCCCTTGAGGTCGCGCAGGTAATAGAGCTTGGCCCGCCTGACGCTGGCCTTGCGGACGACCTCGATCGTCTTGAGCATCTTGGAATGGAGCGGAAAGACGCGCTCGACGCCGATGCCGAAGGAGACTTTGCGGACGGTGAAGGTGGCCTTGACGCCGCCGCCGCGCTTGCCGATGACGTCGCCGCGGAAGATCTGGATGCGTTCCTTGTCGCCTTCCCGGATGATCACGTGGACCTTGACCGTGTCGCCGACATTGAAGGGCACGAGGTCCTTCCGCAGATGTTTATCCTCGATCGTGCTGATGAGGGTCATTCTTTTGTCCTTTCGTTCTTGGATTCCTCCAGAAGCTCACGGTCTTCCGGGGACAGGGCGCCAGGCCCGACAAGGTCCGGCCGCTGCCGGGCCGTTTTTTCCAGGGCTTTCTTGTGCCGCCAGCGCTCGATCCTCTTGTGGTCGCCCGAGAAGAGCACGGACGGCACTTTCAGGCCGCGGAACTCGCGCGGCCGCGTGTATTGCGGGCAGTCCAGGATGCCGCCGGCGAAGGAATCGTTCCGCACGGATCCCTCCTTGCCGACGACGCCGGGGATGAAGCGCGCGGCCGCGTCCACGACCACGGCCGCGGCCAGCTCCCCGCCCGACAGGACGTAATCGCCGATCGAGATCTCGCCGTCGACGAGGTGCTCGACGACGCGCTCGTCGACGCCCTCGTACCGGCCACAGATCAGGATGACCTGGCGCTCCGACGCTAGCTCGCGCGCCAACCCGGCGTCCAGGGTCCGGCCCTGGGGCGAGAGCAGGTAGACCTTGCCCCCGGCGTCCTCGCGGACGGCCTCGACGGCGCGGAAGATGGGCTCGGGCTTCAAGACCATTCCCTCCAGGCCCCCGAAGGGCCTATCGTCGACCTGGCGGTGCTTGTCTGTCGTGAAATCCCGGAGGTCGTGCACCGCGATCCGGACGACCTCCCGGTCCAGGGCCCTCTTGACGACCCCGCCCGAGAAGATGCCGGTGAACATCTCCGGGAAAATCGTGATTATATCAAATCTCATTCAAGTCCAAAAGCCCGTCGGGAGGATCGATGACGATCTCCCCCGCTTCCGGATCCACCTTCACGCAGATCGTCTCCGTGAAGGGGATGTACACATCCTCGTCACCTCGTCTCACGACGAGGAGGACCGGCCCGCCGGCGGCCAGGACCGCCGTGACCTCCCCGACCTCCGTCCCGTCCCGGGTCCGGACCCGGCTCCCGAGGACCTGGAAGTCATAGAAGCGATCCTCGCCGAGGCCCGGGAAATCCGCCTCGGCGGCATAAACATCGCGGCCGGCCAGCGCGTCGGCCGCGGCCAGCGTATCGACACCCTTGAGCTTCAGGATGGGGACGTTGCGGTCGACGGTCAGGGATTCGATCTCAAAGGCCTCGAAACCGTCCCCCCGCCTGATATAAAGCCTCGCGCCGGCGAATCCGGACGGCCCCTTTTCGTTGAGCCTGAGTTTGATCCGGCCGTCGCGCCCCTGGCTCCTGACGACCTTGCCGAGGGCGACGAGGTCAGCCCTTTTCAATGATCTCGAGATTGAAGCGCCTCTTGAGCTTCATCCCTGCGGCCCCCAGGATGATCCTGATCGCCCGGGCCGTCCGGCCCTGCTTGCCGATCACCTTGCCGAGGTCTTCCGGAGCGACTTTGAGCTCGAGGATGGTGGTCTGTTCGCCCTCGAGCTGAGAAACCTGCACGCGGTCCGGCTGGTCCACCAACGCCTTGGCAATGAGCTCAACGAGTTCTTTCACGGTGACCTCCTTTATGCTTTCGCGACACGAGCGGGCTTCGCGGGCTTGGAGACCCTCTCCAGCAGGGACTTGACCGTGCTCGACGGGCGGACGCCCTGGGCGAGCCATTTCTTCGCCTTTACGAGATCGATCTTGACGCCGGCGGGGTCATTGAGAGGGGTGTAGGTACCGAGCGTGTCCAGGGCCTGGCTCTGGCGGGCTCTCTGCGAGTCCATCACCACGATGCGGTAGGTCGGTTTCTTCTTGGTGCCGAATCTCATCAGGCGCATGGTTATCATTGTGGTTTCACTTTCGTGGTAGACGTATTTGCCCAAAAATCATAACGGAAATCGGGGGCTAAGTCAACTGGCATCAAGGGCCTGTCCCCCGGAGAGGACACCCCCTCCGACGCCACTTCCCCTGCCGCGCATTCTCTGCTATCCTTCCCGGCAGAAGGAGACCACGGAAATGGCCAAGATCTATTACGTCGGCGACTGGGCGGTCCTGACGGGGCCCGTGTTCGCCGAAACGCCGTTCTATCATTCGCCGAAGGGGCTCGACATCTTCAATTACGGCAAGTGGCTGAAAGACGCCCTCGAATCGACGGGCAAGCACCAGGTCGAATCCGTCCCGGCCTGGGATTTCTACAACAGGCTCGGTCCGGGCGACTATGAGCGCGTCCTGGCCGAATACGACGTCCTCGTCTTCAGCGACATCGACGCCAAGCTCTTCCAGCTGGCCCCGAACTTCTTCGACCGGGAGAAGTTCGGCACGGCCGTCCTGACATATCCGGACCGGATCCGGCTGACGGTCGAGGCCATCAAGGAGGGCAAAGCGGCCATGTTCCTCGGCGGCTGGTACTCCTTCACCGGCGAGCTCGGCAAGGGGGGGTGGGGCCGCACGCGCCTGCGGGAGGTCCTTCCCGTCCGCTGCCTCGACCATGAGGACCTCGTCGAGAGCACCGAGGGCTTCGACGCCGAGCTCACGGCCGCCGGCGAGCGCTTTTTCAAGTCCATCAACCTCCGGACGATGCCGCCGATCCTGGGCTACAACAAGACGGGGGCCATTCCCGAGGGCCGGGTGCTGCTCGAGGTCCGCGATTCAGGGGACCCTCTCCTCGCCGTCCGGAGCTGCGGCCGCGGCCGCGTCCTGGCCTACATGTCGGACCCCGCCCCGCACTGGGGCTGCAACTTCATCTTCTGGGACGACTACGCCGCGTTCTGGCTCGAATGCGTGAACCAGGTCCTCGAAGGCCGCTAGCCGCGGGACCTATTTCAGGCCGTCGAAGAGCTTCTGGACCGAAGCGCTCTTCATCATCTTCTGCATCTCCTGGAACTGCTTGACCAGCTGATTGATCTCGTGAACCGGCCGGCCGCTGCCTCGGGCGATGCGGGCCCGGCGGCTTCCGTTGAGGAGCTTCGGGTTGGCCCTTTCCCCGGGGGTCATGGAATCGATGATGGCGGCAAAGTGGGCGATCTTGCCCTCGTCGATCTGGGCCTGGCCCAGCTTCTTGAAGGGCCCCACCTGAGGCAGATGGCCTAGCAGGTCCGTGAGCGAGCCCATCTTCTTCATCTGGACGATCTGCTTCTTGAAATCCTCGAGCGTGAATTCCTGGCGGCGCAGCTTGCGGGCCATCTCCTCGGCCTCGGCGACATCGGCCTGGCCCTGGGCCTTGTCGATGAGCGACAGGATGTCGCCCATGCCGAGGATGCGCGAGGCCATGCGCTCGGGGTGGAAGACCTCGAGCTTGTCGGACTTCTCGCCGACGCCGATGAACTTGATGGGCCGGCCGGTCGCGGACACGATCGACAGGGCCGCCCCGCCCCGGGCGTCACCGTCGAGCTTGGTCAGGATGACCGCCGTGAGGCCGATCCTCTCCTCAAAGGCCTTGGCGCTGCGGACGGCGTCCTGGCCGGTCATGGCGTCGCCGACGTAGATCACCTCGACCGGCTCGAGAATGTCCTTGACCAGACGCAGCTCGTCCATGAGCTCGTCGTCGATATGGAGCCGCCCCGCCGTATCGACGATGAGGGGTTCGAAGCCGCGATTGGCCGTGTGGATCAAAAGCTCTTTGAGCGCGGCTTTCGGAGAGGCCATCCGGACGGCGGTCATCTCGTAAAAGGGAATGCCGAGGCCCGCGGCGATCGTCCGCAGCTGGTCCTGGGCGGCCAGCCTCTTCAGATCGAAGGAGACGAGGACGGGGTGCTTCCCGATCCCGGCCACCCACCGGGCCAGCTTGCCGCAGGTCGTCGTCTTGCCGCTGCCCTGGAGGCCGACAAGCATGAAGACCGAGGGAGGCCGGCTCGCGAACGTGAGCGGCTTCTGGACCCCGCCGAGGATCCCGGCCATCTCGTCGCGGACGATCTTGATGACCTGCTGAGCCGGATTGAGGCCGCTCAGGACCTCCTCGCCCAGAGCTTTCTCCTTGATCCGGGCCTCGAAGTCCTTGACCACCTTGTAGTTGACGTCGGCCTCGAGGAAAGCCAGGCGCATCATCTTCAGGGCCTCGGCCATGTTCTTGTCCGTGACCTTGACTTCGCCGCGGAGGAACTTCACCATCTTTTCGAGGCGCCCGGAAAGCTGGTCGAACATCGGCGTGTGTCCCTCGGGCCATCTTAGGGCAAGGGCCCCAGTCCGTCAAATATGGCAGCGAAGCCGGCCGTCGAGCCCGATTTGGGAAAGTTTAGCCAGACGGCGTGACAGACGAGGGCAGTTTCTGGGGAAACCGCCAAAACGTGTTTGAGCGAGGCTTAGCGCAAGCCGAGCGAGTTGTTTTGGCGCCGAGTCTGGCGCACCGGCTGGCGTCTCTAAACTTTCTCCATGAGGGAGAGACGGCCGGCAAGCTGCTTCTTGACAAACCGGGGGGTTGCCGATAAGGTAAAGCCAATCTGGCGAGGTGAGGAAGGGCATGAACGACAAGGACAACAAGCCTGTCGGACCCGAGGAGGGCCCCATGGGCGGGAAGATCGACTACGACGAGATCCGCAAGCTGGTCGGCCTCCTCGAGGAGAAGAACCTCTCGGTCTTCGAGCTCGAGGTCGACGGCCTGAAGGTCAAGATCGCCCGGAACGCACCAGCCGCGGCGCCGGCAGCGGCTGCGGCCCCCCCGGCCGCCTCGGGGCCCCAGACGCCGGAGACAGTGGCTGAAGCCGAAGCCCGGGTCCAGGCCGCCGAGGTCGCCAAGGGCCATCACATGATCACCTCCCCCATGGTCGGGACGTTCTACCGGGCGCCCGACCCGACCTCGGCCCCGTTCGTCGATATCGGGGACACGGTGAAAAAGGGCCAGACCCTCTGCATCATCGAGGCCATGAAGCTCATGAATGAGATCGAGGCGGACGTCGACGGGACGATCGCCGAGATCTACGTCGACAACGCGAAGCCCGTGGAGTACGGACAGAAGCTCTTCGCCATCGTGCCGGAGAGCTGAGGCCCGATGATCTCCAAGATCCTGATCGCCAACCGCGGGGAGATCGCCCTCCGCATCGTCCGCTCCTGCCGCGAGCTCGGCATCAAGAGCGTCGCTGTCTACTCGGATGTCGACCGCCAGGCCCTGCACACCCTGCTCGCCGACGAGAGGGTCTGCATCGGACCGGCCAAGGCGTCGGAGAGCTACCTCAACATCGCCAACATCCTCAGCGCCGTCGAGATCACCGGCGCCGACGCCATCCATCCCGGCTACGGCTTCCTGGCCGAGAACGCCAAGTTCGCCGACATCTGCAAGACCCAGGGCCTGGTCTTCATCGGCCCGCCGCCCTCGATCATCCGGCTCATGGGCGACAAGAACAAGGCCCGCCAGACGATGAAGAAGGCCGGCCTGCCCATCCTGCCCGGCAGCGATGCGATCATCGACGACCTGACCGTGGCCAAGAAGACCGCGTCGAAGATCGGGTACCCGGTGATCATCAAGGCCGCGGCCGGCGGCGGAGGCAAGGGCATGCGCATCTGCCGCTCGGCCTCCCAGCTCGAAGACCAGTTCCCGATCGCCCAGGGCGAGGCCAGGGCGGCCTTCGGCGACTCGTCGCTCTACATCGAGAAGTTCATCAGCGGGGCCCGGCACATCGAGATCCAGGTCATCGGCGACCGGCAGGGCAAGGTCACGGCGTTCGGAGAGCGCGAGTGCTCCGTCCAGCGGCGCTACCAGAAGCTCATCGAGGAGACGCCGTCGCCGTTCATCGACTGGAAGACCCGCCGGCGGATGATCAAGGAGGTCGAGGACGCCGCCTCCGAGGTGGGCTACCAAAGCCTAGGCACGTTCGAATTCCTGGTCGACGAGGACCGTAAGTTCTATTTCATGGAGGCCAACGCCCGCATCCAGGTCGAGCATCCGATCACCGAGATGGTCTACGGCATCAATCTCATCAAGGCCCAGATCCGGATCGCCGCCGGGGAGAAATACGCCCCGCCCTACGCCCTCGAGATGCGGGGCCACGCGATCGAGTGCCGGATCAACGCCGAGGACCCGGTGACCTTCGCCCCGTCGCCGGGGAAGATCGATTTTCTCGTCCTGCCCGGAGGCGAGGGGATCCGCGTCGACTCCGCCGCCTACGGCGGCTGGGTCGTCCCGCCGGACTACGATTCGCTTGTGGCCAAGATCATTGCCTACGCTCCCAGCCGGGAACTGGCCATCTGCAAGATGCGGGCGGCCCTGGAGACGACGACTATCGTCGGCATCAAGACCAACATCCCGCTCCACCTCGACATCCTGGCCAATTCGGAGTTCCGGGCCGGCCGGTACACGACCCAGTTCATGGAAGAGCACCTGGCCTCGAAAGCGGCCGAAGAAGCGGTCTGAGGACGGCGGCCCGTCAGGCCGGGCGCCGGGTGACGAGGACCGAGTAGGCTCCCCCGTTGTCCCTGAGGACGTTCTCGTTGATGCCCAGATAGAGCCGCCCCTTGAAGGGGACGGTGACGGCGCGCTCCTCGCCGACGAGGAACAGGACGAAGATCTCGTCGCGGATCTCCATTCCCGAGCCCTTGTCCACCCGCGTGGTCACGAGCTGGACGACCTTGCCGATGAGGGCGCCGAGATTCGCGTCCGGGACCGGCTGGTCGACCGTGACGAGATCGATCCCCGCCGGACCGCACACCGCCCCCGGGTTCCCTCTCTGCAGGTCGATCTCGCCGGAGGCGAGGAAGCGAAGCTCCTCGCCGGGCCGGACATCGATCCCGGTATCCACCCATCCGGCTTCGGCCGCGACGGCGATCGTCTTATCCGGAGGGGGCGCTGCGATCGGTAACTGCGGGGGCAGTTGAAGCCCGCCCAGGGCAAGTCCCGCGAGCCCGCATAGCCCCAGAACGGCGGACAGAAGCGCCCTCGCCGGGATCTTAGCGTCCATCGCCCCCCCTTTCCGGTCCCAGGTTCAGCACCTCCACGATGGCTTGGTGGATGAGCCCGTTGGTTGCCACAATCCCCGGCGCATCCAGCCTGAACGGCCCGCCCTCGAAATCCGTGATCCGGCCGCCCGCCTCCTGGACGAGCAGGGCCCCCGCGGCCACGTCCCAGGGTTTGAGCTTGAGCTCCCAGAACCCGTCGAACCGGCCGCAAGCGACGGAGGCCAGGTCGAGGGCCGCCGAACCGCACCTACGGATGGCCTGGGCGCGGACGATGAACCGGGCCCAGTGGTCGAGGTTGTTCAGGGGGCTCATCCGGACATCATAGGGGAACCCAGTCGCGAGAAGGCTCCGGCCGAGCTCGGCGGTGCCGGAAACGCGGATCGCGGCGCCGTTCAAGAAAGCTCCTCCGCCCGCTTCGGCCCGGAACATCTCCTCGCGCATCGGGTCGTAGACGAGGCCAAGGGCCAGCCGGCCCGACCGCTCGAGAGCGGCAGAAACGCTGAAAACGGGAAAGCCGTGGGCGTAATTGGTCGTCCCGTCGAGGGGATCGATGACCCAGCGCCAATCGGAGGCGCCGGCCCTGGCGAGGCCTTCTTCGGCCAGGAAGCCGTGCGCGGGAAAGGCCGCGGCGAGGCGCCCGACGAGGATCTCCTGGGCCCCGAGATCGAACGGCGTCACCAGGTCGACAGCCCCCTTGTAGGAGGCTTCGACGCGCCGGCCGAGGTTCGCCTTGAGGTACCGGCCGGCGTCGCGGACGACGTCCTCGCCGACCTTGGCGAATTCCCTGAGATCGTCCATCAGCCCTATCTTAAGGGGAAATCAGGAGGGGGTCAAACCTATACGTTTCAAGTTATGGCCCCTCCGACCGCGAAACTTGAAACGTGTAGGTTTGACCCCGTCTTGCGGCCTGAACCAAGGCGGCCAAATTCCGTAGTATAATAGACAGCCAGTTGCGCTAACCGACCGGAAAGGCTTGAACCATGAGTGAAAAGGCGAGTTTCTTCAAGCGGCGTAAAAAGCCGCTGATCGTCGCGGCCGTCCTGCTCGTCCTCGGCGTCATCGTCATCACCAACCTCCAATCCCGCCGCGAGAAGACGGTCAAGGTGACCGTCGACAAGGTCAAGAAGCAGGACCTGACCTCCATTATCTCGGCGTCCGGCGAGATCAAGCCGAAGAAGAACGTCAACATCAGCGCCCAGGTCCCCGGCCGGATCATCAAGATCGGCGTCGTCGAGGGACAAGAGGTCAAGACCGGCGATTTCCTGCTCAAGCTCGATTCGACCCAGTACGAAGCCAACGCCGATCGCGACCAGAACTTCATCCGGGCGGCCAGGGCCGACCTGATCCAGGCCGAGGCCCGGCTGCTGCGGGACAAGAGCTCCCTGGGCCGCCAGCAGCAGCTCTTCGACGAAGACCTCATCTCCAAGGATCAGCTCGAAGCGGCCCAGGCCCAGTACGACGTCTCCGACGCCCAGACGAACGCCATCAGCTTCCAGATCAAGCAGGCCGAGGCCTCCCTCAAGAGCACAATGGACAGCCTGGCCAAGACGACCTATAACTCCCCGATCGACGGAGTCATCACCAGCCTCCGCGTCGAGGAGGGCGAGGTGGCCATTATCGGCACCATGAACAATCCCGGCACGGTCCTGCTGACCATCGCCGACCTGTCGGTCATGGAGGTCGAGGTCGAGGTCGACGAGACCGACGTCGTCGGGGTCGCCCTCGGCCAGGACGCCAACGTCCGCGTCGACGCCCTGCCGGAGACGGTCTTCAAGGGCAAGGTCACCGAGATCGGCAGCTCCGCCCTCCAGAAGGCGACGGCCGGCGTTTCGACCCAGGAATCCAAGGACTTCAAGGTCGTCGTGACGCTCGACGATCCCGACCGGAAGCTCAAACCCGGCTTATCCGCTTCGGCCGACGTCATCGTGGCCGAAAAGAAGCAGGTCCTGGCCGTGCCCATCTCGTCCCTCGTCCTGCGGGACAAGGAGGTCGTCGACGAGAACGCGTCCGCCGCCTCCCGCGAGGAGGAGGGCGTGTACGCCGTCGACGGCGGCCGGGTCAAGTTCGCCCCGGTCGTGAAGGGCATCACCGGCGGGATGATGATCGAGATCGCCTCGGGTCTCCAGGACGGCCAGGAGATCGTCACCGGCCCGTACGCCGCCCTGCGCGAGCTCAAGGACGGCGTCCTGATCAAGACCGAGCCGAAAAAGGGCCCCGTGACCCCATGAGCGGACCGGACCCCGTCGTCATCCTCGCCGAGGACCTCTGGAAGGTCTATCAGCTCGACGAGCAGCGGGTCGAAGCCCTGCGGGGTGTGTCCCTGAAGATCGAACGAAGCGAATTCGTGGCCATCATGGGCCCCTCGGGCTCGGGCAAGTCGACCCTGATGAATCTCATCGGCTGTCTCGATACGCCGACCTCCGGCGCCTACCACCTCAACGGCAAGCTCGTCAGCGCCATGACCGAGGACGAGTTGGCCTTCACCCGGAACCGCGAGATCGGCTTCGTCTTCCAGGTCTTCAACCTCCTGCCCCGCGCCTCGGCCTTCCACAACGTCGAGCTGCCCCTCGTCTACGCCGGGACGAAAAAGGCCGAGCGGGAGGGGAAGGCCCGCCGGGCCCTCGAGCGGGTCGACATGAAGGCCCGGATGAACCACAAGCCCGCCGAGCTTTCGGGCGGCGAGCGCCAGCGCGTGGCCATCGCCCGAGCTTTGGTCAACGAGCCGTCTCTCCTGCTCGCCGACGAACCGACCGGCAACCTCGATTCGCGCACGGGCCAGGAGATCCTCGGCCTCTTCCACCGCATCCACGCCCAGGGCAACACGATCATCATGGTCACCCACGACCGCGAGGTCGCCGCCCAGGCCCAGCGCATCGTTTACATCCGCGACGGCAAGATCGAGCGGGACGAACGGAAAGGAGCCTGAACCATGAACCTCTTCAAGCGCATCGAAGGCGTGTTCTTCAGCCCGCGTCAGACCTTCGAAGGCCTGGCCGCCAAGCCCGTCTGGATCGACACGCTCCTCGTCGTTCTCGCCGCCCTCATCGCCTTCAATTTCGTCGTCGCCCCCTACATGCAGAAGGACCAGCTCGCCCTCATGAAGGGCAACGCCGCCCTCGAGGAGAAGCTGGGGGCGGACGCCTATGCCCAGATGATCCAACGGACCGAGAACCCGCCCCAGTCCGGCCGGATCATCCAGATGTTCATCATGACGCCGCTCTTCACCGTCGCGGCGCTCCTGCTCCAGGGGCTCCTCCTGCTCATCCTGGGCCGGCTGCTCTCCACGCAGGGCACCTATGTCCAGGTGCTGTCGGCCCTCGTCCACGCCAGCCTCATCGACAAGCTGCTGGGGAACGCCGTGCGTCTCGTCCTCGCCCTGACCCGGCAATCGGTCATGCAGACCTCGACCAGCCTGGCCCTGCTCTTCCCCCGGCTGGAGGTCACGTCGACGGCGTACATCATGCTGACCCAGATCGACTTTTTCCAGATCTGGATGTTCGGCGTCCTGGCTTTCGGCCTCGCGGCCATCTTCAAGATCGAGCTCAAGAAGGCCCTGTTCCTGTCCTACGGCCTGTGGATCCTCAAGGCCCTGGCCAACGTCGGCATCGGCCTCGTCGGAATGAGCTTCCTGCGCTAGATTGACTTCGCGCCGTCCGCCGATTAGATTAGGCCTATGGACGATTGGTTCGCCTCCGAAGACTGCGCCCGCGCGCCCCTGGCCCGCGTCCTGGCCGAGATCTGGAAACAGGGGCTGAGCGGTTCGCTCTACATCCGAGCCGGGGGGGTCCCAAAGTGCCTGTCGTTCGAGCGGGGGACCCTCGTCCTCGACTCCGTGTCGTTCGAAGAAAAGGATTTCCTTCGTTATCTCCTGACCACGGGCGCGATCGACCTCATCGCCCTGGCCCGGGTCGAGGATCTGGCCCAGAAATCGGGCGGATCGACCCTCCGCTCGCTGGTCGAGAGCGAGCTTCTCGGGCCGGAGCCTCTCTGGGAGCTCCTCCGGTCGTACGCCCGGGAAGAGACGCTGTCGCTCCTCGAGTATCCCGGGGCCGAGCGAGAGTTCCACACCCGGAGCGGACCACCGGGCCGGATCTACATCGAGTCCGTCGACGTCCCCGGCCTCCTGCTCGAGGCCGTTCGGCGGATCCGCGATAACGCCGAGATCGACAAGGTCCTCCCGGCGCGGGGCGAGGCCCTGCGGCGGCTGCCGGCGCTCTCGCCTGACGCCTTCAGCCTGTCCCTCACCGAAAGATATATCCTCGCCCTTCTCGACGCCCCGAGGGCCCTGGAGGAGATCTGCGCCTCGAGCGACATCGGCGAAGCCGCGACCCGCCGGGCCCTCTGCGCCCTGCTTCTGCTCGGATTGGCCGGGACCGCGGCTCCGAAGCCGAAGACGGCCAGGCTCGGCGGCGACATGTCGCTCGCGGGCATGGACAGGATCCTGGGCCTCTTCAACGCCAAGAGCGCCTTCATCTTCAAGTTCGTCACGAAGGAGATCGGGCCGGTCGCCTTCCATCTGATCGGAAAATCCCTGGACGAGGTCCGGGGCCGCCTCGACCCGGCCTTCCAGGGCGCCGAGCTCAAGCCCGACGGGCGCCTCGAGCTCAAGTCCCTGCTCCGGGTGAACGCGAACGTCGTCGGCGACGTGTGCCGCCGGTCCATGCTCCGGAGCATGGACGAGATCCTGACCGCCGAGGTCCTGGTCGTCAAGCGGACGCTCGGCCCGGAGCATGAATCGTCCCTCGTCAGGAGCCTGGAGAGGCTCGGAGAGTCCCTGTGAAGAGGCGCCAGCTCTTCGCCCTGCTCGTCCTGGCCTCCCTTCTCGCCGTCTGGATTCTCATCAAAATTGGAACCTGAACCCGCCCTCGTCGTCGTCCTCGGGCCGACCGCCGTCGGCAAGAGCCGCGTCGCCGTCGATCTGGCTCTGCGCCTCGGCGGCGAGGTCATCAGCGGCGACTCGATCCAGGTCTACCGCGGCTTCGACATCGGCACCGACAAGCCCGGCCCCGAAGCCCGTCGCGGCGTCCCCCACCACCTCATCGATATCGTCGGGTCCGAGGTCCAATACACGGCCGCGGATTTCGTCCGGGACGCCCTCGCGGCCGCCCGGGCGATCGCCGCGCGCGGCCGGCTCCCGATCGTCGCCGGAGGGACCGGCCTCTATCTCAAGGCCCTTCTCGAAGGCCTCTTCCCCGATCCCGGCCGCGACCCGGAGGTCCGGGCGGCCCTCGAGGCCGAGGCGCGGGCGAAGGGGCTCGAGGCGCTCTTCCGCCGGCTCGAGACGGCAGATCCGGAATACGCCCGGAAGATCCGCGGCCGGGACCGCGTCCGTATCATCCGGGCCCTCGAGGTCCTCGAGACGACGGGCCGGCCCATCTCCGATCATTTCCGCGAGACCCGTTCGCCCGTCGAGGGCCGGACCGTTATCCGGACCGGCCTCTCTCTCGAGCGCGAGGAACTCCGGCGGCGCATCGAAGAGCGCGTCGAGCGGATGTACGCGCGCGGCCTCATCGAGGAGGTCCGGAGCCTCCTCACGCGGGGCATCCCGGAATCGGCGCCGCCCTTCCGGGCCCTCGGGTACAACCATGTCCTCCGGCTCCTTCGCGGCGAGCTCTCGCGGGAGGAGGCCGTGGCCCTGACGAAGACCGAGACCCGGCATTACGCCAAGCGGCAGATGACCTGGTTCCGGAAAATGGCCGGCGTCGCCTGGTTCTCCGCCGACGACGGCCAGGCTCTTGAGCAATACGTCCAAAAGCGACTACAATAGAAGCCCGATCCCATGGAACGCGCAATACTCGTCAACGTGTCGACGACCAGGGCCGAAAAAGAAGAGGCCGAGGAATCCGTCACCGAGCTGGCCGGCCTGGCCGCGGCGGCCGGGGCCGAGGTGGCCGGGAAGGTCTTCCAGGTCCGGCCGCGCCTCAATCCGCGCTGGCTCGTCGGCGAAGGCAAGGTCGGGGACATCGCCCGCGAGGCCCGGGAGGCCTCGGCGGACCTGGTCATCTTCGACCGCAACCTCAATGCCGCCCAGCAGAGGAACGTCGAGGACGAGGTCAAGGTCAAGGTCATCGACCGGACCCAGCTCATCCTCGACATCTTCGCCCAGCGGGCCCGGACGAACGAGGGCAAGCTCCAGGTCGAGTTGGCCCAGCTCGCCTACAATCTGCCTCGCCTTCGCGGCAAGGGGCTCAGCCTGACCCAGCAGGGCGCCGGGATCGGCACCCGGGGCCCGGGCGAGAAGAAGCTCGAGGTCGATCGCCGCCGGATCACCGACCGCATCGCCAGGATCAGGAGGGACATCGACGGGCTCCAGAAGAGGCGCTCGAGCCAGCGGGAGAGCCGCCGGAAGAGCCCGGTCCCCACCGTCTCCCTCGTCGGCTACACGAGCGCGGGGAAATCGACGCTGTTCAACCTGCTCACGAAGGAACAGCGGTACACGTCGTCGAACCTCTTTTCGACCCTCGACCCGTTATTGCGCCGGGTGTCTTTTCCGGACGGCGCGTTCTTCTTCCTCACGGACACGGTCGGCTTCATCAAGAGGCTCCCGATCGAGCTCGTCACCTCCTTCCGGGCGACGCTCGAGGAGGTCGGCGCGGCGGACTGCGTCTGCCACATCGTTGACGCCGCCTCGGCCTCCTGCGAGCGCCAGCTCGGCGCGGTCGAGGCCATCCTGGCCGATATCGGCGTCGCGGACATCCCCGCGCTCAAGATCCTCAACAAGATCGACCTCCTCGCCGCCGGCGAACGGGCCCTCCTCCTCGGACAGAACGCCGATCCGGAGGCCCGCACGATCGCCCTTTCCGCGAAGACGGGGGAAGGCGTCCCGGATCTCCTGCGCCGGCTTCGCCAGGTCCTCTTCGCCGGCTATCAGATCTACTACATCCGTGTCCCCAGGGAAACCCGCGAGATCACCGACTCGCTCGGCCGCCGGTCGCTCGTCCTGAAAAGGCGCGAAAGCGACGGCTTCGTCGAGCTCAAGGTCATGGCCGAGCCCGCGGGGATCGTCAATTTCCTGCCCTATCTCGAACAAGGAGCTGACCCATGGTGAAGCGGACCGCCGTCCTGGCGCTGGCCCTCCTGGGGGCCTGGTCCTGCGCGACGATGCCCCCGGCGCCGCCGGCGTTCTACATCGAGGATCTGCCGGCCGAGGCGACGGCACGGCTGCGCCTCGACGACCGGATCGCGGTCGAGGACGCCTGGGATGCCCTCAAGGCGGGGCGGATCGACCTGGCCCGGAAGAACCTGCTGAAGCTCGGCGCGACCAACCCGGTCCGCGAGGCGGGATTCGGCTATGCGGACCTCCTCGAGGCCAACCTCGCGGACGCGGAAGCGAGGTTCAAGGCCTCGGTCGCCGCAACGCCGGGGATGATCCCCTCCCATGTCGGACTGGCCCAGATCTACGAATCCCGCCGGGAGCGGGACAAGGCCTTCGCCGAGTACCGGGCGATCCTCGATCTCGACCCTGACAACCGCTGGGCGGCGCCGCGCTTCGAGAACCTCCGGAACGAGCTCGTCCGGGAGGCCACGGCCGCGGCCCGCTCCGCCCTCGCCGCGGGCAACCGCGAGACGGCCAAGAGGGAATTTCACCGGGTCCTCGGCTACGCCCCCGATTCGGCGGCCGCCCACCTCGAGCTGGCCCGCGTCTACCGGGGAGAGAAGAAGACGGCCGAGGCCCTCGTCCACTTCAAAGCGGCCGTGGCCGCGGGAACGGCGGACGAGGCGGTCCTGCGGGAGTACGCCGAATTCCTGGCCGAGGCCGGCGAGCTCGGGCAGAGTCTCGAGATCCTCGAGAAGCTGGCCGCCGCGGCGCCCCGCGACGCGGACGTCGGAAAGAGGGTCGAGGAGCTCAAGGCCAAGCTGGGTGTCTACGAGATCCCCAGCCAGTACGACAGCATCCCGGGCCTGGAGGCTGTCACGCGCGAGGACCTGGCCGCTCTGATCGGGGTCAAGTTCAGCGAAGACCTCGAAGCGCCTGCCCGGCGGACCGAGATCCTCGTCGACATCGCGGCGTCGTGGGCCCAGAGGTTCATCGTCGCCGTCGCCTCGCACGAGATCATCCGGGCTTCCGTGAACCACACCTTCCAGCCGCGGCGGATCATCAACCGGGCCGAACTGGCCGATGCGGCGGTCCGGCTCATCGGCGTTCTGCAGGAACGGGGGGCCCGGTTCGTGCCGCTCGTCGAAACGCGCCGGATCCAGGTCGCCGATGTGGATGCGAACAGCGTCTATTATCCGTCGATCACCCGGGCCCTCGCCTTCCAGATCATGACCGTGGCGCCCGACCGAAGATTCGAGCCCGAGCGGACCGTCTCCGGCGAGGAGGCGATCCGGGTCCTCGACATCATCCAGAGATTGGCCAAATAGGGGGCGCGGACATGGGCGACATGATCGGGTCCGCCGGGCCCGCCGAAGCCCCGGCCGCCGCGGAGCGCCGGACCGATCTCTTCACCCTGCCCAACTTGCTGTCCCTTTCGCGGATCCTGCTCACGCCGGTCTTCATCGCCTTCATGATCCAGAGGCGGCCCTGGGCGGCGTTCTGGGTCTTCCTGGTCGCGGGGGCCACCGACGCCCTCGACGGCTTCACCGCGCGGGCCCTCCATCTCAAGTCGAGGCTCGGCCTCTGGCTCGACCCCATCGGCGACAAGGTCCTCCTGACCGCGGGCTTCATCGTCCTGACGCTGCCGGCCATCGCCCAGCCGAACGCCCTGCCGGTGTGGCTGACGGTGATCTGCGTCGGCCGCGACGCCGCCATCGCCCTGGGCGCCGCGATCGTCATCGCCGTTCGCGGCAGGCGCGTCTTCCGCCCGGCCCTCTCCGGGAAGGCCAGCACGATCTGCCAGGTCTTCCTGATCTATTTCGTGCTCTATCTCAACGCGGCCGGCCGGACCCCGCAAAGCCTGGCCTGGCTCTACATCCTGACGGCCCTTCTCGCGGCCGTCTCCTTCGTCCAATACGCTTTCATCGGCGTCCGCCTGCTCCGCGGGGAACCGGGGCCCCCGGACCGCTGAGATCCGCCCGTCTTTTTTTTCCGGGGCCGCCGTGATAATATTCCGCCGGAATATCCGCACCGAGGAGCGCCGCATGAATCCCGAAACACCGTTCGACAAGCTGGGCCGCCGGATCGAGAAATACCGCGACGAGATGGTCGACCTCCAGATGAAGCTCTGCGCCATCCCGGCCATCGCCCCGTCGAGCGGAGGCGAGGGCGAGGCGAAAAAGGCCGAGTTCCTCGTCGGGTGGCTCGAGGCCAACGGGTTCGTCGACGTGACCGTCGTCAAGGCCCCCGACCTCGACGCGCCGTCGGGCTATCGCCCCAACATCCTGGCCTATTGCCGGGGCAAGAGCCACGCCCGGACGGTCTGGGTCATGACTCATACGGATGTCGTTCCGCCCGGGGAAGTCTCGCTCTGGCGCGGCGATCCGTTCAAGGCCTGGGTCGAGAAGGGCCGCGTCTACGGCCGCGGCGTCGAGGATAACCAGCAGGACCTGGTCGCCTCGCTCTTCGCCGTCAAGGCTCTCAGGGCCGAGGGCCTGGTGCCGCCCTACGACATCGGCATCGCCCTCGTCGCCGACGAGGAGACGGGCAGCCTCAAAGGCATCGACCACGTCCTCAAGGACCCGAAGGTCTTCCGCAAGCAGGACCTCATCGTCGTCCCCGATGCGGGCAACGAGACCGGGACCATGATCGAGGTGGCCGAGAAGTCCCTCTACTGGCTCAAGGTCAAGACGCTCGGCAAGCAGGCCCACGGTTCGACGCCGGAGAGGGGCATCAACAGCTTCAAGGCCGCAAGCTTTCTGATCGCCGCCCTGAACGACCTCTACAAGATCTTCCCCGGCCGGGACCGGCTCTTCGATCCGCCGATCTCGACCTTCGAGCCGACGAAGAAGGATCCCAACGTCCCCAACATCAACACCATCCCCGGCGAGGACGCCTTCTACATGGACATGCGCATCTTGCCAAAGGTCAAGGTCCAGGAGGTCGAGCGGACGATCCGCAAGATCGCCGCCGGCATCGAGAAGAAGTTCAAGGTCAAGATCCAGACCCAGGTCATGCAGAAGGCCCCGGCCGCGCCCCCGACCTCGGTCCAGGCCCCGGTCGTCCTGGCCCTCAAGAAGGCCGTCAAGGCCGTCTACGGGAAGGAAGCCAGGGCCATGGGCATCGGCGGCGGCACGGTGGCCGCCGTGTTCCGCCGGGCCGGCATCCCCGCGGCCTGCTGGTCCAAGCTCGACGAGACGGCCCACCAGCCGAACGAGTACTGCATCATCGACAACATGATCGGCGACGCCAAGGTCTTCGGCCACATCTTCCTGCAGGACTAGCCCCGGGCGGAGAGCCCGGACTTTTCAGACGGGACGGAGGACGGCCGCGAGCTCCGGCGGTCCCGGGTAGATCCTCTGGACGCGTTGCGCGATCCGGACCGTGTTGAGGTGGATGTCCACGGTATCCTTGATCTCCAGAGCGTAGCCCCCGGCGAGGACGATGGCAACGGGGATCCCCAATTGCCGGGCGTTCTCGATGACCAGCTTGTCCCTCTCCTTCAATCCCGCCTTGGTCAGGGCCAGACCGCCCAGTTGGTCCTTTTCGTACGGGTCGGCGCCGGCCAAATAGAAGACAAGATTCGGCCGGAACTCCTTGTATATCTTGGGGATGTGCTCGCGCAGCCCGGCCAGGTACTTGGCGTCGCCGTCGCCGGCCCAGACGCCGATGTCGACCGTGCTCAGAGGCTTTTCCGTGGGATAGATGTCCATCTGGTGGATGGACAGGGTGAAGATCTCTGGCCGCCCGGCGAGTGCGGCGGCCGTTCCGTTGCCCTGATGGAGATCGCAGTCGACGATCATGACCCTTTCGGCGAGCTTGTCCTCGACGACCTTGCGGGCGGCCACGGCGACGTCGTTGAGAAGGCAGAAGCCCTCGCCGTGGTCGGGGAAGGCGTGATGGAAGCCGCCGCCGATGTGGATGGCCAGCCCCGATTCGAGGGCTTTGCGCGCGGCAAGGACGGTCCCGCCCACCGAGAGCAGGGCGAAGCGGACGAACTCGGTGGAATAGCGGACTTCCAGGGCCTTGAGCTCCGCGACGCTCAGACCGCCCGTCTTGACGCGCTTGAGGTAGCGCGGCGTGTGGACGAGCAGGACGTCCTCGTCGGGCGCCGGGCGGGGCCTGAGGAAGTTCTCCTTCTTCGCCCCCATGGCCAGGAGGTTCTCGTAGACGAGGCGGTATTTTTGGAGGGGGAAGACGTGTTTGCCGGTCTCGACCATCCAGTACTCATTGCTGTAGATGAGCTGGAACGGGAAGCGCTTTCCGGCCAGCACCTTGAACAGGTTGAGCAGGTCTCCCATGGGGGCTTCAACATATCAAAAAAGGGGGGTAAAAAAAAGCTCTTCTCCAGATTCCGGGAAAGGGAGAAGAGCAAAACAAGGGCCGGCTGTTTAGCGCCTCCGGCCGGCCTTCTTGGCCTTCTTCGTTTTTTCCGCGGGCTTCTTCGCCGTCTTGGGGGCGTTGAGGATGGCCGCCCGGGCCGCCGCCAGCCGGGCGATGGGCACCCGGAAGGGCGAGCAGCTGACGTAATTCAGGCCGATGAGGTGGCAGAACTCGACCGACGACGGCTCGCCGCCGTGCTCGCCGCAGATGCCGAGCTTGATCCCCGGCCGGGTCTTCCGGCCCCGCTCGACGGCCATGCGCATCAGCTGGCCGACGCCGTCCCGGTCGATGACCTCGAACGGATCCTTGGCGTAGATCTCCATTTCGACATAGGGGATGAGGAAGCGGGCCGCGTCGTCGCGGCTGACCCCGAGCGTCATCTGGGTCAGGTCGTTCGTGCCGAAGCTGAAGAACTCGGCCACCGCCGCGATCTCGTCGGCGGTGACGGCGCCGCGCGGGACTTCGATCATCGTCCCGACGAGGTAGTCAAACTTGACGCCCTGCTCCTTCATGACGGCCTCGGCCGTCGCCCGGACGAGCTTCTCCTGGTCCCGGAGCTCCTTGACGTGACCGACGAGCGGGATCATGACCTCGGGCAGGACCGGGATCTTTTTCTTCTTCGTGGCCGCGGCGGCCTCGAAAATGGCCCGGGCCTGCATCTCGGTGATCTCGGGGTAGATGATGCCCAGGCGGCAGCCGCGGAAGCCGAGCATGGGATTGAACTCATGGAGCGATACGACGCGCTCCCGGACCTTCTCGTAGGGCAGGCCCATCTGCGCCGCCACCTCGCGCTGCTCCTTCTCCTCGTGGGGCAGGAACTCGTGGAGCGGCGGGTCGATCGTCCGGATCGTCACGGGACGCCCGGCCATGACCTCGAAGATGCCGGCGAAATCCTTGCGCTGGAGCGGCAGGAGCTTGGCCAGGGCGGCCTTGCGCTGCTCGAGCGTGTCGGCCAGGATCATCTCGCGCATCGGCCCGATCTTGCCCTCGCCGAAGAACATATGCTCGGTCCGGCAGAGGCCGATGCCTTCGGCCCCGAAGGCTACGGCGTTCGCGGCCTGGTCGGGCTGGTCGGCGTTGGTCCGGATCTTGAGGGCCCGGTACTTGTCGGCCCAGGCCATGACCTTGGCGAAGGTCTGGTAGACAGGGGCCTTCGACGGATCGAGCGTCTTCTCGATCAGGACCTGGAGAACCTCGGAAGGCCTGGTGTTGAGCCGGCCCTCGATGACCTCGCCGGTCGTGCCATCGATGGAGACCCAGTCGCCCTCCTTGAGCGTCCGGCCCTTCACGGTCATGGTGTGTTTGCCGTAGTCGATAACGAGGTCGCCGCAGCCGGCGACGCAGACCCGGCCCATCTGCCGGGCGACGAGGGCGGCGTGAGAGGTCATGCCGCCCCGGGCGGTCAGGATGCCCTCGGCCGCGTTCATGCCCTTGATGTCCTCAGGCGAGGTCTCGATCCGGGTCAGGATGACCTTGTCGCTTCTCTTCGACCAAGCCTCGGCGTCGACGGAATTGAAGACGATGCGGCCGGTGGCGGCGCCCGGGCCGGCGTTGAGACCCTTGGTCAGGAGCCGCCCGGCCTTGACGGCCGCCTGCTTCTCGGCCGGGTCGAAGATGGGCCGGAGGAGCTGGTTGAGCTGGTCGGGCTCGATGCGGGAGAGAGCCTCCCTCTCGCCGATGAGCTTCTCGCCGACCATGTCGACGGCGATGCGGATGGCGGCGAAAGCCGTGCGCTTGCCCACCCGGCACTGGAGCATGTAAAGCTTTCCCTGCTGGATGGTGAACTCGACGT